>Ga0187892_10006426_pt1 | contig 17459 bp, 12 predicted proteins | sample MA1701073metaG_FD_139345 | JGI IMG/M metagenome (GOLD analysis project Ga0187892, IMG submission 139345) | Bio-ooze microbial communities from a basaltic lava cave in the Kipuka Kanohina Cave System on the Island of Hawaii, USA - MA170107-3 metaG ... | reverse complement strand
TCCACGACGCCGCGGAGGCGATCTACGCCTTCACCTGGAACGACTTCTGCGACTGGACGATCGAGCTCGCGAAGCGCCGGCTCGCGGCGGGGGGGAAGGACGCCGACGTCGCGCGGCGGGTGCTCCTCGACGTCCTCGACGCGACGATGCGCCTCCTCCATCCCTACGCGCCCCACCTCACGGAGGAGATCTGGGGGGCGCTCCGGGAAGGGGGCCTCGTCGACGGGGCGAATGCCCTCATCGTCGCCCCGTGGCCCGAGGCCGACGAGAAGGCCCTCGACCCCGAGGCCGATCGCGAGATGGGCCTCCTCCAGGACGTCGTGCGCGCCGTCCGCTCGCTCCGCCACATCCACGGCATCGGCGAGCGCGAGACGCTCGAGGCGATCCTCTCCGTCCCGGACGCCGGGGAGCGCCGGCTCCTCGAGCGCGAGGGGGGGATCCTCTCCGCCCTCGCTGCCGTCTCGAAGATGGAGGTCCGCGAGCGCGCGGAGCGCCCGCCGCGCTCGGGCGTCGCCGTCGTCGGGACGGCGGAGGTCTACGCGATCCTCCCCGGGACGCTCGACCTCGCGAAGCAGTGCGCCGCCCTCGAGAAGAAGATCGCGAAAGTCGAGGCGGGGATCCAGGGCGCGGACGCCCGCCTCTCGAACGAGGGCTTCCTCGCCGGCGCGGACCCCGAGGTCGTCGAGGCCGAGCGCGCGCGCCGCGAGGAGCTGCGCGCGGAGCGGGACGCGCTGCGGCGGAATCTCGAGGGGCTGGGATGAGCCCCCTACCGGATCATCCACTCGAGGGTTCCGCCGATGTCCCCGGACCGGAACTGCTGCGCATCGACGGCGAGCTCCAGGAGCCTCGCCCCTCGAAGCACCTGGAATCGGATCTCGCTCCCCGAAGACATCGCCGACGCCATGAACATCTCGACGTCCTTGAGGCCTTGGAACGCGACGCCGTTCGCGCCGACGACGACGTCCCCCGTCTCGAATCCCGCCTTCGCGAGCGGCCCCGAGGGATCGCGGATCGTGACCGCCATCGCGTCGGCAGGGACGTCGCGGAAGGTGACCACCTCCGGCCCGGGGAGCGACGCCCGCACCTGATTCAGCCTTCTCCTCCCCGCGAGCGAGATCCAGTATTCACCCGCCGGGAGGAACTCGAAGGTCACCCGGCCGTCCTCTCCGACGTCCCGCTCGCCGGACGTCTCCCGGCCCGCCGGGTCGGTCGACCGCAGCGCGACCTTCAGTCCCGGCTTGGGATCCTCGAGGACGACGACGAGGCGATAGAGAGGAGGGACATCGAGTGAAAGACGGTTCTCGCCCGGAAGAAGCGTCGCGGGCGCCGCGGCGACCGTGCGGTTGCGGAGAGCGGCGTCGCGGATCCGGATCTCGACGGAGTAGGGGCCCGGCTGGACCGGGCCGAGTCGGCACACGCCGAGGGAGTCCGGTACGGCCTCCGCGGTCCTGGAAGAGAAGATCGTCGAGCGGGGTCCCTCGGGAACGGACTCTTGGAGGAGAATCTCGAGGAATTGGGAGAGTCCGCTCTCCGCGACGCCCCGGAGCGTCAGGTCGAGCGTCGCGGGTTCCACGAAGCGAATCGTGACCTCCGTCGCCTCCCCCTCGATGTACTCGACCTCTCGGCGTCCGTAGTTTTCGGAATCGACGCGGACGAAATTGCGGGCGCTCGGCGCGTTCACCTCCCGCCTCCGCAGGGGGTGGAGCACGAGGAAGGATCCCTGTCCTCTCGGCACCACCGTCGCGTTCTCGACCGACGTCGCCTGCCCCCTGCGATACCCCGTCCAGATGCGCACGTCGGAGTCGGGACGCCCTGCCGGATCGAGGACGTGGAGGATCAGGTACTCGGACGGGTCGAGAGGAGGGAGGACGAGGTCGTGCTCGAGGATCCCCTCGTGGACCTGGACGATCGCCTGGGCCGCGACGGGTCCTCCGGCGCGCCAACCCGCGCCCAGGAGGTACATCCCGGGGTCGAGGTTCGGCCACTCGAAAGCGAAGGCATCGCCGCGCCCGACCTGGGACTTCTTTCCGACCTCGCGGAGGCGCTCGGGATCAGGGCTCCTCCCCGGAGACAGGTGGAGGACGTAGACGATCGCCGAGTCCGGCTCCTGCTCCTTCGGGAAGACGACCTTCCCCCGGACACCCGAGCGCGATCGGCTCGGGGAAAGGGAACGCTCCTCGCTCCTCGCCTCCGGGGTCGGGTCCAGGAGGAATCGCTCTTCCATCCGATCCGGAACGACCCGATCCGGAACGACCGGCGTGGGCGCGGCCTCGGTCGGTGCGTCGCTCCCGCCGGTCGCGCGAAGTTCTCGAGGGCCCTCCTCCGTTCGAGCCGACCCCAACATCAACCCGATCGCCAGTCCGAGCACGAACGTCGCGAAGAACCCCAGGGCGATTCCCACCCTCGCGACAGAGGCCCTCCGGGTCCCCGCCTTCGCTTCCCGCATCGGTGTGAACGCCCTCGACCCCGACTCCGGCACGCGCTACCGCGCGATCCACTCCATCCGTCCGCCGTGGCTCCCCATGGAGAAGCGCTCCAGGTCCACGGCGATCTCCCGGAGCGCCTCCCCGCGGAGCACCCGAAACACGATCTCGCGTTCGGAGGTGAGCGCGGACCCCAGGGACGATCCGGGGTCCTCAGACCCGCGGAACGAGACGCCGTTCACGCCGACGACGACGTCTCCGGTGCGGAAGCCCGCCCTTCCGAGGACTCCCTCCGGATCCTCGACGGTGACGGCCAGCGCGTCCGGCGCGTCGACTCGGAACGTCACCACTTCCGGTCCGGGGAGCGAGGCGCGCATCGAGCGCACGCGCTGTCCTCCGAGCGCGACCCAATACTCTCCTGCAGGCAGGCGTTCGAAGGTCGCTCGGCCGTCGTCTCCCACCTCTCCGTGGATGAAGACGTCGGCGCCCGTCGGATCGACGGTCTGGAGGATCAGGGGCTGCGGGGGCGCGGCGCCTTCGAAGACGACGACGAGCCGGTGGAGGGTCGGCAGTCCGAGCGAGATCCGGTTCTCTCCCGAGACGAGCGTCGCCTCCTGGGTGGCGACCGTGAACCAGGTGCCGGGCTTCGAGGGGATCCGAAGCTCGACGACGTATCGACCCGGCTGGACGGGACCGAATCGCAGCCGGCCCTCCATGTTGGGATCCACGTCCGGTCGCCCGGGCTGGAACCGACCCCATCGCTGCTCGAACGCCGCGGCGGGCTGGAGGCGCCCGCGCAGTCCCCAGAACCCGCTCCCCAGGTACGCGAGGAGCGTCACCTCGAGCGTCGCGGGCTCTTCCAGGCGAACGACGACCTCGGAGTCGCGATCGCGCCGGTACTCGACCTCCTCGGATCCGTACCTCCGGGAGTGGACCCGAACGAAATCGGTTCCCTCGCGGGAGTCTCCGCTTGGCTCGCGGGGGGGATGGAGGACGAGGTAGGAGCCGTCGCTGCGCAGCACCGTGGCGGCGCTGCCCGAGGAGACCCGCCCCCGGCCCCGGGTTCCCGCCTCGATCTCCACCTCGCGGAGAGGTCTTCCTTCCGGATCGAGGACATGGAGGACCAGGACCTCCCTCGGATCGAGCCGAGGCACGGCGAGATCGCGCTCGACGAGCCGATCGGTGACCTGGACCGTCTCCTCCGCGACGAGAGGGTCTCGATGCCGTCGGGCGACACCCAGGACGTAGGTCCCCGGGTCGAGATCGAGGAACTCGAAGGCGTACCCCTGGCGCCGGTGAACCGACTTCCGGTCGCCCGAGCCCCAGAGTCTCTCCTCTTCGTCCTGCGGGGTCGGCGAGAGCGGCACGAGTGACACGAGCGCCGCCTCCGGCTCCTCGTCGTCCGGGAAGAGAACCTTGCCGCGGATCCCCCGGCGTGCGAGGAGCCGGAGGGTCACCGGCGGAGGCGCCCTTCCGATCTCCAGCGTCACCGCCTCGAGCGACGCCGTCGCCGGCGAAGGATCGTCCGTCGATCCGTCGACTCGGTAGGTCCCGGGACGGACGCGGACGGTCGGTTCCTGCGGCGTCCAGAGCGCCGTCGTCCTGCGTCCCGATCCCTCGAACGAGACGCGGGCTCGCGGAGGTGATTCCCCGTTGGGCGAGAAGAGGGCGACGGGGACGTCGACGACCTGCGCGGCGCGGAACTCGACCTCGGCGCCGGGAAGGAGTCCGCCGGCCCGCCCCCAGGCCTGGATGTCGTACCCGTCGAGGCCCGCGACGAGGGAGAACATCGCGTCCGGCAGGTCCTCCAGGACGAAGACCCCGTTCGAGTCTGTCCGAGTCTCCGTCCTCGTCGCGAGGATCCAGCGGTGCTCCGCGACGACGTCGCGGATCTTCTCCTCGAGATCGGGCTCGTCGAGGGATCCTCCGGGCCTCCTCGTCCGACCCAGGGGCGACTTCGGCCGGCCCATCGCCCGGACCAAGACTCCGGTGAGGGGAGCCCCGTCCTCCGTCAGGACTCTTCCAATGATCCTCCCGCGCCCTCTCGGAGGGAGCGGGACGTTCGACTCGAGCCTGGCGATCCAGTCCGGGGACGCCTCGATCGGTGGGGAGGGGAGGGTCTGCGCGGCGGACACCCTCGGCGGCGTCGGGACCGACGGGGGCTCGGGTAGGGAGAGCGCAGGATCGCGCGCGGGTTCCGCCGCGGGAAGGATTCGAGGCCCCACTTCCGAACCGCCCGTGTCCAGCATGAGGCCCCCGGCCAGCCCGAGCACGAGGGCGGAGAGGATCGCGAGGACGAATCCCGCCTTCGAATCGGCGACGGGTCGGGTCACGGCGTTCGGCCTCCCGCGTCGGAGTCGACCTGGGATTCTACGCCCCGGGGGGTGACTACGGGGGAACGAGACCCAGGATCTCGAACCCCTCCTTACTCCGCCGCCTCGGCGAGGCGGGCGTCGAGAGCCCGGTCGTCACCCGGATCGCGTTCGTGCCGTAGGGCCGGTCCCGGCCGGGAGCGAGGGGAACCTCCGTCCCACGAGGGACGCCGGGCCCATCCTACCGGTCTCCTCCCAGTAGCTCCGTCTACCCCCGAGGGTGTGACCGGGTGCGTCCTACTGGCTGAAGAATCCGGCCCGCGAGCGCCGGACGCGTCCTCTGACATTTCCTCTGACATCTCCTCGGACGACGCCGCGAGGACTCGTTGTCGGCCGGCGACCCACGTGCACGTGGGTCGTCCGCGTTCGACGGGACTCCCTACGGGGGAAGGACACCCAGGATCTCGAATCCCTCCTTCTCCGCCGCCTCGGCGAGGCGGGCGTCGAGGGTGACGAACGGGAACCCGTCGGGGCGGTCCGCGACGGCGACGAGGGCCGTCGCGAGCTGGAGCGCGTCCGCCGTCCGGAGCGGGTGCACCTCGAGGAGACGCCGCGCTCGCCTCCGCACGGCGCCGACGTCGTCCAACTCCGCCCAGTCCGCGCCCAGACGATCCAGCCGAGTGCGGGCCTCCCGGAGCGCGGGAGAGCCGAGGATCGAGTCCCTTCGCCGGCGGCAGACGGCGGACCACACCTCGACGGGAGTGAGGCACCACACGAGGAGGCCCGCGTCCGTGGCGTAGAGCTTCGCGACGATGTCCGTCGCGGGCTCCCGGACGACGAGCGGCACGACCGCCGAGGACTCCCAGAACCTCACGGTCCGCTTCTCCGCTCCTCGAGGAGGGCCTCGACGGCCCCCGTTCTCTCGGGTCCCGGCGGGCGCTTGCGGAGGATCTCCGGCACCCCCTTCATCGGCCCGACCCGCGCGACGCCGGCCCGGCGCAGGCGCTCGATCCAGGGATGCGTCCTTCTCCCGTTCCCCACGGTCGTCGGCTCCACGGGGACGAGCCGCGCGATCGGGACGTTCCGATCGCGCACCTCCACCGTCTCCCCTCGGCGAACGGCGTCCAGGAGGCGGCTCAGGTGGGTCCGTAGAGTGGTCACATTCACTCGTTTCATTCTGACCATTATGGTACTCCACTCCCTGAGACGCGAGTGGATAGCCTTCTCGCGAATGGACGGAGGGATGGCGGAGCGACCCACGCGGGTCGCTCCGGGGGACGAGAGCCCCCGGGGGCCCGGATCCCCGCGGCCCGCTCTACCCGCTCCAGGGGAGCGAGCCGGTCCCCTTCTCGAACTTGAGGGTGATAGGGACCTGGAATCCCTTCTTCTCGCCGAGCTTGTAGAAGACGGGGAAGACGTAGCGGATCGTGTCCTGCTCGGGATCGACGGTCGACGTGCCGACCTCCGCGCCGGGGCGAACGTCCTTCAACTGCACGTCGTCGGCCGTCTCCACCGCGCCGACGATCTCTCCCATGCGGTCGCGAAAGACGAGGAGCCGCTTCTTCGAGTCGACGAACTTCGAGAGGACGTCGTCGAGGGACGGTCCCATCGCCGCCTTCTCCTCGCCCGGATCCTGCTTCGCTTCTCCGGCCTCCTTCTTCGGCGGGGTCTTCGAGACCGCGCCTTCGTGGCGGTACGAGATCGTGTAGAGGCCGGGCGGGAGGCTCGGCGAGACGAGGGGTCGGTCCGTGTAGAGGAGGGCGAGGGGCTGCGGGTTCTCGCGGGAGACCCGCTCGAACTCCGTCGGCGTGAGGATCGGGAGAGCCGCGACCGGAGCGAGGAGGATCGCCTCGTACTTGCGGATCACGGTGTAGCCGGCGACCTCGTCCGCGGCCTTCGGGGCGGCCGCGATCGGCGCCCCGGACGCGGAGATCCCGGCGCGTCCCGTGGACGCGTTCCCGGACGCTTCGTAGGGGGCGCCGCCCTCCGCGGTCTCCCACCGCTCGAGGGCGATGACGCGACCCGGCTCGATGGAGAGGTCGCCGAGACTCGCGAGGTTGAGGTCCTTCTCCACCAGCCAGCGCGCCACGTCGACGCCCGGCTTCTCGCTTCGCGCGCAACGGAATCCGATTTCCCAGTCCCGGGTCTCCGGAGGAGCCCCCTGACGCATCGTCATGCGGCAGCCGATGTCCGGGCCCTCCGTCGCGTAGCCCCCCCCCACGACGAGGCGCTCGGCGGAGTTGAAGAGCGTCTTGACCGGCTCGGGAGGTTGCCCGGAGATCTTGATCTCGAAGGGCTTGTATCCCTTCGGCTCGACGTTCCAGTTCGTCGTCCACTCCCAGACGGAGCCCACCAGGTCGTAGACGCCGCTCGGGGCCTTTCCGGTGGGATGCGTGCCGATCGGCGGAAGGACTCCCTTCGCGCGCTTCTTCGCGACGCTCTCCTTGTTCGCGCAGAGGGAAGTCTCCCACTTCGCTCCCCAGGGGTAGGGCTTCGTCGAGTCCTCCCGGCCCGCGCGGATGAACTCCTCGCGGCTCGGGAGTCGCAGGCCCGCCCATCGGGCGTACGCCTGGGCGTCGGCGTAGGAGACGTAGACGACAGGGACGCGGCGCGATTCCGCCGGGACCTCCCAGGGCCGCTTCTCCCACTCGAGGTCCCACCATTCCCCCGCGTTAAACCGCCCTCCGGGGTTCGCCTTGAGCCACTCGACCTGGATCTCGTCGAAGTCCCCCTTGACCCAGTGCACGGGGGGACGGCGGTTCGTCGCTCGCACGAAGACCTCGTACTGCTCGTTCGTGACCTCGTTCACCTGGATCCAGAAGCCCGGGATCTCCACCGTCTGCGGGGGCGACTCCGCCGTGAGGGGGAACTTCGCCACCGACCTCGGGAGCATGGACTCGATCTCCTCCCGCGGGGTGCCGACCACGACCCTCCCGCCGGCCACGCGAACGAGACCGGGCGGGTCCCCCTTCTCGGCCGGGAGGGTGCCGGCGCCGAGCTCGGCGGCGGCCAGCGCGAGGAGGATCGCGGCGGGACGGCGGAGAGTGCTTTTCATGGATGGGGCCTCGAGGATCGGGGGAGAGGTGCCGGCGTCGAGCGAGCGAATCCCCGGACTCTTCTTCTAGCGGGGGGAAGGTTCCATGTTACAGGCCCTCTCCGGACCCTCCAAGCCGCCGGGACGGTCTCTTCCCCCTCCCGGCGCCGCGCGGCATCTTGATCGGAGGCGTGGACGCGAAGGAAGTCGAGGTCCCCGAGGCGCTCGCCGGCGTCCGGATCGATCGGGCGCTGCGGGACCTCCTCCCCGGGATCTCCCGCACCCGGCTCAAGGACCTGATCGAGCGGGGCTTCGTGACCCTCGCCGGGCGCCCGGTGACTCGAGCGGGGGCGCCGGTCTCCGCGGGCGACCGCATCCGGGTCGTGCTCGGCGAGGATCCTCCTCCGCCGCCCCTCCCGCCCCCGATCCGCGTCCTCTACGAGGACGAGGCCGTCGCGGTCGTCTACAAGCCGCCGGGGATCGCCGTCCATCCGAACGAGAACTGTCCCGAGGGGACGACGGTCGCCGACGCCCTCGTCGCCCGCTACGGGGCCGGCCTTCCGCGCCTCCAGGGGGAGGACCGCCCGGGGATCGTCCATCGCCTGGACCGGGACACCTCGGGGATCCTCGTCGTCGCGCGAACGGAGGCGGCGATGGGGAGCCTGCGCGCACAGTTCCGGGCGCGGTCGGTGCGCAAGGAGTACCGCGCGATCGTCTTCGGCGAGCCGCGATTCGACGCGGACGTGATCGTCGACCCGATCGGGCGCGACGAGCGCAATCCCGACCGGATGGCCGTCGCGAGGGAGCGCGGGCGGGAAGCGCAGACGGACTACGAGGTGCTCGAGCGGTTCGGCGGCTTCGCCCACCTCCGGCTCATTCCCCACACGGGTCGCACCCACCAGATCCGGGTCCACCTCGCGCACCTCGGCCACCCGGTCCTCGGCGACCCGGTCTACCTCACCCGCGCCGCCGCGGGTCGCCGCATCCCGCAGGACGCGCCTCCGGTCGAGCGGCAGTTCCTCCATGCGCACGCGATCGCGTTCGACCATCCGGCCCGGGGCGAGCGGGCCTCGTTCGAGTCCCCCGAGGCCCCGGACATGGCGACCTTCCTGCGGTGGCTGCGGAGGAGGTGAAAAAGGGGTCAGGCTATTTTTTCGCCGCGAAAAAGTAGCCTGACCCCTTTTTCACCACCGGTGATACGCCGGGTGCCCCGGCTCGACCGCGACGAAGGTCCCCACGCAGCGCGCGCAGACCTTTCCGTCCGCCTCGAGCGTCGCCTCGACGACGGCCCGGTCTCCCAAGACCTCCCGGACCCGCGCCCGGAGACGGACCGCGCGATCGCTCGGCGCCGGTCGCTGGAGCTTCACGGCGTAATCCGCGGTGACGGTGCAGGGAGGCGCGTCGAGGCCGCGCACCCGCATGAGGTGGACCGCCGCCGTCCAGTTCGAGTGGCAGTCGAGGAGAGTGCCGACGATCCCGCCGTTCAGCGCGCCGGCGAAGGCCTCGTGGTGCGCGGACGGAGTCCAGTCGGCGACGACCTCGTCCCCCTCGATGCGGCTGCGGATCCGCAGGCCCCTCTCGTTCGCGGGCCCGCACCCGAAGCAGATGTTCTCGGGAGCGTAGCGCTCCTGGAGGCTGGGTTCGGGCATCGTCCGCCTCTCAGGCCTCCGCGACGAGCCGATGGACGGGGACGGGCCTTCCGGGACGGAAGGCCGAGGCTCCCTCGATCGCCGCCCGGAGACCCCGCGAGGCGAGGACGGACGACAGGCTCGCCTCGACCGCCACCCGCAGCTCGCGCGGGTCGAGGTGGACCCGGGCGTTCACGACGAGGCGGCCGCGCTCGACGGGCTCGCCGAGGGGGATCGAGAGGACGGGGTCCGAGCCGGCGCCGACGTGGTTCGCGACGGCGGCGCCCCCCGGCGCCTCGAAGAGCACCTTGAGGTGGGCGATCTCCGCTCGCCGCTCCTCGAGTCGCCGCGCGATCGACTCGACGAGGTCCCGCACGAGGCCATCCGCGTCGAGGGGTCGAGAGGACTCGACCTGCAGCGAAGCGTTGAGCCAGCCGAGCTCCGCCTCTCCCTCGGCGTAGACGTCGTAGTCGACCTCGGCGGCGTTCGCCCCGGCGGCGCCTCCGCGCTCGAGGATCTCCATCCACTCCTCGAATCCCTCGCCGGTCCGCCCGGACGTGAGGAGCACGCGCGCGCGGGGGAACTCCGCGTGGAGGGCGGCCCGGATCTCGCCGCGCGCCCGCTCGTCGAGGAGGTCGGACTTGTTGAGGCAGATCACGTCCGCCTCCTCGAGCTGCTTCCAGAAGATGTAGGCGACCTTGGAGGAGAACCCGCCGAAGCCCTTCTCGAGGACGATCGAGCGCGCGCGGGCGGGATCGACGAGGACCGAGTAGGGGGCGATCTCGTAGCGGTCGCCGTAGAACTTCGCCATCGGGCGCACGACGGTCGCGACGAGGTCCGTGCACGAGCCGACGGGCTCCCCGAAGAGGACGTCGGGGAGCTCCTCGACGCGGATCGTCTCGAGGGACCGCGCGAGGTCGTCGAACTTGCAGCAGAAACAGGCGCCGGCCACCTCCTCGACCCGCAGCCCGCGCACGCGCAGCGTCTGGGTGTCGACGAGGCTCGGGGCCTGGTCGTTCGTGACGAGGCCGACGCGCCGGCCGCGGTCGAGGCATTTCTCGGCCGCGCGCAGCAGCGCCGTCGTCTTGCCGGCGCCGAGGAAGCCCCCGACGACGACGAGCCGGGCCTTCCCCATCAGCAGCATCCCTCCGCGCGGGTGTGGTAGGTGCTCTCCGTGACGAGGAAGTCGCCCCGCTCCTCGAGGGCCCGCGCCATCCGATCGGAGACGGGGACGGGCGTCCCCGCCGGGAAGGAGGCGCCGTTCGCTCGGCCGGAGCCTTCGCGCCCGCGGTAGATCGCGTGACGGCCCGTGAAGACCTCCGGGACTCCGCTCGTCTCGCCCGCCTTCCTCGCCAGGACCTCGAGGCTCTCGAGGAGCACGGGGCGCTCGAGGGCCGGGAACTCGGCGGGGAGGAGGAGCCGGTAGGGGCGCCGGGCGCGCACGACGAGGCGGGAGAATCCTCCCGCGTGAAGCGCCGCGAGATAGGCGTCGTAGGGGATGCAGCCCGAGATGCACCGCGCGCGGAGCGTCGCATTCGCGGCGAGCGCCTCGGGAAGGGGCTCCGTCGTCACCGGATCGCTCGTCGAGAAGAGGCCGCCGCGAGCGAGGACGCGGTGGACCTCGCCGATGGACCGCGCGAGATCCGCGGCGTTGAACACGTTGAAGAGGCAGTTCTGCGCGACGATCCCGACGCGCTCGTCCTCCATCGGGAGGGCGTCCGCCGTCCCCTCGACGATCCGGACGAACTCCTCGCGGAACCAGGGGTTGCGCCGCGCCGCCTCCTCGAGGTTCGCGCGCGCCGCCTCGCGCATCTCGGCGACCGGGTCGACGGCGATCACTCCGCCGGGGCGGCGGCGGAAGTAGGCGAACTGGAGCGCCTCGAGCCCGCCGCCGACCCCGACGTAGAGGATCGGACCCTCGCCGGCGAGGTCGCTCGGGTGAACCGTCGATCCGCACCCGTAGTTCATCTCGAGCATCCGGGGCGGGGCCGAAAGCCCGGGGAGCGTCCAGACGGCGCCGTCGACGCAGCAGAGGCCCGCGTCCGCCTCGAGCGCGGCGGCGGCGTACACGTCCCTCACCGTCTCCTTGTAGTCGCGGGTCATCCGAGAGGCCGGATTGTACGGTCGGAAGGAGGGGCGGGAGCGGCGCGCTACGACTTCGGGAGGCGGACCTCGACGGTCCGCTGCTCCGCGCCCCCGAGGGAGACCTCGATCTCGCGCGAGTCGAACCCTTCCGCGCGCGCGCGCAGCCGGTAGGCGCCGGGGGGGAATGTTCCGACCCGGATCGTCCCCGGCGCCGATCCCGTGATCGTCCCTCGAGAGCCCTCAGCGGTTCGTCACGTCCTCAAAGTACGAAAAGAGGAACTCGACGAGGCGGTCATATGCCGCCGCTCGCCCTCTCCGGGCCGCGATCGCGTCGGGCGCATCGTTCTCGGTGACCACGACGACGCCGATCTGATCGTTTCCGGAGTGCACTGACACGAAACGATCCGCGCCCTGGTGTTTCCCGACGACCTGACGGAGGTTGACGGTCGCTCGCGCCTCCGGTGGATTCGGAATGGTCTCGGCAAAGTCGTGGGCGGCGACCTTGGCTCTCGTCGCCTCCTTGGTGAGATCGGACTCCACGCGCTTCGCGGCTATCACTTCCAGGACCATCGAGCCGGCATTTTCCCGGAGAGACTCTCTATCCTGATCCGTCAGAACGACCCCTTCGGGGTTGAAGAGCTCGCTCCCTTCCATCTCTCTCACCCATGCCTCATCCACGGGCCTGACATCCACCGCACTCGAGTGATACTTCTGATTCAAGTCGCCAACGCCGCGAAAGCCGGCATTCTCACGATGTGGATTCCGCCAGTGGGGCGATAGCCGAGGAGTATCGGGTACCGGGGGCTCCTGGATCGGGACTCGCTCTCCTGACACGAGGACTTCCTCCGGGTGGCCCATCCGGTCCCCGGAGTCGGCGGCGGCTCCATTTCTGCGCGCGACCAGGACTGGCTCACGCGATGTGGGGATCCACCATACACTCGTCACGAGAGCCAGAGCCAAGACCACGACGACCAGGACGACTCGAATCCGGACCACCTTGGCGAGCATCAATCGACCTCCGTAGAGGGCCAACCATCCTATCGGCCCGCATCGGCTCTCGGGAGGATCCTGTCTTTCCGGCCTGATCCGCCGGTCGGGCGGGAGCGGCGCGCTACGACTTCGGGAGGCGGACCTCGACGGTCCGCTCTTCCGCGCCCCCGAGGGAGACCTCGATCTCGCGCGAGTCGAACCCCTCCGCGCGCGCGCGCAGCCGGTAGGCGCCGGGGGGGAACGTTCCGACCCGGATCGTCCCCGGGCCCCCGCTCCCCTTGCGATAGAACTCGAGGAAGTCGGCGAAGCCGAGGAGCCCGGAGACGCGGTTCCCCCCGGCGTCGAAGAGGGACGCGCTCGCTCCCGGGATCGGCTTTCCCTCCACGTCGAGGATACGCGCCAGCAACTCGGTGCCCGGGGAGAGGACGAGGCGCACCTCGATCTCGCCTCCCGCGGGGACGCGCACCCCGTCGACGGACCCGTAGCCGAGACCGGCGCCGCGCGCGAGCACACGGTAGGTCTCGGGAGCGAGCCCCTCCGCGCGGAACCGGCCCGCCCCGTCCGTGAACACCTCCGAGAGCCGGTTCACCGTCGCGCCGCGCTCGTCGCGGAAGAAGATCGACGCCCCGGCGACCGGCGCATCGCCCGGATCCCGGACCGTCCCCGCGATCGATCCGCCCGGCTTCAGCGAGAACTCGACGCCCTCCGCCGCCTCCCCCTCGGCGAGGACGATTCCCTCCCGGACGGTGCGCCCGTACCCCCGGGGGTTCGCGCCGAAGAAGTTGGGGCCTCCGGCGGAGACGGCGTAGGCGCCCGACTCGACTCCCTCGAACCGGAACCGGCCCTCCGCGTCGGTGGACCGCTCGGCGAACCCTCCGCCGAGCGGCGTCTCGCGGCCGGCCTCGTCGGGGAGGAGGACGACGCGGATCCCCTCGAGGGGGCTTCCCGTCGCGGCGTCGCGAACGCGGCCGGCGATCGTCCCCTCGGGGAGGCGCAGGTCGTGCCGGTGCTCCGAGACTCCCTCGGGGACTTCGAGGGACACCTCGAGCGCCGTCATCCCTCCCATCGTTTCCGTCATCCGCTGCACGACGACGACGAGGGGTCCGGGGGGAACCCCGCGGATCGTGTACGACCCGTCCCCGCGGGAGACCCCGCCGCGCACGTTCATCCCCACGCCTCCCCCGCGGGGCGTCGCGGAGAGGATCGCTCCCGCGACCGGCTCCCCTCCCTGGAGGACGCGCCCGTGGAGGCGCACTCCTCCCTCGTCCTCGACGGCCCCGAGGACCACCCGCGTGATCCTCCCCTCCTCGACCTCGGCGGTCGTCACCCGCATCCCCTCCATCATCCGCGTGAGGAACTCCGGATCCGCGATGCTCTCCATCGCGAAGTCGAGGGAGGTCACCTGGTAGGTACCGGGGACGAGGCCCGTGATCCTGAAGTAGCCGTCGCTCCCGGGGTGGGCGGACCGGAACGCGGAGCCCGTCGGCGTCGACGCGAACACCCAGTCCCCGCTCGCCGGCTCGCCGCTCTCGTCGTAGACGAACCCGTCGACGCCACCCCCCTGCGTCAGGGAGACGACGACCCCCTCGAGAATCTCGCCCGCCTCCGCGTGGAGGGGCCCGGAGGAGCTGGGCGCGAACTCGGGTTGGGACGCGGTGAGCGAGAAGTCGCCCGGAGGGACGCCCCGCAGCTCGAATCGTCCCTCCTCGTCCGTCGAGTCCTCGGGCGATGCCGACGCGAGATTTCGGAAGAAGTCGAGCATCCCTCCCGATCCCGTGCCGACGACGGCGCTCTCCACCGGCGCGCCCGTCCCCGCGGCGACCGCGCGCCCGCGGACCGTCGCGGCGGCCGGGAGGACGAGGACGTGCCCCGGTCGGGTCCGGCCTCCCTCGACGAGGACGTTCCGGACGCGCTCGGGTGCGAACTCCTCCGCCCCGGCCTGGAGCGTGAAGACGCCCGGTCTCAGGCCCGTCCACTTGAAGGCGCCGTCCTCGGAATCGAACGCCCGCTCCTTCTCCCGCGCCTCGAAGAAGCCCATCACCGTCCCGAGGATCGTGAGGCGGAACCGGGGAATCGGATTCCCTTCCGAGTCGATCACGATGCCGGCGATCCCTCCCGGCGGCTCGAGGCGCAGCTCGAGATCCTCGGTCCCGGGCGCCACCGCCTTGGCCTCCGCGAATCCTCTCTCCTCGTCGGCGACCTTCACCGTGAAGGGGCCGACGCCGAGCCCGCGCAGGACGAACGTCCCCTCGTCGTCCGTCCGCGCTTTCCCCGTCGCGCCGAGGTAGGAGCCCATCCCGGAGGGAACCATCCAGCTCGTCGGCTCGAAGTTCGCGCGGACCTCGACCTCGGCGACGGCGCGATCCTCGGCGTCGACGACGCGGCCGGAGATCCGATTCCCCTCGGGGAGGGTGACCTCCACCCCCGATTGCGTCTGGCCCTCCGTCAATCGAACGGAGACGATCTCGGACTCGCGGTACTCCTCCTTCTCCGCGGTGAGCCAGTAGAGGCCGGCGGCGAGGGAGTCGAGGGCGAAGCGACCGTCGGCCCCCGTGCTCGTCTCGCCCTGGCGGCCCGCTTCGCGCCCGCCGAGCACGTTTCCGAAGTCGGGCATGAACGCTCGGACGCGGACGTCGGCGAGGGGGCCGCGAGCCTCGTCGAGGACGATCCCGTCGATGCGACTCTCGGAGCGGAGCACGAGGTCCGCGGAGGACGCTCTCCCGGATTCGACGCGCACGCCGTCGCGAACGACCCCTCCGAACCCCTCCGCCACCGCGGCGAGTCGGAGCCCGCCCGCCGGGCGGAGCCCGCGAAAGGCGAAACGGCCCTCGGAGTCCGTCTCGGTCTTCCGGCGGATCATCGTGGTGGTCTGCCCCCCGAAGAAGTCGAACGGACTCGTGGGGGTCGTGAGGGTCACGCTCGCACCGGCCACCGGAGCGCCGGCCGTCGAGAGGACGCGTCCCTCGATCCGTCCTCCGTGGCGCATCCGGACGACGACTCCGTCCGCCCGTCCTCGATCGTCCGTGCGGACGCGGGGCGCGGACGCGGCGAAGTGATCGTCCGCCTCGACGCGGACGTAGTAGGCGGCGGGCTCCGGCGGGACCGGAACCGAGAACCGCCCCACCGCGTCCGGCGGCGACTCGTAGGGCGTCGGCTCCGCATCGGCGGCTCCGGGAGTGTCGTCGCCGAGGTAGAAGCGTCGCGTGGCGGATGCGTCGCCGAGAGAGGCCGACATCGCTTCCGCCGCGAAGCGGCGGGGGAGCGGGAGCGGATCCCGGAGCGTCAGGCCCACGCGCGCGCCCGTGGGCGGCGGGCCTTCCCACTCGATGCGTCCCGAGACGGCACCCTTTTGCACGCGGTCCGACGCCGCGATCTCCGCCCGCTCGGTCTCCGCCTCGGGGACCGTCGGGCGCGGCGGAGTGCCCGGTGCCGGGTCCTCCGCCGCGGGCGGGGTCGTCTCCGCGCCGGAGGGGGCGGAGGAAGGGCCTGCGTCCCGGGGACGGAGGAACAGGACGAACGCGGCGAGCGCGAGACCCGCGAGGAGCGCGAGGATGAGACGGACCTTCACCGGAGCGATGGGGGGCGCGGGGCTTGTCGAATTCGGAGGCGGACCCGGGTTCTTTTAGGCCGACTCGGAAGGGGTCGAAGGGCGGCCGGCCGCGGGGGTTCTCACGGAGGCGCCACCCCGGGCGCCTCTTCGTCGAGCCCCTCCTCCCCGTCCGTCGCGCGGGAGATCCGCTCGATCTCCTCCCGGGAGTAGAGCCTCCCCTCGGGGGAGATCCCCTCGCAGATCGGCGCGATCTCCTCCTTCCAGACCTTCCGGTCGAGATTCTCCGGCCAGAAGGGGAAGGTCCGGCACTGCGCGGGCCGGACGTCGTAGATCCCGCAGAGGCTGTCCCGCAGGAAGACGCATGCGCCTTCCTCGGTGAAGCGGAGCAGCGTGAAGCCGTTCTCCCGGTAGGTGTACCGTCGTCGGAATGCCGCCGCGGAGAGCCCCAGGTGCGCGGCGATCCGCCGCGCCTCGCCCCGCGCCAGGTAGACCGCCTCGTACTTGCCGTTCCGGGTGCAGCACTTCCCGCAGCCGGTGCAGGTGAAGCGGAGACCCCGCGCATACCAGGGCTTCGTGCCGGGGGGAGCCATCGGGGCGAGGCCGGATTGTAGAATCCGCCCCATGTCCGGGTCGTCCCCCGAGAGCGAACGCTGGCGAAGGGAGGTGTACGAGCCCTTCCGCCGCGAACGCCCGGAGAGGGAGGCGGAGTTCCGGACTCCCTCGGGGATCCCGATCGAGCCCCTCTACGACTCTCCCGACTCCCGGGGAATCGGCTTCCCGGGGGTCCATCCGTTCACGCGCGGGATCTACCCGACGATGTATCGCGGGCGGCTCTGGACGATGCGGCAGTACGCGGGGTTCGCTTCCGCGCGCGAGACGAACCGCCGCTTCCGCCTTCTCCTCGGGCAGGGGCAGACGGGGCTCTCCGTCGCCTTCGACCTCCCGACCCAGATCGGGTACGACGCCGATCACCCCCTCGCCGCGGACGAGGTCGGTCGGGTCGGGGTCTCGATCCAGTCGCTGCGGGATCTGGAGATTCTGCTGGAGGGGATCCCCCTCGATCGGGTCTCGATCTCGATGACGATCAACGCCACGGCGCCCATCCTCCTGGCGATGCTCGTCGCGCTCGGCCGCCGCCGGGGGATCCCGGACGACAAGATCCGGGGCACGGTCCAGAACGACATCCTCAAGGAGTACGCGGCGCGAGGGACCTACCGGTTCCCCGTGGGCCCGAGCCTCCGCCTCGTGGTGGACGTCTTCGAGTACGCCCGGCAGCACGTCCCGCGCTGGAACACGATCAGCGTCTCCGGCTACCACATGCGCGAGGCGGGGTGTACGGCCGTGCAGGAGGTCGCGTTCACTCTCGGGAATGGCATCGCTTACTTGGAGGCGGCCCGCGCCCGCGGGCTTGCTGTCGACGACGTGGCTCCGCGCGTC
>Ga0187892_10006425_pt1 | contig 17459 bp, 16 predicted proteins | sample MA1701073metaG_FD_139345 | JGI IMG/M metagenome (GOLD analysis project Ga0187892, IMG submission 139345) | Bio-ooze microbial communities from a basaltic lava cave in the Kipuka Kanohina Cave System on the Island of Hawaii, USA - MA170107-3 metaG ... | reverse complement strand
TTTTGCGCGCTTCGTCGCTGATGCGCTGGCGAAAATCGTGGAAGTCGCCCAGGCACAGCACGGCCTCGCGCAGGCTGGTCTTGCCTTCGCACGGCACGAGGAATCGCCCGCCGGGATAGGCGCTGGCGAAGGCGTGGGCGTAGGTGAACGCCAGTTCGGTCTTGCCGATGCCGCCCAGGCCGTGGACGCCGGAGATAACGCCCGCCTGGTCGTCCTTGAGCCGGTCGCGAAGCGCGAGCAACTCATCGAGGCGGCCGGTGAATTTCTTGTTGTAGGGCGGGACGGTGGTCGGGCTGGCGGCAGCGCGTTTCACGTCCTGCACGCGCTGGTCGAGATCGGCGGCAAGTCGCGCCAGCACTTTGCGGAGGTCTTCGCGGCGCAGCGCCTCGACCCCTTCGTCGCGGAAGGGCTTTACGAAGTCGGCTGTGACCTGCCGCTTGGCGCGGAATTGATGCACGACGGGCGCGGTCGAGGCGATGAAGGTGTCGTGCGGTGGCGGCAGGCCGCAGAGCCGGGCGACTTCGGCGGCCACCTGTTGTTCGGTTAGCTGGTTCTGCTGCGTCAGCCCCGGCACTTTGGCAACGAAGCCGGGGACTTCGACGAAGTAGATCGGCGCTGCCCCACGCGAGAGGATGTGCTTCGCGATCTCGGTGTCAATCCACGCCCGCCATTCGCGGCGGCACCATTCGCTGGCGAAATAGGACGGGGAGAGGAAGGCGAGGAACAGGCGGGATTTGGCCAGTCCCTTGTTGAAGATCCGGTCCTGCCAGTCATCAAAGCTGCCGATGTCGTGTTTGTCGAAGAACGGCTTGAATTCCCGCTCGGGATCATTCCTGGTGAACCGGCGATGTTCCGCCAGCAATTCCTCGACAAATCTCGTGACCCACCCCTCACGGTTGTCCGCCCGCGCGTAGGAAACAAAGAAATCAAATTGGTCAGAGTCGCGGGGCATGGGGTGGAGGTGGTCAAGTGGACAGGTGCATAAGTTGCCACCTGTCGGCATTCGGGGTTCTAAAATTTGGACTCCGACAACGCGCAGCGAATATGTGTGAGTTTACTGAGCCTTGCCATGTCGCTTGAAATAATCTTCAGCCCATTGGGGCATCGTTTTCTTTGGGAGGCGTTCAAGGACGGTGCGATTCATGCCCGGGAGCGATTGTTCAATTCGGGTCATATCGCCAGAAATTTCTGGAGGCACGTCTTCGGCATACCACCAGCCACCGACAATCCTGTCGGGCGATTCTATAGTCCAGAGCGAATACCCCCTGATTGCCGATGAATCCAGCCATTCAAACCGCGCAAAAATCTTATCGCCGATTCGTCGAAAATTGAAGTAGCGACCCGTTAACCGAGAATCCCCTCCGAAGCAATATGGTGCCACCAGTTCGCCGTTGACCCAACGGGGATAGAACACACTTTGCGTGGGAAGCGCGAGCCATGCACCCTCCAGAAATTTTAACTCGGACTCGGGCATACGTTGAGTCGAAGCCATGTCCTTCCCACTCGTGACCGCATTCATGATGGATTTAATCTGGTCAGACTGAGTTGCCAACTCCCCTCGCAAATTCGTCATCTCTCGCAAGAGTTCCTTTACCACATCATACCCGGGAGGAGTCCCGGTCGTTTCAAGTTTCCTTCGCTCGTGATCAATGAGAAAACGGCGCACGGGGTTGTCGATCTTCTCGGGTTGTTTCACGATGTCTTCGACTGCGGCCGTGATCGCGTTGCGCAACCTCGGCCCGCCCTGAAAATCCTTCGTGTAGGTGATGAACCGCAGTCCTCTCAAATCGAACGGCACATCATCCTCGGATTGCGCGATCAAGATGGTGTTGTCGTTGACCGCGTGGCGCACGCCCAGCTCGTAGAACACGTTGGGATTTTTTCCCGTCAAGTCCGCGATGGCGATTTCCGAGAGGACAAGATTCTCGATGATGTGCGTGATGATTTCGCCCGGCCGCGGTTCCTTGTCGCCGCGGTGGCAGACGACGCGTTCACCGGGCCGGCCCGGAACAGAGACGGCTTCCACCGCGGGCTTGATGAGTTGTTCGTAGAACTCGTCCAGTTCCCGCCCCCGTTCGGGGTCTTTCGCCCGATTTCCATACGGCATGATGACGAAACATTTCATCGAACTCTCCTGTCTAAACACGTGCCGCCAGCAGATTCTTGCCGTTTTCGGTGAAGTAGCGAATCAATTGCTGTGTGCCCCGGCTTTTCCCATCCCAAAAAAGAATGATCAGGTCGCCCTTCGCGCAGAAGAAGCTGTCGCGCTCTGTCAATCCCGCCATGCCCCCGGGGACTATCCTCTTGGAACTGGTCCGTCGCCCGAGGCTGAAGCGGGGCTCCGACGGTCCCGCCAATCCCTTCGGGATAGCTTCGAGTGAAGCATCAATGAACGATAGCTTTCCCGATTCCACCAATCGACGCACATTGGGTGAAAAATCGTAGCAATGGTATGCCACCGCAACGACACGCTCCTTGTGCGCCATCAGAAACATCAAAACCGCTTCGTCCACGTTTCCCGCCGTGCCGCAATACCACGTCGTCCCGCGACCAAGATACGGTGACAACAGCGATTCCACCCGTCGGGCGACTCGCGCAGGCTCGGCGTCCATGCTGCCCGTGACCACGATGCATGGAGCCGCGACGTCTTCAGCGCGAATCGGATGCATCTTGGCCTTGATCTCGTGCTTCGAGAGCGTCTGCCGTATCCCTTCAACCAGCTTCGGCGTGAGTTGCGCGAGGGCGTCAGGCGAATACTCGATGACGCGATGCACCTTCAAATCAAACGGCAACTTCTCGATGCTCTGCCCGATCAAAATCGTCGGTTTCCCCAGCGCCATCGCGTAGCCCGTCTCCCACATCACATTCGGACTGCCTCCTGTCAGGTCGGAGACGCACAACGTTGCCTTCTGGAGCGATTCGATGATGTCATCGGTGATCCTGCCCGCCGCATACACGCCTTTGAGCCAATGACATTCCAGTTGGTCGCCGACGAGCGCTTGCGTAGCGGCTTCACCGACGGTTTTGAACACCGCATCAAAGTCGTTGCGATACGGCATAATGACGAAACATTTCAGCTTACTCATAAGCTTCGAGGTTGAGCGGCTTGCTTGCGGCCGCGTAGGCCTGGTCGTCCTTGAGCCGGTCGCGAAGCGCGAGCAACTCATCGAGGCGGCCGGCGAATTTCTTGTTGTAGGGCGGGACGGTGCTTTCGCTCTCGGCAGCCTGCCGGACGCGGGCGGCGCGTTCATCGAGGTCGCGCGCGAGTTGCGCGAGAACGCGGCGGAGATCGTCGCGGCGCAGCGCGTCGAGGCCGTCGGTGTAAAACGGCTGGACGAAATTGAGTTGGCGGCGGCGCACTTCCTTGAGCACCGGCGCGGCATCGGCGAGAAAAGCGTCGTGCGGGGTCGGCAACTGACAGAGTTTCGCCACGCCGCGGGCGACCTCCTGCTCGGAAAGCGCGCTGTCCAGCCCGGGCACTTCGACGATGTAGATGGGCGCGGCGCCGGCGGCGAGGATGTGTTTGGCGATCTCGGTGTCGATCCAGGCGCGCCATTCGCGGCGGCACCATTCGCTGGCGAAGTAACGCGGCGAGATGAACGCGAGAAAGAGGCGGGATTTGGTCAGCCCCTCATTGAAAATGCGCTGCCGCCAGTCATCGAGGCCATGGATGTCGTTCTTGTCGAAGAACGGCACCAGCGCGCGCCCACCGGAGAATTTGCGGTGCTCGGCGAGCAGTTCCTCGATGAAACGGCTGATCCAGCCGCCGGCGTTGTCCGCGCGTGCATACGAAACGAAGAAGTCGAACTGGTCGCTGTCGCGCGAGCCGGCGGACGAGGTCGGATTCATCATTGTGCTCCTACGCGGCGAGGATAGCGTCAGGGTGGGCGATGAGGCAAGTATCCAAGCGAGCGCGAAACTCACGGGGAGTATAGCCGCGCTTCTTATAGCGAAGCGCGGGAGTTGGAGGGGTCCGCCGATTCGCGCTTCACAGAGGCGCGGCTACACCGGTTCCAGCGGGTGCCAACTCCCTTTCCAATCGAACCACTCGGCGGGACGGAAACTTTTCTTGTAATCGAGCGCAGAGGATTCGTGGTACGCGTAGCCCGGATAGTAGTACCGGCTTCTCCGCTCGCGCGCGTACTGGATTTCCCACAACGCCGTGCATGTACCCAGGCCGCGCTTCGACTCGGCGGGATCGAACATCGCATAGACGCTCGACACGGCCAGGCGTCCCAGGTCCAGATAGCTCGCAGCCACCAGCCGGTCTCCCGCGTAGAGGGCCAACTCCATGTTCACGCAGGGAACCGAGGCGGGCTGTTGCCCGAGAAATTCCTCGATCGATTCGGGGACGTTCTCGGTGAACCGTCTGGCATGCGCCTCGAACAACCGCCGGCGCTCGTCGTCGATCACGGTCGGCTGCACCCGCAGGCGCAGATCGACGTTGCGTTGCATCACCCGCCGTTGACTCTTGCTCGGACAAAACTCCTGGACCCGCACCCGCAACGGCTGGACGCGCCGGGTTTGTTCCTCCTCGCGAGTCGAATAGCGCACGAACAACGCCCCGAAATGCCGCCAGCCCTCGGCCCAGAGCGTGTCCATGTGCTCGGGCGGCACCTGCGCCGCTTCGAAGTATTCGTGGATTCGCGGGAATTCCATCGCCGCCCCGCGCCGCGCTCAGTCGAACTGGAACAAGCTGCACCCGCCATCGACAAGCAAGGTCGAGCCGGTCGTGTAAGCCGCTGCGTCGGAGCACAGGTACAGGAACGCCTCGGCCACGGATTCGAGCGGTTGCATGAAGCCCATCGGGATCACCTTGTCCGCGCGCGCGCGATACGCGGGATCGGTGTCGTACTGGTGCCGCGCCATGCCGGCGTTGACGATGCCGGGCGAGATGGCGTTGACGCGAATGCCTTTGCGCGTCAGTTCGCGCGCCATTCCCTTCATCAACATCTTCAGTCCGGCCTTCGAGACGCAATACGGCGTGATCTCCGGCCACGGCACATCGCTCACCCAGGAGGTCGTGAAGATGATCTGGCCCGGTTGGTTGCGTTCGACCATCGTGCGCGCCGCGCTCTGGCCGACGTGGAAGCAGCCGGTGAGGTTCACATCGAGGATGCGCTTCCATTTCTCCTCGTCGTAATCGAGGAACGCGATGCCCTCGACGATGCCGGCGTTCGAACACGCGACGTCGAGTTTGCCGAATCGCTTGTAGATTTCCGCGATCATCGCATCGACCTGCGAACGGTCTGTCACGTCGCAGTTGATGTAGAGCCATTGTTTGTTCGGGAGATGGAGTTGCGCGATCCGGTCCATGGCCTCGCGTTCGTCCATCCGGTCGCACACGACGACTGTGCCGCCCTGTTCAGCAAGTTTCCTGGTGACCGCGCGGCCGATGTCGCCGCAGCCGCCGGTGATGAGGATGATTTTGCCTTTGACGCTCATAGAAGCCTCCTGGGTGATGGAAGAATGGAAGGTTGGAGGATTGGGAATTGGCGTTCCATCCCCTCTTTCCAGTTTTCCAGTCTTCCTTGCTCCCGTCGTTCGATTCTGCCCGAGGCGGGATTCGAACCCGCACGGAGGTTACCCTCCATCGGATTTTAAGTCCGATGCGTCTGCCGTTCCGCCACTCGGGCATCTCGAACGCGGGAACTGTAGCACAGCGGCTCCGAGCGCGGGAAGGGAGAAAGAAGCATCGGCCCATGTGGTTTGGTCATTCGAGACCAATGAACTTTGGACTGGATTCGCGCGGGCGAAAACCGGAGAAGTAGCTCGAAACCATGCCTTGGAAGCAGCAACTTCAGGCTTGCCGGCTGTATGGCTTCGTGGACACCGCTTACCTCGCCGGACGCAGGCCCGGCGAGGTTGCGCGCATGCTGGTCGAGGGCGGAGCGGATATCATTCAACTCCGCGCCAAAACGGAATCGCCCGCACAAATCGCCGCGATGGCGAAGGCGATCCTGCCGATCACGCGTTCCGCCGGCGTGCCGGTGATCATCAACGACCATCCCGGCATCGCGAAGGACGTGGATGCCGACGGCGTGCACCTCGGCCAAGAGGACTTGCGGCAGCAACCGTTCGCGAAACTGCGCGAAGAATTCGGTTCGGACAAGATCATCGGCATCTCCACACACTCCCTCGAACAGGCGCTGGCCGCTGAGAAACTCGGCGCCGACTACATCGGAGTCGGGCCGATCTTTCCGACCGAAACAAAACCCGGTCGTCCAGCGGTGGGGGTTGAACTCATTCGTCAGGTCGAGGCGCGGGTCAAAATCCCGTTCGTTTGTATCGGCGGGATCAACTTGTCGAACGTTCGCGAGGTGAGGCTTGCAGGCGGCGCATGGATCGCCGTCGTGTCCGCGATTTTGCTCGCCGAAGACGTTGCGGCGGCAGCGCGCACGTACAGAGACGTGATCAGCTAATCCCCAGCAGGTGCAGGCTGTCGCGGTTGACGATCCCCTCGATCGCGTCCATGTCGAACTTGGGAAGATTGGTCCCTTTGGTCATGTCGTTCATGTGACGCAACGCTTGCAGAGTGGCCTCGGGCGTCGTGAACGGATAATCCGAGCCGAACAGCAACTTGTGTTGCACGCCGTATTCCTGCGCGAGCATCATGCTGTTGAAGAACTGCCACGGGCGATAGTGCAACGCCGAGATGTCGGACCAGATGTTGTCCTGTTTGCGGATGAGCACGATCGCTTCGCCTTCGTACGGGTGGCCGATGTGCGCGAGGATCATCTTCAGGTCCGGGAATTTCTCCGCGACTTCCTCGAGCAACACCGGGCGCGTGTACCGCAGCGGCGCCCAGCGGCAGAAGGTCGTGCCCATGTGCAACAGCACCGGCAGGTTGTGTTTCACGGCGGCCTCGTACACGGGCGTCAGCCGTTCGTCGCGCGGGTCGAAGTTCGCGTACATGGGCAGCAGCTTGATGCCGCGCATCCGGAACTGGTGCAGGCAGCGCTCGAACTCGTCCATCATCCCGCGCTCGTTCGGATCCAGTGACATGAACGGAACGAGTTTCTTCGGATCGCGTTTGCAGAACTCGAACACGTACTCGTTCGGCACGTTCAGGCCAACGTGCAGCGCCTTGCCGCCAAAGACGACGGTGCGATCGCACGGTTGTTGCGCGCGGAGAAACTCGTCGGCCTTCGTCTCGAAGGAGACCTTCCCTTTGCTGGCGCGCTTGGCTTCCTCGTTGAACTGGTCGGTGCCGTGTTTGTGGATGTCCCAGAAGTGTGTGTGGATATCGACGATCATGGTGCGACTATGGCAGAAGTCACCGGCGCGCGGCAAGTCTTTGGAAGCGCGGTCGGATGAATCGAGGACTGTGGAACCGAATCCAGCGTTACGCCCACTTCTTGCCGAGCGCGTCGAGGCCGGACTTCTTCAGGTCGTCGGGCGTCATCATAACGCGGAACTTCACGTCCGCCTGGAAGGTCAAGAACCACGGCTCGGCCAGAGACGGGATCTTGGACGGGTCAGCCATGTCCACAATGACAATGGCTCCGCGTTTACCCTCGCGCTCGGTGAAGTAAACGGCCTCGGGTTTGAGCGCGTCCAAAATAGCGGCGAGCTTGTTGCCGGCAACGCCTTTGCGGACGAGCGAGTTGAAGGGTTCATGGGGCAGGGTAATGTCCAAAAGAATTTTCATGGTGGTCTCCTATGGCTGTGTCCCACATGTAACGAAAGCCGGCGCCAGACTCAAGCGTTACTTCTGGGCCGATTCATTCTGAAATTCCGCTGTTGCAGTTTTTGTGGTGTGCTAAGGTAGTTGCGGCGGCGAATGAAGATGGCCCGATTCGGTTTCCTGGTCGTGCTCGGTGTTTTCTCAGCCGGCATTCGCTTCGCCGCCGACGGTGACACCATGAAAACGAACCAACCCTCGCCAGCCACGCGCCCACCCAACCGGCTCGCCAAAGAGAAAAGCCCCTACCTTCTCCAGCACGCCTACAATCCCGTGGACTGGTATCCGTGGGGCCAGGAGGCGTTCGAGCGGGCCAAGAAGGAGAACAAACCGATCTTTCTCAGCGTCGGCTACTCGACGTGCCACTGGTGCCACGTCATGGAACACGAGTCGTTCGAGAATGAGGAGATCGCGGCGGTGATGAACCGACATTTCGTCTGCATCAAAGTGGACCGCGAGGAACGGCCGGATGTCGATAAGATTTACATGACCGCCGTCCAGGCGATGACCCAGAGCGGCGGGTGGCCGATGTCGGTGTTTCTGACGCCCGACCTGAAGGCGTTCTTCGGCGGAACGTACTGGCCGCCGACGGCTAAGTACGGGCGCGCGGGGTTCAAGGAAATCCTCGAACGCGTCCACGAGGTCTGGGAGGAGAAACGCGACGAGATCGTGAAGTCGGGAGAGCAATTCGGCGCACAACTCCAGGCGCACATGACCGTACGCAGCGCGCCGGGCGCGCTCGATGAACACACGTTGCAGGACGCGTACGAAGACATTGCCGGCCAGTACGACGAAGTCTATGGCGGCTTCGGCGGCGCGCCGAAATTCCCGCGGCCGGTCAGCCTGAACTTTCTCGTCCGCTACCACGCGCGGACCGGCGAAAAGCATGCACTGGCGATGGTCACGCATACGCTCAAGAAGATGGCGCTCGGCGGCATGTGCGACCAACTCGGTGGCGGCTTCCACCGCTACTCGGTCGATCCGAAATGGCTCGTGCCGCACTTCGAGAAGATGCTGTACGACAACGCCCAGCTCGTCTGTTCGCACCTCGAAGCGTATCAGCTTACCAAAGATCCGTTCTACGCGGATGTGGCCCGGGGTGTCTTGCGCTACATCGTGCGCGACATGACCCACAAGGACGGCGGCTGGTATTCCGCCGAAGACGCCGACAGCGAAGGCGTCGAGGGCAAGTTCTACGTCTGGACGCTCGACGAGGTGAACCAGGTCCTGGGCCGCGACGATGCGAAGGTGTTCGGGTTCGTCTATGACGTCAGCGGCGGCGGCAACTTCGAGCACGCGAACATTCTCAACCAGGTCTTCAACGTCCGCGAGGCTGCGGGTGAGTTCAAGAAAAGCGAGGAGGAAGTTCGCCAGATAATCGCGCGCTCGAAGGAGAAGTTGTTCGCGGTCCGCTCGAAACGAATCCGGCCGCATCTCGACGACAAGATCCTGACCGCGTGGAATGGCTTGATGCTCTCGGCGTTCGCTCGTGCCCATCAGGTGCTCGACGACCCGCAATACCTCGATGCGGCGCTGCGGAACGCGAACTGGCTTTTCGCACATCTCTACGACGCGAAGGCGAAGCGCCTGCATCGGCGTTGGCGCGAAGGCGAGGTCGGCGGCGCGGCGGTCCTCGACGACTACGCGTTTTTGATCCAGGGCCTGCTCGACCTCTACGAAGCCTCGTTCGAACCGAAGTGGCTCACGCGCGCCATCGAGTTGCAGGAGACACAGAACCGGTTGTTCTATGACGCGAAAGATGGCGGCTTTTTCATGACGACGGGTGAGGACGCGTCCATCATTTCGCGTCCGAAGGAGGACTACGATGGCGCCGAGCCGTCCGGCAACTCGATCTCCGTTCTCAATTTGCTGCGTCTCGCGCAGTTCGCCGATAAAGCGGAGTATCGCGACATGGCCGGCAAGACGCTCCAGCTTTTCGGCGAACGCCTGCGCAAAGTCCCCCAAGTCGCTCCGCAGATGTTGGTGGCGCTGGATTTCTCGCTGCAGAAGCCGAAACAGATTGTGATCGCCGGCAAGCCCGATGCCACCGACACGAAACGAATGCTGCGCGCGGTGCATGAGCGCTTCCTCCCCGCTCGAATCATCCTGTTGGTGGACGGCGGCCCGGCGCAGGCCGAGCTATCGAAGCGATTGCCCTTCTTGAAAGGAATCGCGCCCAAGGACGGCAAAGCCACCGCGTTCGTGTGCGAGAACTACGCGTGCAAGTTACCCACGACGGACGTGGAGCAGTTGAAGAAGCAGTTGTAGAGCGGAATCGTCACTTCACCTGGATGGTCGAAACCACCTGCCGCACGCCGTCGGTTTCCATCGCGATGAGCATCGCTTTGCTGATGGCCTCGAAGGATGAGGCGGTGCCGGAAAGCGTGACGACGCCGTCGGTGGTGCTCACCGAGACGTTGAGCGCGGAGACATCCTTGTCGAGCGCGTACTTGCCTTTGATCTCAGTAGTGATCCGGGCATCTGCCGTCGCGTCCTTCACCTCCGATGCAAGGTCCCGGGTCTGCTGACGCACGACCCTGCCCTTGGCGGCGAGTTCCTTTTTGATGTCATCGGCCTTCAGGTGCCAGATGTCGAGCTTGGCGTCGATGGCGGTGCGGACGGAGTCTGCGGTGTTGCCCACGGCTTGTTTGACGTCTTCGACGGCTTTCTCCACGGGGGTTTGCGGCGCGGAAGTTTGTGGTGCGGTTGGCGGCGTGGATTCGGCGGTCTTGGCGGCGTCTTCGGACCTGTGTCCCTGGACGTACCACATCACGCCGGCGCCCGCGATGAACCCGACCAGCAAGGCAATCAGGAATGTTCTCATGCTTCGTATTGTCGCCTTTCGGCGTCGGGAATCAAGTCTGGCGAAAAGTCGTGAAGCTTTGTGCGGACTTGGGCATCCTACGCGTTGATGAAATCCTCGAAGCGGTACGACGTGATCGTGATCGGCGGCGGCAGCGCCGGGTACGCGGCGGCGCGCAAGGCGGCGGAATATGGCGCGCGGACGGCCGTCGTCGAGAGCGGACCACAGATCGGCGGGTTGTGCATCCTGCGCGGCTGCATGCCGACCAAGGCGATCCTGCGGTCGTCGGAGATCATGGCCCTGATGCGCCGGGCAAAGGAGTTCGGGCTTCGGGCGTCGGGGTTGGGCGTTCGGCTCGACGAAATCAAGCGCCGCAAGGACAAGCTCGTCCGCGAGTTTGCCGACTACCGCATCCGGCAACTTCGGGAGGGGCGATTCGATTTCATCATGGGCCGGGCGCGTTTCGTCGATCCGCATACGCTGGAGGTGGGCCGGCGACGGCTTCGTGCCGATCATTTCATCATCACGACCGGCTCCGTGCCTTCACGCGCGCGCATCGCCAGCTTGGAGGAGGTCGGCTACTGGACCAGCGACGACGCGCTCGAACAGACGCGGTTGCCGAAAACCCTGATCGTTCTCGGCGGCGGGCCGGTGGCGCTGGAGTTTTCCCAGTTCTTCCAACGACTCGGGACCCAGGTCACGTTGATCCAGCGCAGCCCGCACCTCCTGAGCAACAACGATCAGGACATGGCTGAGGTGATCGAGGAGCGTTTCCGCCGCGAAGGGATGAATGTGTTCACTGGAACGAAACTCCTGCGCGCCTACCGGCGTCGTGGAAGGAAGGTCGTCGAGTTTCTGCACCGAGGAAAGCAGCGGACGGCGCGCGCGGAGGAAATCCTGCAGGCGTTGGGCCGGGTGCCCAACGTCGGTTCGCTCGCGCTCGAAAATGCCGGCGTGTGCGTCGAGGAAGGGCGGTTTGCAGTCAACCTCCGCCAACAGACCAACGTCCCTCACATCTACGCCGCGGGCGACGCGAGCGGACCGTACGAGATCGTCCACATCGCGATCCAGCAAGGCGAACTTGCCGCGTACAATGCCACACACCGCACCAAGCGCTCGATGGATTACCGCACCAAAGCGTCGGTTGTTTTCACCGATCCCCAGATCGCTTCCGTGGGTCTGAGCGAGAAGGAGGCGAACGAGCGCGGCATCCGGTATCTCGTGGAACGCTATCCGTTCCGCGAGCACGGAAAAGCGCTGGTGATGGGCGAGACGGACGGGTTTGTGAAACTACTGGCCCGACCGGGGACGGGGGAAATCCTCGGCGGGCACATCGTCGGACCGGAGGGGGGCGATTTGATCCACGAGGTGATCGCGGCGATGCACCTGCGCGGAACGGTGCGCGATCTCCAATCGATGCCGCACTATCATCCCACACTGGCCGAGATTTTCAGCTATCCCCTTGAGGCGTTGGCGGAGCGAATTCGCCCGGGGAAGGCCTGAGCGCCCGATATCGCTGGAGCCGAGGCGGTAACCACTGGCGCCCTGTGGATCGCAGCGATGATGGAGTTCATCCTTCATGCTCGGCGCCTCCAGTGATCAACTCCAAGGCGCGTTAGTAGAGACGGAACAGGTAGGATGCAGACTTTCTACTTTGCTCGGCCGGCGACGGCATTGGTCAACGAACGGAACTCAGATTCGGGCACTAACTTGTGGTGCAAGAACTCCGTGCCGCGGTACAGAAGTACATGGCGCTTACCGCCATGATACGGTCCTTTCTCCCACATGACTGGGAGCCCATTGCTCAGGTGGAAGTTCGTTCCGCGAAAACCTTCGTAACTTTGTGTCTCGACTTCAGAAGACATGGGGCAGGCGGGAAAGATTCCATCCCGAGAGAACCGCCAACCATACCAAGAACTTCTCATGAAATTCGTGCTGCTCAATAGGGAATCAGCCATGCGATAGAGTTCGTCATCGTCCAACCCGTTGTTACCCCCGTACAGGCGCATGGCGAACCTCAATTGTTTGAGATTCTTGAAGCATGCGGCGGCATTTACTTTGCTTTGTGCCTGTTGCCTTCGCCCGTCGCATCCATTGCCCGACAGAAATAGAACAGGCACAGAAATCAGCAACAGCAGCACTGGCGAGTTGTGCATTGCGCCAGATTCAGCAAAGATCAGAATGCGCCATGGCCACTGGTACCTTGAGCACTGGCCTCTGCGGACGCGTTCGCCTGCTGCAATTCCATCAGCACGAGCCTGGCTTCGTACACTTCGAGGGGAACATCCTGCTCCGATCGCATCCGTTCTTGATAAACCGGACAAAGACGGTGCGCATCGGTGAGGCAATAGTTCTCGATCTCGAAGAGACTGCAACGCATCGACCCCTGGATCGCGAGGCAACTTTGTTCCCGACCGCCGTTGAAGAAGGGGCACTTCTGGCAGTCGCCTGGCTCGGACCGCAAATATCGGGCACTCATACCCTCACACCGTTGCAAACGTAGTGCCAAAGCTGTGCCGCGCAAGGGCAAGTTTTTCGCCGTTGCGCGAGGCAGCAATTTATTGGCTTCGCAGACAGGTCGTGGCGAGGAACAACGCAGGCCAATTCGCCGCGTTCAAAATTGTACGGCGGAGGAACATTTTTGTCCGTCGCGCAGATTCGCTTTCTGCTTCACCCCAACACCTTTGCACCGTAACCAGCACTTCACCCCGGCCATCGGCCGCTTGTTCGCGGGAAAATGTTGCAGTTCGTTCCTCGAACCGATAAAGCTCAGAAGATTTCCATGCTTGGTGAACGACACAGACGTTGGCGCGGCGTGATCGAGGAGTATCGGGCACATTTGCCGGTCTCCAAAGACACGCCGATCATCACCCTGAACGAGGGCGGCACGCCGCTGATCCGCGCGACGCGGATCGAGAAGCATCTCGGCCTGGACTTCGAGGTGTATCTCAAGCACGAAGGACTCAACCCGACCGCGTCGTTCAAGGACCGCGGCATGACCGTGGCGGTTTCGAAAGCCGTCGAGCGCGGCGCGAAAGCGATCATCTGCGCTTCGACCGGCAACACGTCTGCTTCCGCCGCCGCGTACGCCGCGAGAGCGGGCATTCAGTGCGTCGTGATCTTGCCGGCCGGCAAGATCGCGATGGGCAAGCTGGCGCAGGCGTTGATGAATGGCGCGAAAGTCATTGCGGTGGAAGGAAACTTCGACGACGCGCTCCGCATCGTGCGCGAGGTGTCGCAGACGCATCCCATTGCGCTCGTCAACTCGGTCAATCCCGACCGGATCGAGGGCCAGAAGACCGCGGCGTTCGAGATTTGCGATTGGCTTGGCGGCGCACCCGACTTTCACGTGTTGCCCGTCGGCAACGCCGGGAACATCACGGCGTATTGGAAGGGTTACCGCGAGTACCATGCCGCGAAGATCACCGGCAGTCTGCCGCGCATGTTCGGAGTGCAGGCCGCCGGCGCCGCGCCGATCGTGCTCGGCAAGGTCATTGCCGATCCGCACACCGTTGCCACGGCCATCCGCATCGGCAATCCGGCAAGCTGGCCACACGCAAACACGGCCCTCAAGGAATCGAACGGCCACATTGATCTGGTGAGCGACGACGCGATCATCGCCGCGTACCAGCTTTTGGCCGGCGTGGACGGCGTGTTCGTCGAACCCGCCAGCGCGGCGAGCGTTGCCGGTTTGATCCAGTACCACAAAGAAGGCCGGTTCGCGCGCGGCTGCCGCGTCGTCTGCACCCTCACCGGCCACGGCCTCAAGGACCCCGACACCGCGATCGCCAACTCCGGCAAACCGGTCACCGTTCCCCCGCAGAAGGACGCGGTGTTGAAGGCGATTGGAGTTTAGGAGAGTTTAGGATGATATCCTCGGACCGGAGTTGATTTTTCCTGTCGTTTCGCGTAAACGGCACAGGCTTTTATGGCATTGATCGTCCAGAAATACGGCGGCACCTCGGTCGGCAACACCGAACGCATCAAGAACGTTGCCGGGCGCGTCGCGGCAACCAAGCAGGCCGGCAATCAGGTCGTGGTCGTCGTGTCCGCAATGTCGGGCGTCACCGACTCGCTCATCAAGTTGGCAAAGGAAATCCAGGAACTCCCGAACGAGCGCGAGATGGACATGTTGCTGGCCACGGGCGAACAAACCACCATCGCGCTCACCGCTATGGCGTTGCACGCGCTCGGCCACAAGGCGGTTTCCTTGACGGGGGCGCAGGCGGGCATCGTGACCGACGGCGTCCACACCAAGGCCAAGATTGCCAACATCACGCCCAAGCGCTGTCACGAGCTGCTCGACGCCGGCCACGTCGTCATCGTCGCCGGCTTCCAGGGAGAAACGCCCGACCAACAGATCACCACGCTCGGTCGGGGCGGAAGCGATCTGACGGCCATCGCGCTCGCCGCGGCGCTCAAGGCGGACCTCTGCCAGATTTTCACCGACGTGGACGGCGTCTATACCGCCGACCCGCGCATCGTGAAGAGCGCGCAGAAAATCCCGGTGATCAGCTACGATGAGATGCTCGAGATGGCCAGCCTCGGGTCGAAGGTCATGCAATCGCGCTCGGTGGAGTTTGCGAAGAAGTTTGGGGTCGTGTTCGAAGTCCGCAGCAGCTTCAACGACAACCCCGGCACCATTGTCAAAGAGGAGACCAAACAAATGGAAGACGTCGTCATCCGCGGAGTCAGCCTGGACCGCAATCAAGCCAAAGTCACCATCGCGCACGTGCCCGACCGGCCCGGCGTGGCCGCAAAAATGTTTCGCACGCTCGGCAACGCGGCGATCAACATCGACATGATCGTCCAGAACGTTAGTGCCAAGGGCGAGAAGCATACCGAAATTTCCTTCACGCTCGACAAGGCGGAACTCGCCAAGGCGAAAAAGGTCATGGAGCCGCTCGCGAAGGAATTCGGCGCCGAAGGGATTCGCACCACGGAAGGAATCGCCAAGCTTAGCGTGGTCGGCGTCGGCATGCGCAGCCACAGCGGCGTGGCGGCGGCGATGTTCGAAGCGCTCGCCGAGACCGGCGTCAACATCGAGATGATCAGCACCAGCGAGATCAAGATTTCCGTCGTCATCGACCTCGAACGCGCCGAGAAAGCGGCCCACGCCGTGCACGAGAAGTTCGGCTTGGGCAAGTTGAAGTAAGGATCGAGGATTGAGGATCGAAGATCGAAGATCGCATCCGCCCGGCCATCCTCCATCTTCCATCTCCCACCCCCCATCTTCCATTCTTCATCTTTCGCCCATCCTCTCTCCTCTGGCCTCCATCGTCGTCCTCCTGGCCGGCTGCCAGTCGCCGCCGCCCCCGAAGGCCGAGACGCCGCAGCCGCTCAATTACACCGCCTATCTCTATTCCCTGTACGACACCGAATGGGCCGCACGCCCGCGCGAATCGCTCAAGGAAGACCGGTTGGAGATGAAACCCCGCGCCACGTTGGTGGTGGCCCGTCGCGGAGAATACGCGCCACGAGAATCTTTGCTCCAACTCCTCCGCGCGCAGACGAATCTTTTTGGTCGCGTGGAAGGCATCCCGGCCGTCCTGGAGCCGCCGACGGGCCCCGGCTCCCCGCAGCCGCGCGAGGCCTCGCCCGAGGCCGTCAAGGACCACCTCATCAAAATCCGCCAGTTGGCGATCGACCTCCACGCCGATTACCTGTTCCTCGTCGAAGGCACGCAGCGCACGAACCTTTCACAAAGTCCTGCGGGGGTGTTGGACCTGACGATCATTGGCCAGTTCATCGTCGGCAGTCACCGGTTCGAGGTCGAATCGCGCGGCTCGGGCGCGTTGGTGGACGTCGCATCGGGCCGGGTGCTGTCGGTTGTGACCGATGAAAACCGGCGGGTGACGCACATCCCGACCGCATCTCTGGAAGTGCGAAGGCGACGCGACGCCGAGAAGGCGGACATGATGCTGGAGACGAACCTGGTGGAGAAGCTGACCGAACAGCTTCGAGACCGCGTGGCGCGAAGCCCGGCCGAGTGACGCACGCGCGCGCCTACCCCGCACCGGCGGGAAGCGGAGACGGACGCAATGCCGCGATCAGGTCCGCCGAGGCGACGGTGTATCCCCAGCAGTTCTGCTCGACAGTTCGGATCGCTTCTTCGGTGGCTCGGAGCGTCCCGACGGATTCCTTGTTCTCCCAGCCGGTCGTGCAATCACGAAGCAGCAGAATGCGATATCCGAGCCGGGCCATGTCGGCCATCCCGCCGGGCGAGAACATCAGGCAGCAGTTCGTCAGGAAACCCGCGTAGAGGATGTTCCAGGCGCCGAGTTTCCGCAGCAGGTAGTTCAACTGGTGCGTCGTGGTGACCACGAAATCCTCGGTGCGCGGGCGAACGGGCGGCGCGATGTCCAGAAGCGTGCGTTTCACGGTCATGTGCTCGCAAATGCCCGCGCCGAACGTCTCGAGCGTCACGTCTTTCACCCAGTCCGTGCACGGCGACCCGTTCTGCGTCGGAAGACCCGGTCCCGCTTCACGTTTCAGCGCATCGTACTGCAAATACCGTGTCGCGTAGGTTTCGCTCGAAGCGATGTGGACCACAGGAATGCCGCGTTGCCGGCACGCCTCGATCAGCGGTGGAAGCCGGTTTCGGATAATCTCCCCGGCCCGCAGGGTTGCTTCCTGCATCTTGACCCAGCCGACCCACGGGGAATCGGGGCCGTACTCGGGGCCACCGGGGAAGCCGACGTTCCAAACGTGCATGAGCGCGAGCACGGCATCGCTCGTACTCAATTCGAGGAGCTTTTCGGCGTGACCGAGAAAGCCTTCCGCCGCGGCCGGTGTGTTCCACTTCACCGGGTAGCGACGATCGTAGCGCACTTTGAGGCGAACCGTCTCGCTGCTTACTGGACCCTGGCTTGTCGCATCCATCGATTCAACGGTGCTGGTATCGTTAAGGAAGGAGCCGGCTACGCGCAAGAGCAATGTGATCGCCATGTTGCAAGGCGCCGTCAACGGCCC
>Ga0187892_10006424_pt1 | contig 17462 bp, 14 predicted proteins | sample MA1701073metaG_FD_139345 | JGI IMG/M metagenome (GOLD analysis project Ga0187892, IMG submission 139345) | Bio-ooze microbial communities from a basaltic lava cave in the Kipuka Kanohina Cave System on the Island of Hawaii, USA - MA170107-3 metaG ... | reverse complement strand
GTCGCCGGCCCGCCGGTGCGCCGGCTGGTGACGGCAACCGCCGTGCCGCCGGCCGCCTGCGCGAATGCCTTCACCTCCTCGGCCATGCGGCGCGCGATGTCCGCATCGATCCGGTAGAACTCGTTGCTGCCGCCGACCAGCAGCACGACGCACGGACGCGACAGATCGCCGAACAGGTCCGTCCAGCGCTCGGCCGCCTTGGCCAGCCGCGCCGGCGTGACCTGGCTGATCGGCAGAACGGTCTCGATGCGGCGCGGATGCGGCGGCAGATGGAAATGCGTGCAGGTCACCACCGCATCGAAGATATCGACGATCTGGCCGGCGCGCCGCCCAAGGCCGACGAGGCGCGTCAGTCCCAGGCTCTGTCGGCCGATCCACAGGGCGATGCGCGCCGGCCGCCAGCCGGTGGCGATGACGAGATCGGGCCAGGGCGGCACCAGCACGTCTGAGGCGCGCTGCCGCAACCCGATCAGGCTGGCGCCGAGCGTTCCGTGCCACGCCTGCAACCAGGTGTGGGCGCGCGCCCGCAGCGAGTTGAAGCGAAGCTGCTTGACCTCATAGGGCCACCCGAGCGCCTCGGCCAAGCCGACGGATTGCGTCGTGTGACCGGGCTTGTCATAGGCGAGCACCCAGACCACCGGCGGCTTGCGCAGGGGCCGCCCGCCCTGATGCAGACGAACCGCCGGCCGGCCCAGTAGCGAGGCCCCGTGGAGCGAGAGATGCCAGCGCACCGCGGGATGCCGCTGGCTCGCCGCTTCGAAATGATCCAGCCACCATTCCCGCGTTCGTCGCGTCACCGGAAGGCGCGTACCGTCCGCGAATGTCGCCGCGGACGGATCCAGCGCGACAGCGGCGGCGACGAAGCCACGGGCATCGCCGAACAGCTTGTCCAGCACCCAGGGGATGTCTTCATCGGGCAGGTACTCGAGGAACGCGCGGATCAGGACGCCGTCGACACGGCCGCCGCGATCGTCACGGTCGAGCGGCAGGTGCGATCTCTGGCAGGCGATGCTGGACCCCGACGTCAGGCTGACGATGCGCTGCCGAACGTCCGGGACCGCGCCTGCCGAGACCAGCTGGTAGGCCTGCATCGAGCGGGTATCGAAGGCATCGACGAGCGACCGGTAAGGCTCCCGATCGAGCATTTTCTGTTCGTCGAGCAAGTCCGGATCGAGCGGCGACGGGCTGCGGACCGGGGGCGACTTGGCGGTCCGCAACGACGCCAGCAGGTCGTTGTAGTGATCACTCGGCTTGGCCGCCGTGAACGGACGATAGCCGGCAGCATCGGCCGTTTGCTCCAGGCCCAGCCAGACATGGCCGATCGGGTTGGTCTGGTAGACGAACTGGCGCGGAAACGGCCGCCAAGGCTGCAGATGCAGGGCGGTGTAGTGGAGCACTTTCGATTTTCCGGCGACGTATTCGCTGTCGCGGGCGTTCCACTCCGGCTCCAGCGGACCCCACAGGCCGGAGACGGCCAGCGCCCGCTTGATCAGGGCGTTCTTGCGCCCGCGCTGCGCGGCCTCAAGGGTCCACAGCGGCGCCATGCGGGCGCAATCGATCAGCATGACCGAGGTATCGACGGCGATGCGCGCCTTCGCCGCGTTGGCAATGCTCATGAAGCCGTGGCCGCCGATGCTGCGGTCGAACAGCTCGGCCGGGTCGGCCAGATAGATCTGGTCGACGGCGTTGTAGATGGCGCGGCCCTGGTTGCCGGCGAAATGCGGGATGGCGAAGCGGTAGTTGGAGAAGCCGGTCAGCCACAGCCGCCGGTTGACGCCGACCAGGTCTTTCATCAGGTAGATCTCGTAGACCCGCGACTTGTCGCGGACCTGCTCGATCGACCAGATCATGATGCGTTCGGCGCGATATTGCGACGGTTCGGTGCCGACGAATATGCGCACCGGCGGCTTGGCCTTGCCGCTGCCGGGCTGCATCGCCTCGAGCACCACCCGCACGGGCTGGGTGCGCAGTTCCGCCGCCCGGGTATTGTGTTGCGGTTGCAGAACGCCTCTGATCACGCCGCTGCCCTCGTTTCCAGCACCGCCGCCGAATCACGGCCCTCGATTGTAACGTAAGGAAAACATTGGAATTTTACAACGGCTTGGCGGTCACGTCCGGCAATCTGCCGCGGCGGCGCGTTGTCGCGGGCCGCAGACTGCCAGCCGTGTTCCACCCATGTTTTGACCGCTGGCGAGCGCCCGGTGTAAGACAGCGCCGCCATGGCGCACCGATGCCGTCGTCACCCACACCCCCGAACGAGCCAGAGATGCTGATCAGCCCCGGCACCGCGGTTCCCGCCGCACAGTCCATGCGATCGCGCGCCGTCGTCGTGCTCGGCGTCGGCCGCAGCGGCACCAGCGCCATCACGCGCGGCCTGGCGGCGCTGGGAGTCGAACTGGGCGACAAGCTGCGCGGCGCCACGGTGCTCAAGAACCCGACCGGTTTCTACGAGGACACCGACCTCCTGCGCATCAACAAGCGCCTGAAGAGCATCCTCGGCGTACGCGGCGAAAGCGTGCGCCTGCTGGAGCCGGACTGGTGGAAACAACCGGCCGTTGAGCAGCTGTACGGCGATGCCGTCGCCATTGTCCGCCAACGCTTCGGCAGCTGCCCGCTCTGGGGCTACAAATATGCGCGCACCCTGCGCTTCATGCCCTTCTGGACCGCCGTGTTCGAAGCCGCCGACATCGATACGCGCTACCTCATGGCGATCCGCAATCCCCTGAGCGTCGCGCGCTCGCGGGCGCGGCTCGATCCCGAGCGCGGCAGCCAGGAGCAGAGCGACCTCGAATGGCTGGTCAACGTCGTGCCCTACTTCCAGCAGGTGCGCGAGCGCCCGTTCGTGGTGACCGATTTCGACCTGTTCATGGCCGATCCCGCCGCGCAGCTGCAGCGCGTCGCCCGCGGCCTCGAGCTGCCGATGACCGCCGAGGTGCAAGCGAGCGTGAGGGCCTTCGGCGCCGAGTTCCTCGATCCCAGCCTGCGCCATAGCCGGCACGACGCCGACGACCTCGAGCGCGATCCGCGCGTCAACGATCTCACGCGCACGGCCTATCGCTGGCTTTACCGGCTGGCGACCGACGGCGTCGATCCCACCTCGGCGGCGATCTGGCAGGAGTGGCAGCGCATCGAAGAGCAGGTGAGCGCGCTGGCGCCGGTGCTCCGCCATCTCGACCGCGTCGCCGACAACCTGCGCTTCGCGCGCTGGAATCCGCTCGGGCCGCTGCAATCGATCCCATGGCTTTGGCACGAACTGAAGCGCCAGTGGCCGGCGCGCTGAACTCAGCCAGCCGCGGCAAGGCGTGAGCGCGGCCACAGCCGCTGCAGCCTGGCGCTGATCTCGCCCGGCAGCTCGTACGCGGCGCGCGTCGCCGCGCCATGCAGATGGAACACGAGCTGGCCGCAGGGCTCGACATGGCAGACGCGCTCGCGCCCGAAGGCGCGGTCGAAGCTCTGCAGCACCTGCTGCACGCCGGCGACATCGATCTGCGGCATGACCTGGACATGGTGCTCGCGCGTGCGCGTGCGTCGCATATAGCCGGCCAGGGGGCGCCATCGCGGCAAGCGCGGATGCGGCGACAAGGCCAGTCCGAACCTGTCCCGCACGGCGTCGAGGATGCGTTCGCTGGCGAAGGGGCCGTGCATCCCCGCGAAGAATCGATCGAACGTCGTGCGGAACTCCTGAGGGTAGCCCGACCAGGAGGCGCCGGGGCCGATCAGCCGATCGAGTTGGGCGAGGGTATCTGCGACTGTGCCCGTCCGATAGTTGATGCGGTTGGCGAGATAGATCTCGTAGAGGGCAAGCGTACCGGGCTGCAACGAGATCGCCGGCTTGTCGAGCGCGAACGCCTCGACGCCGGTCGTGCAGTTGGTATGGACGAGCACGTCGCTGGCCATGATCCAGGGCACCGCCGCGCCTTCGCGCACCATCTCGGCGCGCGGCACGTCGCGCAGAAACTCGCTCCAGCTCTCCGCCCGCTCGATCGGATGCGGACGGACGATGATTCGATGATGCGGAAAGCGCTCCGGCAGCGCAGGAACGAGATCGCGGACGGCGGCGGCGTTGGCCCGCTCCATCTCGAAGATCTCGTCGAGGAAGATGACGTCCTCGGGCTTGCTGAGATCGACGCGGCGAGTCTCGACGAACCAGGCCCGCGTTTCCTCGGGGCTCCGTCGCGACGAGTTGAGGGTGGCGAAGTTGGTGTTGATGAGGATGAACGGTGCGTAGCGCCGGCGAATCTCCGCCACCTCCGCGTCATGGGACCCGCGCAGCTCCGGCCGCAACAGGTCCCAGCGGGGATTTCCGACGATCGGATAGCGGTCGGCAGGAGCCGGGTAGAGCTGTCGCAGGGCCTCGAGATGCTCCTCGCCCACAGCAAAGATCAGATCGCTCGCGGCCACCGATTCCGGCGCCACCCAGCGCAGCTTCTGCTTGGTCGCGACCAGGCCCGGCACTTCTTCGTCGAGCGCGGCGACTCGATGCCCGGCCGCGCGGGCCTTCGCCATCGCCTCGCCGTCGTTGGCGGTCAGCGTCTTGAACACGACGAGGCCGGGCGGCATGTAGCGGAGATTCTTGTTCATCATCCGCTTCCAGCCGATCACGGCCTCGTAGCCCTGGGCGACGGCGAAGTAGGCCAGCAGCAGCTTGGCGTGCAGCTCGCGCGAGGCGACTTCGATCGGCAGATAGAGGAAAGGCCCGATCGGGCGATCATCGGCCATGATCGGAGACTGGCTCGCTTGACAGGGATGTCATGAGAAGTGTTGGTCGTCGCGGATGCGCCGGCCGAGACAACTAACAGGTCGCCCTCGGGTTGTCCACCCGATCGACGAGCCATCATGCAGCGGCTGGCCGATCGGCACGTTTGGCTGCCGGCGATGCGGTCTTCGTCAGGTTGTACGCGGTGTTGACGAGCGCGACGTGCGAGAAAGCCTGAGGGAAGTTGCCGAGGAGGCGCTTGCCGGACACGTCGTATTCCTCAGCCAGCAAACCGACGTCGTTGGACAAGCCGATCAATTGCTCAAACAGCCGCCGCGCGTCGTCATAGCGACGCTGTAGAATGTAGGCGTCCGCCAGCCAGAAGCTGCAGGCAAGGAAGGCGCCTTCGCCGGCGGGCAGGCCATCCTCGACCGCGGCGGTATTGTAGCGAAGGACGAAACCGTCGATCTTCAGGAAACGCTCGACCGCGGCGACCGTACCGCGTACCCGCGGATCGGTCGGCGGCAGGAAGCCGACCATCGGCAACAGCAGCAGGCTGGCATCCAGCTGGCGCGAGTCATAAGCCTGGACGAAGCTGCCGATTTCGGCGTCGTAGCCGTTGCGGCAAACGTCCTCGTGGATAAGCTGACGCAGGGCGCGCCATTGGTCCAGCGGACCGTCCAGGCCGTACAGCTCGGCGTCCTTGACCGCTCGGTCGACCGCCACCCAGGCCATGACCTTCGAATAGGTGAAGTTCCGTCGGTCGCCGCGCACCTCCCACAGGCCTTCGTCTGGCTCTCGCCATACGGTTTCGAGATGGGCGAGCAGGGCGCGCTGCATGGACCAGCCGGCCTCGGTGGCCGAGATATTGCCGCGGCGAGCGACATGCATCGCATCCATCACCTCGCCATACACATCGAGCTGCAGCTGCGTGTGCGCAGCGTTGCCGATGCGGACAGGGCGGGCGCCTTCGTATCCCGGCAGCCACGGCACCTCCCATTCGGTGAGTCGACGCTCCCCGGCGATGCCATACATGATCTGCATCTGCGACGGACTGCCCGCGACGGCTCGCAGGAGCCAATCTCGCCAAGCGCGCGCTTCGTCGTAGTAGCCCGCTCCCATCAAGGACAGGAGCGTCATGGTTGCATCGCGCAGCCAGCAGAAGCGGTAGTCCCAATTGCGCACGCCACCAAGCCTTTCCGGCAACGATGTCGTTGGCGCCGCGAGTACGCCCCCGGTGGGCGCGTATGTGAGGGCCTTCAACGTGATGAGCGACCGGGATACGGCGTCGGACCATTGCCCAGCCGTTTCGCACCGCCCCGACCAGGATCGCCACGCAGCCTCGGTCTCGATCAGCGTGGCGTTGGGGTCGATCGCCTTCGGCACGGGCAGGTGCGAGGGCGTGTAGGTGAGAACGAATGGTATCGTTTGGCCCGCCGAGACATTGAACTCGGCGACGGTCGTGAGATCTTCGCCGTGAGTCTCGACTGGTGTGCTCAAGGCAAGCATGTCGGGGCCGGCGATCGCACGCAACGTTCCATCCTCCATCCGGCTGACCCAGGGCACGCAGGCCCCGTAGTCGAAACGGATGACCAGCTCCGTTCGAAACGTCATCTGTCCGCGGAGGCCGACCACCATGCGGACGACATTCGAGGCAGCGTCGCGCAGCGGCATGAAGTCGATGAGTTTCGCCGCGCTGGCGCCAAGCTCGAACGTTGTTTCCAGGATCAGCGTGCCGTCGCGATAGCGGCGGCTGATCCGAGGTTTCTCCGCGGCCGGCGCGATCAGCCAGCGGCCGTGCTCGGGAGTACCGAGTATTGCCGCAAAGCACGCCCCCGAGTCGAATCGCGGCCAGCACAACCAGTCGATCGAGCCTTCGCGCCCGACCAAGGCGGCGGTCTCGCAGTCACCGATGAGCGCATAGTCTTCAATTCTGGATGGCATTGCCGCAGCGACTCAGTCTTTGAGGTCTGCCGATACAACCGCTCCGATGAACAAGTCGTTCCCAGCCGCGTCTGCGGCGACCTTCAGCCCTTGATCGCGCCAGCGGTCAGACCGGCGACGATGCGGTGCTGGAAGATGAAGACGAGGACGACCAGCGGCACGGTGACCACGACCGAGGCGGCCATGATGTTGCCCCACGGCAGCTCGTAGCCGGTCGCGCCGCTGATGAGGGCGATGGCGACCGGCACCGTGCGCGTTTCGCTCGAGACGGTGAAGGTCAGGGCGAACAGGAACTCGTTCCACGCGCAGATGAAGGCGAGCAGCCCGGTGGCAACGATCGCAGGGGCCATCAGCGGCAGCAGAATGCGCCAGATCAATACCCATGGAGTGGCGCCATCGACGATCGCCGCTTCCTCGATCTCTCTGGGCAGATCCCGCATGAAGGCGGTCAGGACCCAGACCGTCAGCGGGAGAGTCAGCACCAGATAGGAAAGCGATACTCCGAGCAGCCGGTTGAAGAGGCCCAGCTGCTGTATGATCTCGAACATCCCGGAGAGGACGGCGATCTGGGGAAACATGGATACGCCGAGGAACGTGAACAACAACGCGACACGCCCCTTGAACGCGACGCGGCCCAGGGCATAGGCGGCGGGCACTGCCAGCGCCAGCGACAGGCCGACGCTGACCGCCGCCACGATCAACGAATTGAGGATGTTGCGGGCAAAGGGCTGCTCGGCAAACACCGCTGCATAGTTCGCCAAGCTGGGCTCGCGGGGAATCAGGTCGGTGCTGAAGAGTGCCTGACCCGTGCGCAGGGAAGAGGCAACCGCCCAATAGAACGGAAAGACGGCATAGACGAAGATCAAGGCGGCGAGCGCCAAAAATGCGATGCGACGGACGACACGCCCCAGCATCGCTCAACCCGCCAGCACGCTGCGGCCCGACAGCCGGAGCCGCACGGCCGTCATGTAGATCACCGTCGCCATGGCCATCACCAGGAAGAGAAGCGTGGACGCAGCGGACCCCAGGCCGAAATCCTGGAAGTCGATCAGGTTTTGCCGCGCATAGACCGCCATCGTCATGGTTTGCGGCGTCGTGCCGGTCAGGACGTAGACGAGATCGAAGATGCGCATGGCATCGAGACCGCGGAAGATCACGGCCACCGCGAGCGCCGGCTTCATCAGCGGCAGCGTGATCCGGAAGAACACCGTCCAGACCGACGCGCCATCGACGCGCGCCGCCTCGTAGCAATCCTCGGGCAGCATCTGCAGTCCTGCCAGCAGAATCAGCGCCACGAAAGGCGTCGTCTTCCAGACATCGACGGCGATGAGCGCGGCCATGGCGAGGTCGGGCGAGGCGGTCCAGGCAACGGGTGCGCCAATGACGCCGATCGCCAGGAGGATCTCGTTGAGGACACCGTACACGTCGTGGAACATCCAGGCCCACATCTTGGCCGAGACCACAGTGGGAATCGCCCAGGGGATCAGCACCGCTGCCCGCAGGAGGCCGCGTGCCGGGAAGCGTGCGTGGAGCGTGAGCGCGATCGCGAAGCCGAGACCGACCTCGAGCGCGACGGAGACCACGGTGAAGAACAGCGTGTTTCCCAGGGATCGCCACCACGCAGGATCGGCGAGCAGGATGCCATAGTTGGCGAGGCCGACATAACTGGCGGCGCCCAGGTCGAACAGCGTCGCATCGGTCAGGCTGAACCAGACGGTGCGAGACAGGGGCCACAATGCCACGAGCGCCAGCGTCGTCAGCAGCGGCAGGACCAGAAGCCAGGCCAGGCGCACCCGGCGGCGCGCCAGCCGGTCGGGTCGCGCCGGCGTCACCATTGGCCGTTGCGACTCAATCCGTTCAGCTGCTTGTCGAGAGCCGCCAGATTGCTTGCGGCATCGCCGTTGCCGGACAGAGTCGCGTGCACGGCCGTGAAGAATTCGGTGCTGACGCGGTTGTAGCGGTTGCCGGTGGTGCGCGACGGACGGGCGACGGTGTTGGCGAATACCTCGCCCAGCTCGCCCATGAATGGATTGGCCTGCAGGATTTCGGGGTCGGTGTAGAGGTCCCTGATCGTCGGGTTGAACGAACCTTCGATGGCGCGTCGCTTCTGCTCGGCCGCGCCCGTCAGATAGAGGACGAGATCGGCGGCGATGTCGGGATGCTCGGAGTACTTGGATACGGCGAGCTGCTGGCCACCGAGGGCCGCTGCGTGCTTGCCGTCAGGGCCACCCTGCGGCAGCGGCGCGACGCCGACCTTGTCGCGGATCGGGCTGTCCGGCGCATTGGCCAGCGCCCAGGCGTAGGGCCAGTTGCGCATGAAGACGGCGTTGCCGGACTGGAAGACGCCGCGCGACTCCTCCTCCGTATAGGAAAGGACGCCTTCGGGCGCGATCTTGCCGACCCAGCCGGCGACGAGATCGAGGGCGGAGGCGGCCCGCGGATTGTTCACCGTGATCTTGCCGTCGCCGTCGACGATCGTGCCGCCGCCGAACGAGGCGATCCATTCGAGGGCGTTCACTGTCAGCCCTTCATAGGCACGGCCCTGAAAGACGAAGCCCCACATGCGGTCGTTGCCGGCGTCGCGCTCGGCCGCCTGGATCTTCTCGGCGGTTGCCCCGAGGTCGGACCATTGTTTCGGAACAGCGGCGCCGTGCCGCTCCAGCAAGTCCTTGCGGTAGTAGAGCAGGCCGGCATCGACGAACCAGGGCATCGCGACCAGCTGGCCGTCGACGGTGTTGTTCTCGATGATGCTCGGGAAGTGCTGTTCCTTCAGGCCCTGCGGCAGATAGGGCGTGAGATCGACGAGATGGGACGCGACCAGTCCGGGCCAGATGATGTCGATCTGGAAGACATCGATATCCGGCGACTGCGCCGCCATCATCTGCAGGTAAAGGGCGAAGCGGTCGGTCTCCGAGTTCGGCGTCGCGACGAAGCGGACCTCGTTGCCGGTCTGGCTTGCCCAGGCTTCGGCGCCGCTCCGGCAGAGCTCCGACTCCTTGCCGAGAGCGCTGCAGGCGATCGAGACCGACTCGGCGCCGGCCGGCGCGGCGCCGATGCCGATCGTCAAGGCGGCAACGGCGAGGATTCTGGTCATAGGACATCTCCCTCAGAAAGCGAACCGGCGCCGGCCCGCGGATCTGCGGCGCGGACGCGCAGCCGTCGAATGGCTCGGCTTTCGCGGACATAAGCGCGGGCCGCCCGCTGGGGTTCCAGGTCGGCCCGCAGAGGACCCTATGCCTCGGGCATGGGACCGCCCGGAGGCAAATTTGTGGCTCGTGGCGGTCCGGAGGTGCGCTCTACGAGTCCGTCGGTGGCGTTGGCCACACGCGGCGCCACTTCAGGATGTCGAAGCCACCGCCGGCGGAGCGGCGCAGCACGGCCTCGCGGATGAAGCGGGTCCCGTCGGGCGTGACTGCCTCGACCAGCACGGTGACGGCGATGACGCGGAACCGGCGGGCGCCGGCGACGCTCCCGGTGCGCTGGTCGAGGATAGTGCGCACGCGCTCGGCCGTGAGATAGGGCAGCACCGACAGGACCCCGGGCGGCGCCGTCGCCAGATTGACGTCGCGGCGCGGCGAGTAGACCGTGACCAAAGGCTCGACGCGCTCGAACAGGTCCGGAGTCATGCCGAGGACCTGCAGCAGCTCCTCGGTCGAGGCGAAGGGCGCGTCCTTGGCGTCGTGGCGCAGGCCGGCCGCGGCGTACTCGCCGTCCTCGGCGCCGTTGAGCTGGCGCAGGTTGTCGGCGTCGCGGAAATCGAGGATGGCGTCGGCGAGATGCTCCGCAGCTTCGGCGGACGTGCCGGCCGCCACGAACAGGGACTCGAGGACGGCGTCGGCCGAGCGGTTGATGTCGACCTTGCCGCCCTCGTCCTGGATGACGATGCGGACGACGCCGTCGGCGGAGGCCAGCTCGATCGGCGTGCCGTCGACGCGCCAGGGCACCGAGCTGTCGAGGCCGAGGAGGATGAGGATGGCGCGGTTGACGCCGGCTTCGGCCAGCGCGTCGGCCTTCGCCTCGGATTCGAGGTTGCGGACGAGCGCCAGCTCGGTGCGCGTCTCCCGCATGAACACCGCCGCGATCAGCGCCAGCAGCGTCATGGTCCAGAGCACGGCGACGAGGGCGAGGCCGCGCTGATCGCGCAGGCGGCGGCGCCAGGCGGCGAAGATCATTACTGGATTTTCGTCGCCAGCGGCGGCAGCGAGCGCAGGCGCTTGCGCAGGTCGTCGGTCATGGCGCGGGCGTCATAGCGGTCGCGGATGACGCGCGGCGTCAGCAGGATCAGCAGCTCGGTGCGGCCGACGACGTCCGAGGTGGTCTTGAACAGGTTGCCGAGGATCGGGATCTCCGACACCACGGGAATGCCGGTGACGGAGTTCTCGGCGCTGTCGCGGATGAGGCCGCCGAGGGCGATGGTCTCGCCGCTGTTGACCGCGACGGTGCTGGCGATCTCGCGTTGCTGGATGGTCGGGGAGTCGATCTCGGAGCTGTCGGTTTCCGACACGTCGCTGACCTGCTGGACGATGTCGAGGACGACGAGGCCGCCGGCGTTGACGCGCGGGATGATGTCGAGGATGACGCCGGTGTCGCGGTATTCGATCTCCTGGATCACCTCGGTTTCATCGACGCCGCGCTGCGTGCTGGTGAGGATGGGCACCTGGTCGCCGACCTGGAGCCGCGCCGTCTCGTTGTCGAGCACCAGGAGCTGGGGCGAGGAGATGATCTTCACGTCGGTCACCTGGTCGAGCATGTTGATGACGACGCGGATCTGGTCGCTGGCGAACAGGTAGGAGAAGCCGGGAAACGCCGAGGTGATCAGGCCGCTGGTCAGGCGCGAGAAGCTGATCTCGTTGTTGCCGCTGTTGAAGAACCATTCGACGCCGTAGCGCAGGGTGTCGTTCAGGGTGACCTCGGCGATGGTCGCCTCGATCATCACCTGCAGCGGCACGATGTCGAGCTTCTCGAGGGCGCCGGCGATGATCGCGTACTCGGCCGGCGTGGCGTAGACGACGAGGGCGTTGTTGCGGGTGTCGGCGACGATGCGCACTTGCTGTTCGGCCGCGCCATCCTCGGCCTCCAGCGCGGTCGGTCCGAGCGACTCGCCGAAGCCGGTGCCGCCCTGCGCCGTCTGCTGCCGAGCCCGCCGGAGCGACGAGGACGAGCCGAGGCCGGTGCCGGCGCCGCCGCCGAGGCCGCCGCCGCCGGAATAGTCGGTGCCGGAGAGCGAGGACTGGCCGAGACCGCTGCCGCCGAGTTCGGTCGGCGACAGGCCGGGGGCCAGCTCCGGCGGCTCCTCGCGCTGGGCCGTGCCGGTGGCGAAGCCGAAGACCTGGCCGAGGACGTCGGCGATCTCCGCGGCGCGGCCGTTCTGGACGTAGTAGACGTAGAGCTTGCGCTGGTCGCCTTCCTGGCCGCGGTCGAGGCGGGCCACCCACTGGCGGGCTTGGTTCAGATAGGTCGGCTGCGGCGTGATCACCAGCACCGCCGACAGTCGCTTGATCGGCAGGAACTGGACGACGCCGGCGAGCGCCCCGCCCTCCTCCTGGCCGAAGATCTTGTCGAGCTCCAGCGCCATCGCCTCGGGGTCGGCCACCTGCAGCGGCAGCAGGGCGAAAGACATGCCGCGCATCCAGTCGACGTCGAAGGTGGCGATCAGCTCCTCGATGTCGCGGGACTCGGCCCCGGTGCCGACGAAGACCAGCAGGTTGCGGGCGGCATCGACGCGCAGCACCCGGCCCGGCGGCACGAAGGCCTCGACCACCTCGCGCAGCGCCGCGGCCGAGGCGTAGCGCAGGGGGATGACATGCAGGCCGAAGCCGCGCTCCAGCCGCACCGGGCCGCCGCCCTCGGAGAGGATCTCCGGCGCCGTGACCGCATCCTCGACCGGCACGATCTTGTAGAGGCCGCCGCTCTCCACCAGGGCGACGCCGTTCATGGCCAGCACGTCCTCAAGCACGCCGATCACCTGCGACACCGGCACCGGCCGGGCGGTGCGCAGGGTGACCACGCCCTGGACCCGCGGATCGATGATGAAGTTCACCTTGAGGGTGGTGCCGAGGACGGTGTCGATCACCTCGCGGACGTCGGCATTGACGAAATTGAGGGTGACCTCGCCGCTCTGGCCGAGGACCACCGGGTTGGCCTGCGGCTGCGGCTCGATGCCGAAGCCGGCGCCGGGATAGAGCTCGGCCTGGGTGAGCGAGCCCGTGCCCGGGGCGTCGGAGGACGGCTGCGGGAGCACATCGGGGCCGAGTTGCGCCGGACGGGACATGCCGATCTGGGCGTTCGGGGCGTTGGGCGCGATATCCTGGCCGATCTCGGCCGTCTCCTTGCCGCCGCCGAGGAACTGCGCCAGGCGCCGCTCGTCATTCGGGCCCGAACAGCCGGCAACGGCCACGCCGAGCCATGCCAGGCCCACCATGGTGATGACGCCGCGAGCGACCCGTCCTTGTGCCACGTGGCCCCCTGCGCCGGCCGGTCCGTTGCCCCGCGACAGGGGTCGATCTGGCCTTCACGGGATTCATAGGCCGATCGGTCTCCCGCGTAAACTGTCTTAAAGGGGCAACGGATGGGGGCGGATGGGGCGGGTTCGGGCCGCGGGACGGGGGCGGCGGCGAAAACGGAGCGATCAACCCCATGTCCAGCGGGAATGCTTCGTCCAGCGGGACTGATCCCGTTCATCTGGTAGGGGCGCCCCCGCGTGGGCGCCCTGCTCCCGCGTGACTACTGCCGGCCGGGCGGCCACATGCAGCCGCCCCTACACCGCCCTTCAGATTCGAGCGAAGCACCCATGTCCAGCGGGCGGGCAGGCAGATTCACCACAGAGCCACGAAGGGCACAAAGAAAAGAAGAGTGGGAGGGCGGCGGAACGGGCTTTCGGGTCGGATAGCCTGTCGATGGGAGGTGGTTCGAGTCGCGAAACACGAAATTCAACCCTATCGTATTTTGCGTACGCGCTGTCGGGTGGGCCGGTCGGTAGGCTCGATCGCGGGGTAGGTCAGCCCTGCTGCCCTTTTCGCCGAAAGTGAACAACGAGCCCATGTAAAGGAAGTTAACGGCCCGATGATGGACTTTTCGCGGCACCATCCTTGCGCCCGCCGTCAGCGGCAAGGACCGGTTCGCTTATCCTGATCCACGATGTCAAAAATCGCCGCCCGAAATTCGGGCAAACTGCATGATAGGAACATTCAAGGAACTTGTCAATGAAATTCGTCAATTCCAGTCGGGCTGAGGCCGTCGACGGCGGACTTCGCGATCCCCGGCGCGGTCTGCTATCATTTCAATCCATGGAATCGAATCCGCATCGCCGGATCGTCACGAGCCGCATCATCCGGCCGGGCCAGATTGCTCCGGTGGACCGGGGCTGGGAGGGATCCACGCCTGCGGAGCGGATCAGCGCCGTATGGGACCTCACCCTCTTGTGCCTCGCCTGGACCGGCGACCCCGCCAATGAACCGCGACTTCAGAGATCTGTTAGCCGAGTTCAACGCCCACGGCGTTGAATACCTGGTCGTCGGCGCCCATGCCCTGGCCGCCCATGGGCATGTGCGCGCCACCAAGGATATAGATGTCTGGGTGCGCCCAGCCGGCGACAATGCCGGGCGCGTGCTGGCCGCTCTGCGCGCGTTCGGCGCGCCCTTGCACGACCTGACCGAGGCTGACCTTGCCGCGCCGGGGCTCGTCTTCCAGATCGGCGTCGCGCCGCTGCGCATCGACATCATGACGTCGATCGACGGCGTCGAGTTCGCCGATGCCTGGCCCGCCCGGCTGCTGACCAACTTCGCCGATCTGCCGGCGGCGGTCTTATCGAAGGAAGACCTCATCAAGAATAAGCGCGCCACCGGCCGCACGCAGGACGTCGCCGACGTCGAACAGCTGGAAGCGAGCGGAGAGGACTTTACATCTGACCCTGTTTAACGCGCTTCCCCGCCTCTGAAGGTTCAACACCTCTATCGGGCCTGGGTACCGCGAACCGGCACTGGACGAGCATACGCGGTCCGCGGACAATGGCATCATGGTCCTTGAGGCGATCTCTAAGCTTGAACCCAGAGACTTTGAAAACCTCGCGTTCGACCTGCTTCAATCCGCGGGCTTGCGGAACATGGTGTGGCGCACCCCAGGGGCCGACGGTGGTCGAGACATCGAGGGTCACTTTCTTCTTAACGATTTGAGCGGGGCCATTACGGTCCAGAAGTGGTATGTCGAGTGCAAAAGGTATTCGTCGGCTGTCGACTGGCCCACGCTATGGGGCAAGATTGCCTACGCCGATAACCAGGAAGCCGACTACCTACTGCTCGTCACAAACAACAACCCGTCGCCTCAGTGCGAGACCCAACTCTCAGCATGGAACGCGCAGAGAAGGCGAGTGCAGGTCAGGGTGTGGCGGGGCTATGAGATCGAGAAGATCTTGGAGGGCTATCCCGCAGTCGCGGCCAAGTACGGGCTCCGGGACAAGCCGACTCCTATCGACGTTGAATTTTTTCCACTGCTCACCGAAGTGACGAAGGTCGCCCAAGCCAGTTACACCGCGCTGGAACTGGATGGTGATCCCCGGCCGGGTCTCGAAGTAGCCGCGTCTCTCACCGAACTTATCTCGTTGCGGATGGCGCAGGTCCGGTCTCAAGGACGTATCTTCGCGGCCGACGTCACCGTCGCAAAACCGGAGTATACTTGGCTGAACTGGACGGGACCCGTTGGGGCTTGGGAGAGCGCAGGCATCAGGGCATTTCTAAGCGCATACCGCTGTTTTACGGCAGCGGAAACGCTTAACGTTACGGGATCGCAAGATGAAGCCCGACTCGTCCCGGTCAAAGGTCGCGGACGCCTGACTCCGGTCGTGCAAGCTTCGCTGGCGAACATCGCACTGTGGGCGGACATCGAGTTGGGTCCGCTCGACGAGGGGACTCTCTCGATGACTATTCGACCACGTAGAGGAAAGGCATAGGGCGGCGATGGTGAATCAAACTGCACCAGGCATCGGCAAACCCGGGGAGAGCCTGGATCTCACGTTGCTCGCCAATTTCGTCCATCAGGTCGTCAACCCGCTAAACGGTGTCGCCGGCACCCTTGACAACCTCGCGGAGGGATTGATCAAGGAGGAGTCGAGACGGGTCCAGCGCCTGGCCGCCGCTAGAGCCCAAATCGAAGAGTGCATCACCCTCATGCGAAACCTAGCATTTCTCGCAAAGGGGTCGGGAGGGATGTCTGAGGCCGAGTTACGGACCGTCGTACTGCCTCAGGTGATTATCGAAGCGGCGATGTTTTTCCAGGAAGATGGTAAGACCAAACTCATAGAGATTCACCTTGACGATCGTAAGACTCAGAACCGAGTTGTAGGGCGCCCCGAACTTATTCGTCAGGTCCTGATGAACATCTTCGACAACTGCGTGAAGTATGGAAAGCACAGCAGCCAGATTCGGGTCAGCCAATGGATCCAAAGCGGCACCAAGAACGCTATCATAGTGGTGTCGGGGCAGTCTCTGTACCCGATCAACCCCGACGAGATTAGACATATCTTCGATCTCGGTTTCCGGGGAACAAATGCAAGGAAAATCGTGGCCTCAGGCACCGGAATCGGCTTGTACATCTGCAAGCAGATTGTCGAGAGAGATCATGGTGGTGAGTTACATGTCCAGACCGAGGGGGCAAATGGGATTAAGTTCACTATCAAGCTTCCGGGCGGCGAAACTGGGTAGGACGAGACAATGGCAAAGACGACAGTAGCGGACACCGTCATCGTCATCGATGACGAGCTTCAAAATGTGCTATGGATGGTCGACTGGTTCGACTCCAAGGGCTTGTACGTACAGGTCGCCCCGAACGTGAACGAAGCGCTAGAACGGGTCAATGAAGAGATCTACCGCGCGCTCATCGTCGACCTCAATATTCCCGTCCTCGAGCCTCTGGATTCAGCTGTCCAAGCGATGGGGCCCGTCTATTCGAAGTATCCTGGCTTGTACGTGGCCAATAGAGCGAGGAATAGAGGGTACAGAAACCGTCAGGTGATCATCTACTCCGTGCACAAGGATCCAGAGGTCTCGCGAGAGGCAAGCCTCCTAGGTTGCACCTACATCATCAAAGGAAGACCAAGAGAGATCAAAGCGGAACTGGAAGCCGTCCTCGCCTTCGATCCGACCTCGGGCGACGGCGGTTGAACCACGTAAATGAATCTTCTCATCATCCAGGTTGAAAGCACAAGCAACGGATCAGTTTCCATTGCTCATCGTCTTCTTCCTGGCACCCTTGATATGCTCTTTAGAGGGCTGAACCTCAACATCTTTTCAGACTGACGGGCGCCGTCGCCTGCAACCGATCGATCGCGAACAAGATGTGCCCACGTGCCGCTGACGACACCGAGTGTGATGGCCGTCACCGCCGGAGCGTGAGCTATCTCACAGAAATGCGAGCGCGATCGGCATACAAGTCGCCAAAATTCAGCAACTCACGATAGGAGCATGGCGATGGTGGACGACGAAGACGTATCGTCCGGTCGAAAACTCTTGAGAGAACATGGCAACGTTCAGATGTGGCAGGAGTACGTCACGGGGCCGCACCGCGACACCGGTCTGCTCCTCCGCTACTTCGTCGGACGGCCGGCCGAACCACCGAAACTGTTTGCTGCGCCCGCCCAGGCGTTCGACCACTTCCAGAAACTGAGCGGCGCCCCGACGTCTCCGCGCTAAGCAGGGTTTGTTTGATAATGACACATTTGAAGTGTCACCCCCGCGAAAGCGGGGGTCCAGGGCGAGCGACGTTGCGGTTGCCCCCGCATCGAGTGCGGGGCAGGCTCTGGATTCCCGCTTTCGCGGGAATGACGACCGAG
>Ga0187892_10006423_pt1 | contig 17463 bp, 14 predicted proteins | sample MA1701073metaG_FD_139345 | JGI IMG/M metagenome (GOLD analysis project Ga0187892, IMG submission 139345) | Bio-ooze microbial communities from a basaltic lava cave in the Kipuka Kanohina Cave System on the Island of Hawaii, USA - MA170107-3 metaG ... | reverse complement strand
TAGCCCAGGTGCGTGCCGTCGCGCCGCAGGATGCGCACGCAGGTGGAGTGGAAGGTCGAGACCCAGACCCCGCGCTTGTCGTCGTCGGCGCCGAGCAGCCGCTCGACCCGCTCGCGCATCTCGCGCGCGGCCTTGTTGGTGAAGGTGACGGCCAGGATCTCCCACGGCCGGCACGCGCCGCTCTCGATCAGGTACGCGATGCGGTGCGTGAGCATGCGCGTCTTGCCCGAGCCCGCGCCGGCCAGCACGAGCAGCGGGCCGTCCCGGTGCGCGACCGCTTCGCGCTGCTCGGGGTTCAGGCCCGAGAGAATTTCGTCCGCTCGCGACATCCGCGCGCGAGGGTGGCCGAACGCTGCACCCGCTGCAACCGGCCGACTTCGCTCGGCTGCGCCTCGCTGCGCGCGCCTTCGGCGCTTGCGTCCCTGCGCGAAGGCGGCTTCGCGCAGGGCCCTACTTACTCCACCGTGACCGATTTCGCGAGGTTGCGCGGCTGGTCGACGTCCGTGCCCTTCAGGGTCGCGACGTGGTAGGCGAGCATCTGCAGCGGGATGGTCGCGAGCACGGCCGAGAGCGCCTCGCTCTCGGTGGCGGGCACGCGGATCACCTCGTTCGCGAAGCTCTCGGCCTCAGTGTTGCCCTGCTCGACGACCGCGATCACGATCCCGCCGCGCGCGCGGGCCTCTTCGGCGTTCGAGATCAGCTTGCCGTAGACCGAGCGCTGGTTGGCGACGATCACCACCGGCACGTTCTCGTCGATCAGCGCGATCGGGCCGTGCTTCATCTCGCCCGAGGCGTAGCCCTCGGCGTGGATGTACGAGATCTCCTTCAGCTTCAGCGCCCCCTCGAGCGCGATCGGGAAGCCGTAGCCGCGGCCCAGGAACAGGAAGTCGCGCGCGTGCATGTGGCGGCGCGCGATGCCCTCGATCTCGGACCACAGCCCGAGCGTCTCCTCGACCAGGCGCGGCAGCCGGCGCAGCTCGATGCTGGCCTTCCGCACCTGCTCGTGCGTCATGCTGCCGCGCAGGAGCGCGAGCTTGAGCGCGATCAGGTTCAGCGCCACGACCTGGGTCGTGAAGCACTTGGTCGAGGCGACGCCGATCTCGGGCCCCGCGTGCGTGTAGAGCACGTGGTCGCAGCTGCGCGCGATCGTGCTCTCGTGCACGTTGCAGACCGCGAGCGACTTCGCGCCCTGGCGCGTGGCCTCGCGCAGCGCGGCGATCGTGTCCGCGGTCTCGCCCGACTGCGAGACGGGGATCACGAGGTGGCGGTTCGAGACGATCGGCTCGCGGTAGCGGTACTCGCTGGCGAGATCCACGTCGCACGGGATGCGCGCGAGCCGCTCGATCATCGAGCGGCCGATCGTGCCCGCGTGCCAGGCCGTGCCGCAGGCCACGATCTGGATGCCGGCGAGATCGCGCACCCACTTCGGGTCGAGCGCGATCCCGTCCAGGTCGATGTCGCCCGCGTCCTCGTGCACGCGCGTGCCGATCGTGTCGGAGATCGCGCGCGGCTGCTCGAAGATCTCCTTCTGCATGAAGCGGTCGTAGCCACCCTTCTCGGCCTGCACGGGATCCCATTGGATCAGCTTGCGCGCGCGCTCGATCGGCGCGCCGTCGAAGCTCGTGATCGCGACGTTCTCGCGCGTCACCACCGCGAGCTCGGCGTCCTGCAGGATCTGCATCTGGCGCGTGTAGGGCAGGATGGTGGCGATGTCGGACGCGACGAAGTTCTCGCCCACGCCGAGCCCGACCACGATCGGGTTGCCGCCGTTCTTCGCGATCACGATCTCGTTCGGCTCGGTCTCGTCGACCACCGCGATCGCGTAGGAGCCCTCGAGCCGGCGCAGCGCCGCGCGCACCGAGTCGCACAGCGACTTCTTGCGCTTGCGCTCCGCGAACACGAGGTGGGAGATGATCTCGGTGTCGGTCTCGGACTTGAACTCCGAGCCGGTGGCGATCAGCTCGTCGCGCAGCGCGCGGAAGTTCTCGATGATGCCGTTGCCGATCACGGCCACGGTGCCGGCCAGGTGCGGGTGCGCGTTGCGCTCGGAGGGCTTGCCGTGCGTGGCCCAGCGCGTGTGGCCGATGCCGAGCGACCCGGCCAGCGGCACGTCGCGCAGCGCGCTCTCGAGGTTCACGAGCTTGCCCTGCGCGCGGATGATGCGCAGCTTCCCTCTCTCCAGGATCGCGACGCCAGCGGAATCGTAGCCGCGGTACTCGAGCCGGCGCAGGCCGTCGATGATCACGTCCTGCGCGCGGTCACTGTGTCCGACGTAGCCGACGATTCCGCACATCCCCTGTCTCTCCCTCCGCGATCCGCTCTACTCGTGGCTACCGTCGCCGAACCGTTTCTTGCGCCAACCCTCGATCACGCGCTGCTGCCCGCGCGCCACCGCGAGCGCCCCGCCGGCCACCGACTTCGTGATCGTCGAGCCCGCCGCGACGTACGCCTCGGGTTCGATGGTGACCGGCGCGATCAGATTCGAGTTGCAGCCGATGAAGGCGCGGTCCCCGATCGTGGTTCGCGTCTTCTTCGCTCCGTCGTAGTTCACGGTGATTGCCCCACACCCGATCGTGACGCCCTCGCCCACGTCCGCGTCGCCGATGTAGGACAGGTGATCGGCCTTGGTGCCGTTGCCGAGCACGGAGTTCTTGATCTCGACGTAGTTTCCCACGCGCACGTCGTCGCGCAGGTCCGCGCCGGGCCGCAGGTGCGCGTTCGGGCCGACCTCGCAACGGCTGCCCACGCGCACGCCGCGCTCGAAGAAGCAGCCAGGCTTGATGTGGCTGTCGTCGCCGATCGTCGCGCCCTCGATCACCACGCCCGGCTCGATCCGGCAACCCGAGCCGATGCGCGAGCCCGCGCGGATCGTGACCCCGGCGGCGAGCACCGTGTCCTCGCCGATCCGCACGTCCACGTCGACGAAGGTGGTCTCGGGATGGGTGAGCGTCACGCCGTCCGCCATCAGCTGCGCGGCGATGCGCTCGCGCAGAAGTGACTCGGCCTGCGCGAGCTCGGCGCGCGTGTTGATGCCGAGCGACTCGCGCCAGTCGGCGGCGGTCGAGCTCTCGACCGAGTGCCCGCTCGAGAGCGCGAGCTCGACCAGGTCGGTGATGTAGTACTCGCGCTTGGCGTTGTCGTTCCCGACGCGCGCGAGCAGCTCGAACAGCGCTCGCCGGTCCGCGCAGTACGCGCCCAGGTTCACCTCGCGCACGCGCCGCTCGGCGTCCGAGCAGTCCTTCTCCTCGACCACCCGCGCCACCCGGCCCGAGGCGTCGCGCAGCACGCGGCCGTAGCCGTGCGGGTCGGGCAGCTCGGTCACCAGGATCGCGAGGCCCGCCTTCTTCTCCTGCCAGGTGTCGCGCAGCGCGGCCAGCGTGGCCGGGCGGTAGAGCGGGTGGTCGCCGTTCATCACGATCACCGGGCCGTCGTGGTCCGCGAGCGCCGCGCGCGTCGCGAGCGCCGCGTGCGCGGTGCCGAGCTGCTCGGTCTGGCGCACGAGCTCCACGTCCTGGCCCGCGAGCGCCTCGCGCACCTCGGCCTCGCCCGAGCCGACGATCACGATCCGGCGCGTCGCGCCGAGCTCGCGCCCGAGCTCCAGCGCGTGCATCAGGATGGGGCGGCCGCAGACCGGGTGGAGGACCTTGGGCAGACGGGAGCGCATACGCGTGCCCTTTCCCGCCGCCATCAAGACCAACGCCAGATCGCCCCGAGCCATGGATTCACTCCTGATTCCGCGATGATCGGCCTTGGAGAAGCCGCCGCTTGAGAAGCATCCCGAACTCGCGGCCGGGCGTCGACACGCGCCGGATCGTGGCGGAGAATCGCACGCGCCGCCCGTGATGAGACCGCCGAGAGCCGCACTCCTGCTCGCGCTCGCCCTGCCGAGCGCGGGCTGCATCGCGATCGCGCGCGAGAGCTACACCAGCTTGCGTGGGCCGGACGCGTCCGCGGTCGCGCCGCGCGACGACTTCGAGGTCTCGCCCGGGCGCATCGGCCACGCCCTCTCGCACTCCGACTCGCTGGCGCGCGTGAGCCACGGCCCGAACGCGAGCGTCACGGCCGCGGTGTGCGACTGGGATCCGGGCGTGTGGTTCGTGGTCTTCCCGCCGCTGCCGATCCCGCTGCTCTCGCCGGGAGACTCGGCCGGGCGCCCGGGCACGACGCTGGTGCGGCTCTCGCTCGCGGGCGACGGCACCTGGCGCGCGGACCTGCCCTCGATCGCGCTGGTCGGCGAGAACGGCCGCCGCGCCGCGCCGGATCGCTACAAGCTCGTGACGCGCAAGCTCGACGACTCGCTCGAGCCGTGCTCCGCCGACGTCGACCCCGACGCGTCGATAGAGAACGCCGAGCTCGCCGTGTTCGGCAAGGCCGAGCTGTGGCTGCGCTTTCCGACGCTCGACTGGCCCGACGAGCCGCGCACGCTCGAGCTCGACGGTCTCTCGCTCGCCGGCGCGGCGCTGCCCGCGCAAAAGCTCGAGCTCGAGCCGGGCGCGCGCTGGTTCTGGTACCGCGTCTTCCCGTGACGGGCCGTCGCCCGGGCCCGCGGCGTAGAATGCGCGCATGAAGTACGGGCTCTCGATCTTCCCGACCGACTACTCGATCCAACCGGCGCAGCTCGCGCGCGAGGCCGAGGCGCGCGGCTTCGAGTCGCTCTGGTTCCCGGAGCACTCGCACATCCCCGCGGCGCGCCGCTCGCCGTGGCCCGGCGGTCCCGAGCTGCCGAAGATGTACTACGACGTGATGGAGCCGTTCACCGCGCTCGCCGCGGCGGCCGCGGTCACGACCACGCTCAAGCTCGCGACCGGGATCTGTCTGGTCGTGCAGTGCGACCCGATCCAGCTGGCGAAGAACGTGGCCACGCTCGACCGCGTCTCGAACGGCCGCTTCCTGTTCGGCATCGGCGCGGGCTGGAACGCCGAGGAGATGGGGAACCACGGCACCGACTTCAAACAGCGCATCGGGATCATGCGCGAGCGGGTGCTGGCGATGAAGGAGATCTGGACGAAGTCGAAGGCCGAGTTCCACGGCAAGCACGTCGACTTCGATCCGATCATGACCTGGCCCAAGCCGGTGCAGAAGCCGCACCCGCCGATCCACGTCGGCGGCGGGTTCCCGAAAGGCGCGCGGCGCGCGGTCGAGTACGGCGACGGCTGGATGCCGATCTTCGGCCGCGACGAGATCCTCGCCCGCCTGCCCGAGCTGCGCGCGATGCTCGCCGACGCGGGCCGCGACCCGGCGAGCTTCGAGGTCTCGATCTTCGGCATGGGCCCGCTGCCCGTCGAAGTCGCGAAGGCGCGCGAGGCCGGCGTCGCGCGCTGCGTCCTCGGCCTGCCGCCCGAGCCCGCGGAAAAGGTGCTACCCATCCTCGACCGCTACGCCGAGCTCGCGCGCAGCGTGGGCTAGGAGCAGGCGATCTCCTCGGATCTCTACGGTCAGACCTACGGGCTGAAGGCCAGCCAGGTCCGGCGCCTCGAGAACCTGTACAAGCGCAGGCTGCCGCGCGAGCGCCTGGTGACGCAGGAGTTCGCCCGCCAGCTGGCCGAGCTCTCGTTCGAGTGCGGGCGGCAGGTCGCCGTGCTGCTCGGCCGCGAAGGCCGCGTCGAGTACGTGATGGTGGGCGACGCGTTCTCGATCACGCTGCCCGACTTCAAGCGCGTGCGCGCGGGCGCCGGGCGCTTCCGCGGCCTGCGCTGCATCCACACGCACCTGCGCGGCGAGCGGCTCACGCAGGACGACCTGACGGATCTCTCGCTGCTCAGACTCGACGCGATGGTCGCCGTGCTGGTCGACGACCACGGCCTGCCCGACAAGGTCGATTACGCGTCGCTGCAGCCGCCGGATTCGGAAGGCGAGACCATCACCCGACACGACCTGATGTCACCGAGCCTGCTCGACTTCGACTACCTGGAGTGGATCGACGAGCTCGAGGCCCGCTTCGGCGAGGCGCAGTCGGGCATCGCCGTCGACGGCAAGGGCGAGCGCGCGGTGCTGGTCTGCGTCGAGCTCGGCAACGACACCTGGGCCGACGAGCGCTGCGCGGAGATGCGCGAGCTCGCGCGCACCGCCGGGCTCGCGATCGTCGACACGATCCGCCAGCGCCGGCCGCGCCCCGACCCGCGCTACCTGGTCGGCCCGGGCAAGATCAAGGACGTGGTCACGCGCGCCTGGCAGCAGGGCGCCACGCTGGTGCTGTTCGACCGCGACCTCTTGCCGGGCCAGCTGCGCGCGATCACCGACATCGTCGAGGCGCGCATCGTCGATCGCACGCAGCTGATCCTCGACATCTTCGCGCAGAACGCGCGCACCAAGGAGGCAAAGCTCCAGGTCGAGCTCGCGCAGCAGAAGTACCGCCTGCCGCGGCTCGCCGGACAGAGCGAGGGCATGAGCCGGCTGATGGGCGGGATCGGCGGGCGCGGCCCGGGCGAGACCAAGCTCGAGGTCGACCGCCGGCGCGTGCGCGATCGCATCACGCTGCTCGAGCGCAACCTGAAGGACGTCACGCGCCAGCGCGAGACCCGCCGCGCGCGGCGCAAGAGCGAAGGGCTGCCGGTGCTATCGATCGTCGGCTACACGAACGCGGGCAAGTCGACGCTGCTGAACCGCCTGACCAAGAGCGAGGTGCACGCGGCCGACAAGCTGTTCGCGACCGTCGACACGTCCGCGCGCAGGCTGCGCTTCCCGCGCGAGCGCGACGTGATCATCACCGACACGGTCGGCTTCATCCGCGACCTGCCGACCGAGCTCGTGGCTGGCTTCAAGTCCACGCTCGAGGAGATCCGCGACGCGACCGTGCTCCTGCACGTGGTCGACGCCTCGAGCCCGCAGCTCGCCCAGCAGGTCGAGGCGGTACGCGGCATCCTCGCCGAGCTCGAGCTCGACTCGAAGCCCGAGGTCCTGATCCTGAACAAATCCGACCGGCTGGCGCCCGACGAGCGCGAAAATCTGGCGAAGCGATACTCGGGGCTGCCGATTTCCGCCTTGAACGGGGAGGGCATCGAGGAGATGCTGCTCGCGGTAGAGGGCGTGGTTTTCGAGGGAGGTGAGCGATGAGGGTGATGCGCAGCGTCCGGATCGCGGGCACGGGCATGTACGTGCCGCCGCGCGTGGTCACGAACGCGGATCTCTGCAAGCTGATGGATACGAGCGACGAGTGGATCCAGCAGCGCACGGGCATCCTCGAGCGCCACCACGTCGACGCGGGCACGGGACCTGCGGAGCTCGCGCACGCCGCCGCGCGCCAGGCCATCGCGAACGCCGGCCTCGAGCCGGCGCAGATCGACGCGATCCTGGTCGCCTCGCTCTCGCCGCAGCACGACTTCCCCGGCATCTCCTGCTTCCTGCAGGACCAGCTCGGCATCGAAGGCTGCCCCGCGATGGACGTGCGCTGCCAGTGCACGGGGTTCCTCTACGCGCTCCAGGTCGGCGAGCTGTACGTGGCTTCGGGCCAGTACGACCGCGTGCTCGTCGTCGGCGCCGAGGTGCACTCGACGGGCATCGAGCTCGCCACGCGAGGCCGCGACGTGGCGGTGATCTTCGGCGACGGCGCGGGCGCGGTGGTGCTCGAGGCTTCGCCCGACCCGAACCGCGGCATCCTCTCCGTGCACACCCACGCCGAGGGCAAGCACGCCAAGAAGCTCTGGGTCGAGGCGCCGGGCTCGTCGTTCTGGCCGCAGCGCATCACCCACGAGATGATCGATCAGGGCAAGCACTTCCCGTACATGGAGGGGCGCTTCGTGTTCAAGCACGCGGTGCAGCGCATGCCCGAGGTGATCGAGGAGGCGCTCGCCCACAACAAGTGCCAGATCTCGGACGTGAGCCTGTTCCTGTTCCACCAGGCCAACCTGCGCATCAACGAGTTCGTCGGGCAGAGGCTCGGCATCCCGCCCGAGCGCACGTACAACAACATCCAGAAGTACGGGAACTGCTCAGCCGCCTCGATCCCCATGCTGCTCCACGAGTGCGTGCAGGCCGGGCGGGTGCGCGAGGGCGACCTGATCGCCATGGCGGGCTTCGGCTCGGGCTTCACCTGGGGCTCGGCGCTGATCCGCTGGTAGTCCGCAGGTTTACGACTCAGTGCGTTGTACCCGCTGCCGGTCGACGCGCGAGATCGAACGCAACTACCGAAGATCAAACGAAAAAGATTTCTCCTTGACGCTCTGACGCATCGTGTTAGTTTGCGCGGCGTTCGCAAAAAGCGAAGGAGGATTCCCCCGATGGCCCAGACCCGTTCCAGTGGGTTCGACCGGTTCAACGATGCGCTCAAGAGCTTGGACGAGCAGCTCCAGGATCTGCGCGAGCGCTTCGATCACCAGCGCCGCCGTGTCGAACGCGAGGTTCGCAAGCGCGCCGAGGCGATCCAGGAGCGTGTGCAGGACACCGACCTGTACAAGCGCGCCGAGACCGCCCGCAAGGACTTCGAGGAGCGCGTCGACGTGACCCGCTCGCAGATCTACGACGTCTTTGGTATTGCCTCGAAGCACGAGATCGAGAAGCTGAACAAGCGGCTGAACAAGATCTCGAAGCAGCTCACCGAGCTTTCCGAAGGCCGGTCCGTCTCGCAGGCAGAGGCTGGCTGATCTCCGTGCCTCCGGGGGCTCATCGCTCCCGGAGGCGCTGATGTCTTTCGAGCCGCTCGACTTCTACCGGATCGAGGATTCGCTCGAATCCGAAGAGCGCATCGTGCGCGACACGGTGCGCGAGTTGGTCGACAAGGAGTTCCTGCCGGTCGTCGTGAAGCACGTCCGGCAGGACGGCTCCTTCCCCATGGAGCTCGTGCCCAAGCTGGCCGAGCTCGGCTTATTCGGCGCCAACCTGCACGGCTACGGCTGCGCGGGCATGAACAACGTCGCGTACGGGCTCGTGATGCAGGAGCTCGAGCGCGGCGACTCGGGGCTCCGCAGCTTCGCCTCGGTGCAGGGCGGGCTGTGCATGTACCCGATCTACACCTACGGGAGCGACGCGCAGAAGGAGCGCTGGCTCCCGCCCATGGCCGAGGGCCGGGTGATCGGCTGCTTCGGCCTGACCGAGCCGGACTACGGCTCGAACCCCGGCGGCATGCTGACCCGCGCGGTGCGCAAGGGCGACGGCTGGGTGCTGAACGGCACCAAGCGCTGGATCACGAACGGCACCGCGGCCCAGATCGCGATCGTCTGGGCGCAGACCGACGACGAGATCCAGGGCTTCATCGTCGAGGCCGGCATGCGCGGCTTCGAAGCGCGCGACATGAAGGGCAAGTTCAGCCTGCGCGGCTCGATCACGAGCGAGCTGTTCCTGTCCGACGTGCAGGTGCCCGAGGCCAACCGCCTGCCCAAGGTGAAGGGACTGAAAGGCCCGCTCGGCTGTCTCACGCAGGCGCGCTACGGCATCGCCTGGGGGGCGATCGGCGCGGCGCAGGCCTGCTTCTCGGAGGCGCTGCGCTACTCGCGCGAGCGGATCGTGTTCGACCGGCCGCTCGGCTCGCTGCAGATCCCGCAGCAGAAGCTGACCTTCATGGCCACCGAGATCACCAAGGCGCAGCTGCTCGCGCTGCAGCTCGGGCGCCTGAAGGACGCCGGCAAGCTGCACCACGCGATGGTGTCGATGGCCAAGATGAACAACGTCGACGTGGCGCTGCAGATCGCGCGGCTCGCCCGCGACATGCTGGGCGCGAACGGCATCGTCGACGACTACTGCTCGATGCGCCACATGGTGAACCTGGAGACCGTGCGCACCTACGAGGGCACGCACGACATCCACACGCTGATCATCGGGAAGGAATTGACGGGGCTGGATGCGATAGCGGGCTAGCTCGTTCCGCGGGTGGGGTGATCTCGTGATCCGCCTCGTCCCTCTTCTGATCGGCGTCTGCTTCCTCGACGAGCTCGCGTCCGGGATCCCGTTCGTCGGCTCGCCCGAGATCAAGACCGAGTTCGGCGTCTCGTACGCCGAGGCGGCGGGCTGGCTCTTGTTCGCGATCGCGGCGCTCGGATTCGCGCTCGAGCCGCCGCTCTTCCTGCTGGCCGATCGGCTGCCGCGGCGCTGGTTCGTGTGCGGCGGACTCGGGCTGCTCGGGTTGGTCTGCATCGGCGCGGGCCTTTCGCCGGGCTATCCGTTCCTGGTCGTCGCGCTCCTGCTGTACGGACCGCTGTCGGGCTGCGGCGTCGCGCTCGCGCAGGCGACGCTCGCCGACGCGTCGCGCGACCGGCTCGAGCGCGCGCTGGTGCGCTGGGCGTTCGCGTGCTCGCTCGGCGATCTCGCGGTGCCGAGCGTGGTCGCGCTGGCCGCGGTGTGGTTCGGCTCGGGCTGGCGCGCGAGCTTCGTCGCGGTCGGCGTGGTGCTGATCGGCTACGCGGCTCTGCTCTGGACGCGGCGCTTCCCGGAGCCGGTCGCGCGCGCGGAGGACGACGCGCCGCGCGCCTCGCTCGTCTCCGCGCTGGTCTCGGCGCTGCGCGAACCGGTGCTCGTGCGCTGGGCGCTCGCCGTCGCGCTGTGTGCGCTGCTCGACGAGATCATGGTCGCGTTCGCGAGCCTGTACCTGCGCGACGTGCTCGGGCTGTCGCTCGCCGCGCGCACGACCGCGCTGTCCGCCGAGATCGCGGGCGCGGTCCTCGGCCTGGCCGCCGGCGAGGCGCTGCTGCGCCGGATCGAGCCCATGCGGCTCCTGCTCTGGAGCGCAGCGTTCTGCGCGCTCTCCTGGTTTGCATTTCTTTCAGTCGAGGGCGCAGCGGCCGCGTCGTTCTGGTTGTTCGCGACTGGCGCGCTCGCGGCGCTGCAGTACCCGATCGCCAAGGCGCAGGCTTACCGCGCGCTGCCCGAGCGCTCGGGCGCGGTGAACGCCGTGCTGACGCTGTTCGGCGTGATCGAGCTGCCGCTCCCGATCCTGATCGGTGTAGTCGCCGACAACTGGGGACTCGGAGTGGCGCTGGCGCTGCTGGGCCTGCAGCCGCTCGGACTGCTGGTTTTGATTGCTTCGCGACCCGCGCGCACGTAGCCTCGCGCCATGCTTTCCGAGCGGGCCTCTGCGGCCACCGCGTTCGCAGGCGCGCTCGCGTTGCGGCTCCTGCACGTGCAGCAGGTGGTCGCGAACGATCCGTTCTACTCGCAGCCGTCGGTCGACTCACTCGTGTACCGCGAGTGGGCGCTGCGCATCGCGGGCGGCGACTGGCTGGGCAGCGAGCCGTTCTTCCTGTCGCCGCTCTACGGCTACCTGCTCGCGGGCGTCTACTGGCTGACCGGGTCCGGTCATCTCTGGCCGCTCGTGTTGAACGCGCTGTTCGGCGCCGGCGCGTGCGCGTTCGCGTACCTGATCGCGTCGCGCCTGTTCGGGCGGCGCGCGGCGGTCGTCGCCGCGCTGCTCGCGGCGCTCTACCCGCTCGAGATCTTCTACGAGGGCGCGGCGCTGCTCGAGGCCGCGCAGACGTTTCTCACCGCCGCGCTCGCGTTCGCGTCGCTGCGCGCGCTCGACGCGCCGAGCCATGCGCGCTTCGCGCTGGTCGGCTTCGTGCTCGGCCTGTCCGTGCTCGCGCGCCAGAGCATGTTCCTGTACGCGCCGCTGTTCGCGCTCTGGGCGCTGTTCGCGACCGAGGCGACCACGCCCGCGCTCGCGCGCCGCGTCGCACTGGCCGGCGTGTTCCTGCTGGCGCTCGGCGTGACGATCGCGCCCGCGACGCTGCGCAACCGCTACGTGAGCGGCGACTTCGTGCTGGTGAACGCGACCGGCGGCCTCTTGCTGTACGACTCCTGGAACCGCAGCGCGTCGTCGACCTACTCCATCCCCGACATCTTCCCGCGCGCGCTCGCCGACGATCCGATCGAGCGCAAGGCGGCCTACACCGAGCTCGCGCAGCGCGCGCTCGGCCGCGCCCCGCTCGCCGCGTCCGAGGTCTCCGCGTTCTGGCGCGCCGAGGCGTTCGCGTTCGTGCGCGAGCACCCCGGGCGCGCCCTCGCGATCGCGCTCGAGCGCGCGCGTCTGTTCTGGAACCGCTACGAGCCGTGGGACGTGCGCTCGTTCACCGTCTCGCGTGGCGTCTCGTGGGTCACGTCGCTGCCGCTGCCGGGCTTCGGCGTGATCGCGCCGCTCGCGCTGGCCGGCATCGCCCTGAGCGCCGCGCGCTTCCGCCGGCTCGCGCCGCTCTACGGCCTGATCCTGGTCTACTTCGCATCGGGCGTGCTGTTCGTCGCGCTCTCGCGCTACCGCGTCCCCATCGTTCCCGTGCTCGCGGTGTTCGCCGGCGCGGCCGTGTCGAAGCTCTGGGACTTCGCGCACGCGCGCGACGCACGCCGGCTCACGGTCGGCGCGGCGCTGGTCGTCGCGGCCGCGGTCGCGGTGAACTGGCGCGAGCCGAGCGAGGACCTCTCGATGGCGCACTACAACCTCGGCAACGCGTACAAGGAGACCGCGCGCTGGGAGCCCGCGATCGAGCAGTACCAGGCCGCAATCGCGCTCGACCCCGCGTACCTGTCGAGCTGGAACAACCTCGCGCTCGTCTACGAGCGCAGCGGCGCCGATCGCGCGCTGGCCGTGCAAGCCTGGCAGCGCCTGCTCGCGCTCGCCCGCCTGCAGGGCTCCGGCCTGCACGTCGAGCGCGCCGAGCGGCACCTGCGGGAGCTCGGCAGGGCGCCCGGCCCGTAGCCACGCCGGCAGACGTGCGACGACTACCGTCGCGAGTTCTGGCGCAAGTACCCCAAGAGCTCCGCGCGAGGTCGCTGGAGCGAGGTCTGACTCACACTCGCGGCGGACCCTGGGCGATGCGCGCGCGCATGCGCTCGAGCGGCCAGGGCTCGGTCCACGACGCGCCGAACGCGTCGGGCTTGAGGTGCGCGAGCCACCAGGTTGCGCCGGCGCGCGCGTAGGGCTCGAGCGGCGTCTCGCGATCGGCGCAGTAGACGACGTCGAAGGCTGAGTCGCTCGCGCGGGACTCGCGCACGAACGCGACGGCTTCCGCGAGCTGGCGCGCGTCGTCCGGCGGGCCGTCGCGGAACAGCGCGAAGAGTCCGTCCCAGCGCGCGGCCCGGCGCAGCGGCGCGCGGTTCGGCCAGTACGCGGCGATCCAGACCGGGATGCGCGGCGACTGCAGCGCCCGAGGGGAGAAGTGCGCGCTGCGCACCGTGAGCTCGCGGCCTTCGAACTCGAACGGCTCGCCGCGCCACAGGCCGTCGAGGATCGCGAGCCCTTCGTCGAGCAGGCGCGCGCGGCGAGCGAGGTCGGTCTCCTCGCCGAACGCCTCCCACTCCACGTTCGCGCCGCCCGAGCTACCGAGACCCGCGCCGAAGATCAGCCGTCCGTTCGCGAGCCGGTCGAGCGAGACCGTCTCGCGCGCGACCTTCCACGGGCGGCGGCGCGCGAGCGGCGTCACCATCGCACCGATTCGGATGCGCTCGGTCGCGACCGCGATCGCGGCCAAGGCGATCCACGGATCGACCACCGGCGGCGCGCCCGGCCGCGCGACGTGGTCCCACAGAAAGAAGCCGTCCCAGCCCGCGCGCTCCGCGTCGCGCGCGAGCTCGGCGAGGAAGCGCGCGTCGCCGAACGGACCGAAGTTCGGCAGGTACAGGCCGTACTTCACTGAGTCTCCCTGCAAACCGCATTCTAGGCCGGCGGGCTAGAATGGCGCATGGCCACGCCGACGCCGCAGAACCCCGAGATCCGCCTGCTCGACGGCCAGTTCCATCTCGGCCGCCCGCACGAGCACTACCGCTGGATGCGCCGACACGCGCCGGTGTACTGGGACGACACGGCGAAGCTGTGGGGCGTGGCGCTGCACGAAGACATCATGGCGATCTCGAAGAACCCCGAGCTGTTCTGCTCGCGCATGAGCTCGCGGCCGGACTCGCCGCCGATCCCGTCCATGATCAACCTCGACGACCCGCAGCACCGCAGGCGGCGCAACCTGGTGAACCGCGGCTTCACGCCGCGCCGCGTGGCCGACCACGAGCCGCGCATCCGGCAGATCTGCCGCGATCTGATCGCGAAGGTCGCCGCGCGCGGCGAGTGCGAGTTCGTGCGCGAGGTCGCGGCGCCCCTGCCGATGATCGTGATCGGCGACCTGCTCGGCGTGGCGGCCGAGGACCACGACATGCTGCTGCGCTGGTCCGACGCGATGATCGCCGCCACCAACGGCACGGCCCCGGCCGAGGTGATGGTGCGCGCCGCGCAGTGCGCGGGCGAGTACGCGCAGTACGCCCTGCGCGTGATCGCGGACCGCCGCGCCAGGCCGCCGCAGGACGACCTGATGAGCGTGCTCGTGCACGCGGAGATCGACGGCGAGAAGCTCACGGACGAGGAGCTCGTGCAGGAGAGCCTGCTGATCCTGGTCGGCGGCGACGAGACCACGCGCCACGTGATCACCGGCGGCACGCTCGCGCTGATCGAGAACCCCGGCGAGCGCGCGAAGCTCGTCGCCGATCCGGGCCTGATCCCGACCGCGGTCGAGGAGCTGCTGCGCTGGGTCACCCCGATCGTGAACATGAACCGCACCGCGACGCGCGCCACGGAGCTGCGCGGCCAGAAGATCCGCGAGGGCGACAAGCTCCTGCTCCTTTACCCGTCGGGCAACCGCGACGAGCGCGTGTTCGAGCGCGCCGACGAGCTGCACGTCGACCGCGACCCCAACGACCACGTCGCGTTCGGCGGCTACGGCGCGCACTCCTGCCTGGGCTCGAGCCTGGCCCGGCTCGAGCTGCGCGTGATGTTCGAGGAGCTGCTCGCGCGGCTGCCGGACATCGCGCTCGCAACCACCGACCCGCTGCCGCTGCGGCCGTCGAACTTCATCGTGGGGATCGAGCACATGCCGGTGCGTTTCGCGCCGAGGAGGAGCTGATGCCGGATCTTTCGGGGAAGGTCGCGTTCGTGACCGCGGGCGCGACGGGGATCGGCTTCGGCTGCGCCCAGGCGATCGTCGCGTCGGGCGGCAAGGTGATGATCTGCGCGCGCCGCGAGGACACGCTGCGCGAGGCGGTCGCGAAGCTCGGCCCGAATTCGGCCTGGATCGGCTGCGACGTCACCGACGACAAGTCGGTCGACGACGCGGTGGCCGCGACGGTGAAGAAGTTCGGCCGGCTCGACCTGGCCGTGAACTCCGCGGGCACCGGCTCGGCCGGGCCGATCGTGCGCACCCGGACCGAGGAGTTCGAGCGCGTGCTCGCCACCAACCTGACCGGCGCGTTCCGCTGCCTGCGCGCGGAGGCGCGCGCGATGGCCGAGAGCGGCGGCGGCAGCATCGTGAACGTCAGCTCGATCGCCGGCGCGCTCACGCACCCGTGGATGGCGGCTTACTGCGCGTCGAAGGCCGGGCTCGACATGCTCACGCGCTGCGCCGCCGACGAGCTCGGCGCGGAGAAGATCCGCGTCAACTCCGTGCTCCCCGGCGTCGTGCACACCCCGCTCGCCGCCGCGCTCGCGACCGTGCCGGTTTCGCGCGACGAGTACCTGTCGCTGATGCCAATCTCGCGCATCGGCGAGCCCGCCGACGTCGCGCGTCTGGTTGCGTTCCTGCTCTCGGACGAGTCGAGCTGGATCACCGGCCAGCTGATCCCCGTCGACGGCGGCCACACCATCCGCAAGGGCCCGAACCTGGTGCCGCTGTTCGAGCAGTTCATCCCGAAGGAGTAGGGCGAAACAGCAGGGCGCCGCACGCGCGGATCGCGTTTCTCGTATGATCCGCCGCCGTGCCACCGCTCCGCCTCTACACCAAGATCGCCTACGGAATCGGACAGCTCGGCGAGGGCTTCAAGAACAGCTCCTTCGAGACCTTCCTGTTCTTCTACTACAACCAGGTGCTCGGTCTGTCGGGCACGCTCGCGGGTCTCGCGACCGCTATCGCGCTGATCTTCGACGCGGTGATCGATCCGATGATCGGCTCGCTGTCCGATGCGCACAAAGGCCGCTTCGGCCGGCGACACCCGTTCATGTACGTCGCCGCGCTGCCGTTCGGCCTGTGCTTCTACGCGCTGTTCGTTCCGCCGCAGGGAATGTCGGAGGCGGGGCTGTTCGTCTGGCTCACGGTGATGGCGATCGCAGTGCGCGCGACCATGGCGCTCTACCTGGTGCCGCACAACGCGCTCGGCGCCGAGCTCACCGCCGACTACCACGAGCGCACCGCGATCGTCGGCTACCGCACGATCTTCGGTGTGCTCGGCGGCGTCGCGACGCTCGTGCTCGGCCTGTTCGTGTTCCTGGCCGCGACGCCCGAGTTCCCGGTCGGCCAGCTCAACCCGGGCGCCTATCCGGCCTACGCGCTGTTCTTCGCCTGCGCGTCGGTGGTGGTGGTGCTGCTGTCCGCGCTCGGCACGCACTCGCGCATCCCCGTCCTGCTCGAGCCGCTGCACACGCACGAGGCCTTCAGCATGAAGCGGCTCGCGACCGAGCTGCGCCAGGCGCTCGCGAGCCCGTCGTTCCGCTCGCTGTTCATGGGCGTGCTGATCTTCTTCGTCATGCGCGGCATCCAGGCGGAGCTCGGCCTGCACGTGTCGACGCACTTCTGGGAGCTCACGACGCAGCAGATCGGCATCGTCGGCCTGCTCGGCGTGTCGGGCATCGTGATCGGCGTGCCGTTCTGGACGCTCGCGTCGCGCCGGCTCGACAAGAAGCCGACCTTCCTGTGGGGGACGCTCGTATTCGCGATCTTCGCGATGCTACCGCTGCTCCTGAAGCTCCTCGGCTTCTGGCCGGCCAAGGAGCAGACCGCGCTCTACCTCGGTCTGCTCTCGCTGTGCGGATTCCTCGCCGCGTTCGGCGGCGGCGCGGGTCTGGTCGCCGCGGGCTCGATGATGGCGGACCTGGTCGACGAGCACGAGTACGACACCGGGCGGCGTCAGGAGGGCATCTTCTTCGGCGCGATCGCGTTCTCGGGCAAGGCGTCGTCGGGGCTCGGCCACCTGCTCGCGGGCATCGCGATCGACCTGATCGCCTTCCCCGAGAACGCCGTGCCCGGTCGGGTCGCGCCGGAAGTCGTGCGCGATCTCGGCATCCTGTACGGCCCCGGCATCTTCGCGCTCGGCGCCGCCGCCTTCTTCTACCTGGTGCGCTACTCGCTGACCCGCGAGCGCGTCAGCGAGATCCAGAAGACACTCGCCGACCGCCGAGCGGAGGCCGGAGGAGCGCCGGCGAGCTAGTCGATCCCGTATCGGCGCATGAGTCGGTAGAGCGTCGTGCGGTCGATTGCGAGCCGGCGCGCGGCCTCGGCCTTCACGCCGCCGGCGTCGGTCAGCGCCTTGCGGATGCGCTCGGCCGCGGCCTGCTCCAGGAAGCCCTGCAGGCCCTCGCCCGCGGGCTCGCTCGGAGCGGGTTTGGCGGACGCGCCGAGCGCAACGTCCTCGAGCTCGAGCCGCTCGCCGCGCGCGAGCACGACCCCGCGCTCGATCGCGTTCTCGAGCTCGCGCACGTTGCCGGGCCAGGCGTGCTCGCTGAGCGTCTCCATCGCTTCCTCGGAGAAGCCGCTGAGCGACTTGCCCATCTGCCGCCCGAAGTGGTCGATGAAGTAG
>Ga0187892_10006421_pt1 | contig 17466 bp, 13 predicted proteins | sample MA1701073metaG_FD_139345 | JGI IMG/M metagenome (GOLD analysis project Ga0187892, IMG submission 139345) | Bio-ooze microbial communities from a basaltic lava cave in the Kipuka Kanohina Cave System on the Island of Hawaii, USA - MA170107-3 metaG ... | reverse complement strand
CCGTTCTCGATCTCGGCGGCGGTCGGGTTCATCGCCCTGTCCGGCATTGCCGTTCTGAACGGCCTTGTGATGATTACTTATATCAACGAACTGCGACAGGAAGGTAAAGAACGGCGCGAAGCCATCGTACAGGGCGCTTTGACCCGCTTGCGGCCCGTGCTGATGACGGCGCTGGTGGCCTCGCTCGGCTTCGTGCCGATGGCGCTGGCGCACAGCACCGGGGCCGAGGTACAAAAGCCGCTGGCGATGGTCGTCATCGGCGGGCTTGTGTCCGCCACCGCCCTGACGCTGCTCGTTTTGCCCGCGCTATACAAGCTATTCGGTGGCAGGGATCAGGCTATGGTGGAAGAAGAAAGGCTGGATCATTTATATGATAGACAGGAGTTATCTCAATAAAAAATCATATATTTCTGGTGTTTAGGATTTTTTATCTGCTTTGTGGTACTATATGGGGGTTATGAGAAAGTTTCTTGTCCATCTGCTAATGCTGCTCATGTTCACGCCGGGTCTGGTGTGCGGCCCTTTTATGGCGGCTGGCAAGGTACAGGCGGCTGTAACACAAATGCCGGACATGCCAGATTGTCATGGCATGGTGATGGACAAGGATGTAGACAGCAAAAAATCGTCAGCTGACCACAGCACGATGCTGTTCAAGGATTGCGCCAAGGTCGATGTTTTCAGCGCCGATCATGCCGTTCTGAAAAAACCTGACATGGAAAAGGCGTTTTTTATCGCGTGGGCCGATATGCCCTCGCAACCATCCTTCACGCCTGCCAATTTTCATGTCATACGCGGCCCGCCGCCTGACTGGCCCGATATTTCAAAAACAAAGCCTTCCATTATCCTGATCACGCAGCGTTTTCGCGAATAAGTCTGCCTTTTTTCCGTGTTTGGATTTTAGCCAACCTGAAAAAGGAGATTTCTATGCGTGTTTTTATCTTCACTTTGACTTTGTTTTTCTTTGCGCCTGCCTTTGTCATGGCGGCCGAAGAGTCCATGCCTTCAATGTCCATGTCGGCTCCGGGAGAAAACACACCGCCTGCGGCAGAAAAGAGCAAACCTGCCGGACAGGTTTATATCTGTCCCATGCATCCTCATATTCACGGCGAAAAGGGCGACCGGTGCCCGATCTGCGGCATGGACCTTGTGCCTGCAAGCGAACAGGCACCACCGTCAAAACCGGCGGAAAAAGGAGAAAAGGGAGAGAGAAAAATCCTGTACTGGTATGATCCGATGGTGCCGGGGCAGAAATTCGACAAGCCCGGCAAGTCGCCCTACATGGACATGGATCTGGTTCCGTTCTATGAGGACGAGGCAAAGGGCGGGCCGGAGGCTCCCGACAACGCCCTTTATGTCGATCCCGTTTACCGGCAGGCGCTGGGCGTTAAAACCGGAAAGGCCGCTCTGCATGAATTTGGCAAATCCATTCATGCGTTTGGCCATATCGCGCCCAGCACCCGGCTTGAACATACCGTTGCCGTCCGCACGGCGGGATGGATTGTCGACCTGGCAACGGATGCGGTCGGGGATACGGTTAAAAAAGATGATCTGTTGTTCACCTTCTACAGCCCCGACCTGATGACGGCGCAATCAGACTATCTAATCGGCAGCCGTGTGGGCGATGCGGAACAGCGCCTGCGCCTGTATGGCATGGATGATCAGGCGATTGCAGAACTGAAAAAGAAAGGAAAATTTCTGGAGGCAACACCGTTCTACGCGCCCGCCGACGGCACCGTTTCCATGCTGAATGTCCGCAAGGGCGCGTATGTTGATGCTGGAAACACGGTTCTCTCATTGCAGGATTATGCGCAAGTCTGGATACAGGCTCATCTGCCGCTGCGGGATATGCAATTCCTAGCAACAGGCACGCCCGCCATCGTCACGATTGATGAAACGGGGGACTCTTTCAAGGCTGCCGTCGATTTTATTCATCCCGTTACGGATCCGCAAAGCCGCAACGGACTTGTGCGGCTAACTCTGGATAACCCGGATGGAAAATTCAAAACCGATACGCTAGTCAGCATCGTGTTCGAGACGGACAGCCAATCCCGCCTTGCCGTTCCGGCGGAGGCCGTCCTGTACGGCAAGGACGGCGGCCATGTCATCACGGATCTGGGCGACGGATATTTCCGGCCTGTGAAGGTCGGGACGGGGATCACGGCGGACGGTTTAACTGAAATCGTATCCGGCCTGAAAGAAAACGAAAAAATCGTTATATCGGGCCAGTTCATGATTGATGCTGAAAGCAGTTTGAGCGGCGGCATGGCAAGCATGGACGGAACGGATACGAAGGAGGCAGGCAATGTCCACAAACATTGATCTTCACGATCCTTCCCAATCCTTTGCCGCGCGGATCATCGACTGGTCGGCGGCGAACAGTTTTTTTGTTCTGCTGGGCGCGTTCGTTCTGCTGGCGGCGGGGATCATATCTATCCGGCAGATACCGCTCGATGCCATTCCCGACCTGTCGGACACACAGGTGATCATCCGTACCGACTGGCCGGGCCAGGCGCCGCAGGTGATCGAGGATCAGGTGACGTTTCCGCTGGCTACGCGTATGTTAAGCCTCCCCCGGACAAAGGCCGTGCGCGGGTTTTCCATGTTCGGCGACAGTTTTATTTATATCGTTTTCGAAGACGGCGTTGACCTGTACTGGGCGCGCAGCCGCGCGCTGGAAGCTCTTTCGCAAGTGTCCGGGCAGCTTCCCGAAGGCGTGCGCCCGCAACTGGGGCCGGATGCCACCGGCGTGGGATGGGTGTTCCAGTATGCGCTGATCGACCGAACGGGCAAGCACGATTTGCAGGAATTGCGAACTCTGCAGGACTGGTTCATACGCTTTGATCTGGCGACAGTGGACGGCGTGGCGGAAGTTGCCAGCGTCGGCGGAGCGGTTAAGGAGTATCAGGTTTTCATCCAGCCCCACAAGCTTCATGCTTACAATATCCCTTTGGATATGGTGATCGGGGCGGTGCGTTCGGCCAATCAGGAAACGGGCGGGCGGACGCTGGAGATGGCGGAGACAGAATACATGATCCGGTCTTTTGGTTATGTCGGATCCCCGGAGGATCTGGTGAAAGTTGTCCTGAAAGTCGGCGATAACGGAAATCCGGTTACAATTGGCGATGTCGCCCGCGTGGTAAAAGGTCCGGCGATCCGGCGCGGCATTACAGAACTCAACGGTGAAGGCGAGGCGGTGGGCGGGATTATCGTCATGCGGCCAGGCGCCAACGCTTACACGGTCATTGAGCATGTGAAAGAGCGCCTTGAATTCATCAAAAAAGGATTGCCAGAAGGTGTGGAACTGGTCACGGTTTATGACCGCAGCAAGCTGATCGAGGGGTCCGTTAAGTATCTTGAACATAAACTGCTGGAAGAAAGCCTGATGGTGGCGCTGGTCACCTTCATATTCCTGCTGCATGTCCGCAGTGCTTTTGTCGCTATCATCACGTTGCCACTGAGTATTCTGGGGGCCTTTATCGTCATGCAGGCGCAGGGCATAACGGCCAATATCATGTCGTTGGGCGGCATCGCCATCGCCATCGGCGCGATGGTGGATGCCTCCATCGTTATGGTGGAAAACGCGCACAGGAAGCTCTCAGGCCTTTCAGCCGATGCCGGGCAGGAGCAGCGGCGGGAAGCGCTGTTGACAGCAGCCAAGGAGGTCGGGCCGGGACTGTTCTTTTCGCTTTTGATTATCACCGTGTCGTTCTTGCCGGTCTTTGCGCTGACCGGGCAGTCGCACCGCCTGTTTGCGCCGCTGGCCTATACCAAGACCTATGCGATGGCGGCGGCGGCTTTTTTATCGGTGACGCTGGTGCCGGTGCTGATGCTGTGGTTCGTGCGAGGGAAGATAAAACGCGAGGATGAAAACATCATCAACCGCTTCTTTATTGGCCTTTACCGGCCTATTCTGAACGCGGCGCTTAAATTCCGCAAGACAACGATGCTTCTGGCGTTGGTTGCGCTGATCAGCACAGCCATCCCTGTGAGCCGTATAGGGGCTGAATTCATGCCGCCGCTTTATGAGGGCAGCCTTCTGTACATGCCGATGACCCTGCCCGGTGTATCGCCCGCCAAGGTGCGGGAGATTTTGCAGGTCACCAACCGCCAGCTTATGGCGGTCCCGGAAGTTGAGATGGCCTTTGGCAAAGCGGGGCGTTCCAATTCCGCGACCGATCCCGCGCCACTTGCTATGTTGGAAACATGGGTAGAATTGAAACCGCAAAATGAATGGCGCAAAGGCATGACGCCGCAAAAACTCGTCAAGGAAATGGATAAGGCTGTGCGTCTGCCGGGGATGCGTAATGTGTGGGGTTACCCGATCAAAATTCGCATTGACATGCTGACGACCGGCATCCGCACGCCTGTTGGCATCAAAATCGCCGGTCCCGACCTGAATGGCATTGACGGGCTGGCGAGGCGCATTGAGGATATCGCCCGCACCGTGCCGGGAACCCGCAGTGCGGTGGCAGACCGGGTGCAGGGCGGCAAATATATCGAGATCGTTCCCGACCGGGACCGGATCTCACGCTATGGCATTGCCCTAAAAGATGTGCAGATGGTCATCCAGACCGCGCTCGGCGGCATGATGCTGGATGAAGCCGTCGAAGGCCGCGAACGCTATTCCATCATGCTCCGTTATGACCGCCCGTACCGTGAACATGTTGATGATCTGAACGATATTCTGGTCCCGTCACCTTCCGGCGCGCAGATCCCTCTGGCTAATCTTGCCGAAATCAGGGTCGCCGAAGGTCCAGGCATGATCGTTTCGGAGGATGCCCGGCTTAACGGCTGGGTGTTCGTGGATATTGTTGACAGGGATATCGGCTCCTATATCGCGGATTTACAGGATAAGCTGAAAACCCTTAATCTGCCTGCCGGCTACAGCCTGAAACTGTCGGGACAGTTTGAACAAATGCAGGAGGCGAGGGCGCGCCTGACGATAGCCGTTCCCGCCACGTTGCTGATCATCCTGACCTTGTTATACCTTCACTTCGGACGGTGGGACCGGACGCTGCTGATCATGCTCGCCGTGCCGTTCGGTGTGAGTGGCGGGTTCTGGTGGGTGTGGCTCGCCGGATACAATATGTCGGTCGCGGTGGCTGTCGGCTTCATTGCGCTGGCCGGAATCGCCGTCGAGACGGCCATCGTCATGCTCATTTATATAGATCACCAGATGCGTGACCATCCGCCTGCGGCATACCGTGACTTGATCGAAAATATAAAGCACGGTGCGGTGCAACGGGTGCGGCCCAAACTGATGACAGTTTCCGTTATCATTCTAGGTCTGATCCCGATTTTTCTGACCGAAGGGCCAGGATCGGATGTCATGCGCCGGATCGCGTTGCCGATGGTAGGAGGGATGGTCAGTACAACGATCCTGACGCTGATTTTAATTCCCGTCCTTTATGCCGTGTATATGCAATCGAAATTGAAGTTTCCTCTGACAGGGAGGTCAGAACAATGAGAATATTTAGAAGCCTTGCGGTTTTATTGATTGCGCCACTTTTACTGACAAGCTGTTCGCTTGCGCCTGACTATCAAAGGCCGGAGGTTAGCGCGCCTGCATGGAAAGAAGGTATGGTTTCTCAAAATTCTGAAATCTCTGCTGATTGGTGGAAGGAATTTTGTAGTGAAGAGTTAAACGCTCTTATGCAGCAAGCGCTGGCACAAAATAATAATTTGCAAGCCTCCTTGCAACGCATTGAGCAGGCTAGGGCTGGTTTGCAAATTGCCGGATCTTCCCTTTTGCCTTCAGCCAGTGTTACGGCTTCCTATATGAACGGGCCGCGACAAGCGTTTAATATTACCGACCGACGCAATAAAGGCGTTCCCGAATTGACAGGCGATGCCGGGATTTCTTATGAGCTTGACCTATTCGGCGCTAATCGCGCCAGCACTGACGCTGCCAGGGAAACGCTTTTGAGCAGCCAATACGCGCATGAAGCGCTGGCGCTGATTATCATGGGCGACGTGGCGCAGACTTATTTCAATGCTCTTAATTTGAAAGAGCGCTACCATATAGCGCAGGAAAATCTGCAAAGCACAGAAGACCTCTTAAAAGCGGTGAAAGCTCGTTTCCAGGCCGGGGCGCGCACGGCGCTGGATATTGCCCAGCAGGAAACAATGCTTTCAAATGCACAAGCTGAAGTCGCGGCATTGGAGCAACAACTGGCATTGGCACAGAACGCGCTGGCTGTTCTGGTCGGGGAACCGCCGCAGACATTTTCCATTTCCGGTAGTGCACTGGATACAATCAATAACCCTGCTATGGCAGCGGTGCAGCCCTCGAACTTATTAGAGCGCAGGCCTGATATTCAAAGTGCCGAAGCGGAGCTTATGGCGGCTAATGCCGATATTGGCGCGGCACGTGCGGCGTTTTTCCCCTCGGTCAATATAGGCGCAAATCTATTGCTCGCGGCCAACCCCTCTGCTTCGGCGCTTTCCTTGGCTTCGTCTATCGTAGCCCCCATTTTTCAAGGCGGGAGGCTGGAAGGCAATGTGAACCGTGTCACCGCCCGGCAAAAGGAACTGGCCGAAAATTACCAGCAAACCGTTCTGGTCGCTTTTCAGGAGGCGGAAGACGCGCTGACCAAGGTTAAAACCACTCAAAAGCGGGAAGATGCTTTGAGGCAAGCGGAGGAAAAAGCCCGCGAAGCCTATGATCTGGCTGAGAGCCAATATTCGTTAAGCGTTGTGGATTTTCAGCGTGTATTGGAGGCCCAGCGCCTTATGCTGGAATCGAAAGACCGTCACGCCCACGCGCGTTTTGAAACACTCTCTGCCCGCATTGATTTGTTCAAAGCCATGGGCGGCGGGTGGAAGAGGGATTGAAATATCTGCAGTTTTATAAACGGATGAGATTGTTTATTTTTACCTGTTATCAGGATATTGGCTTGTAAAATAAATAAAATGCTGTAACTTGCTAAGGAACTGGAACGAATAGTAGAAAATGAAAAGAATACTTTCTATATTCTTGGTTTTTATGATGATGGCGCCGTCTCTGCAGGCGATAGCCGCTTCTGTTGATTCACAAGCAAAATCCGCAGCATACTACCACGACCACAGTTCCCATACGCATGATGACGGTTCAGGCGCATCTTTCAGCAACGACAGCGGGTTTTCCTATATCAAAGCTTCGGATTCCGGCGTTGTTGTTCCGGATCGCAATATCGAAAAAGTTAATTTTGACTGGAATACCTTTTTATTGCCGGATGTGTTTTCCCTGCGTTCATTGCAGGAAGCAAGAGGGCCGCCTGACCGGCCCCCGTGGGATAACGCCGATGTAACAGCCGGTCAGCCTTCCCTTATTCTGACGACTGCGCGTTTCCGCATTTAATTGTCTCTCTTTTCTGCGCTTGCCATATGGAACCGGCAGGCGCGGCAGCGTATATTTTATACGCTTTTTCAACTGCAAGAGAGGCTGAAACCGATGCAAAAAAACAAGTTATCTATCAATAAAATCAAAGGAAATTTATGGGCAATCGCCATTATGGCGCTGTGCGTGACCGGTTATGGAACGGCAGCAATGGCCCACGATAAAGCCGAAACCTTGCCGTTACAGACAATTATTCAGGCGGCATTGGAGAACAGTCCCGAAACGGCGCGCATTATGGCTGAGACGGCGGATGCAAGGGCGGAGGCGTTTGAAATTGAAACGCCGGAAAATCCTGAATTTCAAACCGATGCGACGGTAAAGGAAGATAATGCGACGCGCGGCATCGAACTGGAGCTGGAGCAACCCTTGCGCCTTTCCCATTTTGGCCCGCGCGGTTCTTATGCCGATGCCCTGCGGCGTACAGCTTCGCTGGAAGAAAAGGCGCAAATGCTGGAGGTTGTTCATAGTATCACACGGGCGTATGCCGCTTACTGGGGTTTGCAGGAACAGGAGCATATTCTGCAAGCCAATGTCTTGTATGCCAAAGAAAAACAAAAACTGATAGAAAATGCAGCCAAGGAAGGGCGCGTTGACGTTTCCGAAGCCGCTATATTCAAGGCTGAAGCCTTGCGGCTGGAAGAAAAGCTGAATACCCTGCGGACAGAAAGAATGATGGCCGGTTCCAGCCTTCTTCGCATGGCGGGCATGAAACAGCAAAACTTTCTGGCCGAGCGTCCTCTTCTTCCTGAAACGCCCTCGTTTGCCGATATTACGCAACGCGCTGAAACTGAAACCAGTGTACGTGCCCTGCTGGAAAGCCGCCAGGCTCTGGCCGAGCGGCGTTACGCCGTGGCGCGGCGGGACGCGGGCTTTCCGGAGTTTACGCCGCGCGCCGTTCTAAGCCGGGATTTCGATGAAGAATCCACAACTCTTTCTCTGGGTCTGCGGGTCAGCCTGCCGGTATGGAGCCGCAACAACGCTGAAATGATCCGCGCCAACGCCGAAAAAACTATGACGGATCGCTCTCTGAAAGCCCTGGACGAGCAAAGTTTTGCCAATGTTCTGGCGGCAGCGCATGAACGGCTCAAAGCTACGCGGGCCAGTGCGCTTTCTTACCGCAACAACATTTTGCCGGAATGGGAAAAAGTTCAGCGGATTACCGAAAAAAAATTCAACGGCGGTCAGGCGTCCGTTTTCGATCTCTGGCAGGTGCGCGGCAATATGACGGAAGTGCAAGAAGAAGAGATGGAAATGATTTTGCAGGCCGTGGACGCCCGGATTGAACTGGAAAGCCTGATCGGACAAACAATGGAGATTATGCAATGAAAAATTTGATAACGCTGTTTTTTCTTTTAATGATTTTACCATCCATGGTTTTCGCCCATGGGGGCGAAGACCATGGCGCGGCACCCGGAACAGGCGATAGCGCCTTTACGCAAGGGCCGGTAGAGTTATCGGATGAATCCATCATAAGCCTTGGCATCCAGACCGGCAAAGCTTCCCTGAAGCCGATTGAGCAAAAAATTTCAATGATCGCCGCCACACAGATTATCCCCGAAAATCACGCCTTTGTATCTTCCCTGTTTGAGGGCAGGGTTCAGGGGATACACGCCAAGCTGGGGGAACCGATTGAAAAGGGGCAAAAGCTTATTACGTTGGAGCCGTTGTCTATCGGCAGCAATCCCGTAACCCTGACCGCACCAATCGCCGGAAAGCTGATTAAGCAAAACATAGTACTGGGACAGCCCGTTTCCAGCGAAACGGTTTTGATGGAGATCGCGGATACATCGGAGCTTCTTGTGCGCGGCGCTCTTTATGAAACGCCGGGTTTGGCGAAAATAAAAGTCGGGCAAGCGGCCGAGGTTATTGTTGATATTTTTCCCGGCGAGGTTCACAGCGGGACAGTGCAGCGCCTTGACGCTTCTCTGGAAAGGGACAGCCGCACCTTTGACGTTTATGCACTCATCGACAACAAAAGCGGCAAAATACTGCCCAACTTGCAGGGAGAGCTTCGCGTCATGGTCGGGGAAGAAAAAGCCAACCGCCTCGTTGTACCAAAAAAATCAGTGCTTGAGGAAAACGGCAAGGCTTTTGTTTTTGTCCGCGAAGGCAACAGCTTTGAGCGCCGCGAGGTAGCGCTGGGCATTGAGTCCGGTTACGAAGTGGAAATCCTGAGCGGCGTTTTCCCCGGCGAAGAAGTGGTCATTCAGGGAAATTACCAGCTTCAATACATACAGCCCGCAAAGAAAGAAACACAGGCAGACAATCATAATGATGACGGCCACGCTCATTGAGGATAGGCATAAATGTTTAATTATATAATCAAATTCTCTCTCAACAACCGCGTTTTTATTGTCGCGCTGACGGCGATATTAATGATTTACGGTACGGTCGTTCTAAAAGAGCTTCCCGTGGATGTTTTTCCTGATCTGAACAGACCAACCGTGACTATTTTTTCCGAAGCGGAGGGGCTGGCTCCTGAAGAAGTGGAAACGCTTGTTACTCTACCTATCGAAACGGCGATGAACGGATCGAACGGCGTAGAGCGTGTGCGCTCGGCTTCCGGCATTGGGCTTTCGATTGTCTGGGTCGAGTTCGGCTGGGATGTCGATGTTTATACGGCCCGCCAGATTGTAACGGAAAAACTTCAGCAGACGACAGAAGTGCTGCCCGACGGCATAAGCCCGATCTTAGGCCCGATTTCCTCAATCATGGGAGAAATCATGCTGGTGGGCCTAACCTCGGAAAACGATCATGTGGATACGATAGAACTGCGCGCTATAGCGGATTGGGAAATCAGGCAGCGCCTGCTGGCCATTCCCGGCGTTTCGCAAATCACGGTCATAGGAGGCGATGTAAAGCAATTTCAGGTTCTGCTCGATCCGAACAAAATGATTTATCACGACGTACCGCTGCATGAAGTGCGCGAAGCGCTGGAGAACGCGAACGTCAACTCAACAGGCGGGTTTATTTTTGATCCCTATCAGGAACATCTGATTCGCAATCTGGGGCGCGTGAAAGACGCGGGCGATATCGCCGGTTCGGTCATTCCAAAGGATGTGGGGCCGGACGCGCCTGCCATGACTTTACAGGAAATTTCGGAGGTTAAAGTCGGCGGGCCTTTAGGGAAAAGGGGCGATGCCGGAATCAATGGAAAGCAGGGCGTTATACTGTCCATCCAAAAACAGCCTAACGCTGATACAGTGAAGCTTACGGAAGCCATTGAAGCAGAACTTGAAAAGATAGAGCACACGCTGCCGGAAGGCGTTAAGATTCATTCCGATATTTTCCGGCAATCGAAATTCATAGAGCGCTCCATCGAGAATGTCATGGAAGCGTTGCGTGACGGCTCCATCCTTGTTGCCATCGTCCTGTTTGCATTTTTGCTCAATATGCGTACGACGCTGATTACTCTCACGGCCATACCCCTGTCCCTGATAATAACGGCCATTGTTTTCAAGATGTTCGGCATGTCGATCAATACGATGACTCTTGGCGGTCTGGCGGTAGCTATCGGCGAACTGGTGGATGACGCTATTGTCGGCGTGGAAAATGTTTACCGCCGCCTACGCGAAAACAGGCACAGTCAAAATCAAAAACCCGCCATGGACGTTATCCGGGAAGCGACCATTGAAATCAGGGGATCGATTGTTTTTGCGACGGCAATTGTCGTTCTTGTTTTTGTTCCTCTTTTTGCCATGGGCGGCATAGAAGGAAGAATTTTCGCGCCGCTGGGCGTTGCGTATATCGTTTCTATCATTGCTTCTTTGTTTGTTTCCGTGACGGTAACGCCTGTTTTGAGCGCTTACCTGTTGCCGCGCATGAAAAAGCTTGAGGAAGAAAAAGAGGGTTTTGTGGTTCGCGGCCTGAAAGCAGCGGAAAGGGTTGCCCTGAATATAGCCTTCAAAATCAAGTATGCGCTTTTAATCGGCGTAGCGCTTCTTTTTGTGGCGGCAATCGGCATCGGCCTCACCTTCGGCAAGGAGTTTTTGCCTGAATTCAATGAAGGGACGGTAACTATTAACGCGCTGCTTGCGCCGGGCACGTCACTGGAGGAATCAAACCGCATTGGAAGGCTGGCTGAAACGCTAATTCTTCAGGTTCCCGAAGTTTCCCTGACCGGGCGCAGAACGGGCCGGGCCGAACTGGACGATCATGCGGAAGGCATTCACTCTTCCGAGATTGAAGTTGAACTGGAGGATATGGGCCGCTCCCGCGAAGAAGTTTTGGGAGATATTCGCGCGCGTCTGGACAACATACCCGGCCTCGTTACAAATATAGGACAACCGATTTCTCACCGTATAGACCATATGCTTTCCGGCGTCCGGGCGCAGATTGCCGTTAAGGTGTTTGGCTCCGACCTGAACGAATTGCGCCGTCTGGCTTCCGAGATTCAAGATGTTATGGGTGGTATTGAAGGCGTCGTCGATTTGCAAATCGAAAAACAGGTTCTGGTTCCGCAAATTCACACCCGCATAGACCGCGACAAGGCCCGCAAGCAGGGCGTTATGGTCGGAGAAGTAGCGGAACTGGCCGAGCTTGCCTTGCAGGGCGAGAGCGTGGGTCAGGTCATTGACGGGCAGCGCATCCATGATCTCGTTGTCCGCCTGAATGACAAGGCGCGGGAAGACATAGAAGCCATCAAGCGCATCCCGCTGGATTCTGTCAGGGGAACGACTGTTCCTTTGGGGCTGGTCGCGGATGTAGAGAAAGCCAAAGGCCCGAATATTATCAACCGCGAAAATGTCAGCCGCCGCATCGTTATTCAGGCGAACGTGGCGGAGCGCGATCTGGTCAGCGCCGTTGACGAAATACGCGCGGCCATTGCGGAAAAAGTAACGCTGCCGGAAGGTTATTTTATCACTTACGGAGGGCAGTTTGAGGCGCAGGCTTCGGCCTCGAAGCTTATTTTGCTTCTGGGGCTTGTCTCACTGGCTGGCATGTTCCTTGTTCTGTTCAGCCATTTCAAAAACGCCAATCTTGCCCTGCAAGTCATGATCGGGATTCCTTTGGCCTTTATCGGCTCGGTTATCGGGATCGCCCTGACCGGCGGCGTATTTTCGATTGCGACAATGGTGGGTTTCATAACCCTTACCGGGATTTCGGCACGAAACGGGATTTTGATGATCGCGCATTATTTGCATCTCATGGAACATGAGGGCGAAAAATTTGATATGGACATGATATATCGCGGAACGCAGGAACGTCTGGTGCCTGTATTAATGACCGCTCTAACGGCAAGTCTGGCATTGACGCCCCTTATTCTGGCCGCCAACGAGCCGGGAAAAGAAATCCTTTATCCGGTTGCCGTCGTTATATTTTCGGGACTCTTCAGTTCGACGCTTCTGAACCTGATTGTGACGCCCGTTCTGTTCTGGATGTTTGGACGCAAGCCTGTCATGGGGCTTGTTCCCGAAGCTTTTTCTTTATCTGACCAACCTCAAACCAAAACAAAGGAGTAATACCTATGAAACGTTTATTTTTTACTGTTCCTGTAGCTGCCATGGCTCTGGCTTTATCCCAGCCGGTGCTCGCCGATGCTGGCCATGATCATGCCAGCCAGGAGCAAAATGCTCAGAATCATACAACAGAAGAAGACTCTGCTAATACGGAATTCAGTGCATGGGACGTTTTGCAAAATAATTTCAAACAGGCTCAAAGTGCCTCTGATGCAGGAAAACTGGAAGAAATGCACGTTCTAACCGATAGTATGGCGAAAGCTACAGCAACCCTGGAGGCGCAGTATCCAGACGATGTACGTTTAGCGACAGCTTTGAAGCAATTAAAGCAAGTCATAAACGATTTACATATCAAGGCCGATGGTGGCGATACGGCTGGAACGGCGTCTGCTCTTAAAAAACTTGAGGGTGGGCTGTTGCTGGTCGAAACCAACTTGCCGGAAGATATTCAAAATATAAAAGAGCATGACGGTGAGAGCGATACACATAGCGAGGAATCAGAACATGAGCACGGCCATGATGGCCATGCTCATTAATTTGTTAATCAACTGATAAGGAAAAATCCATGAAAAAAACAATATTCACATTAGCTCTTCTGGTCTTGCTGGGCACAGCCGTATCGGCCTGTTCGGACAAAGGATATGTGCCGCCCGGAGGGCAACATCAAAGTGGTGGCCATGGCAATCATAGTCACTAGAAACTGAGTATCGATTATAAAACTTAACCTCCATGGGCATGTCCCATGGATTACAGGAGCACAAAACAATGCAAATGACACTTTATTGGCACTCCATGCTTACGCACTCTGCGCTTGCGCTTTTGAACATATCCGCGCTGCTGTTCATTGTGGAAGCGTTTGTAAAAAAAATTCCGCTGCAAAAAGAACTTGTCACCACAGCACGGTGGAATCTTTGTATTGGGGCGGCCATTACTGCCGTCGCTATTATACGCCTTTACTGCCGTCGCTATTATACGCCTTTTTTACTGCCGGGAACGGCGGTTTTGCTCGTTATTGCCCTTATTCCGTTGGCATGGAAAGCACGGCAAAGATGGGGATATAAACCTTTTGCCTTTGGCTTCATTGGTGGGGCAATCATTTTATCCGGACAATTCTGGCTGCAAAACCAGCTGCTTTATTATGCCGGTATTGCCGTGTTGCTGGCGGCTTCCATCTGGAATATCTGGCCGAAAAAGTCATGCAATCAATGTAATGTGGATGGTATAAAACTTTAATAAACTTGGAGAAAAAATATGGCACAGACGAAACATGCAGACGATCAAGAAGATCATTCATGCTGCCACCATAAACACGATGCCAAAACAAAGCCTGTTGAAATTCCTGCCGGTGCCAATGTGATTTACACCTGTCCCATGCACCCGGAAATCCGTCAGGAAGGCCCTGGTAATTGCCCGATTTGCGGCATGGCATTAGAGCCGGAGACGATTACGGGAGAAGAAGACGAAAACCCTGAGCTAACGGACTTCCGCCGCCGCTTCTGGATTGGTCTGGTTTTGACCTTACCTGTGCTGGCTCTGGAAATGGGGGCACATGTCTTCGGTTTGCATCTGACCGGACCGCATATGTCTAACTGGATACAGCTGGCTTTTGGAACACCTGCTGTCCTATGGGCGGGATGGCCTTTTTTTGAGCGGGCCTGGATGTCTTTTAGAACGCGCAACCTTAATATGTTTACGCTCATTGCCATAGGAACAGGCGCTGCATGGCTATACAGCATTGTTGCAACCTTGGCACCGGGCTTGTTTCCGGACACATTCAAAGGGCCGGAAGGCGCAGTTGCTGTTTATTTCGAAGCCGCAGCTGTCATTGTCGTTCTCGTGCTGCTCGGCCAGTTACTGGAGTTAAAAGCCCGAGAACGAACCGGCGGCGCAATCAGGGCGCTCCTTGATCTGGCTCCTAAAACAGCCCGCCGGATCAATGAAAATGGCGAAGAAGAAGACGTGCCGCTCGATCAGATTCAGGTTGGAGATCGTTTACGTGTCCGGCCCGGGGAGAAAATCCCGCTTGATGGAATAGTAGTTGAAGGAAGTAGTGCCGTTGATGAATCCATGATTACGGGTGAGTCCATGCCTGTGAAGAAAGAACCGGATAGTAAAGTAATCGGCGGCACGATGAACCAGACAGGCAGTTTTGTCATGAAGGCAGAGCGTGTTGGTAAAGATACTATACTCTCGCAAATCGTGCACATGGTCGCCGAAGCGCAGCGCAGCCGCGCGCCCATTCAGCGCATGGCAGATATCGTAGCGGGTTGGTTTGTGCCTGCTGTGATATTGATTGCAGTGATTGCTTTTATAAGCTGGATCATACTCGGGCCCGATCCGGCCTTTACCTATGCTTTAATCGCAGCCGTTAGCGTTCTAATTATTGCCTGTCCGTGCGCCTTGGGCCTCGCCACACCCATGTCAATCATGGTCGGCGTAGGTAAAGGTGCAAAAGCCGGTGTTCTTATCAAGAATGCCGAAGCACTGGAACGCATGGAAAAGGTCGATACGTTGGTGGTCGACAAAACGGGAACCCTTACGCAAGGAAAACCGACTGTCACGCAAATTGTCGCTGCAAATGGGCTTGAAGAAGATGAGTTATTGTTATTGGCTGCATCTTTAGAGCAAAGCAGTGAGCATCCGCTAGCTCATGCGATTGTTGTAGCGGCTAAGGACAAGAGCCTTGAGCTGATATCTGCCGAAAATTTTGATTCTCCGACAGGAAAAGGCGTTATCGGAACCATTAATGGCAAGGACGTGATGCTTGGTAATATCATGCTTATGGAAGAACAATCAATAGACGTTTCTTCTTTAGTGTCGCAAGCGGATGATATGCGATCAGATGGCGCTACGGTTATATTTATGGCGGTTGCGGGTAAAGTTGCCGGACTGCTGGCCATTGCCGATCCGATCAAGGAAACAACACCTGAAGCCATCAAAATCTTACATGAGCAAGGAATCCGCATTGTCATGCTGACAGGGGATAATCGTCGTACTGCAGAAGCTGTAGCCAGAAAACTCAATATCGAAGAAGTAGAGGCTGAAATCCTACCCGACGATAAAGGGCGCATTGTAAAGAAACTGCAGGGTGAAGGTAGAATTGTGGCGATGGCTGGGGACGGCACCAACGATGCTCCGGCTTTGGCCGCCGCTGATGTCGGCATTGCGATGGGAACAGGAACAGATGTTGCCATGGAAAGCGCAGGCGTCACCCTGCTTAAAGGTGATCTTACAGGGATAGTGCGGGCGCGCAAGCTCTCTGTCGCAACTATGCATAATATTCGGCAAAACCTATTCTTTGCTTTTATCTATAATGCGGTTGGTGTGCCGATTGCAGCCGGTGTGCTTTACCCGATTTTCGGCATTCTGCTTTCTCCGATTATTGCAGCGGCGGCCATGTCATTGAGTTCAGTCAGCGTTGTTATGAACGCATTACGTCTGACTTTAACAAAAATATGAACTTTATCCATTTGAAACCGTTATACAAAATGGATATTTTTACTTGAGCCATGGGAGAAGATCAAGAATTTTCTGCCAGTCGCGAAGTGCATGTTGGCGGAATGGCCAAGGGATAACAGGCTAACCAATCGCATTTAGGAGGTCGATCACGGCAGGTTTCATAAAGAAGGAGAAAACAAATAAACTTTGCAAGGCTTTGAAATGGAACCATTTCCGGACAAAATCGTTAAATAAAAACCCATCAATACATAAAAGGAGACCATTATGACTTATCAAAACCAATCCTGTGTCGATGCCTGTACGGAATGTATCAGTGTCGCCGCTTACTGTTCGCAAGCTTGCATCGAAGAGCAAATGGCAGAATGTGCCAAACACTGTCTAGAATGTGTCGAAATTTGTAAGACTTTGGCTGTTCTGGCCGCACGCGATTCCAAGAATATGGCAGCCGTAGCGGAAGCCTGCGCCCAGATTTGCGAGGCCTGTGCCGAAGAATGTGAAAAACATGATAACGATCACTGCAAGGCTTGCGCCGAAGCGTGCAGAAAATGTGCGGATGAGTGTCGCAAACTGGCTGGCGGGGATCGCAACAGGAAAGCCGCTTAACTATTTAAGAAAGGGTGCTTTTGCACCCTTTTTACTTTAGGAGATAAAAAAATGAAATACTCACGTTTTTTTGCCATGATCGGCACATCAACCGTGGTCATGCTTGGTTTGATGTATCTCAATTCATACTCGATACTTGAACATGCGTTTTGGAGTGAAACCCGCTTTTATATGGCCTTTGTCATGGGCGCGGCGATGGCGGTGCTTATGTTGTCCTTCATGCTTGGCATGTATAAGGACAAAGGCAAAAACATATTGATATATGCGGGCAGTATAATAGTGTTTGCGGGCGCTTTATTCTTGGTACGCTCTCAGGTTACGGTCGGCGATACGTCCTATATGAGTGCCATGATCCCGCACCATTCCATAGCAATCATGACCAGTGAGCGCGCAGGCATTGAAGATGTGCGCGTCCGCGAATTGGCCGATAATATTATTAAGGCACTGGTCAACCCCCATTTAGGAGTCCGGGTTTAATTGGTAGTCTGGCGTCAATGGCGGCATGAAGGAAGGGGCCGGAGCGTTAGCGCAGGCCCCTTCCTTCATTCTGGCCAGCGGCGCGGGCGG
>Ga0187892_10006417_pt1 | contig 17474 bp, 19 predicted proteins | sample MA1701073metaG_FD_139345 | JGI IMG/M metagenome (GOLD analysis project Ga0187892, IMG submission 139345) | Bio-ooze microbial communities from a basaltic lava cave in the Kipuka Kanohina Cave System on the Island of Hawaii, USA - MA170107-3 metaG ... | reverse complement strand
CCTCCCGAGTCTCGCGGCGTCGCGCCCTGATCTCATCTTCGAGGCGCGCGGCGGCCGGCGTCGTGCCTGCGCCGCGAGGCGTCGTTCCTGCTGATCCGGGCGGTCCATTTGCCGCTTGACGGCTGGGGTGTGCGCGCATAGCATTCCGCTCACAGCGGGGCGGGCGCGGTCGGCGCGCCCGGAGGCTAATGTGCGCTGTGCCTGGGCGGGGGCCAGTGTCTGAGTTTGGCCGATTATGTCGCGATGCCGGGGGCCCACCGGCGAGGGCCGATTATGGCGATCGCCGCCAGACGGCCTTGATGTCGACTATCCTCCCGCATAACCCAAAGGTCTGCGGTTCAAATCGAGCCCCGTAATCAAACAATACGAAGTTTCTCATCCCAAATCTCGAGTGCGGAAACGGCTGCTGATGGCCCGTATTGCAAGGACGTGCAGTACCACCGCCAGGGGCACGAAAAATCCTGGGATGAACAGGAATGGGAACGCGCCCATCATCAGATTGAGAACTTCGGCGTGGATCAGGTTGAACGGACCGGGGGCCGTCAGCACGGCGCGACTCACGACGTTCGTCAGCGCGAGAAGGCCCAGCACGTTCCAAGCGAGCGCGAGTCTCATACCCAATCGCTCTCGCGTGGACAACCAGGCGACTAGGGGTGCTGACGCTCCAACATAAATGTCCACGTTCGCACCCTTGAATGTCAGCATTTTGGGCACGAGGCCGTCGATCCAAAGCTGATGCAGGAATAGCTCGACGCCGACGCGGAAGCATTGCGTGCCCAGAATTATCCAGAGGGGAAAGGCCAGTGCGACACGTGCGTCGGCATATGATCGAACTATGAAAAGCAAGATGAAGACAAAGACGGGGCCGACGAGGAAGACGATTCCAGGAGGGCGCATCGCCGTGTTTTGGAGAACACCGAAATATCCTAACAGGCCAGCATAGATGAACCACACGGAAAGCCCAGCCAGCACGCCGAACGCGGTTCGGCTGCTAAGGTAGCGTGCGCACAGTACCACGACGACCACTGCCATCATCGCCACAAATCCGAGAAAGAGTGTAGAGGTCATTCCCGCTCCTTAAGTCGCGCTCTTCGCAGTCGCACTGACACACTATGTACCGCCATTCGCTCAGCCTTCCCTAACGAGCAAATGAAGCGGAGTCGGCGGGGCCGCGCGACGTAACATACATCTGTGCGGCACGCGGCTAAGCGTTGCTATGTCGCCTTCATCAACATGCCGAGCGGCAGCAGAGGTCCGATCGGCATCAGCTCGAAGGTCAGCAGATTGTCGTGCCCGAGAGGTAGTGCTTTAAGAAGCCTATCCGCCTCGTCGACCGACTCCACGGTCATCAGGAAGATCACGCCTGCCTCTTTGTCCCGCAGCCAGAATTGCTCCATCTTGCCGTCGAGATAGAGTTGCAACGTCGCCGGGACTTCCTTCGGCAGATAGCGCTGTCTTTGTTCCGGCGAAAGAGGGTTCAGCGTGCCAATGGCCATCACTTTCATGATGTTCTCCGGTAGTTAAAGTGAGTAGATGTGCCGCTCGAGAGAATGAGGATGGCCTTCGTTTCTCCTGTCAACTCAACTGAAGAGCGCTTTGTTCTTGGTGATGTATTCCACCATCCCGAGCGGCTTTCGCCCGGTGATCTTTTCCACCAGATCGTTCGTGCCCGAAAAGACCCCGTCGCGACAATCCTGGGCGACGGCAGCTATATGCTGGTGGTTGTAGGGGGAGAACCCCCTCTTCTTCCAGATCTCCATAAAGGCTTCGATTTCGACCGCAGCGTAGGTAATCTTTCTGCCGAGGACCTGCGTAAGGATGTCAGCGACTTCGTACTGCGATAATTCCTTCGGACCGTAGAGGGGATAAATCTTTCCTGCGTGCTCGGCTGGGTTATTGAGAATCGCGGCTATGACCCGGCCCTGATCTTCCGCCGCGATGGGAGCATAGCGAGCGTCGCCAAAGGGAAGTGGGAACATATTGTTCTCCCTGATGCTCTCCGATAGATACATGAGCCATTCGGCAAAGAAGGTGGGCCGCAGATGGCTGACCGGAATGCCCGAGCGATCCAACAGGCGCTCCGCAATCCAATGATTCTGGGCGGCGTGGCTCTTCGCGATCCTTCGCGCCGAGATCTGCGACATGTTCACGATGGCACCGACACCTTGTTCTAGGGCGGCCTGGGCGAAAAGAGCGGTGGCCTCCAGGATGCCGGGGACCTGAATGGGATAGACGAAATAGGCCCCAGTGATTCCCTTCAATGCTTCGTTTACCGCCTCAAAATCGGATAGATCGCCTTGGACAATGTCTACGCCCTGGGTGCTCAGCTGCTCTGAGCGAGCATCCTTCTGATGAATCAAGGCCCTCAGAGGCACCTTGAGCTCCAGAAGCGTTTTGATTGCGTTCCCACCCGTCGCGCCTGTTGCTCCGGTAATCAGAATCTTCTTTGCCATGTGATCTCTCCATTCGTCGACGGCAACGAATGCCCGCTCGGTTTCAAGCCATCGATATTGCCGACGCCTGAAAGCAAAGTACCAGGGTGGTAGGGGGCCGGAAGGTCATATACACAACGTTTTAGGACATCCGAGGCGGGGTGGTATACACTGCGGTCGGAGAAATGGGATGCACAGAATAGGCTTGATCGTCTATCCCGCGTTTTCGCCGATGAACTTCGCGGCCACGAGCGTGTTCGAAACCGCGAACTGGAAGATTGGATCAGCGGCGTACGAAGTCACGCTGGTCTCGGAGCACGGCGGCCCGGTTGCCACGTCGCTGGGATCGGAGATTCAGACGGCGTCGTTCAAACGCTGCACGTTCGACACTCTCATCGTTGCGGGCAGCATCGCAGCCCCGACCGCGACGCCTGGGTTGTTAAAGTATCTTCGATCCGCCGTTCATCGAAGCCGACGGATAGCCTCGATCTGTACCGGTGCGCTCGTTCTCGCCGAGGCGGGATTGCTCGACGGTCGGCGAGCAACCACCCATTGGCACTTCGCGAGAAGTATGCAGCGTCGTTACCCCAAGATCGCCGTCGAGGAAGATCGTATCTTTACGAGCGATGGACCAATATGGACATCGGCCGGCATGAGTGCCGGAATCGATCTTGCGCTGGCTCTGTTGGAGAACGATGTTGGCGCCGAGATCGCGCGTGCGGTCGCCAAGCTATTGGTTGTCTATCACCGTCGAGCCGGCGGGCAGTCGCAGTACTCGACGTTATTAGATATGGATGCAACATCCGATCGCGTTCGGACCGCCCTCGCCTACGCAAGAGAACATTTGAGCACTCCGTTGTCGGTTGATGCCTTGGCAAACGCTGCCTGTCTGAGCCCGCGGCAAGTGAGTCGACTGTTTAGAGAGGAAACGGGGCGGCCACCCGCGAAGGCAATCGAACGGCTGCGCGTGGAATCGGCAAGGCTGATGATGGAGGCCGGCCGCTTCTCCGCCGAGGAAATTGCCAAGAAGAACGGCTTTGGAAATCGCGAGCGGATGCGGCGTTCCTTCGTCCGGGCACTCGGACAGTCTCCGCAGGCAATTCAACGCACAGTAAGCGCGTTGATCCCATAAGCGGTCGATCGACGCGGAGGCGCTCGAGCAGATCGCGTGGTTGGATCGGGAGCCGCGGAAGGAATAGCGCAGGGAGAAGGACCGGGCGGCTCTTAGCCGCGCGGAGGCAGTGGCGGTGCTGCCTAGAGCTAGGGGATCCGGTCGCACCTAGATCAATCAGTTTTAGAGACATGATCACGGGTCGTACGCAGTATGGGCAACGGCCGCAATTGGTGATGTGCTTACTGCGTAGCGTGATGTGCTTACTCTGTAACCCGGTCGCGACCTGCCCGAGGGAGGGCCAGAGCTTCTAGAGCAACTGCCTGACGGGAGTTCTGGCGTCGGATGATTGGCTTTGGTCTGAATCAGGCAATCAAGCTAGAATCGCGGCAATGGTTGCCAGCTCACCCCTGACTCCAGGAGGGGGAACCTCAGGGGCGACCACTAAACCTTCTATTCGACCCATCCAGCCTGTTCGATCCGACTGCGCTGGCCCAGATCGTCAACAGCTCGAGGGAACGGACTGTCGGAGAAACCCTGTTTGTCACAGCGTCGTTCCTCCGAGCCCTGCAGGAACCCGATCTGATCCCAAGTGTTCGGCGTTACTTTTCAGGCCGGGACGATGGCGCGTCCCTGGCGGACATACTCGGGCAGCTCCGTTCGGCGGGCTTACAGGCCTTCGCTGGTGAACAGGAGGAAATTGGCCAGGCGGACGCTGTGGTGGCTGGTCGCCTCATCCGAACGCGGGATCGCATCATCCGCGATATTCTCCTTGAGGAGTGGTCGTTTCTCGTTGGGCAGTCTTGGGTTGCCGCACGGACGAAGAAAACCTTCACGGCCTTCAGGCGTGCAGGCGCCGTCGTCGTGGACTTCAGCGGACAGAAATTCGACGGCATCGTGGCTCGGACCCTCCGCCACGACCGGCTCCCGGTTCCAACAACGTTGACGCATCTCGACCGGGTTCGCGCCGCGGCCAAGTGGATAGCAGTTGGTGGTAGTCCAGTGGCAGGCTTCATGGATCCGATTATTGCCGTGGTGGCTAGTGCGGGTGCCGGTGTGTTCTTGCTGTTCGACTCCTAAGCCTTGAGGACGATCATGACCGAGCTGATCTGGGAGGGGAAGTATCTCGACGCGAAGAAGTCCGCGCCGGTCCGGATTGCGCTGCCGTTTCAGGCCGTAGAGACGGTGAATGAGAGCGCGCAGGAGCGCCAGCGAACGCTTGACCTGCTAACCGCCGGCCAGGATCCGGAGTGGCGCAACCGGCTCATCTGGGGCGACAAGAAGTATGTGCTGCCAAGTCTTTTGCCAGAATTCGGCGGCCGCGTCGACCTCATTTACATCGATCCTCCGTTCGATACCGGGGCGGACTTCTCTTATCCTGTCGTAATTCCGGAGCACGAGGCTGAGGAAGAGACGGGTCTCTTCGTGAAGGAACCGTCAATTCTCGAACAGAAGGCCTATCGCGACACATGGGGACGTGGGCTCGACTCCTATCTGCAGTGGTTTTTTGAGACCGTGGTCCTGTTGCGGGAACTGCTAGTCGAAGACGGGAGTATCTTCGTGCATCTCGACTGGCACGCGGGCCACTACGCCAAGCTGATCCTGGACGAGGTCTTCGGCATTGAGAACTTCCGAAACCAGATCGCTTGGTACTACTACAATCGATTTGCCGCAGACGGCCAGAACTTCGGCCGGAAGTACGACATGATCTTTTGGTACTCGAAAGGGTCGAAGGTGCACTATCGACCGATCGACGAAGCTCGCGATGAGCCACAGCGGCGACTCTTGCGGAAGAAGGTCGAAGGCGTGGCGGTGAACGTCAAGGACGAAGACAACAAGCTCGTCTACTATGATCAGACAACACGACGAGTGGATGATGTGTGGCGCATACCCCTGGTACCGCCCGCTTCTGGGGAGTTCCTCAGCTATCCGACCCAAAAGCCCCAGGCGCTCCTAGAGAGAGTCATCACCGCGTGCTCAAACGAAAATGATCTAGTCCTTGATTGCTTTGTGGGCAGCGGGACGGCAGCGGTGGCAGCAGAGCTATCGAATCGACGTTGGATTGCCTGCGACCTCAGCCGGTTTGCTGTTCATACAACGAGAAAACGACTCCTTGGAATCCCGACGGTTCGACCATTCATGGTTCAGAACCTCGGCAAGTACGAGCGGCAAGCGTGGCAGGCAGCAGAGTTTGCTGCGCCCGATGATATCCGACAGCGCGAGTCGCGGTACCGTGAGTTCCTTCTCGACCTCTATCACGCCACCCCTATCAGCGGCCACGCCTGGCTCCACGGTGTGAAGCGCGGGCGGATGGTTCACGTGGGACCTGTTGATGCGCCGATCACGCTTGCTGACGTCAAGGCGCTTGCCGCGGAAGTGTGGCGCTCCGTGGGCCAGGGAGAGAAGGCGCCGAAGACGGCTGCCGTTGACGTTCTCGGGTGGGAGTTCGCCTTTGAGCTTCATGAGCTCGCCCGTCAGATTGCAGCGGAAGCGAAGGTCGAGGTGTCGTTCAAGAAGATCCCGCGTGAAGTCCTCGACAAGCGTGCGGTGGAGCAGGGTGACATCCGATTCTTCGAGCTGGCGGCGCTGACGATGGATATGAAGGTCCGAAAGCGCGACGCCGTCCTCACGATCAAAGATTTCGTTCTGCCGTCGGAGGATTTGCCAGAGGAGGTTCGGCGCGCGATCCGCCACTGGAGTCAGTGTATCGACTATTGGGCCGTCGACTGGGACTACAAGGTGGACACCTTCCACAACCAGTGGCAGACCTATCGCACGCGTAAGAATCAGACGCTGGGTACGACGGCGGAGCACACGTACGAGAAGGCTGGCCACTACACGATCCTCGTAAAGGCAATCGACATTCTTGGCAACGATACGACGAAGGCCATCGATATTGAGGTGAGCTGATGCCGCGCGGACGCCGGCAATCGACCAGCCGCGGGAGTGAGCAGCCTGATCTTCTCGATGTGACGGCGAAGCTCAGGACAGCCCCATGTGTGCCGGCACTCCGGGGTGCGGTGAGAGCGTGGCGCGAGAACGGGTATCTTGGCGTCACGGACACGACAAGGATCCTCCTGAATCATTGGTTTCTCTCGGATCACCGCCTTGCGAACGGGCGGCCCTTCGGGTGGCATTACTCCCAGCGAGAGGCGATCGAGTCCATGATCTACGTGTGGGAGGGCCAGAAAGTCCGAAGTCGGCGGGGGCTCCTTGAGCGCTACGCGACGGATTTAAAGGACGTCCCTCTCCCACCCCATGATGACTTCGCTCGGTATTGCATCAAGATGGCGACCGGGAGCGGGAAGACGAAGGTCATGGCGCTGGCCGTGGTCTGGCAGTTTCTCAACGCCGCCAGAGAGTCCGACGAAATCAGCCGCGACTACGCCAAGACATTTCTGGTCATCGCGCCAAATGTCATCGTCTTCGAACGCCTCAAGATGGATTTCGCCGGCGGCAGGACGTTTCTCGTCGACCCCCTCGTCCCAAAGGAGCTACGAATCTTCTGGGACTTCGACTGTGTGATGCGTGGGGAGGGCGAAAGGGCCCACGCGGCGGGGACGCTCTTTCTCACGAACGTCCAGCAGCTCTACGAGTCTAGTTCACATGAGAGCAGCGAAGAGCCCCGGGCGATGACTGAAGTGCTGGGCCGAAAGCCGCCAGCCGAGCTTATCGAGACGCCGGAGTTCGCCGAACGGATATCGAAGCGGGCAGGCAGGCTGTGCGTAATCAACGACGAGGCCCACCACACCCATGATGAAGAGAACGAGTGGAACAAGGTGATCCGGCGGCTCCATACCAAGAGCCCGATCGCCGTGCAGGTGGACCTGAGTGCCACCCCCCGCTACCAGAAGGGCATGCTCTTTCCGTGGACCATCTATGACTACCCGCTCAAGCAAGCCATCGTGGATGGCATTGTTAAGCGGCCGATGAAGGGTGTGGCGAAGATCCACGAACAGAAGTCGGATCATGCGAGTGTACGATACCGAGGCTATCTCGTCGCCGGAGTCGAGCGCTGGCGGGAATATCGGGATCAACTGGCACTGCTCAAGCGGAAACCGGTTCTGTTCATGATGCTGAATTCGACGGCCGAGGCCGACGAAGTGGGAGATTGGCTTCGGACAAAGTATCCAGGCGAGTTCGGTGCGGAGAAGACTCTCATTATCCACACCGACAAGAAGGGAGAGGTGTCCAAGAAGGACCTCGAGCCGGCGCGGCAGCTCGCCCGCGAGGTCGACTCACTGGCAAACCCGGTCAATGCGATTGTGAGCGTGCTCATGCTCCGCGAGGGCTGGGACGTCCAAAACGTGACGGTCGTGGTAGGGCTTCGGCCGTACACCGCCAAGGCCAACATTCTTCCGGAACAAACCATTGGCCGGGGTCTGCGGCTCATGTTCCGCGAGCTGCCTGTTGCGTATAGCGAGCGGGTAGACATTATTGGGAACCGAGCCTTTCTCGACTTCGTGGACGATCTCGAGCGTCTGGAGGAGATCAAGCTCGATACGTTCGAGATCGGCAAGGACAAGCTCCATATCCTGACCATCGCCCCGGAGTCAGGACGGGCGGCCTATGACATTGCACTCCCGGTACTCGCTCCACGGCTAGTTCGGCGAAAGAGCTTGTCAGATGAGATTGCCGCACTCGAAGTACGACAATTCGATTGTCCGGTGCTCCCTGTCCGGTCGGGAGATGCCGCCGAGCAGACGTTCCGCTACGAAGGCTATGATCTCCTCACCCTCAAGAAGGAGATCGAGCGGGACTACACGATCCCCGAACCCCAGACGCCGCAGGAGGTGATCGGGTACTACGCGCGACGGATCGCCCAGGAGGTAAAGCTCCCGGCGCAGTTCGCTGCGCTCGTGCCAAAGGTGCGCGAGTTCTTCGAGCAGAAGGCCTTCGGACGAGCGGTCGATCTTGAGGATCAGACGATCGTACGTGCGATGAGCGCGAACGTCGCTCACTTCGTCTGCGTGCAGACGTTCAAGCAGGCCCTGCTCGGACTCACGATCGAGAACCAAAAGCCAAAGTTGCTGGACCCTGGCCGTGCCCTCTCTTCAACGCAGCCGTTCCCCTGGTCGCGTCCTGTCTGGGAAGGGCGGAAGTGCATTTTCAACTTTGTGCCGTGTGACAACGGCTTTGAGCGGACGTTCGCCAAGTGTCTCGATGGGGCGGAGGATGTCACGGCCTTCAGCAAGCTACCCGCCGTGTTCGGCTTTGCGATCGAGTACACCGACCCCGGCATGAACCTTCGCTCGTACTATCCGGACTTTGTGGCCATCGACAATACCGGAACGCACTGGATCCTCGAGACGAAGGGGCAAGAGTCGGCCGAGGTGGACCGAAAGGACGAAGCGGCCACGCGCTGGTGTGAAGATACAACGGCGTTGATGGGGCAGCGCTGGCGTTACCTCAAAGTGCCGCAGAAGGAGTTCGAGCAGCTGCGGCCGGGCGCGATGGCTGAACTAGTCATGCTGGAAGGGCGGCAGGGGCGGTTCGGTTAGTAGGGGAGCCGGGGATCGAGTCTGGTTGGCCTCGGTGACTTTGTTCGGGAGTTGGGGAGCCTTCAGTTGAGAGTCACGATGGCCACGACATGGTTCCCGTACCTGCGGACGAGGATGTGGATCGGCAGGTCTCTCAGCCTTGAGCCGTTCGACGCTGTCCAGATTCCGAGCCGCTCGTCAGCGTGGACCTCGGAGAGCGTCGAGGGAGAGTGGAACACGTCGTAGATGACGGACCCGGGCGGGATGCGGTAGTTCCAGGGGATGATCAGGCCAGCTCGCCTTGCTGCGGCGTTCCCGCGAGCGCTCGCCCTGAGTGCAAGACTCGCTCCCGGGTGTCCCTGGTCCGCAGTCTTTGCCGCGTAACTCGCGGTGAGGAACAGCGCCGGGACGTCGTTCTGTTCCACTGTGGCGAGCCCTGTCGCATACCAGCTTGCATCGGAGCAGACCTCGTTGCGAAGGTCCTCGATGAGCTGGAAGCAGGGTCGGCCATAGCGTCGCTGGAGCCGGTCGAGCTCTGGCTTGAAAAGCGGGCGGTAAAAGGCGATCTCCCCGCTGATCCTGTCCATCAGCTGCTCTTCAGCGACATTTTTCACCGCGTGTGTCCGCCTGAAGACAAGATCGAGCTGTGTCGGGGCCATGGAGAGCAGGTGAGAGGATTCGTGACGCTTGCCGAAGTAGACTCGGACTGCACGGTCGCCTCGCCCGTCGATCACGGAAAGGTTCCGCCTCATGCCGACCCTAGCGTGCCTCAGCCGAAAAGTGATGGCCTCTGTGCCGTTCGCGAACTCGTCGCGCAGGGCTGCGGCGGCCAGCTCCCTCTGTGCGATTTGCTCGCGGATAAGCTCGTCAAGCTCGTCGTTGGTTGTTACGACCACGTGCTGCAGGTCGAGATGGTCATCCACGAGCTGGTGAAGACGGGAGAGGGTTAGGGTGCCTTTGAATCCATTCCCCCACGATTCGATCTTCGCGTGGCAATGATCGAGGATCGCCCCGACAGGATCGTTCCCGGAGAGACCTAGGTCTCTTGCGATTTGGATGACACTCGAGGCCCGCCGGAGCTGCGGCATCGCACTTGACCTATTCGAGGTGACTCCGGATCTTGTCGTAGAACTCGATCCAGTTCTTCTTGGTCATCGCCGGCCTGCCGTCCTTGTTTCGCCGTGCAACGAGGGAATTCCAGGCCTCAAGCACGGCGATCACATGCTTGTATGGCCAGCCCTTCTCTTCGGCAGCCTCCGCAAGTTCGTGAGGAATCGTGACGGGGGGAGGTGGTCCCTCAGGCGTCATTCCCTCGCCCTTGATGATGAAATCTAGAGAGGCACCGAGGACGGTCGCGATTCCAAGAAGCTTCTCCGCGCTTGGGTTCCGCCGGTTCTTCTCGACCTCGCTGATGAAGCTCTTGCTCACGTCTGCTTCGTGAGCCAGCCGTTCCTGCGTCCAGCCTTTGGTTTCGCGCAGGTACCTGATCCTCGCTCCGATCGAGTCCATGGCCCCCTGTCTGGGATCTGAAATCGTGGTTGTCACAGCCGCGCCCTCCTCTCTGTCCGACTCGATCAACCGGATCGAGATGATGGCAAGTCAAGGCTGTAAGTACTTGAAAAGTATTTAGATATTAGCTCAAGAGAAGTCAATGTTGCCTGGACACTATTTCATATTGTAGACTCGAATAGTGGACAAGGCACCATCGCTATTTAAGTCATTTACGGGCACCCGTGCCAAGAAGTCAAGCAGCCAGTCAGGGCGATAAGGGCGCGCAAGGAGGAACAGATGGCGGACCGGAAGAGGCTCTTCGTCTCACCCGATGGTGGCCGATGGAAGGTTCAGTGGGAGGGAGGTTCTCCCGTGAGTTCTCGCGACACGCAAGCTGGAGCCATCAAGGCTGCCAGGGCAACGGTGCGCGGGCTTCCCGCAGGCACTTGCTCCCAGATCCTCGTCCAGGGTGCGGACGGGCGGTGGCGTACCGAGTGGACCTACGGCCAGGATCCCTATCCACCTGCGGGATAACCGATAGGTAACTTCATTATGAATCTCAAGAAGAAAAGCGCACATAGCCTGTTCTCCCCGAAACTGCGCGGCGGCGTCATCGGTGGGACCGGCTACAACTTCCAGGACGCGTACATCGTGGCACGGCTGCCGCGGTGGCTTGCAGACCCGGCGTTCCGATCGTTGATCAAAGAGGGGTTCGACGATATCGACGTGGTCTTCGATACGGGAGACGGCGGCAGCTGCACCCGGCACTACCAGCTGAAAGACCACCAGGTTCCGCTGACAGAGTTTCGTGAAGTCGTCAACGGGTTTGCCGAGCACGCTCGCCGGCCCGGCGTAAACGCGACCTTCTTCGTCCTTGGCTGCTGCGGGCTCGCGCCCCAGGTGGCCAAGCTCTGGCGGCAGATCGTGGAGTTCCGGGGTGCCCGAAAGACCCATGGTGACGGAGCCCTTGCTGCCACCCGCGCCGAGATCGGTACAGCGCTCGTTAAGCACAAGCTCGCCGCATATGAGGACCTGCTTCTCGGGAGCATGGAGATCGACGATGAGATCGGTGGGCTGAACAGCGTGGACCCCCGGGCCCTTCGGCTCCGGTTCCGCGGCGCCATGATGGAACTCCCGTTCTATCGAAACCAGTCCCATGAAGTCATCGACCGGCTGTTTGACCGGCTTACAGTTCGCGTGAACAACGCGATCCGCGATGGGATCAGCCGCGAGGAGCTCGAGGGCCTCGTTCGGTCCGAGCTGGCAGCGGCAAGGAGGAGTGAGGCGGTCGTCGTGCATCTGCATGGCTGGGTCCGACAAGCCTACGAGCTGCCCGCTGACGCGGAGATTGACTGGACACAGCATTTTAACCACTCGACCCGGCAAGTGCCGTCGCCGCTGGTCTGGGAAGAGGAGCTGCTTCCGGCTCTGCAGGGTCTGCGGCGTAAGTTTGACGCAGACGGGAGCCGCCGGCTCATCTGGCTCCATAGTCGCGCCCCTCTGTCAGCCGGCCTCGCCTTCGGGCATACCTTCGCGGAAGCAGCTGGATACAGTATCCGCGTTGAACAACCAACTCCAGGAGCAAGCGAGGCGGTCCAATACTGGGAGACGGACACCCCGATCGAGGGTCACGAGCCACTCGCATCCACGGAAGTAGCGGGCGATCCGGAGGCCAAGGATGTCCTGGTGGCCATCGGCGTCACCGATGACTCGCGCCCCCGCGTCGAGCAATATCTGGCGCAGGCCAGCGCCAAGATTCGAGCAGCGCTATACCTCTCTCCGGCCTCTGGACCCTCACCGACAAGTGTGAGCGCCCGCACCGCTCCGGCGTTTGCCGCGACCGTGAAGCGCGAGATCCGGGGGCTCTGCAACCGCCATCTGCCGCAGACCGTCCACCTCTTCTTCTTCGGGCCTCTGGGACTTGCGGTGCTTCTTGGCCAGAAGCTGAACGGGCTCGCTGACATCCAGTGCTACGAACACGTAAAAACAGGGGGGTACGCGCCATCGTGCCGGCTCCACGCATGAACAAACATCAACGTATGGAACAAAAAGGCATTCTCAACTACACGAAACTCCCGCTGAAGGAATTCGGAGACCAGTGGGACAAGATCTTCATCACGCCCGAGGTCAAAGAGCGCCTGCTGGCCCAAGCCATTCTCGAATTCCGTCTCCGCGGCACGGTTAGTCAGTCCTCGGTCCCGCTACATGGCGTGATGTTGCTCGTCGGGCCGCCGGGAACGGGTAAGACGTCTCTGGCCCGGGGGCTCGCCAACCGCGTGGCTGAATCGCTGGACGGCGCCGACTTTCATTTCATTGAAGTCGAGCCCCACGCCCTGGTCAGCTCGGCGCTCGGCCGAAGCCAGCAAGCTGTGCGAGAGCTTCTCCAGACTACGATCCCCGAATGCGCGGAACAGGGACCGTTGATCGTTCTTCTTGACGAGGTTGAGACGCTCGCCGCGGATCGGCGCCGTCTGAGTCTCGAAGCGAACCCCATCGATGTACACCGAGCGACGGATGCCGTTCTTGCCAGCCTCGATCACCTGGCGGCGAAGTATCCTGGGCTGCTCTTCATCGCGACGAGCAACTTCAAGGAAGCGGTGGACGAGGCCCTCATCTCCCGGGCCGACCTCATCGAGGTCATCGAGAAACCCGACAAAGAGGCCTGCCGGGCCATTCTCGTCGATACCCTCAGCGCCCTCGCCGAGAAGGCTCCGAAACTGGGGCGGCTCCTTGGGAGTAAGGACTTCGACAAGGCGGTGACAGAGTCGGTTGGCCTCGACGGGCGCGAGCTTAGGAAGGCGGTGATCGGGGCTTTCACCTTTTCGAAGGAGGTTGCCCTCGACCTGGAAAGGATTCGGGTCGAGGATCTCGTGCGGTCGATTCAGGATAAGAAAGCGACGAAAACCATATGAGCGTAATCGCCAGAAGAATTCGAGCTACACCGGAGCGATCGGCTAGTGAGGTGTGGGCCATCATCACCGACCTCATCGCAGCACCGGACGCGCCGGCCCAGAAAGACCTGGCCGCGGCAGCGGGAGTCGGGGCAAGCACCATCGCCGATGAGACGCCGAAGGAGGCACCCATCGTGGTCGCTGGGTGCGGCCCACGCCTCCGCATCTACTGTCTCTATGGCGAGGATGCCATCTCGGGCGAGGGCAGCAACGAAGCCGCGCTCAACTGGGATCCGACCGAGGGCGACTGGATGATGTGGCTGCCGGCAAGCAAAGAGGACATCGCCTGGATGAAGGCGGAACTCGGCAAGCTAACGCCGCGGATCACCGCCTACGATTCCGAGGCAGAAGAACCGGGAGAGAAGGCGGAGCCCAGCCGCGCCTCGCTCAGCATTAATCTTGAGGCCTTCAAGCGACTATGAGCACACTCGTCTTCGTCAACACCTATACACATTCGGTCACGTTCGTGACCGACAAAATGCTCACCTCCCTCAAGCGCATCATCATCTGGAGCGGGCTTGACCCTGCGAGGATGTCGCGGGACTGGGTCGTGCTCGAGCAGGGGGTCAAGACATGGCTCGAGAGCCGACATCTCGAGACGATGGTGCTTGAGATCTATCGGCCGGTAACGTCGTCGCTTGTCGGCCGATGGGAATTCGAGATCGCGTACGGGTTCGGGGCCGACCAGGGCGAGATGTGGGTCGATCCCGACGCCATCCGCTTCGCAATCGAGAAGGCCGGGGTGCATCCGGCCGGATGCGACTACCGGATCATCGTGGTGACGAAGCCGGGCCGACCGGCGGTCGCTGGATGGGGCCCCACAGAGCTCCTCTCGACAGCAGGATTTATCAAACACACCGTTGGGACGACGATCGGCGCCAACCCGCTCGCCGCCCGAGCAGCGTATTGGAGAAAGGTATGATCAGCATCAACGATGCATTCAAGAAGTTCAAACACCGCCTCGAGCTCACGGAAGGGGAGCAGAAGGACGCAAGCCGGCGGCAGAACGACATCCGCGAGTATCTTCGTGAGGAGTTCGAGATTGAGCGGGACTTCCTCACCGGCTCCTACGCCCGGTGGACCAAGACGAAGCCCCTGAAGGACGTGGACATCTTCTTCGTCCTTGGCATGAAGGAGGCAGGGTATCGAAAGCAGAAGCCCGACGTCATTCTCGGGAAGTTCCGGGCGAAGCTTGCGCGAAAGTACGGCGATGATCGGGTCGCTCTCGGGAGACGCTCGGTTCAGGTCGATTTCGGCGTGGAGGCCGTGGATGATACCAGCGGGGACCAGGTCATGAGCGTGGACGCGGTCCCGGCGTTTGAGTCCGCGGGGCATTTCGAGATCCCCGACCGGGAGGCCGGTGAGTGGGTCTCGACTGATCCAGAGGTTCATGCGGACCGGGCGACGAAGGCAAACCAGGCCTTCGCCGAGGAGTGGAAGCCGCTCGTCAAGATGATCAAGAAGTGGAACCAGGTGGTCAGCAAACCGTTGAAGCCGAGCTTCCTCATCGAAGTGATGGCGCTTGAGCTCTTCGTGCCGCCCTTCCGTGGCGGCTACCCGTACGAGTTGAAGGGGTTCTTTGCCACGGCGGCCGACCGGGTCGGCGACACCTGGCATGACCCGGCGAACCTCGGACCGGCGGTCTCCGACCAGATGGACACCACGCGGGTCCGCGAGGCCATCGCCGCGTTCAGAAGAGCCGAGGAGATGGCGAGCCGGGCGATCCGACTCGCGCGCGACGGCAACGAGGGCGAGGCGCTCCGCGAGTGGCGGAAGCTTTTCGGGCCGCTCTTTCCGCTCTCATGACTGAGCCAGGCATGAGACGTTCGGCAACGCCAGGGCAACACACAACCATGGGAATACGAACCCTCACATACAAAGAGCTGTCTGAGATCGATCAGCTCAGTTTCAAGGCGAATTCAATCCTGACCGAGGCGCGGCAGCGCCTGGCCTCTTACGATTGGGACCTGGCTGTGCGGGGCGCCCAGGAGGCCGTCGAGCTCTACACGAAGACGCTCTTTCGGTTCATCGGCAGAGAGTATCCCCCAAGCCACGACCTCAGTAAGGGCGAAGGTATCGGCAAAAATACTATCTACGAGATGTCCGCCCTTCTCGAAGGCTACGGCGTGGAGCGGCCTGAGGTGGCGCGGCTGGTGCTCGCCAACTCGACCCTTGGTGCCTGGCGTTCGTCTGCGTTCTACGGCGATGAGCGCCTGGGTGTCGCGAAGGTCTTTCGTCAGAAGGAAGCGGAAGTTGCGGTGGGCCTGGCCCAGGAAGTGATGTTCACGTGCGAGAAGGTGCGTGGCGTGCTCTATCGGCGAGCCAAGAATCCAAGCAGCTAACGGGACCTGGGGAATGGCACTGGAAGGCAGAGTTCTCGAACTGCTTGACGAGGTCAAGTACCAGAAGCACTTCCCGCCACGTCGGGCAGCCGAGGTCGCGAAGAACGAGCTCACGTTGCAGGGGCACGGACGAAGCGGAGCACTCGTCCAGCGAGTCTGCGGCCTCTACCTCGAGTCCGTGGGTGAAGTACTCGAGGTATTCAGCAATACGGTGTTCGATAAGGCGGCGGTGCTGGGATTGGCTGATGATGATCAGATCCGAGCTCCTCCGGCTGGGTGAGGCCATGGCCCGGTGGTCGGCCACCCTGGCCCCCTTCAAGGGAGCGAAGGTGATCGTGGACCACAACATGTGGCCCTATTTCTTGACGCGGTTCGGGCTCGTCCAGGCCGGATCCGTCGAGGAGCGCCCCGGCATTCCGGCGACCCCCGCGCATCTCACCAAGCTGATCGCCTCCATGAAGGAGGAGAAGATCAAGGTGATCCTGGCCGTGCCCTGGGCCGACCACAAGCTCGCCGAGCGCGTTGCCGAGGAGGCCGGAGCCAAGGTCGTCGTCGTAGCCAACGGAGTCGGGGCCGTCAAGGGCGCCGACACGTATCTGGACACCATCGACTACAATGTTCGGGCCGTCGCTCAGGCCCTCAAATAATGGACTGACGCCATCATGACCGCCGACCTGCTCGCGCTGATGTGGATGCCGTTCCTGATGTGCCTGGTCCTCACGGGCATCCACGCCTATCTGGGCTTCCACGTCATCGCGCGCGAAGTGGTCTTCGTCGACATCGCGCTGGCCCAGATCGCCGCGCTCGGCGCGACCGCCGCCTTCCTCTTCGGCTTCGAGCTCGAGACGTGGGAGTCCTACGCGGCCGGCCTGGGCTTCGCGACCCTCGGGGCCCTGGTGCTCGCGCTGACCCGCAGCCGCACGCGCCGCGTCTCCCACGAGGCGGTGATCGGCGTGGTCTACGCGGTGTCGGCGGCGGGCGCGGTGCTGCTCGCCGACCGCTCGCCCCACGGGGCCGAGCACCTGCGCGGCATGCTGGTGGGCAGCATCCTGAGCGTGCGCGGCAGCGAGGTGCTCAAGGTCGCCGTCCTGTACGCCGCGATCGGCCTCTTCCACTGGCTCTGCCGCCGCCCCTTCTTCCTGATCTCGACGGATCCGGACGCGGCCTACCGGGAAGGCTGGCGGGTGCGTCTCTGGGATTTCCTCTTCTACGCCTCCTTCGGCGTCGTCGTCACCTCGTCCGTGCGCATCGCGGGCGTCCTGCTCGTCTTCTCGTACCTCATCGTGCCCGCCCTGGCGGGCATACTGCTGGCGAGCCGCATCGGTCCACGACTCGCGATCGGCTGGGCCTTCGGTACCGCCGTGAGCGTCATGGCCATGGTGGCCTCCGCAGCCCTCGACCTGCCGACGGGCGCCACCGTCGTCTGCGCCTTCGGGCTGTGCCTGCTCGCGCTCGGGGTCTTCCTCAAGATCCGGCCGCGCGCGCTGGGCGCCTCCGCGCTCGCCTCGCTCAGGACGGCGGATCGGGGAGGCGGCGGGCGTGAGCCGCTGTGCCTGGGCGGGGGCCAGTGTCTGAGTTTGGCCGATTATGTCGCGATGCCGGGGGCCCACCGGCGAGGGCCGATTATGGCGATCGCCGCCAGACGGCCTTGATGTCGACTATCCTCT
>Ga0187892_10006416_pt1 | contig 17481 bp, 19 predicted proteins | sample MA1701073metaG_FD_139345 | JGI IMG/M metagenome (GOLD analysis project Ga0187892, IMG submission 139345) | Bio-ooze microbial communities from a basaltic lava cave in the Kipuka Kanohina Cave System on the Island of Hawaii, USA - MA170107-3 metaG ... | reverse complement strand
GAGCACCTCTACGAGATGGACTACCTCCAGGAGGGCATCAACCTGCGGGCCATGGGCCAGAAGGACCCGCTGGTGGAGTGGCAGCGCGAGGGCTACGACATGTTCACCCAGATGACCGAGGCCATCGCCGACGACTTCGTGCGCTACGTCATGCACCTCGACGTCGTCGTGCAGCCTGCCGCCCAGCCCGCCGTGCAGAACGTGCAGTACTCGGCCCCGTCGGAGCCGGTGCAGGGCAGCTCCGCCATCCGCCCGGCGGTGGCCGAGGCCCGGGCCGCCTCGTCCGACGGTGCGGGCAACAGCGCCGGCGGCGGCGGCGGTGGTGGGGCGGTCGCCGTGGAGGACGCCCCCGTCCAGCAGGTGGTGAAGTCGGCCGAGCAGAAGCTGGGTCGCAACCAGCCCTGCTACTGCGGGTCGGGCAAGAAGTTCAAGCTCTGCCACGGGAAGTAGGCGCTTGCCGGAATCAATCGACGATCCCTTGTCGCCCCGGAGCAGGTAGGTGCGGGACCTCACCGACGAGCTGGCCGCCCTGCGGAGGCGGCTGGACGAGGCCGAGCGCGATCTCGACCTGGGCGCCAAGCGCGACCGGCTCGTCAAGCTGGAGGAACAGGCCGCCGACCCCGAGCTGTGGAACGACCCGGAGATGGCCCGGGCCGTGACCACCGAGATGGCCCGGGCCCGCGACGACGTGGAGCTGATGGAGCGGCTGGGCGGGCGGCTCTCCGACCTCGAGGTGCTCTACGAGCTGGGCCGAGACGAGGGCGACGACTCGGTCGAGGCCGAGCTGGATGAGGGGGTGGCCGGGCTCGACCGGGAGCTGGCCAGCCTCGAGCTGCTCTCCCTGTTCAGCGGGGAGCACGACGAGCGCGACGCCCTGTGCGAGGTCCACTCGGGTGCCGGCGGCACCGACGCCCAGGACTGGGCCGAGATGCTGCTGCGCATGTACCTGCGCTGGGCCGAGCAGCGGGGATTCTCGGTCGAGGTCGACGAGGTCACCGAGGGCGGGGAGGCAGGAATCTCCTCGGCCACGTTCATCGTGCGGGGCCGCCACGCCTACGGCATGCTCACCTCGGAGAAGGGCGTGCACCGGCTGGTGCGGATCTCGCCCTTCGACGCCCAGTCCCGCCGCCACACCGCCTTTGCCTCCTTCGACGCCGTCCCCTTCCTCGAGGATCTCGGCGACGAGGTGGCGATCGACGAGAAGGACCTGCGCATCGACACGTACCGGTCGTCGGGGGCCGGGGGCCAGCACGTCAACGTGACCGACTCGGCCGTGCGCATCACCCACGAGCCCACCGGGATCGTGGTGGCGGTGCAGAACGAGCGCAGCCAGCACCAGAACAAGGCCAAGGCCCTCCAGATCCTCGCCGCCAAGCTGGCCGAGCGGGCCCGGGAGGAGCGCCGCAAGGAGCTCGAGTCCCTGTCGGGCGAGCAGCGGGAGGTGGCATGGGGCAGCCAGATCCGCTCCTACGTGCTCCAGCCCTACCAGCTCGTCAAGGATCTGCGCACCAACCACGAGGAGGGGAACGTGCAGGCCGTGCTCGACGGCCACATCGACCCGTTCGCCGAGTCCTACCTGCGGTGGAGGCGGCGGAGGGCCTAGCGCGAAACCTGTGCCGAACCTGTGTGCGGTTCCCCTTGCTCGCGCAGGCTCGGCTGCTAACCTTCCCCGTCGGCCCGGCTCGAGGTCGGCGCCCAGAAAGTTCGACGAGACCGCCCCCTCGGAGAGCCCGTGATCCGCCTCGAGAACGTCCAGAAGACGTACAAGGGCAACGTCGTCGCCCTGCGCGACGTGTCCTTGGACATCCAGAAGCAGGAGTTCGTCTTCCTTGTCGGCCCCACCGGCTCGGGGAAGTCCACCCTGATCCGCCTCCTCATCAAGGAGGACATGCCCGACGCGGGCCGGATCTGGGTCGCCGGCAAGGACATCGCCCGCCTGTCGTCGTGGAAGGTCCCGCTGCTGCGCCGCAACATCGGCTGTGTCTTCCAGGACTTCAAGCTCCTGCCCAACAAGACCGCCTACGAGAACGTGGCCTTCGCCCTCGAGGTCATCGGGCGCCCCCACCACGTGATCAAGGCCCAGGTCCCGCAGGTCCTCGACCTCGTCGGCCTGTCCAAGAAGGCCAACAACCTGCCCAGCGAGCTGTCGGGCGGTGAGCAGCAGCGGGTTTCGATCGCCCGGGCCTTCGTCAACCGGCCTCTGATCCTGCTGGCCGACGAGCCCACCGGCAACCTCGACCCCTCCACGTCGGTCGGCATCATGCGCCTGCTCGACCGCATCAACCGCACCGGCACCACCGTCGTCATGGCCACCCACGACGCCGGCATCGTCGACACCATGCGCCGCCGCGTCATCGAGTTCGATCGCGGCCACCTCGTCCGAGACCAGGCCCGCGGCGTCTACGGAGCGTTCACGTGAGCCGGGGCGGTCGCTGACCGTGGCCATCAAGGTCGACTACGTCACCAAGGAGACGGTGACCAACCTCAAGCGGAACATCTCCATGGCGTCGGCCGCCCTGCTGACGGTGGCGGTGTCGCTGACGCTGGTGGGTGGGGCCCTGCTCGTGAAGCGGGGGGTGGAGCGGGCGACGATCCAGTGGCGGGGCAACGTCGAGCTGTCCATCTTCATGAAGGCGGAGGCCAGCGAGCAGGAGCTGGAAGCGGCCGACCGCCAGCTGAAGGCCATGCCCGAGGTCAACCGGTTCCGCTACGTCGACAAGGCGGCGGCCTACGAGGAGTTCCGCCAGATCTTCGCCAACGAGCCCGACCTGCGCGACAGCCTGTCGGTCGACCAGGTGCCCCCGTCCTACCGGGTGGTGCCCAAGGAGGCGGAGCAGACCCGGCTGATCGGGGAACGCTTCGACAACACCGCCGGCGTGTTACGGGTCAGCTATGCCCGGGAGGAGGTCGACGCCCTCGTTTCGGTGACCAACTTCCTGCAGATCATGCTGTGGGCGGTGGCCCTGGTCCTGCTGCTGGCCGCCTCCCTGCTGATCCTCAACACGATCCGCATGGCCATCTTCGCCCGCCGGCGCGAGGTGGCCATCATGAAGCTGGTGGGGGCCACCAACTGGTTCATCCGCGTCCCCTTCATGCTCGAAGGCATGGTCCAGGGCGTGGCCGGGGCGGCCACTGCCTTCGGGGTGGTGTGGCTGGGGAGGGGGCTCATCGAGAGCCGCATCGCCACCGCCAACAACGACATCCAGCTGTTCAAGCAGTTCCTGGTGACCAGCAACGACGTCATGGGTACCGGCATCTTCCTGTTGCTGGTCGGCGTGATCGTCGGGACGGTGGGTTCGCTGGTCGCCGTCAGCCGGTTCCTGGACGTCTAGGCCCGTCCAGCAGTGCGGGGTAAGGGGATAGGGGGCAGCCGTGCCGAGTGGGTGGTGTGGCTGATGATGCCAGAGTGATGATGCCAGAGTGACCGACGGGCGCAGCCGCCGCCGGGCGGTCCTGTTGCTGACCCTGCTCGTCGTCCTCGCCGGGCTGACCCCGGGCCGGGCGTGGGGCCAATCGTCGTCCGACCAGCAGCGGATCGACGACCAGATCCGCTCGGCCCGCTCGCAGGTGCAGGAGGCCTCGGCCGAGGAGGCCAAGCTGCTGGGCGAGCTGGACACTGCCACCGCCCGCAAGCGGGAGCTGGACGGCAAGGTCGCCGCCATCGACAACCAGATCGGCGGGGTCCAGCGCAACCTCAACGCCGCCCAGGGCCGGCTGGCGGCCGCCGAGGCCGAGCAGCGGGGGGCGGAGGGTCGGCTGGAGGTGGCCCAGGCCCAACTGGCTGAGGCCCGCCGCAAGCTCCAGGCCTACGCCATCGCCGCCTACACCGGGCAGTCCGAGGCGACCCAGTTCATCCAGACGACCCTGAAGTCGGGCTCGATGGACGAGCTGGTGGCCAAGCGCAGCTACTTGAAGGTGGTCGCCAACAACCAGACCGAGACCATCAGCCTCGACGAGCGGCTGCGAGACGAGGTCAGGGACCTCAGCCAGGAGCTGGGCCAGGCCAAGGAGGCCGCCGCCTCTGAGCGGGACTCCGTGGCGGCCGAGCGGGCCAAGCTCCAACAAGCCAGGGACGCCCAGGTTGTCGTGCAGGCCGAGGTGGCCACCGAGGTGGCCAAGATCGACTCGCTGCACGGTGTGGCCCAGGCCCGGCGGACCGAGTTCGAGGCCGAGGTCGACCGGCTCGAGCAGGAGTCGGCGGCCATCGAGGCGGCCCTGCGGAGGCGGGCCGAGGAGCAGGCGGCGGCGGCGGCCCGGGCGGCGGCCGAGGCGGCCGAAGCGGCCCAGGGCCCAGCGACCCGCTCGGCCCCGCCGGGCGAGTCGGGTTCCGCCCCCCCCGCGCCCGGGGCATCGGCCACCGGCCCGGCCCCCACCGCGGGGGCTGGCGGCCTGGCCAACCCGCTGCCGGGGGCGCCGGTCACGTCGCCCTTCGGCTACCGGATCCATCCGATCTACGGCGACAGCCGGCTCCACACGGGCGTCGACCTGGGGGCGTCGGAGGGCACTCCCATCCGGGCCGCGGGGGGCGGTGTCGTGATCAGCGCCGGCTGGAACAGCGGCGGCTACGGCAACCTCACGATCATCGACCACGGCAATGGCCTGACCACCCTCTACGCCCACCAGAGCGCGTTCGTGGTGGCCGCCAACGGCCGGGTCACCCAGGGCCAGGTCATCGGCCGGGTCGGCTGCACGGGTTCGTGCACCGGGGCCCACCTGCACTTCGAGGTCCGCCAGAACGGCACGCCCGTCAACCCGATGAACTACCTGTAGAACGCCGCCTCCGGCGGCGTTCCGGACTGCGTCGTGCGGCCTGCGGCCGCGCTCATCGTCGTTCCGACCGGTCAGGGCCCTGCGGGCCGACCGGTCGGCGGGGCGGGCGATGGAATCGCCGCCCCGGGGCCACCGAGGCGAGCTTCGGCGGCGTTCCGGACTGCGCCGCCTTCGGCGGGCCGCGCTCATCGTCGTTCCGACCGGTCAGGGCCTGCGGGCCGACCGGTCGGCGGGACTGCGAAAATTGGTGGCGGGCGGCGGTGAGGGTTGGAATACTCGCAGGCACTATGCGAATCCCTATCGGCGGAATGGGGCGGATAGGCGCGGGCGTGCTGGCGGCGCTACTCATGATCGGCGTGGGCCCGGCCCCGGCGGCGGAGGCCCACGGGCGGGGGTCGAACGGATGCACGGGGTCGCCCGATTCGCGGCGGTTCCCGGTGGCCTACGACTTCCACGGCGCCTGCGACCGGCACGACCGTTGCTACGACGAGCTGTGGTTCGGCAAGGGGACGTACGACCTGCTCAACCACGGGTGGACGGGCCGGCTGGCCTGCGACGGCGTGTTCCTGCTCGAGATGCGGACGTCGTGCCGGGTGTCGCACCGCCAGGGCCCGGTCCGGTTGGCGTGCGAGGCGATCGCCCACACCTACTACACGGCGGTGCGGCTCCTCGGGGGGCCGTACTTCGACAACCCGGCCCTGAACTAGCGATCGGTACGGCGGCGGACGGTGGGGAGGGGGGTGGCCCACTCCAGCAGGAGCTGGTCACGGCGCTCGAACCACTCCTCGGAGGTGATGGCGTAGCGGATGTGGTCCTCCCAGGCCCCGTTGATGGCGAGGTAGCGGAGGGCCACCCCCTCGTCTCGCAGGCCCAGCTTCTCGACCACCCGGCGGCTGGCCTTGTTGCGGGGGATGATGGCCACCTGGAGGCGGTGGAGGTTGACGTCCTCGAAGGCGAAGCGGGCGACCACCACCAGCGACTCGGGGACGTACCCCTTCCCGGCGTGGGCCTCGTCGATCCAGTAGCCGACGTAGGCGTTCTGGAAGGGGCCCCGCTGGACCCCGGAAAGGTTGATCTCCCCTGCGAACGATCCCTCGACGAAGATGCCGAACCCGTAGCCCGTCCCCAGCTGCCATTCGCGCTCCCGCGCCCCGCAGCGGGCCCCGAAGGCGTTGCGGTCGACGGTGTCGTTGGGATAGCCCTCGGCGGGGCGGGGCTCCCACCTGGTGAGCCAGCCGAGGTTGCGGCGGCGGACCTCCCGCCACTGGTCGAAGTCGGCGGCCACGAGGGGCCGCAGCATCACCCGCCGGCCGTGAAGCTGGGCCCGGATCACGGGGCGGCCGGGCCGGCCTGGCCCAGGCGGCCGGTGCCGTCCAGCAAGCTCAGCACCAGGCCGTCGAGGATGTCCGACTCGCTGACCAGGCACGTATCGAACTCGAAGTAGCGCATGATGGCGACCAGGATGGCTGTGCCGCCCACGATCACGTCGGCCCGGCCCGGCTCCAGGCCGGGGTTGTGCATGCGGTCGGCTTTGCGCTCAGTGGCCAGGGTACGGAACACATCCTCGGCGGCGGGGCGCGTGAGCTCGAAGTGGTGGATGCGGCCCCGGTCGTAGGCGGCCAGGCCCTGCTCGACGGCGGCCACGGTGGTGACGGTGCCGGCCAGGCCGACCAACCGGCGGGCCACCTTGGCGGCGGGAAGCTCCCGGGCCACGTCGTCGAGGTAGTCGCGCACCACGGAGAGGGCCTGGCTCAGCTCGACGGCGGTGGGCGGGTCGCGGTGGAGGAACTTCTCGGTGATGCGGACGCAGCCGATGTCGGTGGACACGACGCCTTCGGGCTCCGTCGTTCCCACCGAGAACTCGGTCGAGCCGCCCCCGATGTCGACGACCAGGAACGGGCCGTCGTCCGCATCGAGCTCGGCCACCGCCCCCCGGAAGGACAGCCGGGCCTCGTCCTCGCCGGTGAGCAGTTCGGGCGGGGTGCCCATGATGGCGGCGGCGGGGGCGAAGAACTCGTCGCGGTTGGCCGAGTCGCGAGCGGCCGACGTGGCCGTCATGCGCACGGTGGTCACCCCGTGCTCGTCGAGGACGTCCCGGTACTCGCGGAGAACCTCGAGGGTCCGCTCCACCGCCTCGGGGGCGAGTCGGCCGGTGGCGCCCACCCCCTGGCCGAGACGCGTGATCCGCATGCGCCGGTCGAGAGAGGCACCCTCGGCGTCGGCAACGAGCAGGCGGGTCGAGTTGGTGCCGCAGTCGACGGCGGCGACGGGCGTGGTCATCGCAGGTGCTCCTCCACCCAGCGGCCGACGGGGTCGTCGCCGCCGGCCAGGTGCCAGGCCAGATGGGCGTGGAGGCACTTGACGCCCACCTTCGTCCCCCCGACGCCGCCCGACGGGCGGGGCCCGAGGTGGCCGGCGGGGATGGCGGCGTCGCGCTCGGCGGCGTAGCGGGCGTGTGACCTGCCCAGGTCGCCGGGGTCGACGGCCGCCTCGGCCGCCCGCACCCCTCCGGACGCCTCCAGGCCGCTCACCGCCCGCCGCAGGTCGTCGTCGACCAGCCAGTACCGGGTGGGCATGGGGGTGCCGTCGTCCAGAAAGGGGGCGTTGCGGATGACCAGGGGCCGCCCGTCGGGCCGCCGCACGACGACCTCGTACGCTCCCTGAGGCTCCCGCCCCAGCAGGGCGGTCACCATCCGCTCGTCCACGCCCCTCATGAGGGCCTGAGCGTACCGGGGGCCATCTCCCTCCTCGTCGTGCATGACGAAGGCGTAGACCGGCCGCCGGGCGGATTCGACGACCAGACGGTCTGCCCACCGGACCACCTCGGCCGGTGCGTAGGCCGCTCGCCGCAGGCGGAAGTAGGCCACCGGCCCGGGACTTGGCTGGTCGAGACCCGGGTCGTCGTCGCGGTCGACGACGGCGAGGGACACGCCCGCAGCCCCGAGCCGCTCCAGCACCGTGCCCGTCCGCCACGCCTTGGCCAGCTCGAGCACCGCGCCCGGGCGTCCCGCCACCGCCCCGAGCAGGGCGTCGAGGCGGTCGAGGTCGGGTCGGCGGTGGGGCAGGACGTACAGGACGGGGCCCAGCCGATGGGCCAGCGGGTCGAGGGCGGCGTAGAAGGCCGCCACCCGCCCGGCCAGGCCGTCGGTGTCGCGACGGTGGGTGATCCCCACGTGGGCCTTGGGCACGAACCGGAACCCGGCGGGCACGGCCGCCGCCCACCGCTCGACCGTCGCTGCCGTTGGCATGCGGCGGTGGGTGCTGTGGGCCTCGACGGTCGGGAAGGTGGCGGCGTAGGCCGGGAGCATGCGGGCCGGCGACGTGCCGGGTGGGTAGAACGGGCCGACCCAGGACGGGTATGACCAGCCGCTGGTGCCGACCCGGATCAGAGGATCGACGTGACCTTCGACCAGACCTGGCTCCAGAAGCCCTTCTCCCCAGGGACGGCCGCAACGGGAGCCACCGCCGGCGCTGCCTCCTGGCCCGGGTCCGGCGGGGCCGTGGGCAGGATGGCATAGGCCTCCTCGCCGGGGCGGACGAGCTGGTAGCGCTCCCGGGCCAGCCGTTCGACGGCCTCGTCGGTGCCGAGGTGGGCGGCCTCCTCGGCCAAGCGGGCGTTCTCGGCCGCGAAGGTGGCGATGCTGCGGGCCAGGTCCTTCCGCTGGTCGAGCTGGTCGAGATAGGCGCGGGCCGGGAACGACCCGAGGACGAGCACGCCCAGCAGGGCCAGGAGCGAGGCCACGAACCACGGCTGGCGCCTCACGAGGCCGCAGGCCCCCCGTCACCGCTGCGGGTCACGGCCAGCATGGCGCCGCCCCGGAACTCGGCCCCCTCGCCCAGTTGCTCCTCGATGCGCAGCAGCTGGTTGTACTTGGCGACGCGGTCGGACCGGGCCAGCGAGCCCGTCTTGATCTGCCCGCAGTTGGTGGCCACGGCCAGGTCGGCGATGAAGGTGTCCTCGGTCTCACCCGACCGGTGCGAGACCACGACGCCGTAGGCCGAGCGGGTGGCCAGGGCCACGGTGGCCAGCGTCTCGGTCACGGTTCCGACCTGGTTGAGCTTGACCAGCACGGCGTTGCCCAGTCCGGTGCGGATGCCCCACTCCAGCCGCTCGGCGCTGGTCACGAACACGTCGTCGCCCACCAGCTGGACGCGGCTGGCCAGGGCGGCGGTGATGGCGGCCCAGCCCTCCACGTCGTCCTCGGCCAGTGGGTCCTCGAGGGAGACGACTGGGTGGCGGCCGCAGAGGCCCGCGTAGTAGTCGGCCAGCTGGCCCGGGCTCAGGTGGCGGCCTTCCAGCTCGTAGTGGTCACCCTTCCACAGCTCGTTGGCAGCCGCGTCGAGGGCGATGGCGATCTGCTCGCCGGGCCGGTAGCCGGCCTCGGCGATGGCCTCCTCCAGCACGGTGATGGCCGCCTCGTTGGAGGCCAGGTCGGGGGCGAAGCCGCCCTCGTCGCCCACGCCGGTGGACAGGCCACGCCCCCTCAGCAGCTTGTTCAGCACCTGGTAGGTCTCCGCTCCCCATCGCAGCCCCTCGGAGAACGAGGCGGCCCCTACCGGCACGATCATGAACTCCTGGAGCTCCAGGCTGTTGGCGGCGTGGGTCCCGCCGTTGAGGACGTTCATCATGGGCAGGGGCAGTACGTGGGCGTCGACGCCGCCCAGGTGGCGGTAGAGGGGGATCTCCAGCTCGTCGGCCGCGGCCTTGGCCACCGCCATCGAGGTGCCCAGCACGGCGTTGGCGCCCAGGCGGCGCTTGCCGTCGCTGCCGTCGAGGTCGATCAGCTGGTGGTCGACGCCCCGCTGGTCGAGCGCTTCCCAGCCGGTGAGGGCGGCGCGGATCTCGCCGTTCACGGCGTGGACGGCGCCGGTGACGCCCTTGCCCCCGTAGCGCTCACCGCCGTCGCGCCGCTCCCAGGCCTCGTGGGCTCCCGTTGACGCTCCCGAGGGGACGGCGGCCCGGCCCCGGGCCCCGCTCTCGAGGAGGACGTCCACCTCGACGGTGGGGTTGCCCCGGGAGTCGAGGATCTCGCGCGCCTGAATGTGCTCGATGCCGCTCAACTGTCTCCTGTGCTGGGGTCTGTTGCTGCTGTTGCTGGTGGGGACAAACGCTACAGCCCGGACGGCTCCGGTCAAGAGTGGGCCGGTCAAGAGTAGGGTTCGGGAACTCGGCCGCGGTGGTACACCCGTCCGTGGTGGACATTTCCACGCCGGTCGCGTTCCTCGACCCCGCCGCGGCCTGAGAGAGTACGGCCCTGAACCTCTTCGACCTCGTCGTCGTGCTCTGCATCGTGGGCGCGGCCGCCGGTGGGTACCGGGCCGGGTTCGTGACGCGCGTGGCTTCGTGGGTCGGCCTGGGCATCGGCCTCGGGGTGGCGGTCGTGGTGGCGCCCCGCATCCTCGAGGCGGTCGAGGAGTCCACCGACCCCCAGCTGCGGGCCCTGATCTCGATCGGCGTGTTCGTAGTGCTGGCCAGCCTGGGCGCCACCATCGGCGAGATCGCGGGCGTGAACCTGCGCCGGCTGCTCCCGCCCGGGCCGGCCCGCCAGGTCGACCGGGCGGTGGGGACGGTGGCGGCCGGACTGAGCGTGCTCGTGCTGCTGTGGCTGCTGATCCCGGCGCTGTCCGAGGTGCCGGGGGAGCTGTCGTCGCAGGTGCGCAGCTCCAAGATCGCCCAGGCGGTGGACGGGGCCGCCCCCAATGCCCCCGGGCCCCTCCAGGCCCTGCGCAACCTGGTCCAGGAGGCCGACTTCCCCCGGGTGTTCGAGGGCCTGCGCCCGTCGCCCGGGTCGGGCCCGCCCCCCGAGGCGAGCGGCCTCGACCCGGCGGTGGAGGAGCGGGTGAGCGCGTCGACGGTGCGCATCAGCGGCCCCGCCTGCGGGCGGGTGCTGGAGGGGAGCGGGTTCTCGCCCGAGGCGGGCATCGTCGTCACCAACGCCCACGTGGTGGCGGGGGTCGACCGGCCCGTCGTGCAGCGGCCCGACGGCGACCGGTTGCGGGGCCGGGTGGTGGTGTTCGACCCCAACCGTGACCTGGCCGTCCTCGAGGTCGAGGGTCTCCGCCAGTCGCCCCTGGCGGTCGCCTCCCCGGAGATCGGCGACACGGGCGCGGTGTTCGGCCACCCCGGCGGCCAGGTCGAGCTGGAAGTTTCCCCGGCCCGGGTCGAGCAGCGGGTCAACGCCCTCGGCCGCAACATCTACAACACCCAGGCCACCCGCCGAGACGTGCTCGTCCTCGCCGCCGAGCTACGGCCCGGGGACTCGGGCGGGGCCCTGGTCAACGCGGCCGGGTCGGTGGTGGGGGTGGCCTTCGCCATCGCCCCCGACGCGCCCAACACCGCCTACGCCCTCCATGCCAGCGAGCTGCGTGAGGTGCTGGACGCGCCCCGGTCCCCGGGGACCGACACCGGTCCCTGCATCCGCTGACCCGGTCCGGCTCCGTACGATGAGGGCGATGGGGGGGGACGGGTGGCGCGCGTCGGTCGCCGCGGTGGGCACGCTGGTGGTGCTGGTGCTGGCGGCCGGGATCGGCGCGCTGGTGGTGAAGTCGGCCGACGTGGCGAGCGCCAGCGCCGCCTTGGGCGAGGGCCCGGTGGCGCTGCCCGCCCCGGCGCGGTCGCTGTCGCTGCAGGAGCGGCTGGACGAGGCCGGGTACCGCCTGCCCCTGGGCACGTCGGTCTACGCCGCCCAGATCCTGCGGTCGCCCGGGGGGGCCCTGCGCTTTCAGGAGTTCGAGGCCGGCGGCGGGGCCCGGGCCGAGGACTTCTGGCCTGCCTCGTCGATCAAAGTGCTGGTGGCGGTGGCCGCGCTCGACTTCCTCCGCTCCCTGGGCTTCACCGGCGCGGCCCGGCTCGAGTGGCCGTCGGGGTGGACGACCACGGTGCGCAAGCTGGTGGACGACGCCGTGAACGAAAGTGCCAACGACGCCTACGACCTCCTCATCCAAGTCGCCGGGTTCGATCGGCTGAACGCCGAGTTCCTCAGTCCCGCCAACGGGTTCCCCGACACGGTGATCCAGCGGGCCTACGCCGGCTACGACATCCGCAACTCGCCACCGCTCGTCGTCACCGAAGGTGATCGCACCGCCACCATCCCCGCCCGCAGCAGCGACACGGTCTACGACTGCCCCGACCGGGGCAACTGCTCGAACCTCTACGAGATGACCGAGTCGATCCGGCGCATCGTCCTTCACGACGAACTGCCCGTCTCCCAGCGGTTCAACCTCGATCCGGCCGACGTGCGGGCCCTCGACTACGCCCTGCTCGCCTCCGAGGGGTGGATCGACCCGGGTGTGGTGCGGACGTTCGGCACGCGGGCCCGCGTCTACAACAAGCCCGGCTTCGCCGGCGGCCTCGACTGCCTGGACGTGGGCCTGGTGGAGGACGTGACCACCGGCCACCGCTTCCTCATCGGCGTCACGACCCCCGTGCGCACGCCCGGTGACACGGGCTGCCAGGTCCTGGCCACGGTGGCCCAGGAGGTGCTGGAGGCGCTGGCCACCTGAGCGACCGGGCGACGGCGATGAGCGGGTCGTCCGGCCGCCGGCGCGAGCACGGCCAGAGTCGAACTGATGTCTCTACCTGCCCTCTGCGGTCACCCGCAGACATCACTTCCCCTGCGGTGGTCGGACCGCGGGAGCGCCTGCTAGACGGCGACGGTGCCGTCCGCCGCCTGCTCGATGGCGGCCAAGTCGATCTTCTTCTGGCCCATCATGCACTGCATGGCGCGGGAGGCCCGCTCGGGGTCGGGGTCGGCGATGAGCTCGTTCAGGCGGGCCGGGAACACCTGCCACGACACGCCGTAGCGGTCCTTGCACCACCCGCACGGGCCCTCCTCGCCACCATCGGTGAGCCTGGCCCAGTAGGTGTCGATCTCGGCCTGGTCCTGGCAGACGACCTGGAAGGACACGGCCTCGTTGAAGTTGAACTCGGGCCCGCCGTTGAGGGCGGTGAACTCCTGGCCGTTGATCTCGAAGCTGGCGGTCAGGACGGTGCCGGCGGGGCGGGGGGACCCCTCCCCGTAGTGGGTGACCTCCAGGATGCGGGAGTCGGGGAAGACCGAGACGTAGTAGTTGGCGGCCTCCTCGGCCTCCGTGTCGAACCACAGGCAGGGGACGATCGTCTTCATGATGGGGGCCTTTCGCTCGCAGTCACCAGGTGGACGACCGGTACGGCGGAAACTCATCGGTCGCGCGCCCTATCAAGTTGGGCGGCGAGACGGCCGATTCTTCGGCCATGGGCCGCCCCCACGGAAGCGGTCCCCGCCGCCACCATACGTGGCAGGAGGACCTAGAATTCGTGTCAGGAGAGACACGATGATCGCCTGGGTCCTCATCGAGCTGACTCTGGCCTTCATCGTGTTCTGCGCCGACTCGGTGGGCGAGGAGAAGCGGCGCCTCACCGAGCGCGTGGCCCGGGCCGTGTTCTGGATGGTCACCGTCACGCAGTGGTTCACCCACCGCAACCTGGTGAAGCTGGGCCGGTTCGGCGCAGTGGTGTGGTTCCTCGTCACCACCGGCTGGCTGCTCACGCTGATCTACGACAGGCTGTCGCCGCCCGCCTTCCTCGTCCTGGCCGAGGTGACGATGGGCTTCGTGGTCTACTGCGTCGACGCCCTGTCGTCCGATCTCGAGAACAAGCCCGGCCGGCGGGTCCTGCGCAGCCTTCTCTGGGTCGGCCCCGTCGCCCACTACCTGAGCGACGACGACAGCGTCGCCCTCGTCCACGCCAGCGTGACGATCTGGGTCATGCTCACCACCGGCTGGCTGCTCGGCCTGCTCGCCGACCGGGTCGCCACCCCGCTGGGGCAATGGGCATGAGCATCCTCGACGCCTTTCGCGAGCGCCGGCCCTTCCCCGGCCAGGACCCGTGGGTCGTCGCCCACGACGGCTCGTTCCTGCTCGTCCAGTCGGCGGGCGGCAACCGCCGCCTGGTCGTCAAGCGGTTCACCGATCTTCACCGGATGGACCGCAACGTGGAGTCGGTCATCTGGGCGCCCCGGGGCGCCTACCGCCACCTCCGCCAGGTCTGGGCCCCCGAGCTGCACCTCATCGACGGCCACTGGTACGTCTACTTCTCGGCCGGCGACGGCAGCCCCGGCAGCCACCGCGCCTACGCCCTCGTGGCCGACGACCCCCTCGGCCCGTACCGGGACCTGGGCCCGGTCAGCGACGCCGGCCACGACGTGTGGGCCATCGACCTGACCGTGTTCGGGCACGAGGGCCGGCTGTACGCGGTGTGGTCGGGCTGGGAGAACGCCGAAGACGGCTTCCCCCAGAACCTCTACATCGCCCCCCTGGCCGACCCGTGGACGATCAGCGGCGAGCGGAGCTGCATCTCGCGCCCCCACCACGACTGGGAGATGACCGTGGCCGCGGTGAACGAGGGCCCCGAGGTCCTTCGGAATCCGGAGACGGGCCGGCTGTTCGTCCTCTACTCGGCCGATGCCAGCTGGACCCAGTCCTACAAGATGGGCCTGTTGGAGTGGACGGGCGGCGAGGTGCTCGACCCGCCGTCGTGGGCCAAGCTGCCGCGCCCGTTCTTCACCGGCGGCGGCCACGGCTGCGTGGTCGACACGCCCGCCGGCGCCCAGCTCGTCTACCACCGCAAGCTCAGTGGCGACCCCGGCTGGGCCGACCGCGAGATCCTCTGCACCCCCTTCGAGTGGGACGCCACCGGCTACCCCGTCCTGCGGGCCACCGACCCCCCCGGCGCAGCCGCCCCGCCCGCGACCCCCAGCACCACCGGCTTCGTCCCTGCCGACCGTGCCGCCTAACCGCTACGGCCGTCCCGGCACCCGTTTCAGGACGAGCGTGCCGTTTGCCGGCCCGGGCGGGAGACCGGCGGGGAGCGTGGCCGATGGCTCGGCAGTCAACCCAGGCGGGCAGAGCCTCGCAGAGCTTGGCGTGCCGACGGTGGCTGCGCACTCGTCACCGAGGCCCTCGCTCGTTCCGAGTGGGATCGTTTCGCGCCGTCCGCGTGACCGCGGCGACCACGTTCGCACTGAGCACGGAACGGTCCCGGTTGGTATGGGCCGAATGGTAGAAGGCAGCAACCAGGCTGGTAGACTTCTGCATCGGCCTGAACATCAAGAACGAGGAAGCAGAGCGACTGGCCCGAGCCCTCGCCCGTGCCACCGGCGAGACGCTCACCGGCGCCGTCACGACGGCGCTGCGCGAACGGCTCGACCGAGTGCGGAGCGGGCCTCAAGAGCGGGTCGCAGCGCGGGCGGCACTGATCCGGAGGGTCGCCAAGGACTCCGCCCATCGGTGGGCCGAGCCGTACATGCACGCCGAACATGGCGACCTCCTGTACGACGACCAAGGACTTCCCCGGTGATCGTCGACACCTCGGCCGTCGTCGCGATCCTCAGAGGCGAGCCCGATGCGGGTTCGTACGGTGACGCGCTAGCTCGGGCGGTCGAGCCAAGAATGTCCGCCGGCACCTACCTCGAAACCGCGATCGTCGTCGACCTGAACGGTGACCCGGTTCTCAGCGGCCGTCTCGACGACCTGATGTCCGCTGTCGGGATGGGCGTGGAACCGGTGACCAAGGAGCAGGCCGATGTCGCTCGGCGCGCCTACCGCGACTTCGGGAAGGGCCGTGGGCATCGTGCGGCACTGAACTTCGGTGACTGTTTCGCCTATGCCTTGGCGAGGGTCAGCGGCGAACCTCTGTTGTACAAGGGCGACGACTTCAGCCACACCGATGTCGAGGGAGTGCTCGCCTCGGGCGGGTCGTAGGACATCAGCACCCTGACCACTGAAGGCAGGTGGAACGTCAAGCGTGAGCACCGGTCCTGGTCGCAGCCGCCACCGCCCCGTGGCTGTGACAACTGCCGTGTTGCTGACGGGGGGAGGGGACGGAGGCGGAGGAGGCTCGCCGAGCGCCGGTGGGACGCCCGCGACCGGCGCCGCCATCGGGGGCGACCTCCACTCCCTGGTCGTGGACCCCGCCAGGCCCGCTCGCCTGTTGGTGGGCGGCCACGAGGCGGTGGGCAATCGACCGACGGCGGGCCCACCGGGCGGCGGGTGGACTCGTTGACAGCCGCCGACGCCATGGGCTGGTCCTTCGACGGCCCCACGGTGTGGGTCAGCGGCCATCCCGGCCTCAACCGCTCCACCGACGGCGGGCGCACGTTCGGGGGGAGCGCCGGGCTGCCCGACACCGACGTCCACGCCTTCGGTGGGTCGGGCCCTCAGCGGTACGGGGCGTCGCCGGCGGTGGTGGGCATGTTCACCTCCTCCGGCGGCGGTGCCACCTGGGAGGTGCGCACCCGTGACGCCGGGCCGGCCTTCTTCGGCCGGATCCTGGTTGACCCAGGTGAGGTCGGTCACCTCGTTCCCGCCGACGCCCGGGCCGGGCCGGTCGAGAACGCCGACGGCGGCCGCACCTGGAGGCGGCTGGGCGGCGTGTCCGCCGCCGCCCGGGTGGCCTGGGGCGGCCCCGATCCCGCCCGCCTCGTCGCCCCGGGCCCACGGGGGGCGACCCCCACCTCTGACGGCTATGCGGCCGCCCTGTCGGGCGGGGCGAGCTTGTGGACGAGCGCCGGCGGCGGCAGGACGTGGGTGCCGTAAGGGCGGCGTGGCCGACGCGGCGCTCGCTGGCGCTCGCGTGGGCGGTGGCGGCCTTCGGCTTCGCCGCCCTTCTGGCGCTGGCCGACGCGGCCAGCGGTCCCCTCGACGACCCCGACCCCGCCCGGGCGCGGCCCGGCGTGTTGGACCTCGACGGCCTGCCCGCCCCCGCCCCCCAGGTGGCGGCCGGCGTCCCCCGTCCCGGACGGAGGGCGGTGGTGTTCTTCGCCCGCCCGACAGGCGTCGCGCCGCTGTGCCAGGCATTGGCCCGCCGCCCCCTGCCCTCCGACGTCGACGTGGCCGTGGTAGCCAACGGCGCCGGGGGCTCCTGCGGGCCGGGCGCCACCCTCGTCGTCGACCCCAGCGCCGCCCACGCCCGCAGCTTCGGTCTCGACGTCCCTCGCGATGGCGGAGCCCCGGTGGGCTACGCGGTGGTGGACGCCGCCGGACGCATCCGCTACCGCACCCTCGATCCCGGCGTGGCCGCCCGCCTGGGCGAGGTCGCCACCATGGTGGCGGCGGTTTGATGAGCGACGGCCCCCTCAGCGCCGCCGCCCGCAGGGCGCGCGCCGTGCGGGTGTGCGTGTGGTGCGTAGCAGCAGTGGTGGTCGAGGTCGGCCTCTACGCCTCCTACCGGGGCCACGACGCCCGCTTTCACTGGTTCACCCACTTCTTCGTGGGCGCCTCGGCCGCCCTGTTGGTGATGACCGCAGTGGCGTGGAGAAGGCGCCGGCCCGTGCCCTTGCCCCTGGTGTGGCCTCTGGCCGGCCACCTGGCCGCGATGGCCCCCGACCTCGCCTTCGTGGCCGGCCATGCCCACCGCCGGTGGATGGACGTGTTCCTGGGCCACATCTCCACCCACTTCGTCCCCGGCCGCAATTGGACGTGGTACGCCGTGTTCTTGGCCTGCCTGGGCGGCTACCTCGTCGTGCTGGCCCGCCTGCGCCCGGGGCCTCAGGCACACGCGGACGCGTAGCCTCGATGTCCGCTTCGAACCACGCCGTGGTCTAGCGGGAGTTTCCGGGCTACCGCGCTGAGCGGGTCTTCGCAGCCCTCGGAGGTTTCTTCGAAATAGGCCCCTGACCAGCGCGTTTGTGCTGGTCAAAGGCTCGCGATTCGTCGGCCGAGGGTGTATTACCT
>Ga0187892_10006415_pt1 | contig 17485 bp, 17 predicted proteins | sample MA1701073metaG_FD_139345 | JGI IMG/M metagenome (GOLD analysis project Ga0187892, IMG submission 139345) | Bio-ooze microbial communities from a basaltic lava cave in the Kipuka Kanohina Cave System on the Island of Hawaii, USA - MA170107-3 metaG ... | reverse complement strand
GTGCAATACGTGGACGGCCAGGGCCCTGCGCGCCGCCGGCTGCTCGATCGCGTCGGCGTTCACGCTGACGGCATCACAGCTCGTGCAGCAGGCGCTCGACGCGTGCAAAGGGATCCGGCTCAGCGGGATGTAGTCTCCGCGACCGCCTCATTCATGCTCGCCGCCGGTCGACTCCGCGTGGTGCTCGCGGCCGGGGGGCTCCTGAGCGCGCTCGGCTACGCGCTCGGCATGCCGCTCGTTGCCGGGCAGGGCCCACGGACGCACGAGGGATACGTCGTCCTGTACCTGGCCCTCTTTGCCGTCTATCTCCTCGTCGTGCGCATGGTCCTGCGCCGGCCAGCCGCGGATCGGCGGACGCTCGGCATCATCCTCGGTTTCGCGCTGCTCTTCCGGCTCATCGTGCTCCCGAGCCCCGTCATCCTGTCGTCCGATCTCTACCGGTATCTCTGGGACGGCCGCCTGCAGTGGAGCGGAGTCAATCCGTACCGGTATCCACCCGCGGCGGACGCGCTGGCGCCGCTGCGCGATCCGTATGTCTTCCCCGCCATCAACCGACCGGCGGAGCCCACGGTGTACCCGCCCGGCGCGGAGGTGGTGTTCGCCCTGGCCGCCGCGGTGGCGCCGGACAGCATTCTCGGATGGCGGCTCTTCGTGCTCGGTTGCGAGGCCGCCACCATCATTCTGCTGCTACGGCTCCTTCGGCGCATGAATGTCGCAGCGTCGGCGGTGCTCGTCTACGCGTGGTCGCCGCTCGCGGTGTTCGAGGGAGTGCAGGCCGGCCATGTGGACTTCGTGATGCTGCCGTTGCTGCTCGTGGCACTCGGCTGGCGGCAGACCGACCGGATGGTCCGCGCCGGGCTTGCCCTCGCCCTCGCCGTCCTCGTCAAGCTGTATCCCGCGGTACTGCTCCTCGTCTGGCAGCGGCGTGGTAGCCTGCGTCTTCCCGCCGCTTTCGTGTCGGTATTCGCCGCCGCGTACCTCGCCTACGGGAGCGGTGTGGGGTCAGGGGTGATGGGGTTTCTGCCTCGCTACTTCGGTCCCGCCGAGGACTTCAACATCGGTCTCCGGGCCTTTGTCACGGAGACGATCGACTGGTCCCTTGGACGCAGTGGCCGCGCGGGCCTCGGCCGCGGGGCCATCGAGCTGGCCGAGCGTTGGGGCTACGCGAAGCCGGGCTTGCGCCCTGCGCGGATGCTATCCGCCGAGCAGGAGACCGCGCTGCGGCAGAAGCTCGCCATGCCGAGCGGCGACCTCACGGAGGCGATCCACGCCGAGCTCGGACACCAGATCGTCCGGGGCCTGACCATGCTGGCGATGTGCGGAGCGCTGGGCGTGTCGCTGCTGGTGATCGGATGGCGGCGCCGTCCCGGGCCCGACGGCGTCTTCGAGGCGAGCAGGGCCGCCGTCGCCGCTTACCTGATCCTCCTTCCTACGGCCATGCACGCCTGGTACGCGGCGTGGATCCTGCCCTTCCTCGCCGTGCGCCCTTCGCCCGCGTGGTTCTGGTTCACGGGGGCCGTGTCGCTGTCCTACCTCAAGTACGCGTGGGATGGGCTGCCGTGGTGGATCCGCGCGCTGGAGTTCGTCCCGCTCTACGCGTTACTTCTCTGGCAATGGCGCGCCCGCCGCGTGCCGACTGGATCACCCCCTCGTTCGCGCGCAGGCGCAAGCTCGGCGGGCCCGTGAGAGCGAGAGGAGCGATTCCCAGAAGTGACAAGAGTGAGAGCCATGCGGGCGACGTGCCGATCGGGCGGCTGGCTCGTGGCCTGCGCTTCGTCAGCCGCGCGAGCGACCGGCTGCGTCTGGTGGCGCGGCGGGTCGATGCGGCGCAGCTGCAGAGCCTGAGGCAGCTGGCTCCCCGCTCCGCTATCCGGCTGGGCGAGGCGTGGCGCGAAGCCAGAGACGCGAGCACACGGCCGCCGCGGCGATCAACGCCAGCGCCAGCGCCTGCTGAGGCGACAGGCCGAGCAAGCGCTCGGGGCGCCCGTCCGCGCGAAGCGGATCGAGGGCCAGCCGCAGGATCCCGTAGAACAGCAGGTACACGCAGAAGGCCGAGCCGCGCGGCAGCTCGGCCAGCTCGACGCGCGTGAGCGTGACCCGGGACGACCAGGCGATCAGCGCCAGCCCCGCCGCCTCGTAGAGCTGCACCGGGTGCGGCGGGTGGCCGCCGCAGCACCCCCTCATGAAGCAGCCGATGCGCCCGATGGCGTGACCGAGGGGGACCGCCACCGCGCAGTAGTCCGCCCCGCGCAGGAAGCCGAGCCCGCGCCATCGCGCGAAGATCGCCCCGGCCAGGGCGGCGCCGACGAGCCCGCCGAAGAAGACGAAGCCCACGCGGAAGTCCGCCCAGAACCGGAGCTCGCCCCGCGCGTAGTGCTCCCACCCGAGCACCACGAACAGCGCCTTGGCGCCGATCGTGGCCCCGAGCACCATCGTCCACACCGCGCCCCAGAACGCGTTGTCGCCGAGACCGAGCGCCGCGCGATGGCGCTGGAGCCAGAGCACGGCCGCGAGGCAGCCGGCGGCCGCGAACGCGCCGTAGACGCTCACGTCAGCGCGGCTTCGGCGGGTTCGCCTTCTCGCAATCGATCTTCGCCTGTCCGGTCAGGCCTTCGCACGATTGCATGCGGTCCTTATCGGAGAACATCCCGAAGCACGCGATCGACGCGCCGGTGAAGGCGGCCAGGCCGACCAGCATCACGAGGGTCTTGATCATGCTGTCTCTCCTCTCGGGCGACGGGGGTCGCCCCGCGCAGCCGTTCGTAGTAGCGATCGCGCCCGCCGAGGGCGTTGAGCTCGCACATGGACACGAGCTCGCCGTCGACGGGCGCCTTGAACACGCAGAGCGCGAGCCGCTCCCGGCCGAGGGGCGTGCCGAGCTCCACGCGGCCCATGAAGTGGTGGCTCACGATGTTGAGGTAGTCCACGCGCGCGCGACGGAACAGCCGCCGCGCGACGAGGCGCCACGGACGCGCCGGGTCCAGGCGCCGGGGCCAGTCGAGCAGGAACGGCAGCACGCGGCCGAGCACGAAGGCCGGGTCGGTCGCGATCACGCCCGCGAGCCGCGCGAGCGCGCGCGCCGGCCGGTCGAGCCGCAGCGTGAGCCCGCCGAACCGCGCGAGCCAGCCGTCCAGCAGCGCCCGGTCGCGTGGCTCGTCCGGATGCAGGAGCGGGTGGAACGCCGGCCCGGCGCCGGGCTGGCGAACGACCACGCCCTGGACGAAGCGGCTGCAGGCGGGATGGCCGAGCCAGCCCTCGTGCGCGGCCAGCCGGACGGCCGCGGCGCGGTCTCCGTACAGGCCCTCGGCGATCCGCTCCCAGAGCTCCGTCGCGCTCACGCCTTCGAGCTCGGCCTGGGTGCGGCCGACCGGCGCCACCGGCTGGAAGCTCACCATCTTGAAGGCGCCCGCGTTCGCCACGAGCCAGCGGATGATGTGCGCCACGCCGTCCAGGTTGTCGCGGGTGACCGTGACCGTGGTGGCGACCTCGAGCCGGCGGCCCGTGCGGCGCCGCGCCTGGCGGATGAGCTCGGCGAACTCCGCGCGTAGCGGCGCGAGCTCGTCCTCGCGGCGCGCCTCGCGGTAGTCGCGGCGTCCGCGCTGGGTGGTATCGATGTGCACCGAGAGCTCGGTGAGGCCGCCCTCGATCATCAGCCGCTCGAGAAGCCCCGGCCGTCGCCGGAACGTGTCGCCGTGGGTCATCAGCATCGGCACCAGCCCGAGGGCTCGCGCGTGGCGGATCAGCTCGATCAGCTCGGCCTCGGGGCGCAGCGTGAGCTCGCCGTCCGTGAGCTGCACGTTGCCGCCCTCGCCGAGCCATTCGCGCAGTCGCGCGAGCTGCCGCTTCACCGCGTCGAGCGAGGCGGGCGGGACACGGTTGGCGTCCTCGCCGAGATAGCAGCCGCGGCAGGCGAAATCGCAGCGCGGCATGGCGCCGATCGTGGCGCCGCAACCGGCGTACTGGCGGCCGAGAAACTGCCGCGGTGTGCGCAGGGGCGCGGGGACCCGCGCCCACGCCGCGGCGAGGCGCTGCCGCGTCTGCGCGGCGACGGGGCGGCGGAAGGCCTCGAGGGTCGCCTTCATCGCTGCTGCAGCGCCCAGTCGTACGGGATGAAGCCCACGCGGTACCCGTCGGGGATGGGCTCCTCGCGGTAGCGGTTCACGTACGCGATCAGCGAGGGCGCGCGCGCCACGAAGTCACCCTTGTAGAAGCGCAGGATCGAGCTCAGTCGCACCACGCCCAGCGGCGGATCCACCTGGACGTTGCGCGGCTCGTTCAGGAACCGCCGCGCTTCGCGCTCGAGCTGGGCATCCAGCTGGAGCGCGTCGAACGGCTCGCGCGGCAGCCGTGGGCAGCCGCGCACCATGCAGTTGAGCGCGAAGTGCACGCGGGGGTCGCCGAGCGGCCGGATGATGCGGTTCTCGTAGGCGTACAGGGACAGGCGCTCGGCGTCGATGACGACGCTGCTCAGCAGGAAGAAGCGGATCTGCTCCTGCGGGCGGCGCGGGCTCGCGACCACGTGGTGCATGGCCACGGCGTTGTACGCGTTGACGTGGTACGCGAGGCGGGACTCCGGCGTCGGGAACAAGGCCGGAGTGCTCTTCGGCCCGTGCGTGGCCAGCCAGGCCACGTAGGTCTCCAGATCGCGCGGGTCGCGGCGGAGCGCCGCGAAGTCGATCCGTCCATCCTCGAGCACGTGCGCGCTCAGCAGCCGGGCCCAGGCCGCCCGCGGGTCGGCGCCCGCCGCCGCCTCCGGGGTCGGTCGCGGAGGCTGCACGGTCACGCACGCCGCGAGACTCAGCGCGAGCCACGCGAGCGCGAGCCGCCAGGCGACCACACGCGCCCACGTGATCACGTGCGTCCTCCCGCGCGGCGCAGGTCGTTGATCCGGAACGCGATCCGCGCCGCATCGGTCGCGAGCGCCTCAGGTCTGGCGGCGGCCAGATCCGTCAGCGCGCGCGCGTAGTGGGGATCCTCACGGAGCGCCGCGTAGTCGACGGCCTGCAGGCGGATGCCGGCGATCGTCGCCGGCCGCACGTGAGTCTCGAGGAGCCGTGCGTACGCCGTCCAGTCCTGGGCGAGCGCCGGCGAGGCCGCGAGGACGAGCAGCAGACCGAGGCAGCAGAGCCGTCGCACCATCCTACCCAGTCTGATACCACGCCCGCCGCGGGCGGTTCGTCACCTCCGTGTGAAATCTCGCCACCTGATTCCCTCTCCCCTCCGGGGAGAGGGCAGGGTGAGGGGCGAGACGGGCCGACTTCCCTATCCGGCCGCCGGCCGCTTGATCCCGAGCTTCTGCATTCGGCTCCGGAGCGTGTTCGGGTGGAGATCCAGGATGCGCGCGGCGCCCTGCGCCCCCTCGATCACCCAGCGGGCCCGCTCCAGCGCGGCGAGGATGTGGCCACGCTCCAGGGCTTCGAGCGTGGGAAGCTCGGGCGCCGTCAGGGGGTGGTCGCGCGCCGTGCCGGCCGGAGGAGGCGTAGCGGACGGCCCCGCAGACTCGAGGTCACTCGCGAGCTCGAGGACCGAGCCCGCTGACAGCACGACCGAGCGCTCGATGATGTTCTGCAGCTCCCGGATGTTCCCCGGCCAGCCGTAGCTCGTCAGCCGCTGCATGGTCTGCTGCGACAGGCTGTCGACCTGCTTCCCGAACTGCTTGGCGAAGCGGCCGAGGAAGAACATGACGAGCTGCGGGATGTCGGACCGGCGCTCGCGCAGCGGCGGGACGTGGAGCGGGAACACGTTCAGGCGATAGAAGAGATCGGACCGGAAGCGCCCCGCCTGGACCGCTTCCTCCAGATTCCGGTTGGTGGCGGCGATGATCCGGACGTCGACGCGCACGGTGCGGTTGGAGCCGACCGGCTCGAACTCGCGCTCCTGCAAGACGCGGAGCAGCTTCACCTGTGTCTCCGGCGGCAGCTCCCCGACCTCGTCGAGGAAGATCGTGCCGCCGTCGGCCAGCTCGAAGCGGCCTACCCGTCGGTCGAGGGCCCCCGTGAAGGCGCCCTTGACGTGCCCGAACAGCTCGCTCTCCACCAGGCCGGCGGAGATCGCGGAGCAGTTCACCTTCACCAGCGGGCGCGCTTGCCGCGCGCTCCGGTTGTGGATCGCGCGGGCGACGAGCTCCTTGCCGGTGCCGGTCTCCCCGGAGACGAGCACCGTCGAGTCGGTCGGGGCGACCGTCTCGACGTGGCGGAGCACGGCCAGCAGCGCCGGGCTGCTCCCCACCATCTCGACGAAGTTGTGCTCCCGCCGGATCTCGTCCTGCAGATACATGTTCTCGTGCTCCAGGCGGGACTTGAGCGCGGCGACCTCCTCGTAGGCGGTCATGTTCGCCAGGGCGAGGGCCACCTGGTTCGCGGCGTCGCGGAAGAGCTCCAGGTCCGCCTCCGAGTACTGCGCGGGCGTGGTGCTGGCGACGGCGAGCGTGCCGAGGCTGCGGCCCCGGACGACCAGCGGCACGATCATGTAGGAGCGCACGCCGTCCTTCAGCGCGCGCTCCTCCATCGGGTACTTGCGCTCCGTCTCTAGATTTCGCCGGAGCAGGGCCCGCTGCTGCCGGAACACCCAGCCGACGTGACTGTCGTCAAGCGGCATCTCGAGCCCGACCGCGAAGTAGTCCGTCTTCAATGACGACTCGAGCACGGACAGCCGGAGGATGGCGGCGGCCGGGTCAAGCAGGAACATGGCGGTGCGCTCGAACGGGATCACGCGGCGAAGGGCCACGGCGATGGCGTGGAACAGATCCTGCCGGGTCAGGTTCGAGATGATCGCGTTGTTGATCTCGAGCAGCGAGCGGTAACGCTCGGCCGCTCCGATCTCGGGCTCCGGCTGTTCGGGCTGCATTTCGGCGGCTATTGTACGGGGGGGCGCACACCTCGGCAAAGCCTGATCGGCCCTGCCCACCTGACGGGCAGGACCGTCCAGACAGAACGCGCGGGATCTCTCAGCGCACTCGCCCGCCGAGCTGCTGGAGCAGGAACTCGCGAAGACGCGCTTTCAACTCCGGCGGCATCTCGGGGAGGCCCAGACCTCCCACCAGCCAGCGCGTCTTCGCGTACGTCCTCAGGTACACCTGGCAGGGCCCGCATCCCTGGAGATGGGCTTCGAGGGCCTCCCCGACGTGGGACGCCAGAACCTGATCGAGGAAATCGGCGAGCAGCGCAATAACCTGCTCGTAAGTTACCGGACGCGGCACCGAGTCCATTCACTTCTTTGACACACCGACGCTCGGAGTGGATTCGCGCCGAACCCACCCCGGGGGCGGCCGCATCTCAACGACGAACGATCCCTACAGCTCCGACAGCAGCTCCTGGACGAACGCCCGCGTGCGCGACGGACCGTCGCTCCGGCTGATCAGGTCGGCGCCGAGCCGTCGCAGGTCCTTCTCGGTGTCGACGTCGAACCAGGGCGGAAGCACGTGAACCGAGAGCCCACGGGCCTGGGCCCGGGCGAGCGTGAGGGGAAAGACCGCACTCGTGCTCCACGGCATGTTCTCGAACAGCGCGGGCTCGCAAGACCGGAGCCCGATCAGGTAGTACCCACCGTCCTCGCACGGCCCGAGCGCCACGTCGCAGTCGCCCGCCGCGAGCGCGCGAGCCGCGTCGGCCACGTAGGCCATCGGGAGCGTGGGGCTGTCGCTGTCGATCGCGATCGCCCCGGCGTGCCCGCGCTCGAGAAGGTCGGTCAACAGCGCCGCCAGCCGCGCGCCGAGGTCGGCGCCGCGCTGGGGCACGAGCTGAATGCCGGCGGGAGCGAGCTCCTTCATGATGCGCTCGGCGCTCTCCGGCGTGAACGCCACGAACGGGCTCACGTCTTGGAGCCCGACGACGGCGTCCAGCCGGTCCAGCAGGAAGCAGCGATAGAGCGCGGTGGCCCGCGCCGGCGTCAAGACGGTGTGCAGGCGCGACTTCACCACGCCCACGCCCGGCGTCTTGGCCATGACCGCGACGGCGGGCGGCAGCGGCGACCGACTCACAAGCTCCACTTCACGCCACAGCCGCGGCAGGGCTCCGGAGGCTCGGCGGTCTGGAGCTCGCGCCGGAATGCGAGGTAGCGCTCGCCCCACCACACGTCCCGCAGAGACTGGCGGTAGAGATTGCCCAGGATGATGCCCTCGTAGTGGCTCGTGATCCAGGGCGCGATGCAGCAGGGTAGCACGTTGCCGCCCACCGTGACGTAGGCGAGCGTCCAGGGACGCCGGCACGCGCTCCACGGCTGTCCCGCCCGCGCCGGCGTGAGACTCACCTCGGGGGTCGTGGCGCCGGAGGCGGAGAACTCGACGCCGGCGCTACGGGCTGCCGCCTCGGTATCGTGGATCAGCGCGGCCTGGCGCTCCTCGAGCCGGCCGTGGAGCGATTGCTCCTCGGTCGCCAGGCCGAGCCCGTTGTACACGAGCCGCTGCAGATGGATGGCGACCGCGCCAACGGCTGACGCGAGCGGCACCAGTCCGGCGATCTCCTCGATGTTGTCCCTGAGGGCCGTGAACCAGAGCGACACGATGGGCCGCGAGACGCCGCGCTCCGCCTTCAGCCTCGCGAGCCGTCGCAGGTTGCCGACCACCCGGTCGAAGGCGTCGACCCCGCGGACCCGCGCGTAGGTCTCCGGCGTGCTCGCGTCGAGCGAGACCCGCAGCTCGTCCAGCCCGGCCTCGAGCAGGCGCTCGGCCGTCTTCGCGGACAGCGTGATCGCATTCGAGTTGAACACGACGTGCGCGCCGCGCTCCTTGAGGTGCGCGATCATGCGCGGCAGCTGGCGGTTCAGGAGCGGCTCGCCGATCCCGTGGAGCAGCACGCGCTCGAGTATGGGGAACTGGTCGACGACTCGGCGGAACTCGTCCCACGTGAGATCCCGCGCCGGCTCCCGGCCCCCGAAGGTGAGAATGCAGGTCTCGCACAGCGAGTTGCACCGGCTCGTGGTCTCCAGATACAGCGAGCGCGGCAGCGGCGGCTCGAGCGTGAGGGGCAGCGTGCTCACGTCGAGCGCTCCTGCAGGCCGCGGGCCGGGGCGCGGGTCGCGAGCCACCACGACACGCCGACCGCGAGCGGCGAGAACTCCAGAACGCGCGCCCACGCGGGCACCGCCCACGGTTGCTCGAGGAAGAAGGCATAGGCCAGCACGATGGTGCCGGTGAATGCGATCCATGGGACCGAGGGCGTGAAGGCGAGAAACGGGATCAGCCACACCACGTACCAGGGGAAGATGTTCGGGCTGAGCAGCAGCAGCCCGCCGATCAGCGGCAGCGCCCGGGACGGCAGCGGCGCATCCCGTCGCCACACGGCCATCGCGAGCACCCACAGCGCGGCCGCGATCAGCGAGACGGCGGGCGACTCGGTCATCGAGCGCAGCAGGCCCGGGTTGAAGTACTCCTCCACCAGGTAGCGGGGCAGCGAGCCCAGCACCGCCGTCCCGGCGAGGAGCGCGGGCGCATACCCGGCCAGCATCACCGCGGCGCACGCGGTGATGGCCAGCGGCCAGGCCGCCGTCGGCAGCAGCGGGAGGAGGGCCAGCGGATAGAGCTTGATGACGGCGCCCACCCCGAGCAGGCCGCCCGCCAGCGTGAAGTGATTCCGCATCGCCGCCCATACTGCGCCCGCCACCGCCGGGATGACAAGCCCGTCCAGATGACCCATCCCCCACACCTCGACCAGCAGGAGCGGGTTCCACGCATAGATGACGACACGCCAGAGCGGACGCCCGCCGGCGGCCAGGCCGCCCAGCACCGCGCTGAGCCCGATGAGCTCGGCCAGCCCGATCGCGAGCTTCATGGCGAAGACACTGTCGGGACGGAGACGGTACACGGCCTGAAAGAACGCCTGCGCCCCGGGCGGATAGATGGTGCGCCAGGTCGGATGGTTCAGCCTCGGGAACACCTCGGCGTCGCGCAGCGGCTGGAGCTCCGCGGCCCACGGCGCGTGCGCATACGGGTCGATTCCGGCGCGGGCCACGCGCGCATCCCAGATGTACCGGTACGCGTCCGTGGAGAGCGTCGGCGCCGCACACGCGAGCGCGAGCCTGGCCAGCACCCCCACGGCCAGCACGACGGCGAGCCCGCGCCGCCCGTCCACCGCGCGCGTCCACCACATGCCGGCCGCATAGCAGGCGAACGCCGCGGCGAACAGCGCGAAGAACACTCCGACCGCCTCGGGCAGGCTCGGGATGCGCGCAATGGCCGCGCAGGCGGCGACCAGTCCGGCGCCGGCGACGACGACCCGGATCAACGGATCTCCGCGGCCGCCCGGACGGCGGCCCGGAAGAAGCCGTACCCGGCGCGCACGCTCCCGATCACGGTGCCCGACACCTTCGACCGGCCGCCGAGCCGCGGCCCCTGGGCGACGGGGACCTCGACCACGCGCGCGCCGACGGCCGCCGCCTTCACCACCATCTCCGCCGGCCAGCCGAAGGCGCGATCGCGCATGTCGATGCGGCGGAGCAGCTCCATGCGGATCGCGCGGAAGGGCGGGATGTCCGTGAGCCGCCGCCCATAGCGCCAGGACACGAATGCCGCCACCGCGCGCGTCCCGAGCATGGCGTGGAACGGATGATCGCCGGAAGAGCGGCGCACGCCGAGAACGAGATCCGCGCTACCGGCGAGGATCGGCGCCAGGACGCGCGGCAGCTCCTCCGGGCGCTGACTGCCGTCGCCATCCAGGAAGACCGCGACTTCCGTCGACGGCGACAGACCGCTCACCCCGGCCCAGCACGCGGAGCCGTACCCGCGGCGCGTCTCCGTGATCACCCGCGCGCCGGCCCTGGCGGCGGCCGGCGCGGTCCCGTCGGTCGAGCCGTTGTCGACGACGATCACCTCGTCGACGCTCTCGCGGGGGACGCGCGCGACGAGGCTGCCGATGACCTCGGCCTCGTTCAGGGCCGGGATGATGAGCGTCACCCTCATTCGATGAGCCGGAGGCATGCCAGCCGACCGGGCCGCGTCGCGAGCGAACGTTGGACTACGCCGGCGCGAGGACCGTGGTGCAGGCGCTCCCGGTCTTCAGAAGATCCTGGCGCTCGGCGAGCGCCCAGTCCAGCGCAATCTTCTCTCCGCGGATCAGCGGACAGTAGGGATCGGCCGCCTCGACACTGCCTCCGAGCTCGCGGCGGCCGGCACAGCCGCCCTGGCAGGTGCTGAGGAACGGGCACTCGCGACACGCGGCCGGGATGGTACGAGCCCGCTCGAACTGTGGCGAGGCGAGGACTCCCGGCGCGCCTCGCGTCGGGAGGTCGGCCAGTCGAAGGTCGGACTTGTCCCAGTACACGCACGGGATCACATCCCCCCGGGGCGTGACGCGGACCGTTTGGCGGCCGCAGCCGGAGCCGGTCGGAAAGGGCTCGCCCAGGACCGCGTTGAGGATCGGCTCGGTCGTGCTGACGAGGCGGGTCGCGCCCAGCAGCCGCCTGAACCCCTCCCAGAACTCCTCGTAGGACAGCGTGAAGGCATCGGTCTTGACCGGCTGGTACACGTTGACCCGGTAGTTCGCCCCCACGGCGAAGGCGAGGCCGGCGATCTCCGGCAGCCGCGTGTAGTTCGTTTTCATCATCACCGAGAGCACGGTGACCGTGACGCCCAGTCGCTGCGCCCGCTCGATCGCGGCCATGACCCGCGGCCAGTTCCCCGGTCCGCGGAATGCGTCCTGCTCGCGCTCGGTGGGAAAGTCGATCGAGACCTCGATCTCCCGGAAGGCCCGGAGGGTCTCGTCCGCGGATCGCTCAACCGTGTACCCGTTCGACGTCAGTGACAGCTTGACCCCGCGAGTCGCCAGCGCTCGGACGATGGCCGCGTAGTCCGGGTGCAGGCCGTTCTCGCCGGTGCCGAGATTGATGGAGCGCACGGGAAGACTGTCGCACACACCGAGGACCTGCTCGATCGTCAGCTGATCGAGGCGGTCCGCGTCGCGATAGCAGTGCGCACACGCGAGGTCACAGGCATTGGTCAGCCCGACCCCGACGCTGAAATCCATCCGGCTACGTGAGCCAGCCGAGGAGCCGCGCGATGCGGCTCCCGCGCGCCCCGGCCCGCTCCAGCGCGGGGCCGAGGAACGAGTCGACGCCGATGCTCCGTCCGGCGCGGGTCAGGAGGAGGAGGGCGGCGAACATGATGAGCATGGTATAGGTCCAGCCCCACTCGTGCGGCACGCTCAGGATCCCGATCGTGATGTTCGCCGCCATGCCCACCGCGACCAGCGCGCCGAGTCGCGTGAAGAGCCCGAGGATCAAGCTCACGCCGATGAACGTCTCCGTGATCAGCGTCACGTAGCCGAAGAATGTCCAGTTCGGTATCATCACGTTCACCAGGAAATCCTTGTACGCCGTCACCGTCGGGTACTGGATCTCCTGCTGGACCCAGTACCAGAGCCCGCCACCCGACTTCCGGCCGAAGTCGTCAGAGGGCACCTTCCACTTCGACTGCTGCCACCACAGGAGCCCGTACACGATCCGCGCCAGCGCGATCGGCCACAGCGGCGCGGTCGCCGAAAACCGACCCGGGCGGCTCACATGCTCTTCGCCGATCACGCGTCCCTCCGCAGAGGCTGCCACTGTAGCAATCCCCCGCCGGGGGGTGTCAAGACCGTGTGAATCTTGCAGCATCTCGCGCGGGTGGAGGTCATCAGCCAGCATGGGGCTCTCCTCCCGGCTGCCGTCGCGGGCGCGGCACCGCTGGGGTCTCGGTGAGCGTGGTCACGGCCAAATTCCTCGCTGGTTTGACGCGCGACGCGCGGAGAGCGGTTCGCGTCCGTCGTCGACGCGCCGATAGGCTCGCTCGAGTTCGCACCAGGTGCGAAGCGGGTCGGGCCCGCCCAGCGCCCGTCAATACCCCGCGCCAGCTGACAAGCTATCTCGGCCTGACCGCCTCGGAGTACTCGTCGGGTGAACGGCGCCGCCAAGGCGGCCTCACGAAGGCGGGGTCATACTCAGCCTTGAAGACAGGGTCGGCCAGCAGCGCCTTGCGCGACCCGTCTCGTTTGTACGTGGCCTTCTTCCCCGTGGCCTCGCGGGCGAGCAGCCAGGCGAACGGACAGTCGGGTGCTGTGCTGAAGTGGTTCCGAATCCGGACAGCGATCGGTTTCTTGGTACGATCCACGTAAGGGTGCGTCGAACCGTCCGAAAAGAGATACCGCCCGACCTTCCTGAAGTGGAGGGACGGATGGCGCGGGTCCTGCTTCAGCCGAGCGTAGGCTTGATCGGCGAGTGCTTGGACGTCCGGTACCAACGACCGATAAGACGCTCAGAAGGCAGGAGACGCGTGGTGATTCAGAGAGACGTAATCTTGCCAGCTGCGTGGTCACGAAGGGCCTTGTCAGCAAGATCATCGAGTTTGCCGGCCTGAACGTCATCGCCGCTAAGATAACTCACTGGATGAATCGCCGACCGCCACGGACATGCGCGAGCGACTTTCACTGACGGCGCGCCGGACAGAACCGACGGTGCCGGCGGTGCTCGTCGCGTCGCTCCACCGGCAGGGGGCCAAGCGCGGATCGACGCCAGCGGCGCCGCCCCGCGACCGAGCAGAGATGGTGCCGCGGATGCCGTTGGCGCCACTGGCGCTCCCACTGCTGTTCATGCAGATACAAGAACGTCGCCGTCACGACCTTCGGGTAGAACTTGGCCGGCGAGATGGTCTCCGGCGGCACGCCGACTTGGGCCGCGCCCTCGCTCCGGGCCACGCGCAGGGCGTTGTAGACGATGGCGGCGGCGTAGACCTGCATGGCCACGGCATTCGGGTTGGCGGCATAGAGACGGTTGAGGTTGAGCACCTCCTTGAGGTCGTAGAACATGCGCTCGATGCCCCAGCGGTAGCGGTACAGGTCCAGCGCTTCCTCGGCACTCAAACGGGCGGGGGTCAGCACATTGGTGAGCAGCTCGTAGCGCGTGCCTCCACGGCGCCAGCGGATGTAGCGCAGCCGCTGGATGGGGGCCGAGCCGCCGGTGCCGGCGTCGACCAGCCAGTCCTGCAGCAGACCGCCCTGATGCGCCGCTTCCGCAGCCGTTGCACCGTGTGCAGGCTCAATTGGCGGTGGCGCGGTACGACCCCCCAGCAGCGGTGGGCGGCCAGGGCCGCGAAGAAGTCGGCCGTCCCGTACAGCCGATCGCCGAGCATCAGCGTGTTGCGGGGCAGGTCCGCCAGCGCGGCCTTGGCGCGCGTCATCTCGCTGGCCGCCGCGTCGGCGCTGAAATACAACCGGCGGCACAGCCCCCGGCCCAGATCGTAGACGCCGAGCAGACAGCCGGGCAGGACCACCGCGCGCTCGGTCCACAACAGCTTCACGGCCCGCGGGAGTACGTCCTGTCGGCCGACGAGAAAACCAGCATTCAGGCCCGGCTCCGGATTCACCCTTCACTCGCTCCCGCTGCGGGGCGCCCGATGTACGTCGAACACGAATACGAGCGGGGCGGGGCGTGGGCCTACCTCGCTGCGTGGGATGTGCATCGGGCCAAGGTGTTCGGCCGGTGCGAGGCGACGACGGGCATCGCGCCCTTCGACCGCCTCGTCGCGCAGGTCATGACCCACGAACCCTACCGGTCGGCGCGCCGGGTGTTTTGGGTCGTCGACAACGGGTCCTCCCACCGAGGCGAGCGCGCCCGGGCGCGGTTGCGCGCCACCTGGCCCCGCCTCGTCCTCGTGCACACGCCGGTCCACGCCAGCTGGCTCAACCAGATCGAGATCTATTTCTCCATCGTCCAGCGCAAGGTTCTGACACCCAATGACTTCGCCTCCTTGGCCGAAGTCGAGGACCGCCTGCTCCGCTTCCAAGACCACTACGAGCGGGCGGCGGCCCCGTTCCAGTGGACCTTCACCCACCAGGATCTGGCCGCGCTCCTGGCCAAGCTCGCGGCCAAGCATCGCTTGGCCGCCGCCTGACGCATGACCGGTCGATACGTCACCGTAATTGCGGGTCAGAGTACTTAGGGCTCGTCACAAAGTAAGTGGCGCTCTTCACCAGAATCTGTACGCCGCCCTGTAGCGATCCGGTTTCCCGGAAAGGACGGCTGATAGGCAGGGGCGGCCACTCAGATACGGCGAAATTGTTGGCACGGTCATTCTGGCGCGTGAGGCCCAGGCGCGGGACTGATCGGAGCTGGGTGGCCAGGGCTCGTCCGAGGATCGAAGAATATTGAGATTGACATCCGATCCAGACTCGGGCCTGGAGGATCGCCGACGAGATGGATCGTCGTGGACCAGCCGGGAGGAGCGCGCGCGAAATGAGGAAGAGCATCGGCTCCGCACTTGGTAGATCTCCTGACGTGACTTGCCATCACGGACAGGAGGGAGCCGATGCCCGAGGAGATCGTAACACGCATTCTGCGCCTGCCCGGCTATGGGGTCTACGGCTGGGAGACGGAAGACGCGACCAACACGCTGACCCTGTGGATCCGGCAGACCGCGGCCGAGCCCTACTACGTGTATAGCGGCTGCGGCATCTCGGTGCGCGAGGTGCACAGCTGGAGCGAGCGGCGGCTGCGGGATCTGCCCTGGGGAAGCTGGACGGTGTGGCTGCGCGTGGAGGTGCATCGCGTGCGGTGTCGTCGCTGTGGCGTGCGGACCGAACGGCTCCCCTTCGTCGAGGGGAAAGTCCACTACACGGCGCGGCTGGAGGCGGCCGGGGCAGAGGCCTGTGAGGTCGCTCCCGTGCAGCGGGTCGCCGCTCAGCGTGGCCTGCCGCCAGAGACAGTTCGGCGCATGGACAAGCGAGTCCTGCGGCGCTGGGCCGCCGACCGCCCGCGCCCGCCGCTGCACTATCTGGGAGTGGACGAGATCTTCCTGGGCAAGACCGAGAAGTTCCTGACGGTGGTCAGTGATCTGGAGACCGGGGAGCCGCTGTGGGTCGGGCGCGAGCGCAAGCAGGAGACCCTGGACCGGTTCTTCGCGGAGGCGTTGCCGCCGGCGCGGCGCCGGGCCGTCCGCGCCGTCTGCGTGGACATGTGGGAGCCCTTCCGGCTCAGCCTGCAGCAGCACCTGCCCCACGCCAAGATCGTGTACGACAAGTTTCACGTCTTGCGCCACGCCAGCGAGGCCTTGGATGAGACGCGCCGCGCCGAGTTCTTTCGCCAGGGCGCGGAAGCCCGCGGCCTCATCCGCGGCAAGCGCTGGCTGCTGCTGCGACGCTGGGCGCATCTGGATGGGGAGGAGCGGCAGACGCTCCGCGATCTCTTCGCGCTCAACCGCCGCTTGGCGAAGGCCTATTTGCTCAAGGAGCAACTCGCCCAGCTCTGGCGCTACACCTACGAGGGCGCGGCCCTCCGCTTCCTCACCCACTGGCTGCGAGCCCTCCGCTGGCAGCGCCTGCCGGCCTTTCAAAAGCTGGGGGCGTTGTTGATGCGCCACCTGACCGGCATCCTGAATTACTGCCACGAGAAGGTCCCGTTCGGCAAAGTCGAAGCGATCAACGGCAACATTCGGGCCATGCTCCGGCGGGGTCGCGGCTACCGCGATCACGAGTACCTGCTGCTCAAAGTCCGCAAGGCCACCGCGACACGCCGTCTCCGCCAAACCGCATGAACATAGGGTCCGCTACAGATTGTGGTGAAGAGCGGTAAGTGGTTCACCTTTGCGGGACCACTCCCTCGGCGAACGCGCGCAAAAATGCATCACTTGTTTGGTGACGAGCTCTTAGGGTGACGGAGGTCGGCGGATCCGAACGACAGAAAGCCGATCCGGTAGACCTTCCCCGCCTGCTGCGCCCCAGCGGCGAAGGGCGCGGCCAGGAGAACCACGGCAACGGCGGCCAGAGTCGGGAGACGCACTATCCATTTTCGGCTCGACGGGGCGGAAGCTCTCATAACAGGCTCCTCCGGTGCCGCCGGCCGACGCTGGCGCCCGCCCTCTGGTCTCACTTTTTATCGATCCTCCGACCACCCCTGACGATGCTTGCAGCCGCTTCCCACCACGCGCCGGCCGTTCGCCTGTGCGGCGAACGCTCGCGCTAACTAACCGGCGCGCGCCGTCCCGGCGCGCGTCCGTGTTGAGCGCGTGGTTAGACGTCGCGAGTGATGTTCCGCATAGGCGTCAAGAAGCCGCCGAATCATTCGCTGATACTGCGTGTTGTGCTTCCGCGCCTCCCCTTTGAAGAATTCAACACTGCGCTTGCTCAACGCGATCGTGACTTTGACGCCCTCATCCCGGAAGACGAGGTCCTCCGGTCGCGGAAGGAAGTCACGAACGACCTTCAGTCTCCCGAGCGGTTCATCTGTGTATCTGATTCTCGCGCTCATAGATTGCCTTACCCCTTCGCCAGTAGCCAGCGCCAAAGATTCGAACGACATCCTCGCGATACGTGAAGCGGACCGTCAGCACTCCGCCATCGACTCGACCGAAGCAGTAGTACCGCTTCTCCCCGGAGCCGTGAGAGAGATCTTCTGCGATCACGCGGATTGGATCCGCGAACGCAAACTGCGCACTCGCGAAGGCGATGCCATGCTTACGCTGGTTCTCCTTATCCTTGTTCCGGTCCCACTCGAAACGGGCTGTCGCCACCTAGGAAATGCTAGC
>Ga0187892_10006414_pt1 | contig 17486 bp, 13 predicted proteins | sample MA1701073metaG_FD_139345 | JGI IMG/M metagenome (GOLD analysis project Ga0187892, IMG submission 139345) | Bio-ooze microbial communities from a basaltic lava cave in the Kipuka Kanohina Cave System on the Island of Hawaii, USA - MA170107-3 metaG ... | reverse complement strand
CGTCCATCGCCATGCCATCGTCCATCGCCATGCCACCGTCCATCGCCATGCCACCGTCCATCGCCATGCCATCGTCCATCGCCATGCCACCGTCCATCGCCATGGCATCGTCCATCGCCGACATGTCGTGACCGCCCGGATCGGTCGGCGACACCGTGCCGCGATCGTCGGGTGCGGCGGAAACGCCGAGTTCGGCAAGAATTTCGTCGGGCGCCCGGAAGCTGAAATCCTGCAGCATGACGACGATGTCCTGCCGGTCCTGCCGCGCCTCGGCGGCAGTCTCGACGATCAACGGCGCCGCCAGCAATCGCTGCTGCTGCAACCCGACATGCGAATGCATCCAGAACGTTCCCGCCTGGCGCAGCGCGAACGAGAATCTGTGCGCGATGCCCGGTGCGATCGGCGGATGCGGCAGGTCGGGAACGCCGTCCTGCATCCAGGGCGGGGTCAGACCGTGCCAGTGGAGCAGGGTCGGCTCGTCGATCCGGTTGTCGACCTCCACGCGGAAGGGCTGGTCGGCGGCAAAGCGGAACGGCCGCCCGGACGCGTCGTCGACGATGCCCCAGACCGGAGCCGCGCGACCGTCGATCTCGATGACACGGCTGTCGACGCGGAGCCGGCGCGGCGCCGCATGCGCCAGGGCGAGGCCGGGCGCACCGAGCCCCGCGGCCGCCAGCCCGACGCCGGCCGACCGGAGGAAATCTCGACGACTGGTTCGGACGATCATATAACCGCTCCCGGGTAAATGGATCTCTCTCGCGCCCGCTCGGCAATACCGCACTCGCGCCGCGTCAACGACGGTGCGAGGTCTCCATCGCGATCGTGGAAGGTGCCGAACGGATGCGCACCGTCGCCAGCTCGCGTGCGGCTTGCAGGACGATCTTCGTTGCCGAGTGGAGGAAGAGGGCCGCCATGCCGGCGGCGACGATCAGGTCGGGCCAGTAGGTGCCGGTCAGCCAGACCAGACCGGCCGCGACGATGACCGCGACATTGCCGATCGCATCGTTGCGGCTGCACAGCCAGACCGAGCGGACGTTGGAATCGCCCTCGCGGAAGCGCAGCAGGAACAGCACCGAGATCAGGTTGGCGGCCAGCGCCAGCACGCCGACTGCGCTCATGACCGTGGCTTCGGGCGCCGCTCCTGTGTAGACGCGCCATGCCGTCAGGCTGAATACGAAGAGGCCCATCCCGGCGAGGCTGACGCCCTTGAGCAGCGCAGCGGTCGCGCGCACCCGCAGGCTCATGCCGAGCACGACGAATGACAGCGCATAGGTCAGGCTGTCGGCAAGAAAATCGAGCGCATCGGCCATGAGCGCCTGCGACTGCGCCATGCTGCCGGCCGCCATCTCGACAACGAACAACGTGGCGTTGATGACGATGACCCAGATCAGCGCGCGCTTGAGCCCGGCCGGCGCCGACTTGAGGTCGGGTTCGTGAGGGCAGCAGGACGCGCTCATGAGTCGGCCCGCTCCGTGGCGGTTGCCCGGGTTGCCGGCGGCAGGTGACCGAGCACCTGCAGCAGCTCGGAAACCTGCTGGCGCTGCGTGACCTTGTCGCCGCTCGCGATCGCATGCTCGACGCAATGCGAGACATGGTCCTTCAGCACCATCGCCTCGACGTTGCGCAGCGCGGAGGTGACGGCCTGCACCTGCGTGATGATGTCGATGCAGTAGCGGTCGCCCTCGATCATGCGGGCGATGCCGCGCACCTGGCCCTCGATGCGGGCAAGCCGGCCGGCGAGCTTCTTCTTGTCCTCGGATTTCATGTTGCCTATATACCCCCGGGGGGTATAAAAGGCAAGCCATGAACCAGCAACCGCCGCAGAAAAATCGATCGTCCGCCGGGTCCGGAGGATGGCTGCTCGGGGCCGGGGTGGCCGCCTTGCTGGCGGTGGGTACGGCTCTCTGGCTGCTGTCGCCCGGCCCGGGTCCGGTGGAGCCGGCGGCTCCTGTCCAGCCGGCGCCGGCGACGATCGATGTGGCGCCGGATGCGGCGATCGGGTCGCCATTGCCGGCGCCCGATCCGGCCGAGATCGCGCTGGGCGGGCGGGTCTATGCCGAGACCTGCGCCGCCTGCCACGGCGCCAATCTCGAAGGCCAGCCGAACTGGCAGACGCGCAACCAGGACGGAAAGCTGCCCGCGCCGCCGCACGACGAGACCGGCCATAGCTGGCATCATCCGGATGCGCAGCTCTTTGCCATCACCAAGTTCGGCCTCGCGCCGATTGCAGGTCCGGACTACGCGACCGACATGCCCGCCTTCGAGGGTCGGCTGACCGACGCGGAAATTCTCGCCGCACTCGCCTACATCAAGAGCCGCTGGCCCGAGAAGATTCGCGCCCGCCAGGCCGAGATCGATGCACGGGCGCGCACGCAACAGCAGGAATAGGAGATCGCCTTGTCATCATCGCACGAAACGCTGCCCGGTGCCCCTAGGCAAGGCTGCTGCCATGGGCACGGCGATCATGCCGCGCACGGTCGTCACGCCGCACCGGCGGAGACCGCGCCTGCCGACGTCGCGATCGATCCGGTCTGCGGCATGAAGGTCGTAAAGGCGACCGCGCGTCACACCGCGACGCACGACGGCGCGGACTATTACTTCTGCAATCCGCGCTGCCGCGAGAAGTTCCTCGCCGATCCGGCCGGCGTTCTGGCGCGCGCGGCCGAACGCGAGCGCGCGAAGGCGGAGGCCGGTTCTGGCGCGCACGCTCACGGCGAACATGCAGCGCACGCCGCACCTGCGGCCCATGCAGAGTCCGCGCCGGCGGGCGCGATCTACACCTGCCCGATGCATCCCGAGATCCGCCAGGTCGGGCCCGGCTCCTGCCCGATCTGCGGCATGGCGCTCGAACCGGAAGAGGTGACGGCGGACGCCGGCCCCAACCCGGAACGCATCGACATGACGCGGCGCTTCTGGATCGGGCTCGCGCTAACCGTGCCGGTCGTCGTGCTCGAGATGGCGCCGCATGTGCCGGGCCTCGGCCTGCAGTACGTCGTTCCGCGCGGGCTCTCCGGCTGGCTGCAACTGGTCCTTGCGACGCCGGTGGTGCTGTGGGCCGGCTGGCCGTTCTTCGAGCGCGCCGTTGCCTCGCTGCGCACGATGAACCTCAACATGTTCACGCTGATCGCGATGGGCATCGGCGTCGCCTGGCTCTACAGCGCCATCGCCATCGTCGCGCCCGGCCTGTTCCCGCCGACCCTCCGGACCATGGGCGCCGTGCCGGTCTATTTCGAGGCGGCCGCGGTCATCACGGTGCTGGTGCTGCTCGGCCAGGTGCTCGAGCTGCGCGCCCGCGAGAAGACCGGCGATGCGATCCGCGCGCTGCTCGACCTTGCGCCGCCGACGGCGCGCCGCATCGAGGCCGATGGCGGCGAGCGCGAGCTGCCGCTGGCGGCGATCGTCGTCGGCGACCGGCTGCGCGTACGGCCCGGCGAGAAAATTCCCGTCGACGGCCGCGTCGCCGACGGCGCCAGCGCGGTCGACGAATCGATGGTCTCGGGCGAGCCGGTGCCGGTCGAGAAAACCCGCGACAGTCCGGTGATCGGCGGCACCATCAACGGCACCGGAACGCTCGTCGTCGTGGCCGAAAAAGTCGGCAGCGACACGATGCTGGCGCAGATCGTGCGCCTGGTGTCGGCGGCCCAGCGCAGCCGCGCGCCGATCCAGCGCCTCGCCGACAAGGTCTCCGGCTGGTTCGTGCCGGCGGTGATCGCCGTCGCCGCCGTTGCCTTCGTTGTATGGCTGCTGGTCGGCCCGGAACCGGCGTTCGCTCATGCGCTGGTGGCGGCCGTGTCGGTGCTGATCATCGCCTGTCCCTGTGCGCTCGGCCTGGCGACGCCGATCTCGATCATGGTCGGCGTCGGGCGCGGAGCGCGCGCCGGCGTGCTGATCCGCGATGCCGAGGCGCTGGAGCGCATGGAGAAGGCGACCGTGCTGGTGGTCGACAAGACCGGCACGCTGACCGAGGGCCGGCCGAGCGTCACATCGTTGCAGCCGGAACCGGGCGCCACCGACGAGACGCTGCTGCGGGTTGCCACGTCGCTCGAAGCCGCCAGCGAGCATCCGCTGGCCGCCGCCATCCTTGCCGCCGCGAAGGATCGCGGCATTTCGGCATTGCCCATCGGCGACTTCGTTGCCGTCACCGGCAAGGGCGTCACGGGCGCACTCGACGGCGAGACGGTTGCGCTCGGCAATGCCGCGCTGATGCGCGACCGCGGACTCGACGTTGCGGACCGGCAGGGCGCGGCCGACCGGCTGCGCGCCGACGGCGCCACCGTCGTCTTCGTCGCGCGCGGACGGACGCTGCTCGGCCTGATCGGCGTCACCGACCGCGTCAAGGCGACGACGCCGGAAGCCATCCGCGCGCTGAAGGAAAGCGGCCTGCGCGTCGTCATGATGACCGGCGACAACGAACGCACCGCGCGGGCGGTCGCCGGATCGCTCGGCATCGACGAGGTCGAGGCCGATGTCGCACCGGCCGACAAGGCGGCCCACGTTCAGCGGCTGCGCGGGACGGGCGCGGTCGTCGCGATGGCGGGCGACGGCGTCAACGACGCGCCCGCGCTGGCTGCCGCCGATATCGGCATTGCGATGGGCACCGGCACCGACGTCGCGATCGAAAGCGCCGGCGTCACGCTGGTCAAGGGCGATCTCGCCGGCATCGTGCGCGCCCGCCATCTGTCGCGTTCGGTGATGCGCAACATCCGGCAGAACCTGTTCTTCGCCTTCGTCTACAACACGGCCGGCGTGCCGGTCGCGGCGGGCGTACTCTATCCGGCCTTCGGCCTGCTGCTGAGCCCGATGATCGCGGCCGCCGCCATGTCCCTTTCGTCGGTCAACGTGATCGCCAACGCGCTGCGGCTCAGGGCGGTTCGTCTCGACTAGCGCCCGAAAAAAACGGCGCCGGGTCTTGCGACCCGGCGCCGCGTTTCTGCAAGAAAGTGCGTTCGGTTCAGACGCCGGACTTCACCGCCTCGTACATCTCCGTCAGCGCGCCTTCGTCCGCGATCGGCTTCTGGAAGATACCCGAATCGAGCAGCGCCGTCGGATCGCGGGTCATGCCGAGACTCTCGAGCGTGGCGTCGTCAATCAGCGCATACGGCGCCTGCGTGGCGCTGCCATAGCCGTACTCGGTAATCTCGAACGCGCGTGCTTCCGGCTCCAGGATCGCCGCGATCACCGCGTGCGCCTTTTCCGGACGCGTGGTGCCCTTGACGATCGACATGCCGCAGACCCAGGTCATGGCGCCTTCCTTCGGATTCATGAAGGCGATCGGCAGACCTTCGCGCTTGAGCGCCGCGAAGGACTGGTTCCAGGCCGTGGCCGCGACCACTTCGCCCGAGGCCAGCGCCTGTTCGATGGTCGTCGGATCGTCGGCATAGAAGCGCAGCAGAGGCTGCTGCTCTTCCAGCTTCGCCTGCACGGCCGCGAAATCCTCGCCCTGGATCGTGAACGGATCCTCGAGGCCGAGAACGATCGCCGCAACGCAGGCGCCGTCGACGAGGCTGCCCATGGTCGACAGGCGGCCCTTGTACTTCGGATCCCACAGGATGTTCCAGCTCTCGTTACCGACATATTCGGGCGCGAGATCCGTGCGATAGAGCACCGAGGTCTGGCCCCAGTCGACCGGGATCCACACCGTCTCGCCATTGATTTCAATCTCGGGCATGGCGGCGAGGGCCGGGAACAGATCGCCGAACGCCGGAATCTGCGACGTGTCGATCGGCCCGAGGATGCCGGCGTCGTACCATTTCTGGACCTTGTACGAGCACGGGAACACGGTGTCGGGCTGGAAGCCGCCGGTGATCTTGAGGATCGCTTCCTCTTCGTCGTTCCAGATCGAGAATTCCGGCGTGCTGCCGTACTTCGCGATGTACGTCCCGTAGAACTCCGGAATGTCGTAGCCGGCCCAGGTGTAGGCGACCGCCTGGCCGTCCGCGTCCTGGGCTTTCGCGCGCGAGGCCAGCGGCATCGCGGTCGCAACGATGCCCGCCGCCGCGAGAATCCTGCCGAGCTGACGCCGGCTCACCTCGCCTTTGGCGAGCTTTTGTTTGAAACGTCCGACGTCGAAATCGTCCAAAATTGACATGAGGAGAAACCTCCCTGCTTGGTTTGCATGCTACGGCCATTGATTGGGGACAAGCCGCGGGCATCCGCCGGACAGTGCCGGGAAAGCCGCGGAAATGTTAGCAAGCGCGGCCGCTTCTAGGCAACCGCAGGCGACACGCGGAAATCGGCGCGGCGCCTTCGATTCGACGCGATTTGGCGCGATTTTTGCCGCCGGCGAGCGGACGTCGCCGGCACCCGTTGAGGTGAATATCGACGCTCCCTGCGAACCCGCATGCGGGCCCGCGGCACGAGGCTCGACTGGCGCCGGTATCGATCGGGCCGCGGGAGGGTGGGCGTCGGATATCGGGTTCCGTCTGCCGGCGCACCGGCACGATTTCTTGCGCCATGCCGTCCGCATGTACCGCGGGATGCCGGTCGAGGCGCGTGCCGCCGAAGAACTCGGTTTCGGTTCGCTGCACGTTCCCGAGCGTCGTTTCGTCGACGTCCTGACGCAGCCGCATCCGCCGATTGCGGCCGCGCAGGCCGCCGGCGTCGCTCCGGCATCTGCCGATGGTCGCCGCTGTCGCGGGAAACGCCCGACCGTGCGGCGCTGTGGCGCATCGCCGGTCCGCTGCAGGCGCGCGGCCGGTCCGACGCCCAACGGCGCGGTTTGTGGGGCGAAAACCGGATTCGGGTGCCGACCCGCATCCGGCAGCAGGCGCCGGCGGCCCGCCCATTGATCGGCGGGCCGCCGGGCCTCAAAATAAGGACGCGGTCGCAGCAGGCGGCCCTTTTTCGGTTCTTGGAGAGTGCGATGGCGGTATCGGGGGCACCGGAGCGGCGCCGGGGCGGCCGGGAAGCGCGACGCGCGTTGCGGGCGGCGCCGATGGCGGATGGCGAGAAGCCGGTCCGGCCGGGTCTCGAAAGCGGCCGGTTCAAGCCGCTCGCCGAGGCCGATGTCGCGAAGATCCACCGCGCCGCGCTCGACGTGCTGGAGAATGTCGGTCTCGCCGACGCGATCCCGACCTGCATCGAGGCCTGCACGGCGGCGGGCGCGAAGCTGACCGACAAGGGTCGGCTGATCTTCCCGCGCGCGCTGGTCGAGGACACGATCGCCAGGGCCGCGCGCCACTTCATCCTGCCGGGCCAGGATCCGAAGCACGACATGGAGCCCTGGGGCACCAAGACCTATTTCGGCACCGCGGGCGCCGCGGTGCACATCGTCGATCCGGTGACGAAGGACTATCGCGAATCGACGGTGCAGGACGCCTACGACATCGCGCGCCTGGTCGATACGCTCGAGCACATTCACTTCTACCAGCGTTCGGTCGTCTGTCGCGACCTGCCCGAGCCGTTCGATATGGATTTCAACACCTGCTACACGAGCGTGCTCGGCACCACCAAGCATGTCGGTTCGAGCTGGGTCGACGTGCCGCAGCTCGAAGCCTCGCTGCAGATGCTGCACATGATCGCCGGCGGCGAGGACAAGTGGCGCGCGCGACCGTTCGTCAGCCAGTCGAACTGCTTCGTCGTGCCGCCGCTCAAATTCGCGACCGATGCCTGCCGCTGCCTCGAGGTCGCGGTCCATGGCGGCATGCCGGTGCTGCTGCTCTCGGCGGGCCAGGCGGGCGCGACCGCGCCGGCCGCGCTGGCGGGCGCCGTCGTTCAGGAGGTCGCCGAATGCCTCGCCGGCCTCGTCTACGTCAATGCGCTGAAACCCGGCGCGCCGGCGATCTTCGGCACCTGGTGCTTCGTCTCCGACCTGCGCACCGGCGCCATGTCGGGCGGCAGCCCGGAACAGGCGCTGCTCTCGGCCGCCGCCGGCCAGATGGGCCGGTTCTACGACCTCACGCTCGGCACCGCCTCGGGCATCACCGATTCCAAGCTGCCCGACGCGCAGGCCGGCGCCGAAAAGGCCTACAACCATGCCGTGGTCGGCAATTCCGGTGCGAACCTGATCTATGAATCCGCCGGCATGCACGCCAGCCTGCTCGGCTTCTGTCTCGAAAGCCTGATCATCGACAACGACATCATCGGCGCGGTGCAGCGCACGATCCGCTCGATCGAGGTGACGGAGGATTCGATCTCGCTCGAGACGATCCGCCAGACCTGCCTCGAAGGTCCGGGCCACTATCTCGGCTCCGACCAGACGCTGCAGCTCATGCAGCGCGACTATGTCTATCCGGAGGTCGGCGACCGCATGAGCCCGAAGGAATGGGTCGAGAAGGGCCGCCCCACCATGCTCGATCGCGCGATCCGCCGGAAGAACGAGGTGCTGGCGAACCACTTCCCCTCGCATGTCTCTTCGGCGATCGACGATGCGATCCGCGCCAGATTCCCGGTCGGGCTGCCGCGCGACCTGATGCGGCCGCGCACCAACGCCGCCGCCGAGTAAGACCCCGTCATGGACGTGATGCGCGGCTTCCCGCCGCCGCCCGAAGCGCGGCCGGCGCTGGAGAACTGGGACCGGCACCCGTTCACGTCCTGGTCGTTCCGCAACATGCGGCGGCTGTTTCCGACCGCCGGCATCGCGCGCGGGCCCGGTCCGGTCTGGACGCTTCCGGCAAGGAAACAGAATCTCGACGCGCTGACTTTTGCGACCGCGGACGGCAAGCGCAGCGACGTCGCCTCGATGCTCGCCGCCACCGATACCGACGGGTTCCTGGTCCTGCATCGCGGCCGCATCGTCTGCGAGCGCTACGAGGGCGGACTCGACGAGACCGGCCTGCATCTTGCGATGTCGGTCACCAAGTCCTTCGTCGGCACGCTGTTCGGCATTTTCGAGGCGCGCGGCCTGTTCGACCTCGACGAGCCCGTCACGCGCTACGTGCCGGAACTCGCCGGCACGGCTTACGAGGGCGCCACGATCCGCCACGTGCTCGACATGCAGAGCGGCGTGCGCTTCAACGAGGATTACACCGATCCGGCGTCCGATGCCGCGCGCATCGACTGGTCGTTCGGCTGGAAGAAGCTGCCCGAGGGCGAGCCCTATCTCACCGTCTACGAGCTGATCCGCTCGCTCGCCGACCGCGAGCTGCCGCACGGCGACACGTTCCGTTACCGGTCGATCGAGACCGAGACGCTCGGCTGGATTATCGAGCGCGCCACCGGCACGCATCTCGCGACCCTGCTGTCGCGCGAGCTCTGGCAACCCATGGGGATGGAATTCGATGCCGACATCGCGCTCGACCGCGCCGGCACGGCGATGGCCGATGGCGGACTGTCGGCGTCCTTGCGCGATTTCGGCCGCTTCGGGCAGATGTATCTCGACCAGGGCGTCGCCAACGGAAGGCAGATCGTGCCGGCCGCCTGGGTGCGCGCCTGCCGCACCGGCTGCAACGAGAAATTCAACGATCCGGCTTTCGGCGGCCGCCAGCCGAAACAGGCCTACAGCCGGCAATGGTGGATCCGCGATCTCGAAACCGGCACCGCGATGGCGCGCGGCATCCACGGCCAGCTCATCTATGTCGATCCGCCGCGCGACATGGTCGTGGTCAAGGTCTCGAGCTGGCCGACGGCGCGCAATCCGGCCTGGCTCGCCGACACGTTCGCGATGATCGATGCGATCGGCGCTGCGCTGGGCGGGGCGAAGAACCGCCGCGACTGACGCTGCGCGCTGCACAGCGTGACGAACGCCCCTTTCTTTGTCGTCCCCGGGCCATACACTTGACCCGGCGATCCACGCCGCGGCCGGCCGCGGCACGCGATCCACGCCGCGGCCGGCCGCGGCACGCGATCCAGAGTTGCCGGACTCGGACCGCGGTTCCGCAGCCCTGGATGTAGCGTCGCGGTCGGCCGCGGCTGATCGCGGCGTGAATGCCCGAATCAAGCCGGGGCATGACAGGCTTTTTTGACATCGACCGCTTCTCCCCGGCGCGCCGCCCTGCAACAATGGCGTCGGCAGAGCGGGGGCAGGCGATGGCCGAAGAAAGTTTCGACTACATCATCGTGGGCGCGGGTTCGGCTGGCTGCGTGCTTGCCAATCGGTTGACCGAGAATCCGAAAGTGCGCGTGCTGCTGCTCGAGGCCGGCGGCAAGGACGGCAGCATCTTCATCCAGATGCCGACCGCGCTCTCGATCCCGATGAACAAGGAAAGGTACAACTGGTTCTACCACACCGAGCCCGAGCCGGCGCTCGGCGGGCGCAGCCTGCATTGCCCGCGCGGCAAGGTGCTCGGCGGCTCGTCCTCGATCAACGGCATGGCTTATGTGCGCGGCAACGCGCTCGACTACGAGAACTGGGTCGAGATGGGCGCGCGCGGCTGGTCCTACGGCGAGGTGCTGCCCTATTTCCGCAAGGCCGAGACGCGTGCCGACGGCGGCGACGAATATCGCGGCGACAGCGGGCCGCTGCACACCTCGAACGGCACGCTGAAGAACCCGCTCTATCGCGCCTTCATCGAGGCCGGCGTGCAGGCGGGCTATCCGGCGACAAAGGACATGAACGGCTACCAGCAGGAAGGTTTCGGCCGCATGGACATGACCGTCCATCGCGGCCAGCGCTGGTCGACCGCCAACGCCTACATCCATCCGATCCGCAACCGGCCGAATCTGAAGGTTGCGCTCGAGGCGTTCGTCGACCGGGTCGCCATCGAAGGCAATCGCGCCGGCGGCGTCGCCTACACGAAGGGCGGCCGGTCGATCCATGCCAGGGCCGAGCGCGAGGTGATTCTCTCGGGCGGTCCGATCAATTCGCCGCAGCTCCTGATGCTGTCCGGCATCGGGCCGGCGGCGCAGCTCAGGGAGCACGGCATCGCAATCGTCAAGGATCTGCCGGGCGTCGGCGAGAATCTGATGGACCATCTCGAGCTCTATCAGCAGATGGAATGCATCCAGCCGATCTCGCTCTACGGCGCGCTCAACCCGGTCTCGAAGGCGATGATCGGCGCGCGCTGGACCCTCTTCAGGGACGGGCTGGGCGCGACCAACCATTTCGAAGCGGGCGCGTTCTTCCGCTCGCGGCCGGGCGTGCGCTGGGCTGACATCCAGTATCACTTCCTGCCGGCGGCGATCTCCTATGACGGCAACGCGGTCGCCGGCGGCCACGGGTTCCAGGTTCATGTCGGACCGATGCGCACCAGGAGCCGCGGCTGGGTGCGGCTGCGCTCGGCCGATCCGCGCGACAAGATGCGCGTTTTCTTCAACTACATGTCCCATCCCGACGACTGGACGGAGTTCCGCGCCGCGATCCGCCTGACGCGCGAGATCTTCGCGCAGCCGGCGCTCGATCCCTATCGCGGCCGCGAGCTCGCGCCCGGCATCGACCGGCAGACCGACGCGCAGCTCGACGAATTCATCCGCGGCGCGGTCGAGAGCGCCTACCACCCGTGCGGCACCTGCCGCATGGGCACCGACCGCATGGCGGTCGTCGATCCGGAACTGCGCGTGCACGGCATCGAGGGGCTGCGGGTCGTCGATTCCTCGATCATGCCGCAGGTCACGACCGGCAATCTCAATGCGCCGACGATCATGATCGGAGAGAAGGGCGCCGATCTCGTGAAGGGCGTGCCGCCGCTGCCGACATCCGATGCGCCTTACTGGGTGGCGCCGGACTGGCGGACGAAGCAGCGCACCGGCACGCCGGTCCGGCGCCTCGCAGCGGCCTGAGCGGCGCGCGCCGGCCGCTCGGCGGCGTCCGTAGCGGCCCGGACGTCCGGAACGGGCGTCAGTAGCGCCGGGGCCGCCGCGCGACGAGATAGGTAACGATCGACAGCACCGAACCGGCGGCGGCCGGCGCCAGCGACAGCCAGGTGAAGTCGGCCATGTCGATCAGGCCGGCGAACGATCCGACAATGCCGCCGAACAGGCCGCCGATGATCCCGAGCGAAATCAGCGCGGCATAGAGCCCGGAATCGCGCTTCTTGGTCAGCAGCGTGGCGATGACGCCGATGGCGGCACCCAGCAGCAACCACATCAGGAAACTCAAGGGAACACTCCTGCCGCGCCGGACCCGTTCGCCGAACGGGTCCGGCGCCCCTGGCGATGGGTCGTTACGCCCGCCGCGCGCGAATGACCCGGTAGACGATCAGAACCAGGATCGCGCCGCCGGTGGCGATCAGGATCGACCTGATGTTGAAGCCGGTGACGTCGCCGAGACCGAGCCGGGTGCCGAGCCAGCCGCCGACCAGTCCGCCAACGATGCCGAGCAGGATGGTGACGATGAAGCCGCCCGGATCGTTGCCCGGCATGATCAGTTTCGCCAGCAGACCGGCCACGGCGCCGACCACGATCCACGAAAGAACGCCCATGATGCTCTCCCCTTTGGATGGCCCGATGTCGGGACGACAGGATGGTACCCGATGCGGTGCCACAATTCGATTTCGGCTGCAAGCGGCGCGACGACGGTGCGTCGGTTACCCGTTTTCACCGCCACCCCCGTCGGAGATCGAATTAATCCGCCGGACAGAAACCGGTAATGTTCGAATCCCAGTTCCGGATAACCGACAGCGATTCCGCTGCCGGAACCCAGGAGATTGTCATGAACGTTCGTCTTACGTTTCCGGCGCTCGTCGGCGCCCTGCTGATCGCGGGTTCCGCCTATGCTGCAACGCCGGCCGCAACCGGTCCGGCGACCAGCACCGTCGATCGCATCCACCGGTCGATGACGCTGGCCGCAACCGACCGCTGCACCGCGCTGGAAAGCCAGTGGAACAGCGTCAAGAACCAGCACAAGACGGCGTCCGGTTTCGCACAGGCCGAGAAATACTACAATGACGGCGTCAAGATGTGCGGCAACGGCAACAAGGACGAGGGCGCCAAGCTGATCGACAAGGCGCTGCGCGCCATCGGCGTGAACCCGGTCTCGTAAACCGGCGTATGCGGCGGGCGTTGCCGAATTGTGGCCGCGGCAACGCCCGTCGCTCGCTTGACCGATCGGATGCGCGGTTTTTCCCTCTCCGCGAAGTCGGGGAGAGGGAATTGAGCCGATGCCAAGTCCCTTGGACGTCGACCCTCACCGTGCCATCGCGTAGAGCTCGAAATCCTGCGCCATCCGCTCGCGCGCGAGCGCCTCGGTCTCGCGATCGAACATGGCGGCGACCGTCGCCTCCGCCGGCCTGATGCCCGCCTTGGCGCGCGGCAGCGGACCGTTCCAGTCGATGCCGAGTTCCGCGGCCACCTCGCGCAAACCCGCTTCGAGCCGGTCGTGGCGGATGAGACGGTCGAGCGCGAGCCTGCCGTCGATCGTGCAGCGCTGCCAGTTCGATTGCGCCTCGAACCCGGCGATGAAATCCTCGAAACTCTGCGTCTTGTCGCGCCCGAGCCAGTAGTAATAGGAGATCAGCCGCTCGCGCGGGTCGCGCTCGACCGCGAACTTGAAATAGGTCGCGAAGATCCGCGCCCCCGCCGCGTCGCGGATCTCGCCGGCGCTCATATGGTTGTAGAACGCGCCGCGATGCGTCACGACCGGGCCTTGCGCCTTGATGCGCGCCTCCTGCGCCTCGGGATCGGGCTCGGGTTTGAACGCCGACTCCACGAGCGCGAAATTGCGCGCCCGCACGCCGGCCGCATGGCGTGCGGCCTCGTCGCGGGCATGGATCGGCGTCACGATGTCGAGCGGCCCGCAGAGCGGCGCCAGCGCCATCTCGACCGAGGTCGAGCCGGTCTTCTCGGTCTTGACGAAGATGAAGCGCCAGTCGTGCGAGAGGATCATGGGGCCTGGATCGCGAGATGTTGCGGGCGCGCCGCGGTCGATTGCGCGCCCGGCCTTGCCCGGACGCGATCCGCATCCTAAAGAATCGCAGCGCCGGCGAAAACCGCCGGCCACATGAAGCAGCGCCGGCGAAAACCGCCGGCCACATGAAGCAGCGCCGGCGAAAACCGCCGGCCACATGAAGCAGCGCCGGCGAAAACCGCCGCGCACGCATCGAAGGGCTTGGATCATGGCAGGCGAGGCCGGCTGGCAGTTCTGGATCGATCGCGGCGGCACCTTCACCGACATCGTCGCGCGCAAGCCCGACGGATCGCTGATCGTTCACAAGCTGCTTTCCGAGAACAGGGAACGCTATCGCGACGCCGCCGTCGCCGGCATCCGCGAGCTGCTCGGCGTCGCCCCCGGTGGCGCAATCCCGCCGGCGATCGACGCCGTCAAGATGGGCACCACGGTTGCGACCAACGCGCTGCTCGAGCGCAAGGGCGATCGCGTGCTGCTGGTCGTCACGCGCGGCTTCGCCGATGCGCTGCGCATCGCCTACCAGAACCGGCCGGATATTTTCGCGCGCCGGATCGTGCTGCCCGAGCTGCTCTACGAGCGGGTGCTCGAGGTCGACGAGCGCGTCATGGCGGACGGCACGGTGCTGACCGCGCTCGACGAGGCACCGGCCCGCGCCGGCATGCAGAAGGCCTTCGATGACGGCATCCGAGCGATCGCGATCCTGCTGATGCACGGCTACCGCTTCACCGCGCACGAGAAGCGTCTCGCCGCGATCGCGCGCGAGATCGGCTTCACGCAGATCTCGGTCAGTCACGAGGTCAGCCCGCTGATGAAGCTGGTGAGCCGCGGCGACACCACCGTGGTCGATGCCTATGTCTCGCCGATCCTGCGCCGCTATGTCGACCGGGTCGCGGGCGAGCTGGGCGAAGGCACGCGCCTCATGTTCATGCAGTCGAACGGCGGGCTTGCCGACGCGCGCGCCTTCCAGGGCAAGGATTCGATTCTCTCCGGCCCGGCCGGCGGCATCGTCGGCGCGGTCGAGACCGCGCGCCAGGCCGGCTTCGAGCGCATCATCGGCTTCGACATGGGCGGCACCTCGACCGACGTCTCGCATTACGCGGGCGAGTACGAGCGCGCCTTCAACACCTTGGTCGCCGGCGTGCGCATGCGCGCCCCGATGATGCAGATCCACACGGTGGCTGCCGGCGGCGGCTCGATCCTGCATTTCGACGGCACGCGCTTCCGTGTCGGCCCCGACAGCGCCGCCGCCGATCCGGGCCCCGCCTGCTACCGGCGCGGCGGGCCGCTGGCCGTGACCGACGCCAATGTCATGCTCGGCCGCATCCAGCCGGATTTCTTCCCGCGCGTCTTCGGCCCCGACGGCGACCGGGCGCTCGACGCCGGGATCGTGCGCGAGAAATTCGCCGCGCTCGCCGCCGAAGTCTCGCGCGCGACCGGCTCGCCGCGCACGCCGGAGCAGGTCGCCGAAGGCTTCCTCAGGATCGCGGTCGAGAACATGGCGAACGCGATCAAGGAAATCTCGATCCAGCGCGGCTACGACGTCACCCGCTACACGCTCGCCTGTTTCGGCGGCGCCGGCGGCCAGCACGCCTGCGCGATCGCCGACGTGCTCGGCATGACCTCGATCCTGGTGCATCCCTTCGCCGGCGTGCTCTCGGCCTACGGCATGGGCCTCGCCGACGTGCGCGTGCTCAAGGAAGGCGCGGTCGAGGCGACGCTCGCGGAGAACGCGCTGCCGACGCTGCACACCAAGCTCGCCGAACTCGAAACATCCGCGCGCGCCGAGCTCGACGCCCAGCGCATCCCGACCGCGAATGTCGATGTCGTGCCGCGCATCCATCTGCGCTACGAGGGCACCGACGCGCCCCTGGTCGTCGGCTTCGGCGACCTTGCGACCATCATGGCCGGCTTCGAGACCGCGCACCGCCAGCGCTACGGCTTCATCGTGCCGGAGAAGGCTTTGATCGTCGAAGCGCTCTCGGTCGAGCTGATCGGGCACACGGCCGCGGTCGGCCGCGGCGAACCAACGGAACAGGGCGAGGGGAAGGCGATGCCTGCGGCATCGAGTTCTGCGAGTACCCCCCTCCCTAACCCTCCCCCGCACGTCGCGGTCGGCCGCGACCGATCGCGGCAAGGGGGGAGGGAATTAAAGAAAGAATCTCCCCTCCCCTTGCGGGAGGGGGTAGGGGGAGGGGTCTCCTCAAGCAAGAACTCGTCTCCCCGCGCGCCCGAACTGCGCGCAAAGGTCTCGATGCACATCGCCGGTGAAACGCTCGCGACGCCGCTGTTCGATCGTTCTGACCTCGCGCCCGGCACCGCCATCGACGGACCGGCGATCGTCGTCGAAGCGACGGGCACCAACGTGATCGGGCCCGGCTGGCGCGCGACCATCGACGCGCTCGGCAATCTCGTCATGAACCGCACCGTCCCGATGCAACGATCGGCCGCACTCGGAACAAACGTCGACCCGGTGATGCTCGAAATCTTCAACAATCTCTTCATGTCGATCGCCGAGCAGATGGGCGCCACGCTCGAGAACACCTCGCACTCGGTCAACATCAAGGAGCGGCTCGATTTCTCCTGCGCCGTGTTCGATCGCGACGGCAAGCTGATCGCCAACGCGCCGCACATGCCGGTCCATCTCGGCTCGATGGGCGAGAGCGTCGAGACCGTGATCCGCGCCCGCGGCGCCACGCTGCAGCCCGGCGACGTGTTCGTGCTGAACGCGCCCTATAACGGCGGCACCCATCTGCCCGACATCACCGTCATCACGCCGGTGTTTGCGGAGGATGCGGCCGCTTCGCGATCGGAAGATACAAGCGCATCGAATCGTTCAGGTACCCCCCACCCTAACCCTCCCCCGCAACGGGGGAGGGGACTTAAGGGTACAGAGAGAGAGTCAAAAAATGATTCGCCCCTCCCCTTGCCGCGGTCGGCCGCGGCAGACCGCGGCGTGCGGGAGGGGGCAGGGGGAGGGGGCGGAAACAAATCCAACAAGCCCCTCTTCTGGGTCGCCAGCCGCGGCCATCACGCCGATATCGGCGGCATCACGCCGGGCTCGATGCCGGCCTCCTCGCGCACCGTCGAGGAGGAGGGCGTGCTGATCGACGACGTGGTGCTGGTCGAGCGAGGCCGCTTCCTCGAAAAGGAACTCCGCGACCTGCTCGCCTCCGGAAAATATCCCGCGCGCAATCCCGACCAGAACGTCGCCGATCTGCGCGCGCAGATCGCCGCCAACGAGAAGGGCGTGCAGGAGCTGCGCCGCATGGTAGCGCAGTTCGGCCTCGATGTCGTCGCGGCCTACATGCGCCACGTCCAGGACAATGCCGAAGAGCAGGTCCGCCGCGTGCTCGACGTCCTCAAGGACGGCAATTTCGTCTACGAGATGGACGATGGCGCGAAGATCGCGGTCGCCGTCACGGTGGACCACGCGCAGCGCTCGGCGCGCGTCGATTTCACCGGCACCAGCGCGCAGCTGGCCAACAATTTCAACGCGCCCTCGGCTGTCTGCAAGGCGGCCGTGCTCTACGTCTTCCGCACGCTCGTCGCCGACGACATCCCGATGAATGCCGGCTGCCTCAAGCCGCTCGAGATCGTGATCCCCGACGGCTCGATGCTCTGCCCGCGCTATCCCGCGGCCGTCGTCGCCGGCAATGTGGAAACATCGCAATGCATCACCGATGCGCTCTACGGCGCGCTCGGCGCGATGGCGGCGGCGCAGGGCACGATGAACAACCTGACCTTCGGCAACAGGCGCTACCAGTAT
>Ga0187892_10006413_pt1 | contig 17490 bp, 19 predicted proteins | sample MA1701073metaG_FD_139345 | JGI IMG/M metagenome (GOLD analysis project Ga0187892, IMG submission 139345) | Bio-ooze microbial communities from a basaltic lava cave in the Kipuka Kanohina Cave System on the Island of Hawaii, USA - MA170107-3 metaG ... | reverse complement strand
GCGACATTCTAGGGGCAAACGGAATCGTCAACGAGTATCCCGTGATTCGCCACATGTTGAATCTGGAAACAGTCAACACCTACGAGGGCACGTACGATATGCACACCCTCATCATCGGACGTGACATTACCGGCGAAGATGCGATTCGATGAAGCTATTTCAGATCACCAAGGCTGACTGGCGCTGAACCACGATGCCTTCGTCAGTAAAGGGTGAACGTCAGCTGGCTGCTTTGGGAGTGCAGGCGGCGCTCGATCGGGGTGACCGGTTGGTGTTCGCCGGCCCAATTTACACGCTCCGCAAGGACCCTGAAGCAAAGGTGCGACTGGTTTTCTTGCGCGACGAAGAAAAACGCATCGCGGTGGGGTACGCCCGTCTCGAGGGCAACGATTGGTACCCCGTCGAGCACGAGCCCTTCACGATGCGGGCGTTCGGCTACTACGAGCGGCGCTTGAAACGAATCGGCGACCGCGTCGATCCGAAAGATCGACAGACGGACTGGTGAACGGCGTCGCCGCGAAGTAGTAGAGAAGAAGGCGGACTCGGCTCCGCGATATGCGGTGGAGGTTTTGGATGATCACTGTACCGGCGATCCGGTTGCATCAATTCGGAGTCTACTTCTATCAAGCCATTCTCGGCGTGCGCGACGTGCAAAAGCTCGTGCGCTTCGAGGTCCTGAGCTACGGCAACGAGCCGCGCAAGAAAAAGGGCTCGATACGCACCAAGCGCGCCGGCACCGTCAACTGGGACGTCCTCGAGCAGAAGATCGCTCATAGCGCCGAAGCGTACCAACGCCCGGTCATTCAAAAGAAGATCGCCGACCTGATGGACTACTACGTTCAATGCTCGGAGGCCGGAAATCTGCCGGCCATCCCTGGCGCTGTTCTGCTGGTCAGCGACAAGCGACTGGAGTTCGTACCGATCAGCTCGCATCGGATCCTGGGCGTCTTGCAGCTGCCGCCTGAAGAAGGTGCCTTGCGTGCTCTCGACGGCCAACATCGCCTGCTCGCGCTGCATCAGTTGGCGGAGGAACGCGCCGTCACGGATGTCCAAGTACCAGCAGTTGTCTTTGATCGACTGGCGGCCGACCAGGTGGTGGAGCTCTTCGTCACGATCAATGCCAAGCACACGAAGCTCAATCCATCGCACTTGATCAGTCTGTCGGGCCGGCGGCTCTATCCCGATGCGTCATTGGCCGCTAGCCACGACGTGATTCGAGCGCTGAACGAGGATCGCGCCTCGCCGCTCGCCGGCGAGATCCGGTTGTTTGGGGTCGGGCACGGCCGCGTTGCACAAGCGCCGTTGGCGGAAGAGCTGAAGACGGTCTTCAACTCGTTCGATGCCTTCGGTGGCAAGCAAGCAGCGAACTTCCGCGACCATGCAACCCGTTTCTTTCTGAACTACTTCAAGCAGGTCGCGAAAGTCTTCCCCAAGGCCTGGCAAGGCAAGCGTTACAGCATAAAAACCGCGATGGCGTTGCGGGCCTTCCTACGCGTCGTACCCGATGTCATCGCGGCAGTTCGGCGCAACGGGAACGATCCTTTCGAAGCATCAGCGATCGCCAGGGCGATCGAGCCATGGGGCGACTACATCGGCGACGCACGGTTCGAGACCGACGGCGAATGGCGTCAGAAGCTCGCCGGCGGCACCCGCGGAACTGTCGACGTGCTCGCGCGTGAGCTGCGCTCGGCGTTGGGAACGACGAGGTAGGAAACGGTTACGTCGGTGTTTTCTTCAAGCTGCCCAGAAAGCCCTTGAGCGGCTTGGTGTTGAGCACGTCGGCCTTCGTTGCCCAACCGCGACGCGCGGTAGCGATCCCGTAGTGCATGTAGTCGAGGTGCTGCAGGCTGTGAGCATCAGTATCGATGACGAGCTTGACGCCGGCCTCAACTGCCTTGCGCACGTGTTCGTCACGGAGATCCAGCCGCTCGGGGTAGGCGTCTATCTCCAAAGCCGTCCCGGTGCGCTTCGCGGCTTCGATGACGGCGTCAATGTCCATGTCGCAAGGCTCCCGCTTCTGCAGGATACGAGCCGTAGGATGAAACAAGACGTGCGCATGCGGATTTTCCATGGCGCGAATCACTCGCCGCGTCATATCCGCCCGCGGCAAGTTGAAATGCGAATGGATTGCAACCCCGACGACGTCGAGCGTGGCAAGGGTCGCGTCGTCGATATCGAGCGATCCATCTTTGTTGATATTGACCTCGGCACCTTTGAGAACGCGGAATCCACGCAAAGATCGATTGACCTTGTCGATCGCAGCGCCCTGTTTGCGGATTCCTTCCTCATCCTGCCCCATCATCGCCAAACCCTTGGTGTGATCCGTGATGGCGATGTACTCGCGGCCAAGACGCCGTGCCCCAGCAACCATTTCCTCGATCGAGTTGGCGCCATCCGTCCATTCGGTCTGGATTTGCAGGTCGCCACGGATGTCGTCGTAGTCGATGAGCTCGGGCAATTCCCCTTCCGCAGCGGCACGGATCTCGCCGGTATTTTCGCGCAGCTCGGGAGGCACGTACGAGAGTCCTAGAATCGCATAGACCTCTTCTTCGGTTTTCCCGGCAACCTGCTTGTCGCCGCGGAACACGCCGTACTCATTCAGCTTGAGTTTCTTCGCCAGCGCCATCTTGCGCAAAGTGACATTGTGGTCCTTGCTGCCGGTAAAGTAATTGAGCGCGGCACCCCAGCTCGCGGCTGGTACGACACGCAGGTCGACGTCCATGCCGGTATTCAGCTTGACGCTCGCCTTGGTGTGGCCTTTGCCGTGGACGTGAACCACGGACTCCATCGCGACAAAGGCGTTCATCACGGCATCCGGATTCTTCGCAACGACGAGGAGATCGCCGTCGCCGATGGTTTCCTTGCGCCGTCGGGTGGAACCAGCGATGGCAACGCGTTGCACTCCCTTGAGCCCCGCAAGATACCCTTCGATGGCACTGAGCATCGGTAACGCGGCCCCGAGGGTGAATCGCCCCCTGCTCTGCCGCAGGAATCCGATTCCTTTGAGGATCTTCTGCTCGCTTTTTTCCCCGAAGCGGGCGAGCTCGCGGATCTTGCCGGCTCGGGCTACACGCTCCAGATCATCGAGGTTGCGGACGCCCAGCTCATCGTAGAGCGCCTTGACCATCTTCGGACCCAAGCCTTCAACGCCTGTGAGCGCAGTGACATCGACCGGTGTCTTTTTCTTCAGCGCGTCGTAGTACGGCAGGCGCCCATCTTCGATCAGACTGACGATCTTCTCGCCGATACTCTTGCCGACACCTGGAATCTTCTCGACCGCTTTGGTGCCGCCGCGCTCGAAGATTTCGCTGATCGGGTCCTCGAGAGATTCGACGGCGTGCGCTGCCTTCTCGTACGCACGTGGTTTGAACGCAACGCCGTCCATTTCCAGAAACGCGGCGATCTCGTTCAGAACCCGCGCGATCTCGGCATTGGTCATGTCATCGGCTGAGAGCGATCACATCGGGACTGTCGCACTCCGGGCAGAGCGCACCGGGTTGTTTCGATTCGAAAACCTTGAAGCAGGTTTGACACTCGAAGACCTGCGGCTCGTCGCTGCGCGACGTCGCCGCCGGCGCCTCTTCCAAAGCGGTGTCAGGCTCGTCGACGTCGGCACCCGTCAGTCGATCCAACAATCGCGCCCACCAACTCATCAGGCGTGGCCGACGAAGAACTTATCGTAGCCTTCGATCATGCCGGAGTGGGCTACGACACTGAAACGGAAGGCGCGACGGATCAGCGCCTGTTGTTCTCGTGTCTGACCGCAGCGTTCGAGAGCCGCGATGGCGTTGGCGCTGTGCTCCTCCTCGGCTTCGATATGGATTGCCCAGAACTCGAGCGTCACCTCATCGAGACCGTAGTGCCGCTTCAAGCCTTCGTAGATCACCTGCGCACCATTCGGGCGGTCGGGGACCTCCATCTCGACCGCCAGGCCGAACGCGCCCAATCCTTCTTCGAATGAGTTGCGGCAGTAGTAGCCCATCGCGGCAGCGGCTCCGATTGTAGACGCCAGCGGCAGGTGTTCGAGCAGCGTCGCGCGCGTGATGCCCAACCCCGCGCAAAACTGGATGTACAGATCGTGGTGCTCCGCTTCTTTGATGTATCCCATCTCCCCCGCAAGATTGCGGGCGATAAGCTGATAGGCGCGCCGGTCGGGCAAGATCGGGGCCTTCGACAACCACGCAGCGATCGTCGGGATCGCAGGCTCAACGTAGTAGAAGAAATCCTTGGCGAATCGCTCGAGCTGACCGCGATTCAGCTTGCCCGTGACCAGATCGCGCAGGAAGCGCCCATGCGGTCCGTGCGTGCGCTTGAACTCGATGCACTCATCCAAGAAATCCGCCGGTGACAATGCACAATCCGTCACGAGCCCCATGAATCTCCCCTTTCGCTGTTCCTGCCGAATGACTCCATACTGGCGAGCACCTCGGGTTCACAAGCCCATGTCGCGTATCGTCTCAGACAGTTCGCCGAAGGCAGAAATGATCGGCCCGGCACCGGCGATTTCGTCGCGGTGGCCATGACCGTAGTCGCAGCCGATGAAGGCACAGCCTACATCCCTCGCCGCTTCCACGTCGCTGGTGCGGTCGCCGACCATGATCATTTGCTGCGGCGCGATCGCGTCCCGCTTCATGTATTCGCGCAGCAGATCGGGCTTCGTCACTCTTGAGCCGCTCTCAACAGCGATGAGGTCGACGAAGTATCGCTGTAGATCATACGTCGTCAGCACGGCCGCAACGTAAGGTCTTCTACCGTTCGAAGCGACGGCGAGACGATATCCATCCATACTCAAGGCTTCCAACGTTTCGCCCACTCGCGGAAACAGGGTTCCCTCACCTCGGCGGACGTGTTCGCAGATGACAGGAAGAGTTTCGTGGTAGAGGAGATCGACGGCGTCGGCTGCGATCGAGGGAAAAAGGCGATTCAGGATCTCCGGCACCGGCCAGCCGACATGAGCGAGGATCTCGCGCGTCTCGGGAACGCACGGGAACGACTCTGGCCGGCGTTGGTTCACTCGTGCGATCGCTTCGCGGTAGGCTTCGCCGAGGAACGGCTCTGCGCTGTAGAGCACGCCGTCGAGGTCAAAGGCTACGAAGCACGGCACAGCTCCTTATAGCCACATACGCCGGTTGCGCCCAGACCCCCGTGGGCGGGACGGCGGCACTGCTTTAATTCCGCGCCGGGTTTCGATAATCGCCTACGGCATGTCGGGGCTTCTGGTCGAAGCGCGCGGCTTGACGCGACGCTTTGCTGAAATACATGCGCTCAAGCACCTCGACCTGGATGTGCAAACGGGGGAAGCTGTCGCGATTCTGGGCCCGAACGGCGCCGGTAAGACGACGTTGCTGCGCCTGCTGGCGACCTTGTTGCGCCCGAGCGCCGGCTCGTTGAAACTGTTCGGCAAGCCGCTCAACGACGGCGGTGCGCAAGCACGCCGTCAAATCGGTTTTCTATCGCATTCCAGCTTCCTCTATCCGGACCTTACCCCGATCGAGAATCTCGAATTTTACGCGGCCGCGTTTCGCGTCACCGACGCGAGTGAGCGGGTTCGAGAAGCGCTCAACGAAGTCGGGTTGCTCGGTTGGCGCAACCGCCCGGTCGGAACGCTTTCGCGCGGAATGGAACAGCGCTGCGCCCTGGCTCGAGCCCTGCTCCACCGTCCCAGCTTGTTGTTGCTCGACGAGCCTTTCAGCGGTCTCGACGTCGACTCCGCCGCGATGCTGTCGGCCATCCTGCGTCGTGAGCACGAGCAAGGCGCCACGATCCTCATGACCACGCATGAGCTGCCGCGCGCGCTTGAAGCCTGCAGCCGGGGGATTGTTCTGGCGCGCGGGGAAGCGCGGTGGGACGGAAGTCTCATCGACGTCGACCTCGACGCGCTGCGACAAACGTACTCGGCGTCCACGAGTGCTTCATGAGCGGACTCCTGGCATTGATCCGCAAAGATCTGCGCGTCGAGCTGCGCACGAAGGAGACCCTGGCTTCGTTACTGCTCCTCGGCATCCTCACGCTGCTCGTCCTCAGCTTCGCGTTCGAACCGGGAAGCGAGTCGCGCGGCGAAGCAGCTCCCGGAGCGTTGTGGGTTGCGGTGACGTTTTCGGCTGTTCTGGGAATGAACCGCTCGTTCGCATCCGAACGCGACAACGATTGCCTGCAGGGCTTGCTGCTCTGTCCAGTGGATCGTGGGACGATCTATCTGGCGAAGGCCGCGGCCAATTTTCTTTTCATGATGGCGGCACAAGCGGTGATTCTCCCCGTATTCGTCTTCTTCTTTGATCAGACAATCAGCTCGAGTTGGCTCGGCGTGATGGCGTGCCTCGCACTCGGAGTCCTCGGGTTGTCGGCCGTCGGCACCCTGTTCGCCGCAATTGCCGTTCGAACTCGCGCCAGGGAAGTCATGCTGCCTCTACTCATGCTGCCGCTCGTCGTTCCGCTATTCATCGGCGGGATCAGAACAACGGCGCGACTGCTCGCAGGCCGGCCGCTCGCCGACGTGGCGCAATGGCTCAACTTGATGCTCGCGTTCGATCTGGTGTTCCTGGTTGTCGGCTGGTTGGTGTTCGCATATGCTGTCGAGGAATGACGAGCCGAGCGATCGCGTGGACCGATTCCCTCCTGCCTCCGCTTACGTTCTTCACGATGGCGTCGGCCCTGTATCTCGTCTTCGTCTACGTTCCGACGGATGAAGCACAGGGAATCGTCCAACGGATTTTTTATTTTCACGTACCGATCGCAATGATGACCTACTGCTCCGTCGCGACGGTCGCACTGTTCAGCATCCTCTATCTTTGGCGCGGCGATCGAGTCTACGACCGCGTCGCCCACGCCGGCGGTGAGCTGGCGGTTTTCTTCTGCTCCTTGGTGTTGATCACCGGCCCCATCTGGGCTCGCCCGATTTGGGGCACCTGGTGGACCTGGGATGCACGCCTGACAGCAACGCTCATCCTCTGGCTCATCTACGCGGCGTACCTGATGTTGCGCAGCGTGTCGCCCGGCGTGGAGGGCGCACGATATGCAGCGGTACTTGGTATCGTGGGGGCCTTCGACGTACCGATCATCAATCGAGCCGTGTACTGGTGGCGCACGATCCATCCGGCGGTGCTGGTGAATCGCGAAGGCGGCACCGGGCTCACCGATCCCCGCATGCAACTTGCGTTGGCGGTCAGCTTCGTCGGCTTCTTCTTGCTCTTCCTCTTGCTGCTGCGCTTGCGTACGGACAGCCTGCGGCTAACCGACTCCGTCGAAGACCTTCGACAGCAGGCTTTGACCGCATGAAGAATCTCGACTTCTTGTTCGCCGCCTATACTGCAATCTGGGTTCTTCTCTTCTTCTACATCTCGACCCTGTCGCGCCGAAATCGATCGCTCGAGAAGGAGCTCGAGGAGTTGCGCGAGATTCTGGAGCAACGCAGGCAGCGTCCGAACACTTGATCTCGGCGCTGTCTCTATTGCCATCGACGGATGGCATGGCCGAAGCATGGCAACACCGAAAGTCGCGCGATGTCCGACCTGCGGACGAATCACGCCCTGGGAAGGCAATTCGCATCGCCCGTTCTGTAGCGATCGTTGCCGGCTCGCCGACCTGGGGAACTGGGCTGGCGAGCGCTACCGAATCGCCGGCGAAGCGGTGGATCCAGACCCGGCTTCCGAGAGCGAAGATCAGGATGACTAGTGCGCCGATGCCAGCGCAGCAGGTACCTCCGGTCGGGTATCGTCGTGCTATTGCATGACTGACATTGATTCTTTAGCGTTACGTCGTATCAAATGACGGCAAGTCTCAAGTTCCTGATCGGCTCGATCGCGCTGACCGGCGCGGTAGCCTACCTGATCTACGCCGGTGTTCAGCAAGGCGGCGTTTACTACTTCAAGATCGACGAGTTTCTGGCTGAGCAAGAGTCCTATCGCGGCGAAGCGGTTCGCGTCGCCGGGCGGGTTACCGTCGGTAGCGTCACGAGGAAGATGACGCCGACCGGCGAGGAGCTCAAGTTTCAGATCGGCGATTTTGTCAGCGACGGCGAGGCCAAGGACACAGTCAAAGTGCACTTCGTCGGCGTGACTCCAGACATGTTCAAAGCCGAGGGTGGAAGTGACGTCATCGTCGAAGGCAAATTCGATGGCGCGGTGATTCATGCGCAGAGCGTGATGACTTCCTGTCCATCCAAGTACGAAGCGGAAGCGCAACAACAAGCAGCCGGCGGGGTGCCGAGTGGCAGTTGATCGATTGACCTTCAGCATCTGCGGCGTGCGGGGGATTGAATGACCGATGTCGGTTCGATGGCCCTGGCAATCGCCTGGGTCATGGCGCTCTACTCCGCCGTCATGGCGCTCATCGGGGCGCGCACGCGCAAGCGCGACTTCATGGCGAGCGCAGAGCATGCAGCGCTAGCCGTCTGGGGCTTGGTCCTCGTCGCCGTCGCCGCACTGTTGCACGCGTTGGTGACGCACGATTTCAACGTCGCCTACGTCGCCGAGTACTCCAGCAGCACTCTGCCGCTCTACTACACGGTCGCCGCCCTTTGGGGCGGCCAAGCCGGTTCGTTGCTGTTCTGGCTGTTGATCCTCACCTCGATGTCGTCGGTCGTCCACCTCCAGAATGCGGAACGCAATCGCGATCTGATGCCGTACGTGACGGCGACACTGATGGTGGTGTCGTTGTTCTTCTTGTCGATGGTCAATTTCGTCACGCCGCCGTTTGAGCGTCTGGCATTCACGCCGCCGGAGGGGCGTGACCTCAATCCGTTGCTGCAGAATTACTGGATGACCATCCACCCGCCGTCGCTGTACATCGGCTTCGTCGGTTGCTCAATACCGTTCGCCTTCGGCATGGCAGCACTGGCGACTGGTCGGCTCGACGACGTTTGGATCCGTACGACACGCCGTTGGACGCTCTTGGCATGGTTCTTCCTGAGCTTGGGCAATCTGTTCGGCGCCGAGTGGGCGTACCTGGTTCTCGGTTGGGGCGGCTATTGGGCATGGGATCCGGTTGAGAACGCCGCCCTCATGCCTTGGTTTACGTGCACCGCGTTCCTGCATTCGGTCATGATCCAGGAAAAGAAGAACATGCTGAAGATCTGGAACATGGTGCTCATCATTCTGACGTTCTCGTTGACGATCTTCGGCACGTTCCTGACGCGCAGCGGCGTGATCTCGTCGGTGCACTCGTTCACGCAGTCGGGGTTGGGCCCTTATTTCCTCAGCTTCCTCGGCTTCATGATGGTAAGCGCTTTCGGACTGCTCCTCTGGCGCCTGCCGCTGCTGCGCAGCGAGAACGAGCTCGATTCGCTGCTGTCTCGCGAAACCGCTTTTCTACTCAACAATCTCGTGCTCGTCGGGCTTGCCTTCGCAACCTTTTGGGGAACGATCTTTCCGGTGATTTCCGAAGCCGTTCGCGGCGTGAAGATCACCGTCGGCCCACCGTTCTTCAACAAGGTCAACGCACCCCTCGGGCTCATCCTGTTGTTCCTCACGGGGGTCGGACCGGTCATCGCCTGGCGTCGGGCTTCCTGGCGGAATCTGCAGCGCAACTTCTTCGCGCCATTCGCGATCGGATTGCTCGGCGGCGTCGCTCTCTTCATCGGTGGAATGCGCCACTACTACGCGCTGGTGGCTTTCTCCGTGTGCTTCTTCGTCCTCTCCACCATCTTCATGGAGTTCTTCCGCGGCGTTCGCGCCCGTCAGGCCATGATGCGTGAAGCGCCACACATCGCGCTGGCGCGGTTGGTCGGCAAGAACCGGCGTCGTTACGGAGGCTACATCATCCACATCGGCATCGTCATGATGTTCCTGGCCTTCACCGGCACATCGGCGTTCAAACAGGAGCGCCAGATCACGGTAAATCCGGGGGACAGTTTCGAGCTTGGCGGCTACACGCTGCGCTACGATGGCGTCGAAACCGAAGATACCCCACACATCGCCTACTTGTCGGCTACTGTCGCGGTTCTACAGGACGGTGCGTTGGTCGAGACGCTGCGACCGGAGAAACGCTTCTACAAGAAGCCGGAGCAGCCGACGACCGAGGTCGCAATTCGCTCGACTCTCGGCGCCGATCTCTACCTTGTGCTCGGCGGCTACGATCAGGATACGAAGATGGCGACGATCCAGGCGTACGTGAACCCGCTGGTAGGTTTCTTGTGGTACGGGGGACTGGTCCTGGCGTTCGGCACCTTTGTCACGATCTGGCCCACGCGAGTGCCGGTCCCGGCTGCAGCATACGTTCCGGGATCACGCGAGCGGGTCGCGACGAAGTGACCATCTCCAATCGTCGCTACAGCCTGGGTCGATGACACTGGTCCGGTTAGTCAATCCGCTCGTGACGACACTTTGTGCGGCTGCGATCACCGGCATTCTCTCCTTCCCGCTCCACGTCGAGGCAGCTGACGGATCGGCCATCTCTTTTCAGGAGGTCGAGGAATCGCTGACGTGCCAGTGCGGCTGCGGCCTCACCGTTCACAGTTGTAATCATCTGCAGTGCCCGTCGGCTCTACCACTGCGAGCTGAGATTCGGGAACAAATGGCGCTGGGGAAAAGCAAGGAGGAAATCCTCGCCTATTTCGGTGTGAAGTACGGGGAAAAGATTCTCTCGGCGCCGACAACAGAAGGTTTCAACCTGTTTGCTTGGATCACTCCGTTTCTCCTCGTCGCCATCGGCGGGACCTTCATCGTCGTAACGGTTCGCAGATGGGTGGGCCGGCGCGCTCATGCGCCGATCCCGCGCGAGCCGACAACGCCCGCGGCCTCGCCCTACACCGAAGTCCTCGAGAAGGAGCTCAAGGACTTCGACGCGTGACCGCCGAATATCGCCGTCGCAAGGATTGATCTGGATCGCGTAATGACTGTGTTTCTGGGGGCCCTCATGGTGATCGTCGCCGGCTTGTACGTGGCGGCGCCTTTCTTTCGTCGCGATGCCGATGCCGATGCTCCGCTGTCAGAGCCCGTGGCACCGGCCGAGCTCCTGGACCGGCAGAAGCGCGAGGCTTACGCCGCGATCAAGGAAGCCGAGTTCGACCGCCAGATGGGAAAGCTGTCGGACGCCGATTTCGAGACGCTGACAGAGAAGTATCGCCTGCAGGCACTGGCAGCCATCAGCGGCTTGGAAGCAAAGAGCGAGAGTGCCGATCGTGGCGCCGGACGCAACCCGATACGGCTCGCGTTTTGCGCCACTTGTGGCCACAAGCTACCGACAAAGGCGAATTTCTGTCCCGCGTGTGGACGGGGGATCAAGGCCGACCGTGAATTGCTACGCGTCCAGATGGGCAAGGCGTTGCAGGATCCGATCGCTCAGATCGGTTGACCACCGAACGACGTCTGCGCCGATCAGATCGGCATGCGATGTCACCTTCGGGTCGAATCTACAACTGCGCGCGCGAGCCCGGGCAGATCGGACATGATAGCGTCAACCCCGAGTCCCACGAGCTCCTCCATTTCCTCACGTTGATTGATGGTCCAGACGTGAACTTCGAGGTTGAAGCGACGGGCGGCAGCCAGGCTGTCGGCTGTCACCAGCTCGACTTCACCGAACCGCGGCGGGATCTGTAGAGCGCTTCCGGCCGGATGGTATCCGTCAAAGTTTCCGGACTGAACGCGGCTGAAGAAGTCCATCGCTTCGAGCGTGGCGAAGCTCGTCACCATGTCGCCTGCGTGGCGTCGAATAGTCGCCATGATGGAATCATGCTCCGCCGCTAGAATGACACGCCCGGCGGCGTCGCACCGTTCGACGACACGCACGACTTCTTCGACGATCGCGGGATCCTCCTGCTTGATCTCCATGTTGCAGGGGACATCCGGAAACGTTCGTAGCAGCGTCTCGAGCGACGGGATGCGCACGCCGTGCCCGCGATAGGGGAAATCGACGCCGTCCCGCGTGAAGCGATATCCGGCGTCGAGCTTCTGCAATTGCGACCAGGTTTGCGAGCGCAGGAGCCCTTCTCCATTCGTCGTGCGTTCGAGATCCGGATCGTGCATCACGCAGATCACACCGTCACTGGAGGCATGCACGTCAAGCTCGAAGACGTCCGCACCGAGGGCGCGCGCCAGAGCAAACGATGGGAGGGTGTTTTCCGGCGCCTGCCCGGCAGCACCGCGGTGTCCGAAGACGAGAGGACGATTGGATGGGAGTGCTTTTATGGGCATGAACGTCAGTGTGTCACAGTGTGATGCGGGATTGAAACTGCGATGAGCTTGATTCCGCACCGTGATAGCGCCATTGAGTCGAGCTTCGATGCGCGTCCTGAAGGTACTCGTTGCGGGCCTGCTTCTTGTCGCTGCACCGGCCGCGGCAGCGAGCGTCTGGTTCTGGAAGCAGCTTTCAGTTCCCATTGCGCTGCCTCGCGAAGGAGCGATCGTGACGGTCGCCCGCGGCGAAGCTTTCGGCACCGTATGCAGCCATCTCGAAGAATCCGGTGTCGTGCGGCATGCGTGGGTTCTGTATTGGTGGGGGCGATGGACCGGCGAGGATCGCCTCGTCCGCAGCGGCGACTACAAGTTCGACGAACCGATTTCGCCGATCGCGATTCTTCAGTCGCTGCGCACGGGTGGCGCGGCGCTGAACCGTGTGACCATTTCGGAAGGGCGAACGGTCGCAAGCGTCGCCAACCTACTCGATCGTGCCGGTCTCGGCGGCGCCGACGAGTTTCTCTGTATTGCTTCCGATCCCCAATTTCTCGGGTCGCTCGACCTTCCCGCAAGCGGCCTTGAAGGCTATCTCTTCCCGGACACCTACGACTTCGCTCGAACGACTACCCCGGCCGATATCCTGCGGGCGATGGTGCAACGCTTCCGCCAGCAGATTCAGCCGCTGCAGGCGCGGGTTGCAGCTTCGGGCCTGACCGAAGCCGACGTCGTCACCCTCGCGTCGATCATCGAAAGCGAAACTGGTGCGGCGCGAGAGCGAGCGCTGATCTCCGGCGTCTTTCACAACCGCTTGCGCATCGGTATGCGGCTACAAGCCGACCCAACGGCGGTCTACGACCGTGGTCTCACGGTTCCGACGGCCGACGATCTGAGGATCGATTCGCCCTACAATACGTACATCTATCCCGGCCTGCCGCCCGGACCGATCTGCAACCCCGGCCTGGCCTCGATCGAAGCAGCTCTCGAACCGATGAACGTTCCGTATCTTTATTTCGTCGCCAACAAAGACGGCTCGCATGTGTTTTCGCGCACCTTGGAGGAACACAACCGCGCCGTCGCCGCGGCACGCCGAACAACGCAACCGTGAATTCGAACGAAGATCGCTAACCGACTTCAACCGAAACTTGACGTGCAGCGAGAAAGCCGCAACCATCCGCGCCGGGAGGATTCAATGGCACAAGAACTACAGGCATGTTGCCAACGCGCCCGGAAAGAGTTCATCGACCGCGTAACAAAAACGTTAAAGAGCTATCCGCTGATCAAGGACCTGCCTTGTCCGCAGTGCCGGCGCGTTATTCCAATCCGACTCTACGAACCACCGGAACAAGCGGCAGCGAGTTGAACGCTGCCCGCGCGCCGAGGCTGATCGTCAACCCGAACCCCTATCCTGAGAGACAAACCACCGCCCGGCGGGGGGGAGGGGGCGAGACACTCCACCGCCCGCCGAGCGGGTGTTGGGGGGCCAGTTTGACCCAACCTTCGCTGATACTTTCACGGCGAATGCCCAAAGGCCTTCACCGAGATCCGATCTTTTCAACTTTGATGCGGAGCGAGCCGGAACCGCTCAAGAGCTTTTCGGCGGTCTTGACGTCCCCGGCCTGCGTGCGGCGTCCGTAGAGGTGGCGTTCGTTGAACGACCGGCTGGCCTCAGGGCAACCACCATCCTCCACCGCTTCTCGTCCTTCGACCACTTGCCAGTCGCAATCAGCTGCATGTGAACTCCCTCCGATAGCTTCAACGTCCATCTACATTGGCAAGCCGCGTGCCAACTGATGACAGCGGTTTGCCAGTGAGATCAGAGCTGTCGGAATGAACGTTTACGAACAGTGAGGGACCGAGGAAGGATAAAAAATGAACGACCGCTACTTTTCTGCACTGATCAGCGGCGGCCGTCGCCGCCAGAACCGAGTCGCCTGTTCGAAGGCGAAAGCCAGCTGTAGAACACCGAGGTCGTCGCGATGACGTCCGACGATCTGCACACCTATCGGAAGTCCCTCGGGTGTGAACCCACACGGCACTGAGATCGCCGGATTGCCGGTGACCGACACGAAGTAGCACGACTTCATCCAGTCGATATACGTGTCCATCCTGTTGCCCTCGATCGCCTTGACCCAGCGTTCGGAGACATCGAACGGCGGCACCTGACTAACGGGTAGGATCAAGAATTCATAGATGGACATGAACTCACGGATCCGGTGGTAGAGCTGGCCCTGGAGACCCTCGGCGCGACCGACCTGCGGCCCGGTCAGCTTGCGACCCTGCTCGATGTTCCATGCGACCGTCTCTTTCAGCTGGTCGTGCTGGCCGTCAAACAAGGCACCCAAGCTAAGCTCGAAGATGACCGCGCGTAAGACCTTGAAAGCCTCGTCGGCTCCTTCCAGATCCGGCTCGGCGTCGTCAACGAAGCACCCGAGATCGGCAAATGTGTTTCGTTGTGAATCGACTACGGCCGTGACGCGCGCATCGACAGGGAACGACCCGCCGAGGTTCCGGCTCCACGCGATCCGCGTTCCCTTGAAGTCCCGGATCAGTGGCGGCGCGAAGATTCCTCCCGGTTCACTGATCGAGAGTGGCGAGCGCGCATCCGGGCCGGCCATCGCGCTGAGCAGCAGGGCGACATCCGTAACTGTGCGCGCCATCGGTCCGTCGATCGATAGCGGCGACCAGGGCGTAAGCGTTGGCCACGATGGCACGCGGCCTGGCGAAGGACGCAGACCGACGACGTTGCAGAAGCTCGCCGGATTGCGCAGGGAACCACCCTGATCGCTGCCGTCCGCCAGCGGCACCATGCCGCACGCCAAAGCAACCGCGGCGCCACCGCTGCTACCGCCACAGGTCTTCGTCAGATCGTATGGGTTTCGGGTTTCGCCAAAGACCTCGTTGTAGGTCTGCGAACCCGCACCGAACTCGGGAACGTTCGTCTTGCCGATCGTGATCGCGCCGGCGCCAAGGAGGCGGTCAACGACGATCGCGTTCTCCTGAGGGACGTAGTTCGAGAGGATCGGCGAGCCGAAGGTCGTGCGAATTCCCTTGGTAGGGGTGAGGTCCTTATGTGCCATCGGCAAGCCGTGAAGCACGCCCAGCGTCTCGCCTCGGCTGGTAGCCTCATCCGCGCGCACCGCATCCGCGAGAGCCTTTTCGGGCAGAAGCGTCACGATTGCGTTGACGCTTGGATTGAATCGCTCGATCTGTCGCAAGTGGGCTTCCATCACCTCGCGAGCGGAAATGGAGCGCGCGCGGATCAGCCGGACGATCTCCGTCGCCGGCAAGTAGCAAAGATCATCGATCGCCATCGCAAGCCGCCCGCAAGCTCGAGACGAAACAGGCTATCGCCCTTCGGCCTTGAAGAAGTCCGACATCATCTGCGCGATGACTACAGGTTCCTCGTGTAGCAGCCAATGACTGGTGTCTGGGATGACCGTGACTTCCGCCTGCTCGCAATGCTTCAAGCTCAACTCGGCGACGCGGTATTCTGAAAATGCATCATTCTGACCCCACACGATCTTTGTCGGCGGGCGAACCTTGGAGCGATTCTCGAGCGCAGGTGGATAGCGGTACCCCGCACGGTACCAATTGACCATGTAGTGCATCGCATTGTCGTGATCCCAGGCATAGCGGTAGACGTTCATCTCGTCATCGCTGAACGTACCTTGGCGACTGGTCGCGCGCATGTTCTTCACCAGCAGGTGCCAGTTCCCAAACCGACCCACGAGCTCCGGCAGAGCGGGCAGTTGGAAGAAGGTGCGATACCAGCTGATGGTCTCCTGTTCGGGCTTGGACTGAGCCGCCTCGGCATAGGCCAGCGGGTGACCGACACTGAAGACCATGAGCTTTCGCAGCAGCTCGGGGTGCTCGATCGCCACCAACCAGGCGGTGCCGGCACCCATGTCGTGCCCTGCCAGATTGACGTTCTGATACCCGAGCTCTTTGACGAGAGAGATGATGTCCTGCGCCCGAGCTTCAGGACGATACGCTTCGACTCCTTCAGGCTTGTCGGAATCGTTGTAACCCCGCCCGTCGGGAATGATCACACGGAAGCCGGCATTCACGAGGCCCGGGATCTCTTTGCGCCATCCCCACCAGAACTCAGGATAGCCATGCAGCAAGACCAGGGGCGGTCCATCAGGGCGCCCTGCCTTGATGACGTGCAAGCGAATTCCGTTGGCGGCAACCATCGATGAATCCAGATCGATCCCGAGCTCGCGCTCGGCCAGGGCAACGACATCGATAGGTGCCTGGTCGCCGCTGCGATAACCGATCCATGCAAGCACCACCACGATGGCTAGAAGGATCGGAAAGCCGATGCTCAATGCTCGCTTCATCTGCCCTCCCGGCGGCGAATCGCCAGCCACTGCCTAGAATGGCATCTCTTTGGCATAGTCGACCGTCAGCCAACGCTCCGGCTTCATGCGAATCAGGACGCTCTGTCCCTGACGCTCACTGCGCGTTGCCTCGATGTACTGATCACCGATCTCGTCCCCGAGATAGCGGCGCGCCATTGGCCGTGAGTCGCGCTCGACGTCCGCCGTCTCCATCCCGGCGATCGGACCCTCGACGCTGACATACTTGTACGGAGGGGATTCAGTCTGGACACAGAAGGAAAAGCGACTCGCGCGTTCCAGCAACTGTCCCTTGCGCGACGCTTTCTCGGTGATGATGCGAACTTCGCCGCCGGGTTGGTAGCTGTACCAAATCGGAACGGTCAGCGGGCCCCTGCCCTCCTCGGCGATACTGATGATTCCGACGTGCAGATCGGCGAGAAAAGCCTCGCGCTCGGTCTTCGTCATTCTCAGGGACATGCTTCACCTCCTCGACGACGCAACCGCGCGATTCGCGGTTGCGTCGAGAGGGGTTCTGCCAGGATGTGGGAATGAGCTCAAACCGCGCGGCTCGCGGCCGGAGCCCCGAAGATATCAGTCGCGGCTGCGGCGGCCACCGTCACCTCTGCTTCCGCGCGACTCTCCGCCGCCGCGCGACATCTCGCGTCCGGCGTGCGATTGGCTTTGAGCCGATGGCCTTGCCGACTGGCCTCGGTATTGCCGCATCTCGCTGCGTGCTGTCCGTTGCTCGCGTGACGGTTGAGCTTCGCGCACGCGCGGCGAGCTAGAGCGGGCTTGCGGCCGTTCCGAGCTGTAGCGCGGCGGAGCCGCTTCACGGGCCGGTCGTGCGTCGCGAGCAGGTGGAGAGCTGTAGCGGGCTTGCGGTCGTTGGGAGCTGTAACGAGGTGGCGCCGCCTCCCGCGCCTGCCGTGCTTCGCGAGCAGGTGGGGAGCTGTATCGAGGCTGCGGTCGATCCGTGTTCTGGCGACGAGGCGGAGCAGGTGCTTGCAACCGACCTGTTTCCTGGCGCGGCACGACGTCGG
>Ga0187892_10006412_pt1 | contig 17490 bp, 18 predicted proteins | sample MA1701073metaG_FD_139345 | JGI IMG/M metagenome (GOLD analysis project Ga0187892, IMG submission 139345) | Bio-ooze microbial communities from a basaltic lava cave in the Kipuka Kanohina Cave System on the Island of Hawaii, USA - MA170107-3 metaG ... | reverse complement strand
GCCTTCCAATCCCGCTTCGGCGCCCCCTTCCCCTGACCGTTCCCCTGTCGCTCCATCCTCCGTCCCGCAACGGTGATCTCGCGCTTACCCGATGAGCGTGCGCGAACTCCGTGCGCTTGAAGGAATGCCGGCCCACCCGGTAATCAATTACGCCCTTGGCTAGTCTGTTATAGTTAGCCGTTGGCAATGATCCCGAAACCTTGGAGACTTGTGGATGATGGAAGTCGGGGGTCTGACGTGGTTGAAATGGCTCAGCATCCTGGCATTCACGCTCCTGGTGATCGGGTTCACACAGCGGCGGCGGAAGGCCGTGCACATTCCCTTGATGCTGACTGCCTTTGTCCTCGATGTGGCGATTGTGCTGTATATCGAGATCACACGCGACGCCATCGCGGCGGCAAAAGCCAAGATGGGGCCACTAATGATCGTGCACATTTGCATTAGCGTCGCGGTTTTGCTGCTCTATGGTGTGCAGATCGTTACGGGCATCCAAAAAGCACGAGGCCGTCGAAACCGCTGGCACGGATTTAGCGGCACTTCCCTCTTGCTATTGCGATTTGGCAATCTTGTGACCAGCTTCATGGTGAGTTGAAGACGAGGCAAGGGGCAATAGGCAAGAGGCAAGAAGAAGGCAAGAGGCCAATCGGGTGGCACTAGATGGCAACCGATCGGCAGGATGAAGAAGGCAAAAGGCAAACTGAGTGGCACTACGTAGGCACCTGATTTGCCTATTGCCTTTTGCCTTCTTTATCCGTTAACCCCCGAGCAGGGTTAGCACATTCTGGGATTGAGCGTTGGCGATCGCCAGGATGCTGTTGCCCGCCTGGACCAGAATCTGCGCCCGGGTTAGTTCCGATGTCTCTTGGGCAAAATCCGTATCGCGGATCACCGATTCCGAGGACGACAGATTCTCGGCCGTGATCTGAAGCTGATTGATATTCGTTTGCAGCGTATCTTTCTCGAACGCCCCGAGCCGGCCCCGCAGGACCGCTACCTGGGTGATGACTTCCTTGACCACGTCGGAGGCTTCCTTGAATCGGCCGGTGGCCATCGCTTTCGATTGCCCGCTCTTGAGGTCGGCAAGGTAGCCGACCAAGGCATTGCCCAGCTTGTTGGCCTGCAAACTGGGAACTCCGATGTTTTCCTGAAGGTTGGTATTCACCTGCGGGCCCAGCTGGAACAATGCCCCGCCGCTGGTGACTTGGAAATTGCTCGTGCCCAGTCCGACAACCGAGCCGCCGCCGAACGTGGGAGTTAGAATCACATCGGCCTTGAGGATTCCCGTACTGACGGACAAATTCAGCCCGTTGGCCGTGGTGCTTACGCCGTTGATGGTGGCGGACGCGTCGCGGCCGGTCGTCCGCGGGACGACAACCCCGGCCCGATTTCGCACCGTGAACGTGCCGGTAATGGCTCGAACACTGACGAAAGCGTCGCTGCCGTACTTGTCGGTGACAATCCGCATTCCCGAGGCGCCGCCGGCGCCGCTGGCCACGGCCCTGACCCCGGTGGAATCGACTTGGGCGTTGATGGCGCTGACCATCTGCACGGTCGTGGCGCTAGCTGGGAATTGCAATGTAACCACGCCCTCCGGTCCGCCGACGTCGATGGTCACACCCGTGGCGCCCAGGCCGGGGCCGCTAAAGGACAGTTGGGCTTGCTGGGCCGACTGCAGCACGCGGACGGCAACGCCCACATAAGGCTGGCTGCCGAACTTGGCGGAAAGGACTTTGACATCTGCCAGGCGCGTCGGATCCACGGCGCTGAGTACATAGTCCAGTTCGCCGTTGAGGAGTCTTCGGCCGGCGAAGACCGTGGTGTTGGCGATCCGGGAGATCGAATCGATCGAGGAGTCGATCTGCAATTGATTGGCCGCGATTTCCTCGTCGGAAAAGGCCCCGGTATTGGCGGCCTCGATCAATAGAGCCTGAATGTCCGAGAGCAGGGCGGAGACTTCATTCAGCGCCCCTTCCGTCGTGGCGATCACGTTGATCGCTCGGGCGGAATTGTCGATCGCCTGCCCGACGGCGTTGACCTCGGCTCGGAGCCGCTCCGAGACGATCAGACCGGCGGGATTATCCGCCCCGCGGTTGATTCGCAGCCCGCTGGCCAGCCGCTCCAGCGACATGCTCAGCGCTCGCTGGGAGACATTCAGGTGACGCTGAGCCACCAAGGACGCAACATTGCTATTGATCCGCGACATCGAAAATCCTCCCTGACTATTTGTCCTGCGGCTTGTGCTCCGGCCCCTTGAGGCGCTGTGTGGCTTCGCCACCGGAGCTTCGCTCCACAACGCCAAGCGTTGGCGGCGTGTCAAGGGCGGACACGTCCGCGGGGTTTAACTTGGCCGCCTGTTGATTCTCTCTTTTGATGGCCTCATAGACCTCTTTGCGATGAACTTGAATGTGGCGAGGGGCGGTAATCCCCAGCCGCACCTTGTCACCTCGAATATCCACGACGGTGATTTCCACATCGTCCCCGATCATGATCGTCTCGTCGCGCTGTCTGGATAGCACCAACATGCGTGGCTCCTTCCTGCTTACTTCATTCTACCCAGGGTGCAGCGCGTCCGACACCTATCCATCAGGCTGTTTTTCCTAGGGCCATTAGCCGGGACAGCCGCAGCAGTGGCTGGCGCGTGGCATATCGCCGGTCGGAAAGAACTACCTGCCGTCCATGCCGGTTGACGACGTTGATGACCAACGGTCCCTGAAAGTTTCCGGTCAGCGTGTCGCCCACCTTATTGACGATGACGAAGACCTGGGCGTCGGCGGCTCGGATGAGGCCGATGCCCGCGAGCTCGTCCAGTTTCACCGGAACTTGATAATCGCCGACGAAGAGCCGGGGATCACAAACCACAAAGGCCAGATCGGCCGTATCCACCGATTGAAGCCAGTAAAATCCGCTTTCCCGGCCCGTTTGAACCAGGGCATACTCCTGTTGCCTGGGAAATCCTAGGATCCCCTCCGGAAAACTGATCAAGCGTTGTTCATCCACATTTAACTGACCAAACCGCGACGTATTCACGATCATCGCGAACCTCCCATGGCCGGTTGACTGTATCGACACGGTGCCCGGCCACCTGGCGTCGCGTCACTGCAAAGCCCTGTTTCGTTACGATTCATCACTTATCTAAGTCCAGCTACTTCCACCGATCACGGCACGGCCAGGAAGTCCATTAAGGAGAGTGTCAGAAGCGTGGAACTGGTTTGTAGAGCAGCCTGGAACTGCGTTTGCAGTCCCTGCATTCGCGTTGCCGCCTCGGCATAGTCCAAATCCCGCACTTGCGATAGAAAAACTTCCGTCGTTTGTGCCGCATCCTCCATCTGCTGGAGTTTGGCCCGCATACCCTGGGAGCGGGCGCCCACCAAACCATGAATCCGCGTCAACTCTTGCAACGCGGTTTCCACTCGTTCCGCAGCCAGCGCAATGCCCTGGGTATCGTCGCGCCGGAGCGCGGCTTCCAAATCAATCAATGCGCCCAGGACGCCCTCGGCCCGGACGCCGCTTCGGTCTTCGCCGATCAGTTCGTTCGCACCGGCGGGCGCCGCTCGAACGAATCCCAGATCGAGTGCGGCCGTCGATTGGCCCAAAGAAACCACGGACAGAACGCCCATCCCCGCGGTACCGTCCAGCAGTCGAATGCCGTTGCCCGTGTCCGCCAGGGAGGCGGTGACGGAAACCCCGGCCGCGGTCGCTGCCGCATTGATGGCATCTATTACGTCTTCGACGGTTGCAGCGCCGTCGAGGTTCACGTTGACCGTCCCGCCGCTGCGCGCAGTGATTCGAAGGTCATCCCCATTGGGATCCAAGCCGACGCCCCGGCCAAAGTTCAATCGGCTCAATGGGGCTTCCCCGTACAGGGTTCGTAAGCCCAGATCGGTCGCCGTGGTGCCGGCGTTTTCACCGACGGTCAGCACGGTCCCGGACACGCCGTTGACCAATTCCAGCCCCGTACCAGCTTCATTAACGCGGGCGGTCACATGAACACCCGCGTTATTAACGGTGTTGATAATGTCTTGAACCGTCTGTGCACCGCTCAAGTCCAGGGTGATCGATTGGGCGCCGTTGGTCAGAATCAGGCCGCTATCCAAATCCAGCCCCATGCCCTGCCGAAGGGCATCGACAGGTGTTAGCCGCGTGACACGCGGGTTGAGAGTGCCTCCCATGATACGAGTGGAGGTCGGCACCGGGACCCACAAGCCAAGATCGGCAGCCGTGGCGCCGGTTCCGGTATCGGTGATCGAGACGGGCAGCCCCGCCGGTACGATGTCGATCCCGGTGGCGGTGAGTACGGCGCTGAGGCCCGATCCCGCGCTGGTCGCCGCGTGGTTGATCCGGTCGACAATGCTCCCGACGTTGTCGACCGAGCTCAGATTCACGGTAAAGACGCCCGCCCCGCCGGCCTCGTTGAAGACGAGCGTTCCCAGCCGCACCCCCTGGCCGGAGACGCCGGCCAGGTCTTCCACACGCGTGGATGCCACCAAGGCAGGCGCCAGGTCAACGACACCGCCCGTGTGGCTGGACAATGCTCCGAACAAGAGATTGCCGGGAACGTTCATCGGCTCGCTCAGGCCCGTATCCGTCCGGGTTGCCAAGTCGCCGGTGTCACCCAGGTACAGGACGCCGCCGCTGACCTGGACGAACGGGCGGTCGATCGTGTCGCGGCCGGCAAAAAGATACTTGCCGGCGAATTGCCGATTCCCCACACTGAGCAATTGTTGGCGGATGGCGGCGATTAATTCGGCATCGGCGGCGCGCTCCTCCGCGCTGGTCAGATTGCTGACGTCCTGGCTGGCGATGGCCTGGGCTTCGCTGAGCAGGCCGGCAATTTCAGTCATGGAGCTATCGGCCGAGGCCAGCAGGTTGTCGGCGTAGTGCACATTGGCGGAAAACTGTTGCTGGCGGGCATGGGCGTCGGTCAGGTCCAGGACGCGCGTCGCCGCCACGGGGTCCTCACTCGGGGCCACGAAGCTGCGGCCCGTGGCGATTCGCGTCTGGGTCAGAAAAAGTTCCAAGCCGGTTCGCCGGATCGTGTCCGAGATCATCGAGCTTCGCATATTCTGGCTGATTCGCGAAAAATGGATGGGGCTAATGGCCATGGATTATTCTCTCACCTAGCGGAGCAACGACACCAATTCCCGCAGCAGACCGTCGACCACGCTGATGAACCGCGATGTGCCCTGAAAGGCACGCTCGTACTTCAGAAGGGCGATGGCTTCCTCGTCCAGACTCACGCCGCTGATCGACTCTTTCTCAGCCTGCAACGACAAACGGATCGTCTCCGCGGCCTCGCTCTGCTCGTTGGTGGCCGCGGCGGAGACGGCCACATCGCCGACCACGGAGTTGTAAAAGCCCGGAAACGAAACGCCATCCAATGCCGCGACGCGCGTCGTATCCAGGGCGGCGATGCGGCCTGCATTGACTCCATCGCCCGCGTGAGGCGTCGAGGCCGCGGCAATGAGCAGTGGGTTTTCGGCCAGGGCGGCGCGCACTGCGATGTCACTCGCGTCCCGGCCGGCGAAGAACGTGTTGACCCCAAGGGCCGCGAGCACGTGCGAGGTATCCGTTCGTGCCAACTGCCCGTCATGACCAAACGTAAATGAATAGCCGTCGTCGGCCGTAATGGTCAGCCGCCGGTCAGCGGTGATGACGGCCGTCACGCCGTTCACTTGATCGTTAATATCTGCAACGAGCGACTCGAGCGTTGTCGCCTGAGCCGGATCGTCGAAGGTTACATTGAGCTGGTACGCAATGGGCGTGTGCGTGGCGTCGTCTTGCACGGTGATGAAAAAGCTCCCGCTTTGCGGCGTGAAGGCCAGCCCAGCCTCCGGAGAATTAAGCGGCACATCGGTGGCTAACAGATCGTAAGTTCCATCGACCGATTCCAAACCCACGAGTCCCAGGCCATCCGCATGAACGCGGTTCACTTCCTCAATCAAAGCGACCGCCAGCCGATCTAGGTCGGCCACGCGGCCGTAGGCATGAACATCACGGCTCTCGAGCAACCCGGCAAGTGTCCCACCGCGGACGGCCACGTTGGCGTTGGTGTCCGCAAAGCGGACGGACGTGCGGGCGAACGGCCCATCATGATCCGTAACCGCAATCAGTTCTCGATAGACGCTGCCCTGGGCCAGCGCTTCACTGCCGACATAGAGGTTGATGGCTCCGTTGTGCTGCTCAAAGGCGGAGATGTCGAGGAATTCGCTGAGCCCGCGGAGGGAGGCATCGCGTTGATCGCGCAGGCCCGTGGCGATGCCCGTGCCGCCCGCTTCGGCCCGCGTGATCCGTTCGTTGAGGTCGGCGATGTTCCGCACCAATTCGTTGATGGTCGGTACGAGTTCGCCAATTTGCGTGTCCGTCTGCCGGCCGAGATCGGTCAGTTGCGTACGAAGAGTGTGCAAGGACCCGGCCAGCAGCGTGCCGTTGGACAGGACCGAATCTCGCGTGGCCCGATCCTCAGGGGCATTTTGAAGGCCATCGAAACCGCCTAGGAATGTTCGCAAGCGCTCGCCGATTCCCGCTCCGCTGGCGTCATCGAAAAACGCCTCTACCTGCGAAAGTACTGACCGCTGAACCAGCTGACCTTGTTCGCCACTGATCGACAGGCGCAGCCGCGACTCCAGGGCCTCGTCTAGGTTCCGTTGGATGTCCGTGAGGGAAACGCCGGCTCCAGGCTGCAGACCGCGTGTCAATTCGTTGCCTTGAAGCGGGTCTAGCCCCGGGGTCAGACGAGTGTAGTCCGGACTGGCGGCGCTGCTGATGTTGTTGCCCACCACCTGCAGAGCCCCTTGGTAGCTGAGCAAGGCACTGCGGCCGATCTGTAATGCGGAATTCAACAGTCCCACGGCAAATTCATCCAACGGCGTCCAGGACTTGCGTGCCGCTTAAGCCCACGGCACCGCCGTCGCCGGCATATCCAACAGGGCTTGAGACGCGAGGTTTCACTGCCGAGAAGACCCATTCCAAGTGACTAAGAATGGCACGTGAGACGGCAAAGGCTAAGCGATTCAGCCGGGCCACCCGATCCAGCACCGGCCTTAAACCGTCCCTCGCCTGACCGAGGGCTTCACGCTCCGGCTGGGAGGCCGCGGCGCCGAGCTCGCCGGCTGTGAGGGCCCTTGCGGCCTTGGAAGGCAAACCCATCTGGGTACCGAGAACATCCAAGATTTGCCGGCGCAGTCCGTCGCGTTCGGTAATTCGGCCGGCCAGCTCTTTCTCCTGGTCCGTCATCTGCGTCAAGACGATCAGATCCGCGCGCTTCATGGCGGCGATTTTTTGCTCCATCGTCTCGGCGAGCTGCTCGTGCAATCCGGTCAGCTCCTCCAAAACACGGACCAAGTCACGAACTCGTCTTGGTTCCAGTTTTTTGTTCATCATGTTGTCTCCGACGCAACCCGCATGTGGCTAAGGCGTTTCTGTTGTTTCTCCAAGTGCCGATATACATGCTCGCCCACGCCGCGTTGCGTGGCTTGGCCCATGCGCTCCGCCAGAATGCCGTGCAACTGTCCGGCGAAGATATCCTCGCCACGCCCGCCGTGGCCGTATTCGCCCTTGAGTTTGCTATTTTGCATCGTCTTGAGCATGGTCTGATAGAACACTGAGCCGGCGATCCGATGAGCGGCGTCGCGCAGTCGGGCCAGATCGCGTGCCTCGCGGTTTTCCAAAGGACCTGTCACCGAAGAGAGCTTGTCCATCATGGTTATCCTTCGTAAATGATTCTGGCGTGAAGCTTGCCCGCCTTGTGAATCTGCTCCAGGATCGAGACCCGGTCCTTAAAGGGAACCCGCAGGCGGTTCAGGGCTTCCAGCAGGTCCGTGACATTGGGCTGCCGTTCACGCTCCACGTCCACAGCGACGAAATCACGCTGCTCCACGCCGCGCGGCCGAGCGCCTTCCGCTCCTGGGCTGGCCACCGTGACGGTCATGCCCAACTGCGAGATCACCACGGGCGACAGGCGTGTGTCACCCGTTACGACAATGGTGCCCGCCTCCCGATTGATCGTGACCCGGGCTTCATTGGATTCCATGAGAATCGGGGTGCGTTCCACATCGCGGATCCACGACGCGGGATCGGCCCGCTGGTGCTCCGGCAGCAGTACGAGGATGTTCCTGGGGTCGATGGCCAACGCCACCCGGTCGACATCCGCGGAGATACCCAGCTCCTTGTCCAGGGCTTGAGCGACGGCCGAGGTCATCGACCAACCCGCATGGGCCTGGTCCAGGACGAGGGTGACGTAAGTCTGTTCGTCTCGTAGCCAGCCGACGGCGAGGCCCGACTCGCGCAGTTCGGCGCCCGTGGCCACCACGTGGATAAAAACGTCCCGTTCGATTCGCGCACCGTGCTTGATCAGGCCGGCGGTTTTGGTCGTTGCATCCGGCGCAATTCGTCCTTGAGCGAAACCGAACAGACCATCCACGCTCCGGTCATGGTAAACCAATGGCGTCGAAAGCAGCCTGCCGCCTTCGAGGCTCTTGGCCGCCAGAGCGGTGACCGTGACGTCGAGTTGGTCGCCTTCGCGCGCTCCGTGCTCGGGGATGACCACTTCGACCATCACGACGGCGGCGTTTTTGGCGGCTTGAATATCTTCCGTCGACTCCACCAGAGCGCCAAAACGTCGCAACGAAGCGCCAAGGGCGCGCATGGTCGGCAGGAACTTAGCCCCGTCGCCGGTGTTGGACAGGCCAGTCACCAGGCCGTAACCCACCAGCACATTGGTGCCCTGTCCTTGAAGCCGTGTCACGTCGCCGACGCGGGCAACAGGGACGTCTGCATGGGCAATGCCGGTGGAGGCCACCCACGTCACAACGACTAGAACGGTGTTGAGTCGCTTGGTTTTCATGGGCGTCAGAATGGTTTGAGCCAATCAATGATCTTGGGAATCCAGCCGCGCGTCGCCGCGGCACGCAGAGCCCCTTCATTGCAGATTGCGATTTCCAGGTCGGCGATCTGCGTGCTCAGCACGGTGTTATCCGCGGTCACGTCTTCCTTTCGGCAGGTACCGGTGATGGTGATCGTGCTCACCTCGTCGTCATGCTGGATCCGCCCCCGCCCTTCCAACACCATGAGACCGTTAGGCTTCACGTCGATGATCTGCACGGTGATGCGGGTGGTCAGCCGATCTTCGCGGGAGGTGTCTCCTTTGCTATCCAGCTTATTGTCCCACGAATAATCGATATTCGGCTTACCGCGGCGGAATTCGGCGGCGCCCAAGCCGCCATCTACCGGTTTGAAGAAGGCATCGAGCTGGCTTTTGATATCCCACTTCTTTTGGGTCTTCAGGTCGGCCTCGACCTCGAAACTGCGCTGCTGGCGAACGATGATGGTCAACAGGTCGTGTATGCGGTAGACCCTGGGCCGCGGCGCCGCCGTCGAAATCCAGGAGTGCTGTTCGTACGTCGCGTTCGTCTTGGTAACGGAACCATCGAGCGGCACCGGCTCGGAAGCTCCGCCGTCGGCGGCGCGTTGGCGAGCGCCCAACGACGAAATCTGGCCATGAGCCGAATGCACCGGCCAAACGGCAAGACAAATCCACGGCAAAGCGAATCGGGCGCTCATGGGCCTAAGGACCTCCCTGGGCCAGTCGCGTGGTTCGACCGGCGGAAGCGGGCCCCACTTCCAGGCGGCCCGGTCCGGTCACCACGGCCTCGAATTCCTCGTCGCCCGGCTCCGCCGCACGGACCTTAACGATCGCTCCCCTTTGTCCGTTTTGCAGGGCCTTGCCGGATGTGACGACGTTGACGTCTCCCACGCAGGCGATGAGCGTCACCATCTGACCGCGTAGCACGAGAGGTACGGATTCCAGCATGTCCGCTTGGAGCACAGAATCGACGGCAATAAAACGCTTGGCTCTTTGTCCGATCACTTCAGCCGGGTCGCCGAATCCTCGCGAGTCAAGACGATTGAAGGTGAGAGTCTCGATCTCGACGTCCGCGGGCCGAATGGTCGCTCCCTGATTGATCGGGCGGCGAGCGACTACGAGATTCCGCAGCAGCGCCACTTGCACTACCAATGGCAACGTCTGTAGCGTCTTGCCGTTTTGGGTCACGTCCACGTCCAAAGAGACGAGGCCCAGAACCTCCTTGCTACGCCGGTGAACGGCGAACGAATAAGCCGGGCCGGACAGTTCAAGAACCTGACTTGGCGTGCGATCAAACAGGAGTTCGGCCTGGCCGCCATACTCTCTTAGCTCAGTGTTGAAGTAGTCGATCACGGCCTTTCGAAGCGTGGGCGCGTTGGAGGAAGTCAGATTCGCCTCTTGAGGCGACGTCCCCCGACCTGCGGCCTCATTCGCGGCTTGAAGGGTGGCCGGGACGCCCGCGGCGGCGGGGAGCGCCGCCGGGCGGGTGACGGCACATTCGACCGGCCCGCCCAGGGTCACTTCGGCCATGTTGGTTCCGTGCGCGGTCAGAGCGGCGCGGATGCCGTCGAGATGGACAAACTTAGAGCCGCCGGCCGGTGGCGACGATGTTACAACAATCTGCCGTAGGGTTTGTTCCGTCTGGATATCGAAGCCGCGTAACTCGGCCACCGCGCCCAGGTAAATGACGTCTTCGGTCACGACTCCCGTCGGCCAAAGATGCACCGATCCCGCGCGGAGTAAGGCGGGCGCGCCTGCCCAGACCAAAGCACTTAACAAAGTCAGCGCCCGGGCAGGGCTGCGTGCATCGCTCGCTCTTGCGTGAGACCTTCTCTTCTTTGGGCTTTCGCAATCCTTGCGTTTCATCGCCGCATCCTGAGCTTCGTTCGCATACCGGCGTGCCCCTGATCCGCACGCCGAAGTCCCTCCCAAGCTAGGTCGTTATGCCTTCTTATGGACGTTGGTCATTAGAACGTCCTGAGGTTCGTCACGATCCGGAGCGACTCATCGGCGCTCTGAATGGACTGGCTGTTCAGTTCAAAGGCCCGTTGGGTGGTGATCAGGTCGATCAACTCCCGTACCGGGTCCACGTTGCTCATCTCCAGTTGATTCTGGTTCACCGAGCCCATACCGTCGGTCTGCGGATTCCCCGTCACGGGCGCTCCAGACGCGTCGGTTTCGATGTACAGGTTCCGGCCGATTTGCTTGAGGCCTTCGGGGTTCACGAACCGGCCCAGCTCGACCTGCCCGACCGTACTTTGGGTGCTGGAGCCTTGGGTCCGCACGCGCACTTCGCCGTTTCTTCCCACGGAGATTTCAATCGTGTCGTCGGGAATCGTGATCGGCGGCTGCAAGACGGAGCCTTCGCTGTTGGCCAACACGATGTTGCCCGCGGCGTTCCGGGCGAAGTTGCCGGCACGGGTGTAGGCCGTGATGGTATCGCCATCGTGCACGGTGGTCACCTGAAAGAAGCCTTCGCCGTCGATTTGCCAATCCAGCGGATTGTTGGTCGTGTCCACGGCGCCCGGGGAAAACTCCAACTGCGTGCCCGAGACCTTGACGCCGGTTCCCACGATGACGCCGTGAGGGATGGGCTCGTCGGAGGCGTTAGGAATGCCCGGCTCGCGCTTGATCTGGTAGATCAAGTCCTCGAAATTGACCCGCGAGCGCTTGAAGCCGTGAGTATTGATATTGGACAAATTGTTGGCCACGACGTTGAGTTTGTCGTCGAGGGCCTTCATCGCGGAAGATGCGGATTGTAATGCGGTAATGGCCATACTCGTTCTCCTATGCGGCCCTGCCTACTCGGGAGATTGCGTGTCCGGTGGCTTCATCCTGCAAACGCAGCAAGTTGGCGTTCATTTCGTATACGCGGCTGGCCTCGATCATCTGGGCCAGGCCCGACATGACGTCAGAATTGGATCCCTCCAGCGATTCGGGAACCAACTGGGGCCGGACGGGTTTCACTTCCGTGGAGGCCTCGAAGAGATTCTCTCCCACTTTGCGCATCGTTTGGGGTTGTTCCGCATGGACGACGTTGAGATTGGCCAGAACGCCGGCACCCTGACGAATGGAGCCGTCCGAGCCGACCCTGGGCGGTTCGCCGTCTTCCGGCACGATGACGGGGTTTTGCGTGTCGTCCAGCACTTTCCAGCGCCCGCCGCCCGCAGATAAAACGAGCTCGCCGGCGAGGTTGACCGTGAAGTTGCCGTCACGGGTGTACAGTGTCACGCTGCCGTCACTGACGGTGAAGAACCCTTCGCCCTGAATAGCCACGTCGAGCGGGCGACCCGTGGCATGAATCGGTCCCTGCGCCGTGCTGTAGTGCGCGGGCCGGACGTGCACGCCGCCGGAAAGATTGTCCAGGACGGGATGGGCAAACGTCCAGCCGGCCGGCCCCGAGCGGCTCTCCACTCGCCGCTGCGTGACGATGGCCAGGTCTTGCTTGAAGCCGGCCGTTTCCGCATTGGCCAGGTTGTTGGTCAATACGGTTTGGCGGTGATCGGTCACCTTCATTCCCGCCGCGGACAACCAAAGGCCGTAGGTGCTCATGGCTTCACATCCAATTCAGATTCGGCGGACGCTAAGTCCCGGACCCGTGCGGTACGGGAGAGGGCTGACGCGTTGGACCGCTTCAGATCGGCGACATGGGCGAAGTGAAGAGCAATGGCGCTGAGAGTCCGGCGTCGAACCAGACCGCCCATCGCTTCCCAATCCGGCAGATTCGCATCCCCACTCATTGGACACAAAGGGGTTAATTGGCCACTTGTCGCACGCTCGTTCATTTCCATCCTTCAAAACTTCGGCGGGCTTTTCCAACTCACCAGTCCGCCGACTCCGTCTATAGAACAACCAGCGTGCCACAGCCTCACCCGACTTCGGTGCCACACCGTGAGGGCCACCGCGTTTTCACCATAAGTGATTGATTGACATAAGGTTCGACAGCCGCCAGCCGCGAATGCACCGGCTCCCGTGGCGGTATGCCCCAAGAGCATCGTCGCGCAAAAGATGCTCCGAGTCTCGGCAAAATCGGGCGTGTTTGTGGTGAATATCGAGATAAACGCCATGCACCCTATGGTGAGTGGTATAACGACCAAAATCCGCTTCGGTTGGAAAAAATGAAGCTGTAACTGGCTAGCTATGGCTAGGGCTCAGCGGGTTGCCCGTTGAACACACGGGCATGGAGCCGACGTTCACCCGAGCTTCACTATAGTGATCCGGTCAATAGGACAGAAGCACGACTGCGGAGGGAGCAATGATCACTCGCCCTTTGTCCGAAAACGGGTGAGCGACACCTCCGCTTCCTTGCGAATCTCAACGCCGATGGCAGGGTGAGCGATGCACTCTCGGAGCATTTCTACGGCTCGATCGGTTAGGCCCATCCGCTCCAAAACACGGGCTGCGCCCCATAAGGCTTCGGGAGCGGCGGGGTCACCGGGCATGTGAATCACCACGCGCAAAAACGGCCAACTGGCCCGAATCAGCTCCTCGCGCGATTGGGCCGTGGCCAGCAAGGCTTCTCCCTTGAGTATCAACGCCGGAGGAAGCATCGCAGCCGGGGCGGCTTGGATAAAGGCGTCTAGGGCCTGGAGCTTCTGGAGGTCGGAGCCGTCGGAAAAAAGTCCCCGCAAGGCGGGCAATTGAATGGCGAATAACCGGTCGCACCGTATGGCGGATGGAACCGTTCGCACCGCGACCGAGCGGACATGATCGGCGGCGCGCCGATCGCCCGTCCTGCGAAGCAGTTCATACCGAAAGAACTCGAGCACGACTCGCGGCTCGACGGAAGTCTCTTTGGGAATGGCCGTATCCAAGGCATCCAGCGCCTCGACCGTTTTCGAGTCTCGCTGTTCCGGCAGTCCCGTGGGAATCAGCCGGGCTGCCAATGCCGGACCCGACCGGCGGCCACGCGCGACGCGGGTCAATCCCTGCGCCACCTGATCCCATTGCCCTGTGCTGGCGCAGGCCTGCAGCAGACGGACCTCGATCAGATCCTTCCAGAAATCCTCACTGCCCCGCAGGGCGCGGCGATATCGAATCGCGGCGTTAGCGGCGTCGCCCTTGGAAAGATAGCGCTCGGCCTCGTTGAAATCCGCGAACGTTTGGCCGCGGTCCACGTTGAGAAAATCCACGTCGTCCAGCCAGGGCTCTTGTAGAAAGCCCTCGGCCGTCCGGAACTGCAACCGACCTTGCTCCAGTGTCACCACCTTAGCACCCGGCCAGTTGGTTCCCCGGACGATCACTTGATCCGCGGGCGCTGCCGCGGCCAGCAGCAGGGGGCCGATGATTCCCACGAACCTCATGGCAGGTCTTGTTCGGAAACGAAGCGATACTCGCCTTCGTGCTCCCGGGCGATCCGTTCGAGCAAAGCGGCGCCCTCCGCCCCGAAAAAGGCGATGGTGAAAATGCGCGTCCGCCGGTCTTTGTTCCATTCGTTAAGCTGAGGCAGCAGGCTGGGACTGAACTCGCCGTCGGTGAGGAAATAGATGACGTGGGGTTCCATACTCAGCGCCCGGCGCATCGCCGGCGCCGGGTCTGTGGCTCCGCCCGGAATCACGCTCTGGACGAACTCGAAAAACTGTTGTTTGTGAGCCGTGACTGCGCTGACCAGTTTCTTTGGCGGATTCTCCAGCGGTTCGCCGGCGTTGAAGAAAATGACGTGAAACTTCTGGCTGCGCCGAAGCTCCCCAATCGACCTTCGCAGTTCCTGGCGAACAATCGCGAATGTTTCCACCATCGAGCCGCTTCGATCCACCACATACACGATCCGTTGAACGCCCCGGGCGCTTTTCCCCAGGCCGAAGAAATCCGCCCCACCGCCCGTCTCCAGGCCGTACATGCCGAAATCACCGCCCCCCGTACCGATGCCCGCGATGGAAAGATCGGAGGACGACGGCAGGCTCGGCCCGGCCAGCTCGCCCAGGGCCGCGCTCTTGCCGGGGCTCGGGCCGAAGTCCAACCGCCCGGCAGGCATCGAACTTTCCGCGGGAAACTCCGGTGAACGCCAGCGAACCTCCGTCGGCGAAGGGAGCGCCTCCGGATCGCCGACCAGTTCCGCTCGGGCCACCGGGCCTTCCGCGTCCACCGGCAGGCTATAGGGGAACACCAGAATCAGCATTCCCACGAACAAACCGACGTGAATCGCCACGGAGACCGCCCAGGCCGAAATCAGCCGGCGCCCCGTTGCGTCGGCCGATACCGAGGCGGATACCTCCTGGCTTGCCGCGTCGGGTACTGGCAGCGTATTGTCGAGTGGTTCGAATGCGGACACTGTGACCTTCCTATCGGACATCTTAAGTCTAGGCCGCTGCGTGATATGCGTCAATTTAGCATTCGCTTCAGCACACGGCGACGCTCGTCGCGTTTGCCCGCTGTTGACAATTCGGTCATAGGGAGACTGTCTCGCATAGGGTTCGCTCCTTGAGCCTGTCGGTGGAGATTATCCTTGAATCCGAAAAGTCGACCACCCAACAGCTTGACAGGCCGGGCACATGGATCGTTTGCTCGCCGGCCGATGCGGGGCCAACGGCCTCATTCGACGTCGCGCTTCGCCACAACGAAATTGTCCCAATGTGCTCCGTTTCCTGGAGACGATTTCTCCGATACGATATAAGGGCCGAAATCTTGGAGAACGGCGTTGAAGCGATCTATGAACTGTTCCTTGTTGTTTTGCATCGCATGGGCAGCTTTTCCGGCGCCGGGCTCTGCATTTCGTAGCGAGGCGCCGGGGGCCCTCAATGACGAAAGGGCCGCCAAACCGCCGCTCCCCGATGTTCGACTGGCCCCCCTGCCGGGTGACGAAGGGGAGGCGGATTACTTGCAAGGCATAAGTCGGCGCGCCGCCGAACTGGCCGGTGTCGCTGAGCAGGCCGACAATCGGACGGCCCGGGGGGAGTGGTATCTGGCGGCAGCGAATCTGATTCTGGCCTACACATTGGAACCGGCCTGTTCACGAACCCTACTGGGGATTCCGGCGCCAGAGGATCGCCTGGCGGAGCCATCGCAAATCAAAAGTGCCATGGACAAGGCCAGGGCGTTCTTGGACCACGCCGCCGAGGACCTGAGGAAAACTCCAGAGGCAGAGGCCGAATCCGACGAGCGGAAAAAGACGCTGCTCCGCCGATTGGAAAGTCTCCAGGCTCTCCGCGATGGCCTACACGCCCAATTGCTGCCCTGGGATGACGGCGAGACCCCCGCGTTCGCCCGCCGCGCCGCGTCGCGCCTATCCATTCTTCTCGAAGATACCAACCCGCGTGTGACCGCCGCTGCCACACTCTGGCAGGCCGCGCTGCGTTTACGCGAGGCGGACTGGCAAGCGGCACTTTCCGTCCTAGACTTACCGCTTTCGGATCCGCCCAAGCAGGCCGTTGCCCACGGCTTTTTCGCTCGGCTGTTGCGCTGCCGAGTACTGGCCGAACAAGGTGGGTCGGCCGCCGCACTGGCGCTGCTAATGCAACTCGAGGAACGCTGCGAAGACTGGTACCGGGATGAGACCGACCGGGCCAATGCTGTTCGCGCGGTCGCGCTCGTTCAACTTCAGGTCCTTGGCTCTTGGTACGATCGCCTGTCCGATCCGGGACAGAAGGCCGCTCGCCAGTGGTGCGCCGATCGCATGTCCACCATCCGCGAGGCGCGGTTTGGCATGGCGGGAGCCTCCGTCTATCGTCTGGGGGCAGCTATCCCCATCATCGTGGAGCCGCCTGCGAATCCGCCTTCGGCCACCTCGCCCGACGATGGATAGTCAATAAGGCAGCCGAGGTTGCTAGCTGCATGCCTGCGCTGACGACGGCCGGGCAATGCGCGGTGCCGTGCGCGATTACAACCACACGAGCTTGCCAAGCCAAACCTCGCGCGGCATGATGTCAGTTATGCAGCCGTTGGTGGGCGTGATCATGGGCTCCAAATCCGACTGGGAGACGATGTCGCACGCGGCCGACACCTTGGAAAAACTAGGTGTGCCTTACGAAGTACGCGTCGTGTCCGCCCATCGGGCGCCCGATGCCCTTTTCGAGTACGCGGCCTCCGCCGAGTCGCGCGGCTTGGAAGTGATCATCGCCGGCGCTGGCGGCGCCGCTCATCTTGCGGGCGTAACCGCGGCCAAAACAGCTCTTCCCGTGCTCGGTGTACCAATGGAATCCGGTGCATTGCGAGGTTTGGACGCCCTGTTGGCGATCGTGCAAATGCCCGCGGGCGTCCCCGTCGGCACCCTGGCCATCGGAAAGTCAGGAGCAATCAACGCCGCCCTCCTGGCCACCAGCATTTTAGCCAAGAAGCATCCCACTTACTTGACGACCTTGAAAAACTACCGCGCCGCACAGGCGCAGGTGGTTTTAACTAATCCCGATCCCCGCCGGGCAACGGGTTGATGAATCGACATTGAAGCGCCTCAAGGGGACCTCCTTCGCGTCGCCCTGCCGTTCGTGTACGCGATTATTTGGTTGATCCGTAGGCGACAATTTGATATGCTCTCAGCTTTTGTGGCGCGGCGTTACGGCTCCCTCGGTCGCCTTAGGCTTTGTGCATAAATAACAGCTTCAACTGGTGGGCTGTGGAGCGATGGTGTAGTTCCAGTCGCCGTGGAAGGCGTGTCGGGTGAGCTTGATGGCCGCCAGTTCGGCGTCGGTGATTTT
>Ga0187892_10006411_pt1 | contig 17494 bp, 18 predicted proteins | sample MA1701073metaG_FD_139345 | JGI IMG/M metagenome (GOLD analysis project Ga0187892, IMG submission 139345) | Bio-ooze microbial communities from a basaltic lava cave in the Kipuka Kanohina Cave System on the Island of Hawaii, USA - MA170107-3 metaG ... | reverse complement strand
TTCTGCTTGAGCCCAATTGGCATTCGTCGTTACCGTACCGAGCTGAACAAAGCTTGTTTGATTGGCGGTGTTTAGATATTCCACCACCAAGCGGGTAGAAACATTAGACTTGGAGAAATCACTATAAGTATAAGAGGTGTTTGGTTTGACGGCAACGCGCGCAAAAAGCCACTTTATTTCGCCACTGGTGTATTGGGAGATGTTGATGTGTAAACTCTTCGAGCCGGTGCGCCCTTCTGTCTTCTTATATGTGAGGGTAGAAGTGTTGACCCCCGATTTATTCTTACTCCATTTTTGAGGCAGTTGAGGGTTGAGGAAGTTAACAGTCTCGACGGAGGGGTTGCTAATTAGATTAACCGGTGCGGCCGATGCAGGCTGCTGTCCGATAGAAAATAAGTTTGCGCTTAGCAGTAGTGCTGCTAATAAAAGTGTAAATATTTTTTTCAAGGTTTAAACAAATTAACTGTTGAATTAATGTATAAAATACCTAATTATATGATTATTGTCAATATTATTAATTAACAATACACCTTGATAATAATATGGCAGAAGTACAATATTATATACAATGCAATTTACAATTCGTCATATTTATGTATAATAATGCATGATATCAGTGGGAAAGGTGTGGGAACCACCTGTGTCAACGTAATTTTAAAAAGAGGAGTGTGGTATGAGTGGACAAATACTTACCGCTTCTACCGGTGGCTTAGGCGTAGCATTGCTGCCCAATACCGGTAGCACCCGCCCGCTGTTTTACGCAGCTGCAGTTTTACTGCTTGGCGGGCTTGTAACTTTGGCAATCAGCCTAGCCCTTAAAAGCAAAGCTAACTAAGCCTAAGGCTTACAAGTATCCATGAAAAATAGCGGCACCACTAGGGCCGCTATTTTTCTAGACGAAGGATCAATAAATGATAAGACGCAAGAAGTTATTTATTCTAGGACTCGGCATATTTTTAAGTGGCCTGCTGGTCATGGCTCCGACTTTATATTATCGAACGAAAGACTATGCTGCCGCCAATCATTTCCAGACTCAAACAACGATACCAGCGCCTCAACTCAAATCCAGCCCGACTTTAGTGTCCGGAAAGCCGATTGAGCTTATCTTGGATGACCTGAAGCTGAAGCTAATCGTTACGGATGGCGTTTATAACAATCTAACTGGCCAGTGGAGTCTTTCTACCAATAAAGCACACTACGCACTTTTAAGCACGGTGCCCAACAATGAAGAAGGTAATACCTTAATATATGGGCACTACCGCCCAGAAGTCTTTGCCAGGCTAAAGCGTGTTCAGCCCGGCAACGAAGCCATAGTGCTAACCGACAACGGCTATCGCTTTATATATAGATTTCGCTCGACTCAAGCCGTGAATCCTACCGATACTTCTATTTTTGCCTATCGTGGCGCACCGATGTTGACCCTGCAAACTTGCTCTGGTGCTTGGATGCAGAATCGTCAACTTTATAGTTTTGATCTTTTCAGGTTCGAGAAAATATAAGCTGTTTAAGACACGTCTCGCAGGGCTTCACTACTCAGAGAATAACGCCGCCCTTTGGTCTCCCAACCACTTTTAATCGTTTGAAATTTTTTAAGCACAATGACTTCAACAAAAGCCCGCAAAAAAATGCCCAGCTCTAGCCAGCGTAGAAAATAAAAATACGGCATAGCGCCCAACAGGTCCCAGCGCCTAATTACCGCTGAAGACAGGACGGCGATAAGACTGTTTAAAACAAAGTCAGCCGCCAGCATAATCGGTATGACCAGCCAGCTGCCAGTAATAATAATGATTATCGGCACCAGCACGAACAGCTGCAAGAGGTAAATCATAACCAGCAGTAGCTGATAGCCAATACTTAAATCAATTAAGTGTATCTGGCGCCCGACTTTGTACTTTTTTAGACCCTGGAATAAACCTCTTTGCCAGCGAAGGTTCTGGCCGATAAAATCTTTTATGGTTTGCGGGTCTTGGGTATAGTTAACGGCTTGAGGTATAAATAATATTCGGCCAAGCTTTTTTCGATGAATTTGCAGAGTAATATCAAAGTCTTCGGTCAGGCTGTTTGTATGAAAGTCGAGCTTTTTAAGAATGTCGGTTCGAAAGCAGGTAATGGGCCCTGGTAGGACTGAGACAGTCCGAAGGTAAGATTGAATGCGGCGATTAACATGCTGGCTATAGGTATAACTAAGCGCCCGGTAGGTACTAATCCAGTTACCGCGCATACTTTGGACAAATCCGACAGCGATAGCGTACTTCTTAGGGTCGAGCTTGCGTTTATAAATCCTAAAATAATTCGGGGAAAATATGCTATCGGCATCCGCTACATGAAGCCAGATGTAGTTTCTTTCAATATTGAAATACTTAATGGCTTTTTGTACGGCTAGCACCTTCCCGCTCCGTTCGACGCTTAACACATTGCTTTTACCCAGCAGCTCAACTGCCACCTTGCGGGTTTTGTCGCCTGAGTGGTCATCGACTACGTAAATGTCACGTTTTGGTTGGCCGCTGGTGATGGCTGTGCGAATGGTGGTGGCAATTATCAACTCCTCATTGTGGGCTGGCAGGAGCAAGGCCATTTTCTTCATTTTACGTCGATCTATCGGGGCTGTTGCCAAAGAAGCCTGGGCTATTTCATATCGTAGCGAATTATGCATAGTGGCATGCCGCTTAGCCATTTTTCTTAGCTGTGGCACAAACTCAATCCTCGGGCGGCGATAGGACCGCCGGATATAGACGATGCTTCGTTTATTAAGTGATACTCCTCTGCGGAGAGGCTGTAATTGTAAATTGCTTCGCTTAGCAGAATAAGACATAGAATGCGTCTTCATATAATTGATTTCTATATTAATATTTTATCATAAACACTTTATTAAGACAAATATATTGTAGAGTAGGTTTTTACATAAGGGGCTTGCGCTTTTGTCTATTTATGCCAAAATTCTTAATAGACTTGAAGGTTTTAAAACGGGGAAACGTACTGGCAGCGGGGGTGGTCACGGGTCTTATTACGGCTGTGGCCTTAAACTTTCCCCCAAAGGCGGCAGCTCCTAATCATGGTTTTATAAAACTTAAAAAAGAGCCTGCCTCAGTATTTAAAGAAAATGGGATACAAGACGATCAAACAGCCGCAATCTCAACACCGAAAGTATTAAGCCAGGATAAGACGACGGTGACTAACGCCAGGCAAGTGCTGATATGGGAACAAGACTTTACCGCAGTGGCCGACCGCCAACCCACTAAAACTGATTGGAATATAGCCAACTCCAGCCTCCCGATTTACAATAACGAGCGGCAGGTATACTCTGATCAGCTAGAAAATGTACGGATTGAAAATAAGGTATTGGTATTAGAAGCCCGCCGCCAGGGCAACACTTACACCTCGGGCCGAATTGATACTCTCAACCGTAAAGAAGTCGAAATCAACAGCCGTTTAGAGGCAAGGATGAAGCTTCCGAAAGGAAAAGGCACGTGGCCGGCTTTTTGGCTACTGTCAGCCAACCAGCCCCATACTGCCAAACTCAAACCCAGTGAGCCTGACTGGCAGCAGCCCCGGTTCTATTTGCGCGATGGTGAAATAGACATCATGGAAGCTTACGGCAGATACCCTGGAACTATTGAAGCTACTGCCCACGCCTTTGCCGCGACTAAGGAGGGGACCTACAAGCTACCCAATGCCTCTGAGGCCTTTCATACCTATTGGCTCGAATGGAAAATCGATAAGCTTATCTTCGGGGTAGATAATCAAGCCTATTTCACCCACCAAAAAACCTCAAACTCACTAGAAGAATGGCCCTTTACGGCTGATAACAAATACTACTTAATCCTTAATTTGGCGATGGGCGGGTCAGGGAGCGGCGATATTGTACAAGCGACCGGGGATTACTGGCGTTTTGAGATTGCTTCCATAAAATATTATAAATTGCCAGATTAGACTTCATGGATCAGACTAATGTGAGCACCCAAGCTATTTAAGCGAGCGGCTAAATCTTCGTAGCCGCGATTGATGGTATAAACATTGCGTAACTTCGAAATACCGGGTGCCGCCAGCATGCCGATTAGCAGCATAACAGCTGGACGGATACCGCTAGGACTGACTATGTCAGCCGTTCGCCACTTAGTCGGCCCCTCGATAAAAATTCGATGAGGATCGGCTAGCTCTAAATCAACCCCTATTTTTTTCATCTCGGCATACATAAGTGCCCGGTCTTCATACACCCAATCATGGATTAAGGTACGCCCTTTGGCCACGGCCACAATGGGCACGAAATAGGGCAAATTATCAATATTAATTCCTTGACTTGGCAGGGGATGAAGTTTGTCTTCTGGGGCTTTAAGCTCGCCATTATGCTTATAGATCGTTATGTTTGCCAGATTAATCTGACCATTATCGGCTTTGCATGCTTCACCGATTTTAAAGCGCAGACCCATTTTTTCGAGTTTCAGCAGCTCCAAATCTAAAAAGTCAATCGGCACTCGCTTGATCGTTATAGATGAGTTAATAGTTACTGCCGCGGCTATGAAAGTCATGGCTTCCACGGGATCTTCACTTATCGAGTAAGTTATGTTCTTTTTAATGTTTCGGAGGCCGCGGACGCGCAGAATACTGGTGCCGATACCGTCAATTTTTACACCCAGTTTTTGCAAGAAAAAGCACAGTTCCTGAACCATGTAATTGGCGCTGGCCAGCTCAATTATCGTCTCGCCCTCAAACCGAGCCGCAGCCATCAGGATATTCTCGGTGGCCGTATCACTGGATTCATACAGGACTACAGGCCGCCTTGGCAGAACACGGCGGGTCGTTATGTTGTAGTGACCAGCCGTTGCTATAATTTCTACCCCGAATTCATCTAAACCATAGATATGCGGCAAGATGGTGCGCTTGCCCAACTCACAGCCACCAGCGTAGGGTATTTTGAACGAACCATACTCATGTATAAGAGGACCAGCCAGCATGATAACGCTGCGGGTTTTGCGGGCGGCTTCCTTGTTCATTTTCTCAATGTCTAGAGAACCGGGGACTTTGACCTCTAAATCATTCCCCGGCAGCCACCGCACATGTACGCCTATACTTACTAGAACCTCAACGATACGATTAACCTCTTCGATTCGCGGCACACGCTTGAGGCGCGTTAAGCCTTTGTTAAGCAAACTGGCACAAAGCAGTGCCACAGCCGCGTTTTTAGAGGTTTTAACCTCGATCTCGCCCTTCAATTCATGGCCGCCTTCAACTCGCAGGTTCACGGCTCCACCGCTGAGTGATATGATTTGCTTATCAAGCACATCACTAATTCGGCCCAGTGTTTCTAGGCTCAAGTTTTGCTTGCCGTGTTCTATCCGATTGACCGCCGACTGACTGGTGCCCAATTTACGGGCGAAAGCGGCTTGAGTTAAACCGCGTTCTTGTCTGATTTGATAAATGAAACGACCAATTTTTTGGTTTGTTTCGTGCATAAACCAGTTAATAATATCACGGGTGATATATTTAACGACAATTTCACGGCAACAGTTCTGGTTCTGGCTGCAAGATAACTCCGAACATTTCTTGAACCCTGTTGACAATCTTTTGCTTGAATTTAAGTAAGTCAGCTGTCGAGCGGGCCGACTCATTTACCAGTACCAGGGCTTGAGCCGGCCAGGTAGCCATGCCGGTCTCTCGATCGTGAACACCCTTGAAACCGGCTTTTTCAACCAACCAACCAGCTGCCAATTTGACTCGGTCCTCAGGCATTGCCCAGCCTCTAATATCCGGGTATTCCTCTTGCAGCTTTTCAAATTCGATCTTTTCGACAATTGGGTTAGTGAAGAATGAACCATTATTGTTAACCACACTAGGGTCAGGTAGCTTAACTGCCCGGATAGTGGTCACGGCTTCGCGAACAGCTTCTCGTGTATAGACAGTAATTTTGTGTTCCTGGAAGTACGTTTGCAGTGATTCATAAAATGGCGGAACGGGTTGTTTTTTATTTAGCTTTAGGACAATTCCTGTAATCATAAAACGCCCCTTGTCTTTGGATTTGAACCTGCTGTTGCGATACGAAAAATCACAGGCTTCTTTTAAAATCCCGCCAAACGAATCGGTCTGGGTATCATATGCTTCTACTTCAACTAAAGTTTCAGCTAGCTCAGTGCCATAAGCGCCAATATTCTGAACCGGCGCTGCTCCTGTAGTGCCTGGAATGCGCGATAAAAATTCAATTCCACCCCAGCCTTTTTCGACCGCCCAGGCTACTACGTCGTCCCAGTCTTCGCCGCCGCCTATTCTGACGGTCACATTTTCGGCGTCCTGGGCTAAAATTTCGCGACCCATAATTCGGTTGACTATTACAAGGCAGTCAAAACCCTCGTCGCGCCAAACAATATTGCTGCCCTGTCCTATCATCAGGCAAGTTAGATTTCGCTCTTTCGCCCAGCGGACTAGTTTTTCTATTTCGTTTTCATTGGTTGCTTCAGCCAGCCAGCGAGCTCGCCCACCTAAGCGCATAGTGCTATGTGCCCGCAAATCGGCGTTTTCCTGCAACTTCATCGGTTTCATTATAAAGCTTCCCCTTGCAGAGGGCGAGCAAGAGTCAGTACAATGGTAAGTATGGATGAAGCGCAACCGGTAAGTCCTTTTAGACCACTTGGTATCCGATTAAAGGCTTTGCGCGACAGGGCTAATGAGACCCTGGCCGAAGCATCGGGGGCAGTGGAAATAGATGTTCAGCAGCTGGCCAGTTTTGAGCTGGGGAAATCCCGACCAACTGAAGATATCCTGCTACTCCTAATCAGCCATTTTGGCGCTTTGGACGATGAAGCCGTAAGGTTGTGGGAGCTGGCAGGTTATGCCGCTAAAAAGCCGGTTCAAGCCGAAAGCGGCGGCAGTACTTCGACTTACTCCGTGGAGACCCCGCGCAGTGAGAATCGAATTTTGTTTACCGATATAGTAGATGTGACAGTGAATAATTACGGCGTAGTGATGAGCTTTATGCAGGGCGCCGGGCCTAACGCTAAACAAACAGCAGTTGCCCGAGTAGGCATGAGTCGTGAGCACGCTAAAAGCGTGTTGCGTATTTTGCAACTAACCTTGCAGCAAACCGAACACCAGGGTCGGCATATGCCTAAAAGGCTTGATGCGCCAGACTCGTCTAAGCCTGACGACAAAACCAAAAAATGATATAGTATAGCCCTGTTAATATTGCGCTCCGTTAGCTCAGCGGATTAGAGCGTCTGGCTTCGGACCAGAAGGTCGGGGGTTCGAATCCCTCACGGAGTACCAAGCCTAAGCCGGTTTATTTGCGAAGAGCTTTAATCTGGCGGGAGTAGCTCAGTTGGTTAGAGCGTCGGGTTGTGGTCCCGAAGGCCGAGGGTTCAAGTCCCTTCTCTCGCCCCATTTTTTCGTCTGCCGGCCAGTTTGCTCAAGTTTGGGCAATTTGCAGGGCTAGCAAAGCCACTATCGGGACTGTTACGTTGTCAGAGCCCAGAGGAGAAGCATTTTCCAAAAAAGTCAGAATAGGCGGCAAGACCAAAAGTACAACGGCATAGCTGTCGAAGGTTATAAGCTCATGCGCGAATAGAGTACCGATGCCTAAGATGCTCACCGACACAATCCAGAAAGTCATCGTGCCAATAACGGTCTTGGTCTGGCCGAATACTTGATAGCTCCATTTTTTACCGGCTATTTTACCAGCGACTGCAGCCAAACCGTCCGCTAGAGACATATGTAAAATAGCTACCAAGAAAAAAACCTTGTTATCGGTAAGTAAGGCGCATAAAAGTATTGCCAGGGTAAAAAAAATATCGCCGTACGTGGTGCGGTTGAGTCCTTCGGTATAATGAAGCGTTTTACGATATCGGTTTAGCAGAACTCCAGCTAGCAGGCCGACGGCAATTAATTGTATGGCTTGCCAGCTCATCAACCAGGGCCAGAAGGCTATGAATGTACCTATTAATATGTGAACGAATTTGCGCTGTTTCTCGCCTCTTAGAATTTTGCGCTTCCAAAGCACTTCAGCGGTAACAAGGGTCGCGATGACTCCCGCTAAGCAGGCGATAACCGTTAGCATTGGCACCATTGTAGCGTACTTTGGTACAATCTACCCACAACGATGGTCACCATACTATATACGGGGTGTGGCGCAGTTGGCTAGCGCGCAGCGTTCGGGACGCTGAGGTCGGAGGTTCAAGTCCTCTCACCCCGACCACGTCGTAACTAATATCAACCCCACTAAAATTTTGGTGATCAAGTAACCAAAATTTAGCGGGGTTTTGTATTGTTGCTTCTTTTCCATTTACCTTATCCTCAAGGCAAATGGGGTAGCTGCGATATTTAGGATCAAAGCTCGGGGAATTCTTATTTTAGGATTATTCTTACATGGAATTGCTAAAAAAGCAGAGCTATGATTATAATAGTTATGTTTATTACAATTTAATCAAGTTTAGTCAAGTGGTGGGTAGGGGAGACTTCTTGTGAAAAGTAAAATATTAAAGTTTGGCACCGGCGCAATGCTTGTATCTACTATCGCGTTGAGCGCTGTATGGCTAATAGCCAATACGTCTACGAAGGTAGCAGCTCACGAGTCAGAAGATCACGCCCAGGTTGCTCAGGCTCAAGGCAACAATCAGCCAACTGCTAGTAAACCGGTAATTTATGCCTACGTAGCACAGCCAGGTAACTCGTACACGCTGATGGCCCGCAAAGCTGTCCAGACCTACGGTAAAAAATTTAAGGTCAACCTCAGCCCAGCTAAAATTATCTATGCCGAGACTAACCTGACCCAGCAGGCCGGTTCTCCGCTCTTGGATCTGAGCCAGGGTGTTGGCATATCAGAAGCTGCCATAAAGCAATGGGTTGACAGGGCTAGAACTCTTAGCGCCGCTCAAGAAGCAGCTTGGAACTACTACGTTCAGTTCGTAGACTTCAATACCGATGCCGTTGGCGTGGCGCGTTAAAAACTGTGCCGACAATCCCCGGGACTATTTATTTTTTGTAGTCTTGGCTTGGTGATACAAGGTGGTTGTGACTACGCTGCTGGTAACTTTCGTTACCACGTAAGCGGTGAGTGATAAAAGTACGCCGGCCAGTGCTCCGACTACACGAGCGGTATGGTCATCAAACCAGTAATCTTCCAGCAATTTAGGCAAAAATCCAATTGCTAAGAGCAGAATCAGCACTAAGTATGTTCCGATTTTTATGACTAGCCCCTCATGCCAGGCGGCACCCAGAGTATCGACAGCTTGACGAATGGTTGATGTAGTACTTTTCTTTTCTGTCAAAATAACTGGCGCCAGCTGAGACATATTCAGTGACAACGAGCTGCCTATGACGCTAAGTATGTCTCTGGTCGGCACCTTGCGGCGCTGGGCAAATATAGAGATTGGAAAGAAAAAGACCGCCAAAAGGGCAAATTTAGTCACAGCCCTAAAGCGACTCAACACTATCCGAAATCCATACAAAGGTGGCGTGGAATGCCCTTCCAGTTTGGCTAAAACAGCAGCCGAAACGGCGCAGGTGAAGTAAGCGCTAACGAAAGTCGAGTAAAAAAACGAAAAAGTGACCAGGCCCAACAAAATACGCAGATCGCGGGGAGCATTATCTGTTACCGAAAAGATGCTGCTGTGCGCTATGCTATCCCAGAGTCTGAAAGCCAGACTATTGACTATCGGAAAAGTCACTAAAACAAACAGGCCCGCCAGGTACGGGTAAGCCAAGATCTGGGGATCATTTTTTAAAATACTAAAGCTGTGCCTGGTTACAGCTCCAGCGTCCTTAATGGCCTTTATGGTGGTGTGAGCAATTTTGGTAAGAAACACTTGCTTGGTTTATAGCAGGGTTGATATTGGTTGTGACGTGGTCGGGGATAGAGGACTCGAACCTCCGACCTCCGCGTCCCAAACGCGGCGCGCTAGCCAACTGCGCCAATCCCCGGAATAAACCTTGAGGGACAACCTAGCGGTTTTCCTTCAACGCCCCTTTTGGAGTAAATCCGATTCGCATAATATGCGAACCGCGGCTGCTACCTTTCCCTGAAAAAATGGGGAGTAACGGGGGAAATTATAGCAGAAAACAGATATAGTAACTATTTGGCGAATTCAACGGCGCGGGTTTCGCGGATAACGTTAACCTTGATAGTGCCCGGGTATTGCATGGTTGACTCAATCTTGGTGGCAATATCGCTGGCCAGCTTGATGGCTTGTAAATCATTTATATCTTTAGGCTGAACGAACACCCGTACCTCTCTTCCGGCACTAATGGCATAGGCTTTCTCAACACCATCAAAGCCGGTAGCGGTATTTTCCAGGTCTTTCATGCGCTCCACAAAATTTTCGGCGCTAATATTACGGGCGCCTGGCCTAGCAGCGCTGATAGCGTCGACCACCCGTATAATTAAGCCCTCTACGGATGTGGTATCCATATCGTCGTGATGGGTTTCGGCTGCACTGGCTACCTCTTCCGGCGCGCCGTACTTACGCAACATCTCGCCGCTGATGTGGTGGTGCTTGCCTTCCATCTTATGCGTCAAGGCTTTACCGATATCGTGAGTCAGGGCGGCGTATTTAGTAACTTTCACGTCGGCGCCCAGTTCTTCGGCCAGCACTCCGGCCAGATGAGTCATTTCGACACTATGTTTTAGAACGTTCTGACCATAACTGGTCCGGTATTTAAGCTCGCCCAGCATTTGCAAAATTTCTTTAGGAATACCGATAACGCCAACTTCCCTGGCGGCATCCTCGGCGGCATGGACGACATCTTTTTGAACTTGTTTCTGAGCTTTTTCCACCACCTCCTCGATACGACCGGGGTGTACACGGCCGTCTTTCAGCAGCATTTCCATGGCCTGGCGGGCGATTTCCCGGCGCATCGGATCAAAACTGGACAGTACTATCATACCCGGTGTTTCGTCAACCAGGATGTCAACGCCGGTGGCTCGCTGCAAGGCCTGAATGTTACGGCCTTCTTTGCCGATGATTCGGCCTTTCATCTCTTCGTCTTCTAACTTAACGGCCGCAACGGTACGTTCGGCCGTTACCTCGCTGGCCATCCGTTCCATGGCCGCGGTCAGGATAACAGCCGCTTGTTCCTCGGCCTCATCCTTAGCCTCGTTTTGTAGCTTGGCGATCAGGCTGGTCAGGTCGGTTCGGATATCGCGCTCGGTCATCGCCAGTAGCTTTTCGGTAGCGTCGGCTTTGGTAAGCTTGGCAATTTTTTCTAATTTATCCTGCTGCTTGGTGCGGATAGAGCGGATTTCGTTTTTGAGTTCCTCGGCTTCGGCTTCGGCTTTGCGCAGGTTTTCGGAACGCTTATCAAGTTCGTCCAGCTTCTTGTCCAAAGTTTCCTGACGTTCCATTAGCCGCTGCTCCATAGTCTTAATTTCGCCCCGGCGCTTTTGTTCGTCTTTGCGGGCTTCTTCTACCCGCCGATCGGCTTCGTCGCGAGCTTTTTTGATGGTTTCTTCGGCCTCTTTTTTGGCTTTGGCCAATTCTTTTTTGCTTTTGTCGGCCGCGCCGTGGCTTAAGCGCCGGTTAATAACTACAGTGCCGCCGGCACCAACAGCAAGGCCGGCAATAGCCAGCACAATTGCTACTATCAACATGTTCTACCCCTTTCTTAGGGCATCTAGACCGCCAGTCCCCGCTTTGCAGCAATCACTATCACTTCATTAGCTTGGAACTCGAGGGGAAAAGCGGCCAAAGGTGCTATCAAGTATTTATATATTCGTGAATTTGGACTCTCCCAAAAATAGAAAATCCTACACTTAACTATAAATCCAAGCCGCCCGTCTGGTCAATGAGCGAAGAGGGGGTTTTATTTTTTGGGATTGCTAGTAGCCGCGGGACGATCGTATTCTGGTAGCGCCAGATGGTCGTTTTGGCCGGAGAGTAAGTCCGAAATACCCCCAACCAGCCAATCTTTACCCGAGCGAGCAACTATTGGCAGGTCGTTGCCGTGAGCCAGGGCGTTAGCCACGCTTAGCCCTATACGCAGGCCGGTAAAACTGCCAGGGCCTTTAAAGCAGACGATTCCTTGAATTTCGTTTATCGAATTGCTTGACTTGTAACGCTCACAGGTTGAGTATTTTACCCGCTCGCTAGAAAGGTCAAGGCGTGAAGCCTTGACGCTTATAAGTAGTTCTTGAAGCTTTAAATGTATTGTGTCCGCAAGCTGTCGGTGAGCCTGCCAAGTTAATTTTGCTAACTCCACTTCATTTTCGTATAAAGCCAGTTCGGCTTCTGGTCTGTCCGTGCGCAAGGTTAATATAATCATGGTTTTGTACCCACCCAGGCGGTTTCCAGCTGCTTAATTAGCTTGGTCTTGGAGTGGTCGTATTGGACGGTGATGATTCGCTCGTCCGGGTTGTCGGCAATCGCTTCCAGCTTTATGACCAGACTATCTTCTGGCAGTACGTCAGCAACTATCTGACCCCACTCTACCACCACTACGACCTTGGGGCTTTGCAGTGATTCCCGGAGTTGATCGGCAATAATGCCTGGCTCGCTTAAGCGATAAAAATCAAAGTGATGAATTTCCAAATTTTTGGCTTTATAAATTTTGTTGAGGGTGAAGGTCGGGCTGGCGACTGCGTCTTTGCTGCCCGCCCCCCGGGCCAGACCACGCACCAGCGTGGTTTTACCACCGCCCAAGTCGGCAACTAGTTCAACTCTATCTCCGCTCTTAAGCAATTGGCCTAGCGATTCGCCGAGCCGCTCGGTGTCGGCGGAGGCGATAGAGCGCGTTTGCCAAGTCATGTCGGTACTCATAGCCAGCATATAGTACGGCCAGTCCGCCAACGCCGGCAAGTATCATTGGGTGCAGACCGCTGGTTTTATCAGCCGGTGGGAGTAAGGAAGCGGAGCTGGAAGAGGTTTTGGGGACGCTGGTTTTGGCCCCCTTGACGTTTGTTTTTTTAGTAGAAGCGGCTTTGGCCGGCGCGGAAGATTTTTTGGCAGCTGGGGGCGAGGTGATTACATTGACTGTACCGGGCGTGGCGCTAGTTGTCCACTGCCATAGGCCATCAGCGAACACCCATGAATACCCATCTTTGGCTGTTGGGTAGGGGTCGGTTCTGACCAAGTCATTTTTGGCCAGATCCAAAAGCCTGGCCTGGCCCCCATCATTTGTTAGGCTCAGTCCGGTTTGTGGGGCATAAAAAGCCCTGAACTCACGGGGCTGTAAAATAAACTGGCCTTCCGGAAAAGTATAATCGTGGGTGGTGTTCAGTCCAACCCGCAATACGAGGCCACTGAGATCGAACGGCTTATCATTTGGGTTATAAAGTTCGATAAACTCATCAGCTGCATCAGTTTGCGGCGACGCCGGGTTAGGTAGGAGTTCCGATATTTGAGGTACCATTAAACCGGTGTTGCTGGCCAGCAGATTTGAGGCATTGGTTGTAGAGGCTCCAGATACATACGGCGGGGGTGCTTGTGACAAAAGCTGAGTCCCAGGGTTGGTGGCCGCGTTGATTTGAGTTGGCGAAGAGCCGGTGGTCATTATTTTACAAGGGTTAGTAGCATCGAGCTGGGCACTCAGCCAGGCCCCAGTGCCGGCAGTCGATATGACCGGATTGCCCTGTGAGTCCGCGGGTTGTCGTACCAAAAAAGCCGAAGACTGGCTCGGCAATAGCTGAACGCCAGCTGGCAGGTTCTTGGCAGAATTTGACCAAGCCACAAAATCATCAGTGCTGTGAAAAACAGGCGTGCCGGCGCCAGCCTGACTGGTACGTACCACCTGGGCCATCCCAGCGCTGCTGCTAAGACCAAGCGAAACCGAATCAACGACCATCTGAGAGCATGGCGCGATGAGGCCGTCGTTAATAGCATAGTAGCTTCCCGCCGGCAAAGTGCCTGATAGTTTAATAAACTTACTGCTAGTGGACTGCGACAAATCGTAATTATTAAAATATTCTAGCCAAACACTGCCCATATCAACAGCCTGGGCACCCGAATTGTAGAGCATAAAAAACTGCCCCCCGTTGCTGGTGATTTTAAACTGGCTGATTATGAGCCGTGAGGTGCCTACCAGGCCAGTCGGAGTCTCCGAAGCTGAAAGCGTAGAAGTAGTAATGATAGCCGCGGCTATTAGAAAGGCTAGGAAAACTCTGGTAGACCGGTGCGACAACACTGAAAATACTCTAGCTGACATATTGGCAATTTTAGAAAAACGTTTTATAAGATGCAAGCAGTAGCATTATTTGCTCGTCTAGTTTGGGTTATACTTAAAAGCAGTATGCTTAAGATGAGCTCTACGCTAAAGAATCAACCGATCTTGAGCCTTAGAAGCGGTAGCCCGATAGCTACAGCACTCGAGCCAATTATCAATCCCAATAATTTGAAGATACTGGGGTGGTGGTGCCGAGCTAATACCGGGCCGGGAGACAGGGTATTGCTGGCCGAAGACGTTCGGGAAGTTATGCCACGCGGTCTAGCCGTCAATGACGAGATGGCGCTGAGTGAGCCCGCTGATTTGGCCCGACACGCTGAGGTTTTAAAAATCCACTGGCAGCTAATTGACAAGCAAGTCAAGACCAAGCGCCACAAGCTAGGCAAGGTCAGTGATTATTCTTATGACAGCGAGGGACTTTTCGTTCAAAAGCTGTACGTGGCCGGCTCGTTAGTAAAAGTTTTTTCCTCGAGCGACACCTCGATAATTGACCGGATCCAAATTCTAGAAGTGACCGATAGCTACATTTTGGTACGTGACACAGACGTCAAAGCTACTGAAGCCGAATTGGCTCCGGCGATTGGCGCCGTAACTACTTAGGACTGGGGCCAGTCGATGTTTAGTTGCTGCTTGACTAGGTAGTAGCTAAATCCTTGACTTGTTAAGTATTTTGTCAGCCGGGCAGGGTCGTTTTTATAGCGACTCAAGCGGCGCTTTTTGGCTATAATAATTTTTAGTCTCTCTAGCTCGTCCTCACTGTCACCAGCCAGCACCTTTTCTACTACTTCCCTGGCGACACCTTTTTTAAAAAGCTCGGCGCGAATGGCCCGACTGCTCTTGCCTGCCCGGCTTTTCAGCTCTACCAACCATCGGCCATAGGCCTCGTCGTTTAAGTATTGTTTGCCGCTGAATTCTTGGGTTAGTTTTTCGGTCATTTCCGGTTCGACTTTTTTTCGGCGTAAGTAATCGTGGAATTCCCTGGTCGAGTGCGGCCGGTTCAAAAGCCAGGCCAGCGCCCGAGCCTTTAGCTTGCCGTCAGCCGAGAGTTTCTGTAGTCTTTTTAAAGTCGGCGCGTCCAGCTCGTTCCCGCTTTTAACGCGCTCAGTTACCAGCTCCCCCAGACTAAGCGAAAAGCTGTATTTCCCATCCACGAAAATACTTACCCGCTCCGGATTTTTAACTTGTTGTTTGAGTGCTGTGATTTTCATAGGCTTCTAGTTAATCCTTAGCAAAATAATTACTGTGCCAACAAGCCATATGGCCTCTACAACCCAGCCCCAGCTTACTTCGCACCACTGCAATTTACGATGAAGGCGGCGCAGGAAATGGAGGGGTGTGTTTTTATTCATAGCTGAAGCTTCACCCCGCGCAATAGCCGGCAGCCACATAGCGTCTGGCAGCATGCCCAAAAAAACGCCAGCAATAATCAGACGAGCGGAATCGTCCAAAGTTGCCGATAGTACCAGCAAGATCGAAAGGCTGAAAGTCAAATCAAGCACCATGGCCAGCTGCTTGAAGGGCCGTTTTAAGCCGTAGTTCCAATGCGGGGTGGCGTCGAGCGCAAAGTGACTAAGTAAAGCCGCTGGCAGCGCGATGGCCGGTTTATCTACGGCTACCGCGATAAGTGCTCCGCTGATGGCGTGATTAAGACCGACCATGGCCCTATTTTACAGATGCTCGCAGATAGTCAGAAATTTTATCTACTGGCTATTTAGGTCAAGCCGCAGGGACTTGACACTAATCGGCTTTGGCGGCCGCGCGGGTTTGGGCGGAAATTTTCTCGAAAACTTTTGGATTATCCCGCAAATATTGTTTAGCGGCCTCACGGCCCTGGGCAATTTTATTACCCTCGTACTCGTACCAAGCCCCGCTCTTAACAACTACCTCGTAGTTGGCGGCTAAATCAAGCACGTCGCCTTCTTTACTGATGCCTTCGTTATACATGATGTCGAATTCGGCTTCGCGGAAGGGCGGAGCGATTTTATTTTTGACCACTTTAATTCTAGCCCGATTGCCGACAATCGCCTCGCCGGATTTAATTTGCGAAATGCGGCGGATGTCCATACGTACCGTCGCGTAAAACTTCAAGGCATTACCGCCGGTGGTGGTTTCGGGATTGCCAAACATCACGCCGATTTTCATCCTGAGCTGGTTGACAAAAATGACCGTGCACTTGGTCTTGTTGATAACACCAGTAAGTTTGCGCAGCGCCTGGCTCATCAGACGGGCCTGCAAGCCCATATGGGCATCTCCCATATCGCCCTCGATTTCGGCTTGAGGCACTAAGGCCGCGACTGAGTCGACCACGATGATATCAACGGCGTTGGAGCGTACCAATGTCTCGACTACTTCCAGGGCCTGCTCACCATTATCGGGCTGACTTAGTAATAGATCCTCGGTTTTAACCCCTATCCGCTCGGCGTAAGCCGGGTCAAGGGCGTGCTCGGCATCAACATAAGCGGCCACACCGCCACTTTTTTGGACTTCGGCCACGGCATGTAAACTGACGGTGGTTTTGCCAGAACTTTCCGGCCCATAAATTTCAATGACTCGGCCTTTAGGAATTCCGCCGCCCAAAGCGATATCTAAGCTTAAGCTACCACTAGGAATGGTTTCGATATCAATTTTATGGGCCTCGCCCAGGCGCATAATTGAGCCCTTGCCGAACTGTTTTTCAATCTGGTCAACGGCCAGTCTTAAGGCTTGGGCTTTCCCGCTACCGCTGGCCGCTGTTGTTTCATTTTTAGTCTTAGCTTTATCAGCCATTAAAATCTCCTTCCCCGAAACTTACGCTAAACTAAGGTATCTCTTTAACAGTATAGCAAGCCAATTAGTCCTAAAAAGTGCTAGACCTTATAATTTAGGTATGGAATGCGTTGCCTAAGAGTCAACTCAGTAGCTGCAAAAGTGGGTAGTCGCTAAAGCTCAATTCCGGGTATACTTAAGCTTATGCGTATTAGCGATAACCTTGTTATCGAATTGCTCAAAACCAGCCATAAGATAGACGACGAGCAGATGCGAGGTTTGCTCGACCAACAAAAAACCGAGCGAAAACCCCTTCAGGATATAGCTATCCGAAGCAACTTATTATCCGAGCGGGAACTAACCCAATTATATGCCGCTCGGATCGACGTGCCGTTTGTCGAAATTGTTCCGAGCAATTTACGAAAAGATATTCTAAAGCTCATACCCGAGCACATCGCCCGGCAATACAATGCCATATTGTTTGATGTAGGGGCAGATGGTACAAAGCTGCTGGCCATGGAAGATCCCGATGATGTTCAGGCCCTAAACTTCCTGCAAAAGCAGCTCGGCCACAACATCAAGGTTTACGTAGCTACCCGTTCTAATATCTTCA
>Ga0187892_10006410_pt1 | contig 17495 bp, 19 predicted proteins | sample MA1701073metaG_FD_139345 | JGI IMG/M metagenome (GOLD analysis project Ga0187892, IMG submission 139345) | Bio-ooze microbial communities from a basaltic lava cave in the Kipuka Kanohina Cave System on the Island of Hawaii, USA - MA170107-3 metaG ... | reverse complement strand
TAAGCGGTCGAAGAACCGCTCGTTCTCGCGAAATTCCGCGAAATTGACCCCGCGAATTTGGCTTTCCGCCGCCGAGCATGTCGAGTGACCTCGGTTGAGGTGGGTTAATCAGAGTCTTCCTAGGTTGCGGCGACGGCCGAGCACGGAAACCTGCGGAAGCTCCGTCACGGGCTCCACGCGCGCGTCGGGCTCGACCTCGAGCGCCGCGATCAGAATGAGGGGCAACGGCAGCACGCGCGGACTCGTGGGAAAACCGGCGAATCCTACGCAGCCAGCGCCGAATGTGGACGCAAGGACCCTCGTGCTTGACGCCCCGGACCGGTGCGGCTCTAATACGCGGCTCCGCGCAACATCCCGGTCCAGCAGGACCGCGTCCGCAAGCAGCACCGGCCAGGTAGCTCAGTTGGTAGAGCAGGGGACTGAAAATCCCCGTGTCGGCGGTTCGATCCCGTCCCTGGCCACCATCACCTTTCGGGCCCCACGGTCACGGACACTCGCTCCGGGCGGCGACAGCCGCGTGCGGTACGCGTCGAGCCCGACGCATTGACGCGACGATCGAACATGTGCGCCGTCTGCGACCCGTCGCGGCGAGCCCGACAAGACCGTCACTCGGATCGTCGCGTTCCATCGCCCCTCGGCGAGGTACCCTCAGCCTGAGCAGCCGCATCCGGACGAGGCGCAAGAGGCCGCCGTGATCACACTGTCGAAAGCAAGGGAATGCGCGGTGAGCGCTCTTGTTCTGAGCGCGACGCTCGCGGGCGTGCTCCGCACCCCGACGGCGGAAGCGGCATCGACGTACTCGGTCGCAGCGCTCGACAGCCGAACCGGCTTTCGCCTCGACGGTGTCGCGCCCTACGACGACAGCGGGTACGCCGTGTCGGGCGTGGGCGACGTAAACGGCGACGGCTTCGACGATGTGATCGTCGGCGCACCTTTCACCGATCACGCCGGTGAGAACTCCGGCAGCGTGTACATCGTGTTCGGGCGACCTCGCGGCCAACTCGTCGTGAGCTTGTCGGATCTCGACGGTACGAACGGCTTTCGCGTCGACGGCGGGGGCATCAGCTGGCACGCGTCCGCAGCAGGCGACGTCAACGCCGACGGCTTCGACGATGTGATTCTCGGCGGTCGCGTGGTTCTTTTCGGCCGCGGCAGCGGCTTTCCCGCCGCGATGAACGTGTCGACGATCGACGGAACCAACGGTTTCTGGCTCGCGGGCGGTTCGAGCGGCTCGGGCGCCGGCGACGTGAACGGCGACGGGGTCGACGACGTCGTCGTAGGTGCACCTGACTCGGAAAAGGCTTACCTGCTGTACGGTCGCAGCGGCGCCTATGGCCCGACGATCGACCTCACGACCCTCGATGCGACGCGCGGCGTTCGGCTCGACGGCGTCGCGGGCGAGGACACCGGGCGTGCAGTGTCGGGCGCCGGCGACATCGACGACGACGGACTTGACGATGTCATCGTCGGCGCGCCCCTGGCGGACGTCGGCAGCACGGACACCGGCAGCACGTATGTCGTCTTCGGTCGGAGCAGCCTTCCCGGGACGCTGGCGCTCTCGGCGCTCGATGGGAACAGCGGCTTTCGACTCGACGGCGCCTCTTGGGACGATCGCGCAGGCTCCGCGGTTTCCGGCGCCGGCGACGTCAACGCGGACGGATTCGACGACGTCGTCATCGGCGGATCTCGCGCGGGTTACGTCGTCCTCGGGCGCGGCGGCCTCTTCCCGGCGATGCTCGCCTTGTCTGCGCTCGACGGGGCGAACGGTTTTCGCCTCGGCGGGCCTTCGCTCGGCGGGCACATCGCCCAACCGGTATCCGACGCCGGTGATCTGAACGGAGACGGTTTCGATGACGTGATCATCGGAGCGCCGGAAGCCAACTCGAGCTTCGTCGTACTCGGGCGCGGCGCCGGCTTCGACGCAACAGTCGAGCTCCAGAGCCTCGACGGCACGAACGGATTCCGGATCGTCGGCGAAGTGTTCACGTTGGGTGATGCGGTTTCCGCCGCGGGCGACTTCGACGGCGACGGAATCGACGACGTGATCGTCGGGGATCACAGCGCCGGACCGCTCGTCGGATCGAATTTCACCTTCACCGGGCGAAGCTACGTCTACTTCGGAAACGAGGCACCCGTCGTTTCAGGCATCGGACCCGGACGACTGCCCGACGTTCTCGAAGATGGTCCTGGCGCGGCTGGTGCGCGCGCCGATGTGTTGTCCCTGCCCTACTACCTCGACAACGATCCGCTGGCGGGCGCGGCGATATCAACATCGCCGGGGGAAAGCGATGGCATCTGGCAGCACTCGCTCGACATGGGCGCGAATTGGCAGAACGTGCCGTCGTCGCTGGCGACCTCGGCAGCGCTGGTTCTCCGGTCGGAGTCGCTGCTGCGATTCGTGCCTGCAGCCGACTTCCACGGCGATTCGCCCGCGTTGACCGTTCGTGTCTGGGACGGAGCTGACCACCATGATCCTGGCGCGCCGCGCGACATACGCACGAGCATCGATTCGCTCGGTGGTTTCGCGAGCGACGCGAACCTGCTCACGCTCGTCGCCCCCGTCGTGCCGGTCAACGATGCGCCTTCCTTCAGCGCGAGTTCGCCGCCGAATGTCGCGGAGGACGCGCCACCTCAGACCATCGCTCCATTCGCGGCATTCGCCGCGGGACCGACGAACGAGGCGGACCAGTTCGCGAGCTACGAGATCTCCAATCTCTCGGCACCGACGATGTTCTCGCTGCCTCCGACGGTGAGCGCGGGCGGAACGCTGAGCTATGCATTGGCGCCCGACGCGCACGGCGTGGCGGCCTTCGACCTGCGTGTTCGCGACTCGGGCGGCACGTCGAACGGCGGCATCGATGTCTCGCCGTTCCAGAGCTTCTCGATCGTCGTCGAGCCGATCAATGACGCCCCGAGCTTTGTCGCGACGAACCCGCCGCCGTCCGACGAGGATTCCGGCGAGCAAGCGGTCGCGAACATCGCGAGCGCGTTCACGCCCGGTCCTGCAAACGAGAGCTCGCAACAGCTCGTGGCATACGACGTCACGGCCGTGAGCGACGCTTCACTGTTCGCGGTGCCGCCGAGCGTGGCGAACGACGGAACCTTGACTTACACCTCGGCGCCGAACGCACACGGTACCGCAACGTTCCAGTTGCGCGTGCGCGACTCGGGCGGCGTGCCCGGCGTCGACGAGTCGGCGTCGGCATCCGTATCAGTAACGATCCGCGCGGTGAACGACGCGCCGACTTTTGCAGCGAACGACCCGCCGCCCGTGCGCGATGATGACGGGCTCGTGGAAATCGTAGGTTGGGCAACGTTCGATCCGGGAGCGGCAAACGAACAGGACCAGGTCGCCGTCCAGTTCCATGTGGACGACCTCAGTCGTCCGGAGATGTTCGCGAGCCCTCCTCGTGTGATCGGAAAGGGGTCGACGGGCACCTTGCAGTTCGCTCCTGCTCGAGGGATGTCGGGGACGAGCACATTCCGTGTTCGCGTGCGCGATTCCGGCGGCACCGCCAACGGAGGAGTAGACACCGGTACTCCGCAGGCGTTCGCGATCACGGTGCGCGGCACAGCGGATGCACTATTCGGCGACAGTTTCGAGTAGTCCTTCCGCAATCTGCGCACTGCGACATAGTCAAGCCACAGGATCGCCCGGCCAGCGTCCGGCAGCCGAACCGTCGCAGGCGCGCACCATCGACTCCGCCGCTTCGATTTCTTCACGCGAGCTCGGTCGGCGACAGCGTCGAGCCCGAGTGACGCTGCAGCGACTGCGCCGCGATCGCGCGCACGCGGTCGTACACCAGCCCCATGAGGCGTTCGCGCGCGTCGGTGTCGCCGTCCTGCCAGCGGCGCAGCAGCGAAGTCAGGTCGGGATCGCGATCGGGGACCGGCGTCTTCACCGCGCGAGCTTAGCGTCCGCCTCGAACCATGGCGCGATCCCCACGCTTCCGTCGCATGGACCTTCGACCCCACCACAGGAGCGGTCGATGTCCGCGTATTCGCTGTCCGCGCTCGGCGCGCTGGTCGCGCTCGGCGTGTCGTCGTTGGCGTGCGCCGACCAGGTACTTTCCTCGCGGTCGCTGAGCCCGAACGGGCGGCCCGTGCAGGAAATCCGCTTCGGCGAGGAACCGGGTGGCAACAACCTGCGTGTGGTGATCGTCACCAACGGTCCCACCGCGGGCACGACGACCCTGCTCACGGGCGTCGGCGCGCCCCACCTCTGGTACGACCCGAGCCAGCAGGCGCCGACGTTCACGGACGTCATCGCATCCGGCACGGTGTTTTCGCTGGGCGGCGGCTGCCGTCGCGGCAACCAGCTCGACTTTCCGTTCATCAACGGCAACCGCCCGCAGATCATGCGCGTGCAGAACGGCCAGGCGACGGTGTTCCCGCTGCCGATCACCGACAACCTGCTGTACGACAGTGCCGAATGTGCGGTGTCACCGGATTTCCTGGAGACCTGGTTCATCTACTCCAACCGCAACACCAATCGCCTCAGCGTGTTCGTCGACGACGGCGGTCCGAACGATCTGGTCGTTCCGATCACCAACTTCCCCAGCGTCAAGACACCGTTCCAGGGCGGCATCCGCCCGCAGATCAGCCCGTACCCGGGCGAGCCTCGCGTCATGTCGCTGCTGTTCATGGAAACCGACGGCGAGACGCGCTGGAAGAAGTTCAGCACCAACCCGTTCAATGTCGACTTCGACTGCCTGACCGGCGCGCAGGTGCCGCCGCCCACAGGCTTCACGATCCCTCGCGGCGCGCGCGTCGCGGGCAACTCCGTGATCGGCGATTTCAACGACGACGGACAACTGGAGTTCGCGTTCATCGACACCACCACGCCGGGCGCGTGCGCCACGTCGCCGGTGTACACGCCGGCCGGTCCGGTCGCAGGCACGGGATACAACTGGACCGAGCCCGGAGCCGCCGTCAGCGCCGAGCGACGCTTCATCGCCTTCGTGTACGGACAGCTGCTCTCGCGCCAAGCCGGCTCGCAACCCACGTTCGCGCCCGGACCTGGCCCCGGAAGCGGCGGTCCGTTCGACGCGTGCGGTCTTTTCACGGTGGAACAGGATGACGTGCTGATCACGGCCGTTGCGGAAGCCCTCAACAACTTCCGCTTCTCGCAGTACTGGAAGTTCCCGCCGCCGCCCCCACCGCCCGGCAGGGACGAGGTGTTCCGATCGAGCATGGAGAATCCAGGCGTAGCCTTGACGCTGCTCTGCTCGGAGCTGGGGCTCAGCCAGTAGCAGGAGGTCGTCGCGGCCTGCCATTCTTGCAAGCCGATCGCTGGACGAGGCGATACTAGCCTGCGCGCAAGCGCTATCGACTCGGCACGGACTGCAGCGGCAGCACCTCGACGGTGGGGTTGGTCCACATCGCGTCGCGTGCGCGCCAGTACTCCGCGGGCTCGCAGTTCTCGACCGCGTAGTAGTCGCCCGCGAAGGCGTTCGAGCCGGTCTGCGCGGCCCTCGCGACACCCTTGCCGAACGCCTTCATGACCTGCGCCATCGGATCCAGCGCGGGCCTCGCGGACTCGGACAGGAAGGTTGCCAGGAAGGCTGCGCGTGCGCCGGCGTCGCTGAGGTCCGTCGCCGCCACGGCCGAGGTCGAGGCGCCGGTGCGCGTACCGGTCTTGCGCGAAAGGCCCAGCCGCAGGAGATTTTCCAGTCTCGGCTTGGCGGTCTCGTCGCCGAACTCGGCATAGAGCGCGGTACCGACCTCGATCGCGCGCTCACGACCGGGTTCGTCCAGCATCGCCCAGATCTTCTCGCGCTCGGTCAGGAAGAACCGATAGCCGCGCTCCGACGCGAGATCGGCCCAGGCTTACGCCAGCGCGAGATCCTTCGGCTGGCCGAGTCCGTCGCGCGCGAGCAGCGCGAGCGCCATCTGCGAGGGCTTGTCCGCGTAGCGTGCGGCCTGTCGGAATCGCTGCGACGCCTCCTCGTAGCGCCCTGCCGCCACGGCGTCGAAACCGAGCTTGAAGCCGAACTGCATGCATCAGCTGCTAGTGCATCACCGTGAGTCGGGCAACCGGCCTCCACGATCGCGGGGAGCCTCCGAGAACGGCGCAACCCTAGCGTGCGCCGAGCGCCACGATCGCGGTTCCCACGAACGCAGCGACGGCCGCACTGCGTCGCCAGACCGCCACGGCGCCCGACACCGTAACGGCGAGCGCCAGCGGCGCGAGCGCCCGCACCGGGTCACCGACCAACTCGAGCGCGAGTGTGATCAGCGCGACGACGCGCGGCGGCAGCGGCGACCACGCGGCCTGCCCCGCGACGACCGCTGCCGCGGTGCGCGTCACCACCGCAAGGACGGCCGCGACGAACACGACGGCGCGAACCATGCCGGCGCGTGTGACGCGCCTGTCGCGGCGGACTCGAAGCCGAGCGCCGCCCTCCCGTGAGGGCACCCCGTCGTCGTTCATGCTGTCTCCCTACTGGCTTCGAAAAAGCGCCATGAAGGGCTGGCTGACCGTCAGCGTTTCGGGACGGTCGCGCAGCTTCAGGGTGCCCTTGCCGGTGTCGTCGCGCACGATCGAATCGATCGCACGCAGGTTCACGATCGTGGAGCGGTGGATCTGCCGGAAGCATCCCGGGTCGAGCACCACGAGGAGGTCCTTGATCGGCTTGCGCAGCAGCGCCTCGCCTTTCGCGGTGACGACCACGGTGTACTTGTTGTCGGCGCGGAAATAGACGACGTCGTCGACCAGGATCAGCCGCGTCGTGCTGCCGCTGCTCGCCGTGAGCCACTTCGCGGGCTCGGATACCGCCGCTTTCGGCAGCGTCGCGACGAGCTTCGCGAGAAGCGGCGCGAGCGCGGCGTCGGTACCGGCGCCGGACGCGATGCGCGCCTTGACGCGCTCGACGGTGCGCTCGAGGCGTTCGCCCGCAACGGGTTTGAGCAGGTAGTCGACCGCACCGGTCTCGAACGCGTCGATCGCGTACTGATCGTATGCCGTCACGAACACGATCTGCGTCGCGGGGCACGCGTCGAGCGCGGCGGCGGCGACTTCGAGACCGGTGAGGCCCGGCATGCGGATGTCGAGGAACGCGACGTCGGGCCGGTGCTCGGCGATCGCTTCGAGCGCCGAGGCGCCGTCTTCGCATGCCGCGACGATCACGAGCTCCGGCCAGGCACGCGCCAGCGCATCGACGAGCGCTTCGCGCAGCAGCGCTTCGTCTTCGCCGATCACGGCGCGTGTCATCACGGCTTCTCCGGCATCGCGGCCGGCACGACGATCGTCGCCGCGACGCCGCTCGGGAAATTCGCACCGATCGAGAACGACGCGGCGTCGCCATAGGCGAGCTTGAGGCGCTCGCGCACGTTCTGCAGCCCGATGCCACCGTTGCCGTCGCGCTGTTCGCCGAAGCCCATGCCGTCGTCCGCGACCGTGACGGAGACCTTGTCGCCCTGCCCGCTCGCGAGGATCCAGACCGTGCCGCCGCTGGTGCGCGGTTCGAGGCCGTGCTTGATCGAGTTCTCTGCGAGCGTCTGCAGCATCATGGTCGGGAACGGCACCGACAGCAGTCGCTCGGGAACCTCGATCTGCGTCGCGAGCCGCGTGCCCATGCGCAACCGCATGATGTCGAGGTAGGCGCGCACGCGTTCGAGCTCGTCGCCGAGCGTCGACGGCGCGTCGTCGGTGCGCGGCAGCGAGCGGCGCAGGTAGGTGATGAGGTTGCCGAGCATTTCGTCCGCGAGCGGCGGATTCGTGCGTGCGAGGTGCTGCGCGCTCGCGAGCGTGTTGTAGAGGAAATGCGGCTCGACCTGCGCGTGCAGCAGGCTCAGGCGCGCCACCGCGAGCTCCTTCTCGGTCGCGGTCTCGCGTACGGCTTTGCGCTCGTTGCGGCGCCGCTCCGCGACGCGACGCGTCAGCGCGCGCGTGATCGCTTCGGCGTTCTCGAGGTTGGTGCCGTGGTCGACCCGGAACCAGTCGCTCCAGGCGCCCGCCTCGGGCTCGCAGATCACGGTCACGCTCGCGATCGCGTCGCCGGGCGTCACGGTCGCGGTGATCTGGTTGCGGATCGGGCGACGGCGACGGCGCTCCCCCTCGAAGTGGCTCGCACGGTACGGGTCGATGCGCTTGAGCTTGGCCCGGAGCTGCAGGCTCCCGCGCGCGCTTTCGACTTCCTCGACGCCCGGCAGCTCGCGCACGGACTCCTCGAGGAGGTCGAAGGCCTCGTCGGCGTCGAGCGGCATCTCGATCTGGCGCCGGTGACGATTCGCGAGCGCGGCGCGATCGACGCGATCGGCGATGAGCCGCACACGCCGCACGTGTGCGATCGCGTTGACGATCACGAACACCATGAATACGTTGAACGCGAGGAAGACCAGCGTCGGAAGCCCCACGCCCAGCCCGCCCTCGAAGAAGGCCACGCTGAGCCCGAGCAGTGCGAACCAGGCAAGGGCCAGTCGGGCGATGAAGGCGAAGCTGCTCATTCGGTGACGGGCTCGAGTCGGGACGGGCGCATGTTGGGCGAGCCGCCCCCTACATGCCAGCAGCGTGCGACGAAATCGCTCACCGCCCGACGAAGCCGCCTTCCGCTGGCGCGAAGCCCGGGCACGGCGGAATGTCGGCACACGGCCCGCAACAACGTCTCCCCCGGCAGACACTGCGCGAGACACACTTCATGGCCGCTCTTCGATTCACGCTCGTCGGCGCGATCGCGCTGCTCGGCAGCGCCTCCGCAACTGCAGGGCCCTCGCCGTCGCTCGCCATCGTCGTCGGCGCGGGTCAGCAGGCCTGTGACTTCAACACGATCCAGGCTGCGATCAACCATGCGGCGAACCGGCCCGGGCCCGACACGATCGTGTTGACGCGCAGCACCAGTTACACGAACCAGGCGCTTTCGATCAGCGACGACGAAACTCTCACCATCATGGGCGGCCGCGATACCTGCGACGGCTCGGGCGCGGTTGCACGCGTGGACATCGTCGGCAACAGCGGCGCCGTGCTGCGCGTCGCGGGGAACGGAGACCTCACGCTGACCAACCTGCGGCTCAGCAATGGCACGGGAACGCCGCAACCCACGGGATACGGCGATGGCGGCGGCATCTTCCACGCCGGTCGCGGACTGTTGACGCTGCAAGACACGACAGTCACGAACAACAGCTCCTCGTTCGGCAGCGGCATCTCGGTCGAGGGTGCGGGTTCGCTGCTCCTCATCACGAGTACGGTCTCCCACAACCAGCACCGTGGCCTCGTCGGCCTACGGAGCATCGCGGGCATCTACTTCGCGAGCAGCGGCACGCTTCGCATCGAGGCAGGCAGCGCGATCACGGGCAACGAGGGCCGCGGCATCTTCGTCGAGCGCGCCGCCAGCACGACGATCTACGAAACGGACATCTTCGACAACAACAGGCTGGGCCCGGGATGGGGCGCGGACTTCTCCGGGGCGGGCCCCGTGATGCTCGAAGGCACGGAGCTCCGGGGAAACCAGCGGGGTGGCCTCTCCTACTACGACGGCACGGGCGACGTCGACATCACCGAGTCGGAGGTCACGGGTAACGGCGGCCAGGGCGGACTGAGACTGGAAGGCGACGGCGCCGTCCGGATCCACAGCAGCACCGTCAGTGCGAATCAATCCAACTCCAGCGGCGGCGGCATCTACTACGCCGGAGACGGCAGATTCGAGATCGCGCAGACCATCGTCTCGGGCAACACGGCGGCGAGTGGCGGCGGCGTGTACGTCGCCCGCGAAGGTACGCAACGTCCCGTGTTGCAACTGGGACCCGGCACGCTCATCACTTCCAACCGCGCCGGTTCCGGCGGTGGCCTCTACCTCGATGACGCAGAGCTCGACGCGACCGCGGCACCGGACCATCTCGTCGCGGGCAACACCGTCACGGGATCCGGCGGCGGTCTCTACCTGAAGGGCGGAGTGGCGCGTATCGGTTCGGGTGCGAGTACCGGCAACATCACCGACAACACCTCCATCCAGGGCGGAGGTGGCATCTACCTCGAGGGGCATGCCGAGCTCTGGCTCTACACCACCCGATCGAACGCGCCCGTCGCGCTGCTGCGCAAATCGCGCGAACGCGACGGGCGGCACGAGCAGCCTCGGCGGCGGCATCGAGATCCAGGCCCCCGGCACAGCCGGCACCGGCGCGCGCGTGTTCGGTTTCGACGTTCGCATCGAGGGCAACGTGGCCACGCACGGCGGCGGCGTCGCATTGATCGGTGGCGAGAGCGCGCCCGCCTCTTTGTGTCTGGGCAGGGCGCGCGATCCCGAGAGTTGCTTCGATCATGGTGGCGCGCCGCCCAGCGGTGCGGTCCCCTGCGACGTCCTGTTCGCGTGCAATGCCGTGATGGACAACGTCGCCAACGGCAACATCGGCGGCTCGGCGATACTGCGCTACGCCACCAGCGGAACCGGCCCTGTGCCGGTGTTGATGAGCGGCACGCGCCTCGAGCGCAACACCGGGCGCTCGGTCGTAGGATCGCTCGGTGCGAGCGTGACGCCCGGCGGCACGCTCGCACTACGCGATACGCAGATCGCCTTCAACATCGCCGGCAATGCGCTGGTCGACGGCGTGCCACCTGGCCTCCCCGGCGTGCCGCCGGAGGCCAGCCACCAGCTCGGCGCCGTGGAAATCGAGCGCTGCACCGTGGCGGAGAATCAAGTCGGCGCCTCGTACGTCATCGCCACGCGCTCGAACCTCACCCTGACCGAGCGCATCGTGTATCAACCGGGCACGACGGTGCACGCGGGCAACGCCTCGGGCGTGTTCGCGCGCCACGTGCTGGCGAACGAGATCGCGACGCTGCCAGTGAGGCCCGATATCGTTGCCGGCGATCCGATGCTGCTCAGCAGCGGCGAAGACGAGCTTCGACCGGCGGCGAGCTCGATCGCGCTGGACTTCTCCAACTATCCCGCCGATGGTCTGGACCTGACAGGAGCTGCTCGCGGCCAGGACCTCCCCGAAGTCCCGAATCGCTTCGGACCGCGCGATCTCGGTGCGTTCGAGCAACGGGCGCCGCCTATCTTCAGCCACGACTTCGAGTGAACCCGCGGAAGACCCAAGGCGGGGGCTGATCCGGCCCGTCCTGGCCGCCGCCTTTCGGCAGCGCATCGCACCGGTTGATCGAACCGACGCCATTCCTCGATGCTCACGGTCCGCTCCCGAACCAGGACGACCATGAGCCCCAGTCCCGTCGTCGACCGCCGCCACCTCGACTTCGTCCTCTACGACATGCTCGACGCCGAGTCGGTGCTGCGCTACCCGCGCTTCGCGTCGCATTCACGCGAGACCTTCGACGCGGTGATCGAGCTCGCGCATCGGCTCGCGGTCGACAAGTTCCTCTCGCACAACCGCAAGTCGGACCTCAACGAGCCGAGGATGGTCGACGGCAAGGTCGAGCTGATTCCCGAGATCGGCGAGGCCGTCGCGGCGTTCAACGAAGCCGGCTTCGCGGCCGCGCTCGCGGACGAGGCGCGTGGCGGAATGCAGCTGCCGTTCCTCGTGACGTCGGCGTGCGACGCGCTGTTCTCGGGCGCGAATCCGAGCACGGTCGCGTATCCGCTGCTCGCGCGCGCGGCAGCGAACCTGCTCGAGGCGCACGCGGACGCGTCGCAAAAGGATCGGTACATGCAGCCGATCCTCGCGGGCCGCTGGTTCGGCACGATGTGCCTGTCGGAGCCGCAGGCGGGATCGTCGCTCGCCGACATCCGCACGAGCGCGCATCCGCAAGCCGACGGCAGCTATCGCCTCGAAGGCGCAAAGATGTGGATCTCGGCGGGCGATCACGAGCTCGGCGAGAACATCGTGCACCTCGTGCTCGCGAGGACCACCGGTGCGCCGGCGGGCGTGCGCGGCATCAGCCTCTTCATCGTTCCGCGCTTCAAGGTCAACGCCGACGGCTCGCGCGGCGCACGCAACGACGTCAGGCTCGCCGGCGTCAACCACAAGATGGGCCAGCGCGGCTCGGTCAACACCTTCCTCAAGTTCGGCGAAGCCGGCGACTGCGTCGCGGAGCTCGTCGGCGAGCCGAACCAGGGACTCGCCTATATGTTCCACATGATGAACGAGGAGCGGATCGGGGTCGGGATGGGCGCGGTGATGCAGGGTTACGCCGGGTACCTCAATTCGCTCGGGTACGCGCGCGAGCGGCGCCAGGGACGGCATCCGGACCAGAAGGATCCGGCGTCGCTGCCGATCCCGATCATCGAGCACGCCGACGTGCGGCGCATGCTGCTCAAGCAGCGCAGCTACGTGGAGGGTTCGCACGCGCTCGGCCTCTATGCGGCGATGCTCGTCGACGTGTCGCTGCAGGATCCCGACGCCGATACGCGGCACGAAGCCGAGCTGCTGCTCGAGCTCTTGACGCCGATCGTGAAGGCGTGGTCGTCGGATCGCTGCCTCGAGGCGAACGAGATCGCGGTGCAGGTCCTCGGGGGCTACGGCTACACGCGCGAGTTTCCGGTAGAGCAGTGCTATCGCGACAACCGCATCAATCCGATCCACGAGGGGACGAATGGCATCCAGGCGCTCGACCTGCTCGGGCGCAAGGCGATGATGGAGAACGGCGCGCCGCTCGCGCTGCTGTTCGATCGGATCGCGCGGACCATCGACGACGCTTCACGAGACCCTACGCTCGCGGCGATGGCGGAAGAGCTGCGCGCGATGCTGGCTCGTGCCGAGGCCGCGACGCGTGCGGTCGCGGAGCGGATGCGGCGCGGCGAGGTGCGGCGCGGATTGGCGAACGCGGCCCACTACATGACGCTGCTCGGGCACGTCGCGATCGCGTGGATGTGGCTGTGGCAGGCACTCGCGGCGGCGCGTCGCGGCGACGACGCGTTCACGCGCGGGAAGATCGCCACGTGCCACTACTTCTTCGCGGTCGAGCTGCCCGAAGCGATGCTTGCGGCGAAGCTCGTCGCCGAGGCGGACGACAGTGCGTTTGCGTTCTCCGCGGAATGGTTTTGAGTAGCCAGGAGGAATCACTGATGAACAGCCGACGGCTTACCCGCTCGAACAACCGCATGATCGCCGGCGTCTGCGCCGGGATCGCGGAGTACTTCGGCTGGGACGTGACGGTGACGCGCATCGTGTACGTCGTGATCTCGATCCTCTCGGTCGCGTTTCCCGGCATCCTCGTCTACCTGATTCTCTGGCTGGTGATGCCGCAGCGCTGACCGCAAGCAGCCATAGGCCGGAGTGAGCCGAAGGCGAAGTCCGGCAGGGTCGCCATGCACGTTGCCGGATTTCGCGCGGCGTTGCCGCGCTCACTCCGGCCTACGGCTCACGGCGGTTCGCGAGCGGGCGCGCGGGGGCTGCGAGAAACGGAAACGCCGTCGAGGAATGCTCGTGCTCGTCGTGATCGACGCCATCGGGCACGCCGGTCGTGCGTCCGCTCACGAGCAGTGAACGGTAGACGTCGACCGCATCGTGCGTCGGCGTGCGGCCGCCGCAGTCGCTCGTCGGCAGCGCCGAGATTTCGGGGGAAGCGAGCTCGACGCCGAGGAAGCGTTCGCAGCGCGTCGATCGCGTGTTGATCCAGAGTCGGTCGTCGCCGAGGAGGCGCGCGAGCACGTTGTAGCGGTTCGCGTCCGCGGATCCGCGCTCGGCCAGCCACTGGTTGCCGCAGATCCCGTCGAATCCGTCGTAGAGCGCGAGCGTCTGGCGGATTTCGGGCAGCGCGTCGCGCCAGCGTTCGCGCGTCGCGCGGTTGTACGACTCCTTGAGCGCGTCGCTGACGTCGTCGCGTGCGAGCGGCGCGAGGAGGCCGTTGCCGGTGAGCGGACGACCCATGCGGTCGATCTGCGTGCCGCCGTCGTCGTAGGTCGCACTCCAGATCGCGAGCATCGGACCGGCCGTTGCTACGACCTCGAGGTCCACCGCGACGACGAGCGAAGCCGACTGGAACGTCGCGAGGAAATTCGTGGCGGGTCCGCCCTCGGTGTGCCGCCAAGCCTCGAGGATCGTGCGCGAAGCGGCGGCGTCGAACGCAGGGCAGCCGTCGGCGCTCTCGAGCAACGCGGCGGCGGCCTTGCCGAGCGCGTCACGCGTGCCGCGGACGTTGTTGAAGAACGGATCGTCGCGCAGCCCCGCGAAAACTCGGAAACGCTGCTTCTCGCCGCTGATGCCGGCCTCGCCGGATGCGTCGCCGCGCACCTGATCAGCGTCACCGACCCGGCATGCGATGCGCTGCGCGTCGTCGAAGCGACACTCGATCGTCGTCGTGGCGTTCGTCTCGTCGAAGCGCGGCCCGCTGTCGATATGGAACGCGTAACGGAAATGATCCGAGAACGCATCCGCGACCAGCGTCATGACGAGATTGAGGCGACGACCATCGGCGGCGGTCCACGCGTAGAGGTCGGCGATATCCGCGGCAGGCTGTTCGACGACGGTATGCGTGTCGAGATGATCCTACGCCCGCGCGTTACCTGTCAGAGCCAGCATCGCGCCTGCGGCGAGCGGTGCGAGTCGGACCGGACCGCAGCCTCGCGGTCGTCCGCGAGGCTGCTCCGCTTGCGTGTGAATCGCGCTCACCGCGCGGCGGCCGCAGCGCGTGCCGGCTCGCCGTGCGCTTCGCGCAGCTTCGTCGCACATTCCTCGCAGCAGACTTCGACGGCCTTGCCGGCGATCGTCACTTCGAAGGCGCTTTCGTCGAGCATGTAGTCGCAGGCGGCACAGGGTGCGTTCGGACATGTCGTTTCTCCTCGTCGTCCCCGGTATCGGGTGACGTCAGGAGACCACCGCGGGCACGTGCCGCGCTGTCGAAATCTTTAGCGGCCTTGCTCAACGCAGCCCGGTCGATGCGCGGAACTGACCGGGCGTCGAGCCGTAGGCCTGGCGGAACGCGGCGGTGAAGTGGCTCTGGCTCGAGAAGCCGAGATCGAGCGCGAGCGTGGTGAGATCGACGTCGTCGGCGAGCCGCTCGATCGCGCGCGCGAGCCGCAGGCGCAGCTGGTAGCGGTAGAGCGGCAGGCCTTCGACCTGGCGAAACACCTGGGTGAGATAGACGGGCGAGGTGCCGACCGCGCTCGCGATCTCGGCGAGGGTCCAGCGCCGCGCAACGTCGGACGCGAGCGCGACCTTCGCGCGGTCGACGAGCTTTCGGCGCCCGGCGCTCGCGCCGGGAACGTGCGCGGTACGCTCGCCGATCGCGCGGCGGACCAGCGTCAGCGCGAGCGTCTCGGCTTCGAGCGTTTCGATCGTGCCGCACTTGAGGCTGTGGCGCAGCAGACCGGCAAGCGCCTGCGCGCGCGCGTCGATGCGCAGGCGCTGGCGCGTGAACGCGGGCGCATCACCGTCTCGCAGCATGCCGCGCGGCGCGAGCTCCGCGAGCAGCCCGGGCGCGACGGTGACGGTGAGGTTCGCATCGCCGCCGGCCACGGGATGGCTCACGCGATACGGCTCTCCGGCGTTGAAGAACACGACCTGGTTCGCCTCGGCGACGACCTGCTCGCGACCGACGTGACGGACGTAGACGCCGCGATACGGGAACGCGAGCGAGGTCTCGCGCGCGCACTCCTCTTCGCTCGCATGGCGGCACGTGCCGCGACATGCGACGTCGCGCAGGCGCACGATGCGCGTCTCGAGCAGTTCCTGGACGGTGAGCTCGCTCACACGCATCCTCGGCGGAGGTCACACCCCAACGATAAGACCGCACGAGCCGCGAAACCATGACGCCCCAGGTCATGAACGCGCGACGGAAAATCGGGACGGCCGTCGCGCCGGCGGGCCGTTCTCAGGAGCGGATCGGCGGTCTCAGCGGCGGTCCCGAATAGGCCGTTTCCGCGACCAGCGCGCAGCGCGATGGCGGCGCGCCGGACACCGGTTGCAGCATCGAGCAGGGCAATGCGGGTCAGCGTGCGCACGGCGCCATTGTCGCGCACGGCGCGTCTTCACAGCAAAGCGCGTATCTGGCGAGTATCCTCGCGTCGGGCGCGCGGCGTCGGAACGGCCGCCAAGCATGATCTACATCGTCGAACCCGCGCCCGGCACACCCGCCGAGGGCGGCCGCTGGCTGGTGCGCGTGCGCAGCCAAGTCATCGCGACGTTCCGTACGAAAGAAGCGGCCTGCAAGTCGGCGCGCACGCTCGCGCGTCTCGACCTGCTCGCCGGGCGCGAGGCCGAAGCCTGGCTGTTCGGCTGCCGAACCGGGCCGTAACTGCTGTCGCTGGACGACGTGCCCGACGAATCCGCGGACGGTTTCCGCAGCGGAACGCGCAAGTAGTCGTCATCTTCGGGCACTATCGTCGCCCGCATTCCCCCGCCGGAAGAGTTCGTCTTGCGCAAACTCGTCTCCGAGGCCCTCGGCACCGCGCTGCTGCTCGCTACCGTGGTCGGCTCCGGGATCATGGCCGAACGTCTCGCCGACAACGAGGCGCTTGCGCTGCTCGCGAACACGATTGCGACCGGCGCTGCGCTGGTCGCGCTGATCCTCACGTTCGGGCCGATTTCGGGCGCGCACTTCAATCCGGCGGTCACGCTCGCCGACGCGTCGCAGCGGGGTTTGCCCTGGCGCGAGGTGCCGGGTTACGTCGTCGCGCAGATCGCCGGCTCGATCGCCGGCGTCGTGCTCGCGCACGCGATGTTCGGCGAGCCGCTCATCGCGGCGTCGACGAAGGTGCGCGTGGGCTTCCCGCAGGTCCTGAGCGAGTTCGTCGCGACGTTCGGGCTCGTCGCCGTGATCTGGGGCTGCGTGCGACGCCGTTCCGATGCCGTGCCGTTCGCGGTCGCCGCGTACATCGTCGCAGCGTACTGGTTCACCGCATCGACCTCGTTCGCGAACCCGGCCGTCACGATCGCGCGCTCGTTGACCGACACGTTCACGGGCATCCGGCCGCAGGACGCGCCGCCGTTCGTCGTAGCCCAATTGCTCGGCGCCGCGGCCGCAACCGCGTTGTTCCGCTGGCTCGTGCCGGCGCTGCCCGCGAGCGCGCCCGACGTCGTCGTTCCTCATCCGGAGAATCGGACACCGTGAAGAAGGTGATCTTCGCCTGCGTCCACAACGCGGGCCGCTCGCAGATGGCGGCTGCGTTCTTCAACGCGCTCGCGGACCCCGGGAAGGCTCGCGCCGAGTCGGCCGGGACGAATCCGGGACCGCACGTGCATCCCGAGGTGCGCGACACGATGCAGGAGCTCGGCATCGATCTGAGCGGCGTGAAGCCGCAGAAGCTCACGGCCGAGCTCGCAGCCGACGCATCGCTGCTCGTCACGATGGGCTGCGGCGACGAGTGTCCCTACGTGCCCGGCGCAGAGCGCGACGACTGGCCCCTGCCCGACCCGAAGGGCGGCCCGCCCGAGCGCGTTCGCGCAATCCGCGACGAGATCCGCGTCCGCGTCGCGCGCCTGATCGAGACACGCGGCTGGGACAAAAGCGGGACAGGTGCAGTTATTTCGACTTACTGAGCAGGCCGCCAAATAGTGCGTAGTGTTCAGGCGGCGTAGCGGACGTGCTTTTCCTGAAACAGGTTGCGAATGACCTGGGGTTGGCGATCATTTCGGCGCGGTTGGTCGGCCGGCTCTTGCCCAGC
>Ga0187892_10006408_pt1 | contig 17497 bp, 18 predicted proteins | sample MA1701073metaG_FD_139345 | JGI IMG/M metagenome (GOLD analysis project Ga0187892, IMG submission 139345) | Bio-ooze microbial communities from a basaltic lava cave in the Kipuka Kanohina Cave System on the Island of Hawaii, USA - MA170107-3 metaG ... | reverse complement strand
GATGAGCCCGAGCACCAGCTGGAAGACCGCCGACCACGGGGCGAGCCGCGAGATCGGCCGCCACAGCTCCCCCACGCCGTGCACGAGGGCGTGCACGAGCCCGAGGAAGAACGCGATCGGCATCGCAAACAGCGCCGCCGCCCCGAGCCGCGATCCCATGCCGAACGTCGCCAGCTCCGCCGTGGAGGGCAGCGACGGGTGGTCGATGCGCTCGAGGATGACCGCCCGCTCCGCGAGCTCCGCGAACTGCCGCTCCATCACCTGCAGCGACACCAGGAGCATCACGACGAAGACCAGGGCGATCGCCACGGCGGCGGACAGCACGTTCGCGGCGAACGCCAGGCACGCGCCCTCCGGCCCCGGCGGGGCCGCCGCCCACGGCGCGACGTCCAGCGGACCCAGCTCGCGCGCCGGGCCCGTGCCCAGCTTCGCCGCCAGCACGTCGCCGAACTGCGCCAGGCGCACCGCCGTGAGCCGCGCCATCTTGGCGCGCGTCCACGGGAAGAGGGACGGCTCGGCCGCGAGCTTGAGCGCCTCCCCCTCGCGCCGCACGCGCAGGCTCCAGAGCACCGCGTTCGGGTTGGTCGCCAGCCACGTGCCCGCCGACAGGCGCCACGCCGCCCCCGACTCCTTCCGCAGCCGCGAGACGGCGCCCCCGAACGCCATCGCCGCTTCCCGCAGCGCGCCCTCGATCTTCTCCGGCGGCGCGTCGCCGCAGGCGATCGACCTCTCGGATGGCACGAACTCGACCATGCTGCGCGGCGATTATACACTGGTGCCGCCATGCGTCTAATGGCCTTGACTGCCGTCGCGCTCGCCGCCGCCGCCCCGTCGGCCGCCCAGGATGGTCCCTTCGACTTCCGCCTCCTGCCCGTGCACGGCCGCCGCCAGGACACGGTCATCTACGACTTCACCGGCGACGGCGTCAACGACATCCTCAACACGTCGATCGACTACGAGCTCGACCCGCCCGTCCGCTGGCTCGCGCTGCATGTCGGCGACAAGGCGAAGGGGCTGCCGACCAAGCCCGACTTCATCTGGCACGTGCACGCGTCCGCGGCGGCGCTCACGTTCGGAAACTACCTTCCCGAGGGCGGCGTCGAGATCTGCACCATCGCGCCCGACGGCGTCTACTACTACCCGTTCAAGGGCGGCAAGCCGGTCGAGGAGCCCCGCAAGCTGATCCACGCGCGCACGTTCTTCTCGTCGCCCAGCCCGCGCGCCCTCCCGATCTGGGGCTTCGCGCAGGACCTCTCCGCCGACGGCCGGGACGATCTCATCCTGCCGACGCCCGACGGGTACCGCGTCTACTTCCAGACGGCGCCCGGCCTTTTCGGGAAGATCTCGCGCCTCGAGTCGGAGGCCCGCGCGCTCTCTCCCGCCCGCTTCCCGGAGCGCTTCGATTTCATCGCGTCGCTCTTCAACCTCAAGGTGAACCTGCCGCGCCTCGCGGTGGCCGACGTCGACGGCGACGGGCGGCAGGACCTCGTCACCGTGAGCGGCAACGTCGTGCACTACTACTTCCAGCTCCAGCCCGACGAGTACCGCGCGCAGAAGAAGTGGTCCAGCCGCTTCGTCGTCGCGACCCTCGAGGAGGAGCTCAGGAAGGACTCGATCAGCTACATGCAGGTCGGCTTCAGCGACGTCGACGGCGACCGGCTGCCCGACCTCGTGGTGACGAAGCTCGAGGGGCAGGTCGGCCTCTTCGAGAGCCTGAAGACGAGGATCGTCGTGCACTTCGGCACGAGCGGCCTCGGCAACTACGCGCCCGACCTCTTGATCGAGATCCACGGCGTCAGCATCGACCCGCACCTGATCGACATGAACGGCGACGGAAAGCTGGACGTCCTGGTGTCGCGGCTGCGGACCGACCTGATCAACCAGGCCGTGACCGGCTTCATCCTGGGCGACATCTCGGTGACGTACGAGGTGTTCCAGTTCCAGAAGGAGAAGGCGAGCTACTCGGCGTCGCCGGTCTACTCCTACGACGTGCGCGTGACGTTCAAGGACATCCAGGACAAGGGCGCGGCGTCAAGGCCGCTGCTGTTCGTCACGGGCGACCTCACCGGCGACGGGCGGCCCGACCAGGTCCGCGTGAACCCGAAGACGGAGACCCTCGAGGTCCACCCGGGCCGCGACACCGGGAAGTTCATCGACTTCGATCCGACCGCCCACCTGGAGCACAAGCTCGAGCGCTATCCGCGATTCATCCAGTTCTACGACGTGAACTCGGACGGGCTGCAGGACCTGCTGCTGCATTACGGCGGGTCGGTCGCCGTGCTGACGACGCGCAAGCGACGCTAGGGGGCGGGGGCAGAGGCAGTCTCAGGCATCAGGTATCAGGTTTCACGTCGTCGTCGGACGATCGTCGACCGTCGACGACGGTCTACGGTGGGCGGTCAACGACCGTCGTCTGTCGACGGTCGACGGCATGAAACGTGAAACGTGCTGCGTGAGACCGCTAAAACTCCGGGGGTTCCTCTTCGTCGCGCTCCGGGTCGAAGGAGGTCGTGCCCGGCCCGCCCGCGCCCTCGGTCGACACCTCCTCAAGCACCTTCTCCTCGACGTAGATGGGGGCGCGCATCTGCACGGCGAGCGCGATCGCGTCGCTCGGGCGCGAATCGACTTCCACCGTCTTGCCGTTCTTCCGCAGCACGAGCTTCGCGTAGAAGGTCCGCTCCTTCAGGTCGCTCACGACGATCCGCTCGAGGTTCGCCTCCATGCCGCGGATGACGTTCTCGATCAGGTCGTGCGTCATCGGGCGCGGCGTCTTCTTCTGCTTCAGGTTGCGGTCGATGGCGACCGCCTCCCAGATGCCGATGACGATGGGGAACGCGCGCTCGCCCTCCGATTCCCTCAGGACGATGACCTGCTCGTCGTTCGTCTCGGAGATGATGATGCGGGCGAGTTCCATCCGGATCACGGCGCGTACCTCGTAGCTAGAGCATTATACGCCGCCCGGAGCGGAGGAGCAACGTTGACTGCGGCGGGGGGCCGGATAGAATCAACGGTACGTGAGTACGAGCTTCGAAGAGATCCTTCTTGCGATTGCCGTGAAGAACAAGCTCCTCACGCACGATGAGGCCGTCGCCGCCCTCAACGAGTTCAAGACGGTGTCGGCGAAGCAGGACATCGGGATCTACGACGTGCTCGTCTCCCGGGAGCTCCTGTCGCAGGGCCAGGCCGAGGCGCTGGCCGCGGCCGCTCGCAAGGTGATGGCCGCGCAGGCCGCGCCGAAGACCGCCGCGCCCCCGGCCGCGCCGGCGCCCAACCGTCCCCAGACCGCGCCCGTGCCGCCGGGCAGGCCCGCCGCGCCGCCCGCGGGCGCCCCCAACCCGCAGGAGCCCATCCCCGGATACCGCATCGTCGGCAAGCTCGGCATGGGCGGCACCGCCGCCGTCTTCCTCGCCGAGGACCGCAGGCACGGCGACCGCAAGGTCGCCCTCAAGATCATCCAGCCCGCCCGTGCGAAGGACGAGAAGACGCTCCTCGCGTTCCTGCGCGAGGCTGAGCTCCTCTGCGCGTTCGACCATCCCAACCTCGTCAAGGGATACGACAAGGGGCGGATGGGCCCCCTCGCCTACGTCGTCATGGAATACCTCGAGGGCGAGTCCGTGCAGGACGTGATCGAGCGCGAGAAGCACATGCCCGAGGCGCGGTCGCTCGAGATCATCCTGGAGGCGGCGAAGGCGATCGAGTACATGCAGTCGCAGGGCATCGTCCACCGCGACATCAAGCCGGGCAACATCATGGTGCTCAAGGACGGGGCCATCAAGCTGTGCGACCTCGGCTTCGCGCTGGAGATCGGCTCCATCGCCCCCGAGGAGGACGGCCAGACCACCAGCGGCACGGTGCAGTACATGTCGCCCGAGCAGGCGCGCGGCCAGTCGGATATCGACATCCGCGCCGACATCTACTCGCTCGGCGCCTCGCTCTACCACATGATCATGGGGGAGCTGCCGTTCAGCGGCGGCGATTCGCTCGAGGTCATGGCCAAGCAGGTCATGGAGGCCCTCAATTCGACCGAGATCAAGAACCGGCGCATCTCCCGGCACATGCACTACTTCATCGAGCGCATGATGTCGAAGGAGAAGGACCTCCGCTACGCGACGCCGCGCGAGCTGATCGACGACATCAACGAGCAGCTCGAAGGGTTCCGCTCCCTCGAGTACAGGCCGGACGAGGAGGCGCAGAAGAAGACGAACATCATGCGCGGCGTCTCGAACCAGCCCGAGCCGCCCTCTCAGCCGCAGCGCCCGCCCCTGCGGCCGATGACGCAGCGATTCAAGCCTCCGGCCAGGCCGACCACGCGCCGCATGCGGCCGCCGCAGTAGCGTTCACCGGAGCAGCAGCGTCGCGTCGCCGTACGAGAAGAAGCGGTATCGCAGCCGGATCGCCTCGGCGTACGCCTCGAGGATCCGCTCGCGCCCCGCGAACGCGCACGCGAGCATGAGCAGCGTGCTCTTTGGCACGTGGAAGTTCGTGAGGAGCGCGCGGACGACCTTGAATTCGAACGGCGGGCGGATGAAGAGGTCGGTCCACCCGCGCGGCTGCCCGGTCCGCGCCCAGGCCTCGAGCGTGCGGCACGTGGTCGTCCCGACTGCGACGATGCGGCGGCCCGACTCCATCGCCCGTCGCAGCACCGCCACCGCGTCCGGCGCGATCTCGTACTCTTCGGGCTCCATGCGGTGCGAGTCGATGTCGGCGGTTTTCACGGGCTTGAAGGTGCCGATGCCGACGTGCAGGGTCACCCGCACGATTTCCACGCGGCGCGCGAGCGCGTCGAGCATCTCCCGGGTGAAGTGCAGCCCGGCGGTCGGCGCCGCGATCGCGCCATCGCGTTCGGCGTACACCGTCTGGTACCTCTCCAGGTCCTCCGGACCCGCGTCCCGGCGGATGTACGGGGGCAGCGGGGCCCGGCCGAGCCGCGCCGCAAGCGCCGGAACGTCGGACTCGAACTCGAGGATCCACGCCCCCCGGGGCGTCCGCCCGGCGATGCGAGCCCACGCGCGGTCGTCGACTTTCAGGCGCTCGCCGATCGCGAGCTTCCTCGGTGTGTCGAGCAGCGTCTCCCACGTGCGCTCGCCCGCGGCCCGGACGAGGAGCGCATCGACGCGGCCGCCCGTCGAGCGGCGGAGGATGAGGCGCGCCGGAAGCACGCGCGTGTTGTTGAGGACGAGGACGTCGCCGTCCGCCAGGTGGCCCGGAAGATCGGCGAACGTGCGGTGCTCGATCGCCCCGTCCGGGCGCAGGACGAGCAGCCGGGAGCCGTCCCGGCGCGTCGAGGGCTCCTGCGCGATGAGGTCGGAAGGCAGCGGAAAGTCGAAGTCGGCCAAATTCATTTGACAGTGGTAGAGGCCAGTATAGAATCCAGCGTCGACTAGGGGGGTTGATGCGCGTCCTTGCCGCATTTTTCCTGCTTGTGCCGGCGTCCGCCTGGGCTCAGGGCGTCAAGCTGGAGCCGAAGAAGCCGGCGGCCGGGGACCGCGCCACGATTCGTGTCGAGACCGCCCTTGACCTGGAGATCATCGTGAAGGACAGCGAGCCTGAGCGGAAGAGCAATATGTCGACGATCCGCACGGAGGTCTTCAAGCAGGAAGTCACCGGCCTGCAGGACGGGGCCGGCGCGACGTACACCGTGAAGTGCGAGTCGAGCGTGCTGCAGCGCGCGCTCCAGAAGGAGAACACGCCGTTCCACGGCCGGACATTCATCGTCAAGCGGGGTGCGGCCGGTACCACAGTGGAGGCGTCGGACGGCGCGCTCCCGCCCTCGGGTGCGGAAGGACTGGCCGGGTGGGAGGAGTACTCCAGGCTGTTGCCGGGCGGCGAGGTTGCCGTCGGCGCCCAGTGGGTCGTCGACCAGAACGTGACGGCGCTCCTCAGCGTGGCCAATCTGGCGGAGACGAAGTCCGCCAAGCTGAGCGCCACGCTCAAGTCCGCCGAAGGGTCCAGGGCTGTCGTGTCGTTCAACGGCGAGGTCGAAGGCAAGACGCGGGACGGCGCGATGATCAAGGTCTCGATCACGGACGGGGAGCTCGACTTCGACATGGGCAGGGGGCGGCCCACGGCTGTTCGCATCACGGGCGGCCTCGAGGCGACGAAGGACGTCATCCGCAATTACGTCAAGCCGGGCGGGGTGCAGGCGGTTCCGGAGCCGGTCGGCACGATCCGGATGAAGAGCAGCCGGCTCGAGGTCAAGGTCGCGTTCGAGTAGTTCAGACCGCGACCTTGCGCGTCTCCCCGCGGGGGCTTTCGCTCCGCTCGCCCGCGGTGTAGCTCCGCTGGACGCGGCGTCCCAGCCGACAGAGGATCTCGTAGGGAATCGTGCCGACGATGCGCGCCAGATCCTCGACCCGGATCTCCTGCGCGCCGTCGCGTCCGATGAGCGTAACGTCGTCGCCGGCCTGCGCCTCGGGGATCGCGCCGACGTCGATTGTGATGTAGTGCATGCTGACGCGCCCGACCACGGGCGCGCGGCGCCCCCGCACCAGCACGTGGGCGCGGTTGCCGAGCTGCCACGGGTATCCGTCGTCGTAGCCCGCGGGGCACGTGGCGACGATCGTGTCGCGCTCGACGCGGTGCGTCTGCTCGTACCCGACCGAGGTGCCCGCGCGCGCGTGGTGCAGGTGTGCGACCGTCGTCCGCAGGGCGAGCGTCGGCCGCAGGTCCAGCCCCATCGACGCGAAGAGCCCGGGGTCCATGCCGTAGAGCGCGATGCCGGGGCGCACGAGGTCGTAGCGCGAGGCGGGCACGGCGAAGAGGCCGGCGCTGTTCGCCGCGTGCACGACGGGCGGGCGCAGGCCCGCATGGTCCAGCTCCCGCAGCACGCGCTCGAACCGGTCGAGCTGCTCGCGGGCGACGGACGCGTCGCCCTTCATCGCTGAGGAGAGGTGCGTGAACACCCCCTCGAGCGCGAGGTGCGGACGCTCCGCGACCTGCCAGGCGATCTCGAGGGCGCGGTCGGGCGGCGCGCCGAGCCGGGTCAGGCCCGTGTCGACCTTGAGGTGCACGCGCTGGAAGCGGCGCTGGCGGCGCGCTTCGGCGTTGAGCGCGGCGACGAGCTCGTCGGAGTGCAGCGTGGCCGCCACGTCGTTCTCCACGATCGTCGGGACGTCGTCGAGGACGGAGGCGCCGAGGATCAGGATCGGCGCCGTGATGCGGGCGCGCCGCAGATGGACCGCCTCCTCGACGTCATTGACGCCGAGCGCCGAGCATCCGCAGGCGATCGCGTGCGCCGCGACGGGCGCCGCGCCCAGGCCGTAGGCGTTCGCCTTGACGACGGCCAGGATGCGCGGGCCGGGGCCGATGAAGCGCCGGACGACGCCGATGTTGTGCCGCAGCGCGGCGAGGTCGATCTCCGCGCGGACCCGATGGACCATGCTGTTGTTCGGATCAGGGTTGGGAGGGGGCGGCGGTCGATGCGGCGACGGCGAAGCCAATCCCCCGGACGATGATTGATCTTCCCCCGTGTCGGAGCTGACCGACGGCCCCCTCCGGCGCGACGAGAGCCCCTATGGCCCGGTCGCGTGCTTCCCCCTGATTCCGCCCTCTCTACCTTGAATCCGAAGTTCGAACGGCGGGCTGCCGCGGCAGTCCGTCATTCGCGCTTCGCCTGGCCGAACTTGATCTCGGCCTCGGTCGGCCGCAGATAGAGCGGCACGAGCCGGGAGGCGTCGTCCCGTCGTCCCGAGCGGAGCCCGAGCCGCGCGACGGCCGCCGGATGCGGGTGCCAGAGGTCCGGCCCCGAAAGCGCCGCGTGCGCGAAGAGCGGGCCGAAGGTCTCGCACGCGCTGCCGACGACGAGGGCGCCGGCGGGCACGCGCCGCGCGAACTCGGCGGGCGCTTCGGCCGTGATCGGGCCGGTGCGCACGCCGTTCTCGTACAGCGCGCCGTAGATCTGGCCCCACTTGGCGTCGATGGCGGCCGCGACGAGCGGTCGCGAGGCGGAGTGGGCAAGCGCGTCCACGGAGGCGACTCCGGCCGCCGGCCGCCCGAGGGCCAGGCAGAGCCCCTTGGCGGCGGCCAGGCCGACGCGCAGGCCGGTGTACGAGCCGGGCCCGAGATCAACCGCGACGAGGTCGAGGTCGGCGGGCGCCAGGCCGTACGCGCGCAGCAGGGCGTCGATGGCGGGCGCGATGTCGCGCCCGTGGACCATCCCCTTTTCAAAGATCCGTTCGCCGAGGAGGCGGTCGTCCTCGAGGAGGGCGACGCCGCCGCGCGCGCCGGAGGACTCGATTCCGAGGGTGCGCATGGCGGCCCGCTCCGGTGCTAGTATAAACTACGATTCATAAATGTCAAGTCATAATTTACGAAATGTAAATTATGATAAGGGCGGACCTTGCCTGCCCCCGCCGCGTGTGCTATATCGGCCCTCTCCATGAAGCTCTCGCGCCTCCGCAAGCTCACCTGGAAGCTCATCCTGGTCTACGCCCTCGTCATCGTCCTCATCTTCTTCGCCGACCGCTCTCTGGACAAGTGGAAACTCTGGAACTTCTGGGCCGGCTGCGCCTGCCTGGTCGTCTCGATCTGGGTCCGCATGTGGGCCGCGGGACACCTCGTCAAGAACAAGGTCCTCACCGTCACCGGCCCCTACGCGTACGTCAAGAATCCCCTCTACATTGGAACCTTCTTCGGCATGATCGGCTTCGCGCTCCTCGCGATGGGGGACCCGCACGAGCCCCGCTGGCACGTCCGCCACCTCAACTGGCTCGTGCTCGGCGCGGCGGTGCTGGCGTTCGCCGCCTACTACGTGCCGTACAAGAAGAAGCGGGAAGGCGACCGGCTCCACGACATCTTCGGCGAGGCGTGGGACCATTACGACGCCGCGGTGCCGGACTACTTCCCGCGCGTCGTCCGCTACGAGCGCGCCTCGAACGCCGCCTGGAGCTGGGCCGCCGCCTGCGAGAACAGCGAGCAGTGGACCCCGTTCATGATCGCCGTCGGTGTCGCGGCGATCGTCTGCAACGGCCTCATCCTCCAGTGGATCGGCCTGCGCACGTGAGCGAGATCCTCCGCGACAAGGGGGGCTTCCTCTCGCCCACGATACGGCGCCTCGAGTACGGCGGCCGTCCGGCCGTCATGAAGGACTTCCGCACGCGCAACGTCATCACGCGCCGCGTCCTGGCCCCGGCGCTCGTCCGCCGCGAGTTCGAGATCCTCCGCCACCTCGAGGGCGTCCCGGGCGTGCCGCGGGCGTACGCGATCGTCGACGGCGCCGCGCTCGTCACCGAGTTCATCGACGGGCGCCACATCGGCAAGTTCAAGCCGGGCGAGCTGCCCGACGACGTCTACCGCCGCCTCGCCGCCACCGTCGCCGCCCTGCACGCCCGCGGAGTCGCGCACCTCGACCTGCGCCAGAAGAAGAACATCCTCGTCGCCGGCCCCCAGCCGTACGTCATCGACTTCGCCAACGCCGTCCGGGTCCGCCCCGCCTCTCCCCTGCGCGCCGTCTTCGCGCGCCTCCGCCGCGTCGACGAGAGCGGGCTCCTCAAGTTCAAGGCCCGCAACTGGCCGCACCTTCTCACGGGCGCCGACCGCGAGTTCCTCCGCCGGCACCGCGGGCTGCGCTCGTTCTGGATCTTCTCGCCGCACACCGATCGCGCGAAGGACATCGTGTGGTGAACCCCGTCAGACTCCTGCGAAGGGCCTTCTCCCGGCGCTCGATGCACCGCGCCAGGAGCCTGACGGGGTGAAGGACGTCCGCTCGATCGCCGTCGACGTGCTGGAGCGCGCGGCGCGCGAGAAGATGTTCGTCGACGATGCTCTCGACAGTGCACGGGGCGGCGGGCTCTCGCGCCGCGACCGCGGGCTCCTGACGTCGATCGTCCTGGGGGCGACGCGCCACCGCCTGACGCTCGACTACCTCGCCGAGACGGTCTCCGGCGCCCATGACATCGAGGAGCCGCTCCGGCCGGTCCTGCGCGTCGCGCTGTATCAGATGCTCTTCATGAGGCGCATTCCCGACTACGCCGCGGTCGACGCGGCCGTGCGGCGCGCGTCCGGCCGCGCCAAGAAGTTCGTCAACGCGGTCCTGCGGAAGATCCAGCGCGAGAAGGAGGACTTCGCCAGCCCCGCCGACGATCCGCGCCGGCTCCTCCCGCGCCCCGGCGCGGAGCCGCTCGCGTTCAAGTCGGACGTCTTTCCGGAGGATCCGGTCGAGCGCATGGCCGTCGTCCACTCGCATCCGCTCTGGCTCGTTCAGCGGTGGGCGAAGCGCTGGGGCGACGGCACGGAATCGATCCTCCGCGCCAACAACGCCGTGCCGCCGCTGACCGTCCGCGCGCGCGCCCCCGGACTCGTGGAGCGGCTGCGCGCTGAGGGCGTCGATGCGCGCCCGGGAACTCGCCCGGACTCCTTCGTGCTCGTCCGGCCCGGCAAGCTCTCCTCGCTCGCCGCCTTCCGGGAGAACCTGTTCCAGGTGCAGGACGAGACGCAGATGGCGGTCGCTCCGCGGCTCGCCGGCGCACGTCGGGTGATCGACGTGTGCGCGGCGCCCGGCGGCAAGGCCGTTCATCTGGCCGACCTCGGCGCGGACGTCGTCGCGTGCGACGTGTCGCTTTCCCGCCTCCGGATGGTCGGCGCGGGCCTCCACCGCGTCGCCGCCGACGGCGTGCGGCCGCCGTTCCGCCGTGTCTTCGACGGGGCCCTCGTCGACGTCCCGTGCTCCAACACGGGCGTCCTGGGACGGCGCGCGGACGCCCGCTGGCGGCTGAAGCCCAGGGACGTGACCGCGATGACCGGGCTGCAGCGGAGGCTGCTCGCCGCCGCCCGCGCCCTGGTCGTGCCCGGCGGCCGCATCGTCTACAGCACGTGCTCGATCGAGCGGGAGGAGAACGAGGAGATCGCGGGGCCCGGCGAGACGACTCTGCCGGGCGACCGGGCCAGCGGCGGCTTCGCGGCGACGGTCGCCGTCTAGTATTTCACGAACCGGTCGTAGAGCTGGCCCATGTGGTGGATGATCGTCTCGATCTCCTCGGGCCTATAGAACATGTCCTCGGTCCGCAGACGCAGCTTCATCGCCATCGCGCCTTCAGGTGCCGTCGTGAGCCTGAAACGCCGGACGCCGGGCCGCTTGCGCAGCACGACGAGGCTCTCCGTGATACCGCTCGGCTTCCCCTCGAGCGTGACGGCGTCGAGCACCATGTCGCGGAGGTAGTTCCCGAACACCAGAGTCGTGTAGATCGCCACGCTCTCGTCCACCAGCGAATCGAACATGCGGACGCGCGGCAGCACGCGGAGTCCAACCATCGACCACGGCCACGCCCACCGGCCTTTCGTCTTGATCACCAGCGGGAACTTGGGCGAGACGGTCTCGCTCAGCCGCAGCACCAGGCAGCCGCTGCCGTGGACGATCGCCGTCACCTTCCGAGCCTCGTGCTTGAACGTGACGGACGCCGGTCCGATGATGCCGCGGCTGACCGACACCTCGTTGAAGCGCTCGCGCAGACGGTCGGTGAACTGGTCGAGCATCTCGCCGCGCTTGCGCAGCCCGCGGGTGGCGGACCAGATCATCCGCAGGGGCACGGCGATCACGACGAAAATGACCCCGCCTGCCACGAAGTACTGGATCCACGGCGGGATCCGGTTCAGGAGTTCGATCTCGGGCATCCAGTATCTATGACGCTTCTTCGGCCCGGATCTTTCCTCTACTTGACGACAAGCTTGAGAGCCGCCCCGACGGAGTGGTCGGAGTGCTCTTCGTGGTCGAAAACCGCCACCGACATGCCGTAGGCCTTGCCGATCTCGAACGCTGCGTCGTCCTTCTGGCCGGTCTTGAGCTTGCGCGCCAGTTCCAGCGTCCACGCCTTGTCCTTCCAGACGCCCTTCGCGCGGACGTCGGCGGCCGAACCTTCGGGCGTCTGGGCGATGAACTGCGCGATCTCGTCTCCGTCATGCTTGTCCGGCTTGTCGACGCGCTTCGTCGCGGAAGTGCCGGAGTCCTCCGGGCGCGCGATCCACACCGGCTTGCCGTCGTGCCCGATCCACTTCTTCGATTTGCCGCCGAGATTCGAACGCGAGTATTGGTGCGACTTGTCCATGGCGAAGCCGGCGGGGTTCGTTCGAGCGGCCTTCCAATGCCATACGTCCCACCGGGACTCCTTGCCTGCCAGCATGTCCGGATCGAATTCGCCTTCGAGTTCGAACGCGAGAGAAGCGACGTCCTCCGCGAGGTCGAGCTCCTCATACCCCCCCTTGTCCTTGCTCCACACGAACGGCATGTGGCGGACGTCCTTCGTGTCGTCCTTCCACGAGAGCAGGAAGAAGATCTCGTCGGCGGTGCGGCAGACGCGCACGCGCAGCTCGCGCTTGTCATCCGGATCGTTCGGCTTCCACAGGGTGAGCTTGGTCTCGGGCGCGGACTGCCAGGCGGCGTCCCCGGCGTCGCCGTCGATCGCGGGCGCCTTCTCGACCGCCTTCGCGACCAGTTCGATGGGCTTGTCCTGGGCGAGCAGTACACTGAGAATCAGCAGCGTCATGGCGGCTCCCTTCGCACGCGGATTATAGCGGCTTGAACGACACCGCCCAGCTTTTGCTGCGTTTGCCTTGAGAAAACGTATCAGCTACACTGGGCGGCTCCTCCCGAGGGATGCATGGACCACGTGCCGATGACGCAGACGGGCTACGACCAGCTGAAGGCCCAGCTCGACAAGCTCAAGAACGAGGAGCTGCCGCGCATCCAGAAAGCGCTCGGCGAGGCCCGGGAGATGGGCGACCTGTCCGAGAACGCGGAGTTCGACGCGGCGCGCGAGGAGATGTGGCGCGTCGATCGCCGGATTGCGGAGCTCGAGGACCATCTGGCGCGCGCGCAGGTCATCGACAGCTCGCAGGCTCCCGCCGACACGATCACGATCGGCGCCACCGTGACCTGCGAAGACGTGGATCGCAAGCGCAAGGACGAGTTCATGCTCGTGGGACAGGGCGAGACGCGCGACGGCATCGACACCGTCTCCAGCGCGTCTCCGCTGGGAGAGGCCCTCGTCGGGCGCAAGGTGGGAGACGTCGTGGAAATCCAGGTCCCGCGCGGAAGACTGCGCTACAGGGTCCTTCAGATCCGCTACGTCTGACATGCCCGGCTATCGCCCCCACGCCAAGGCCGGTCTCGACGCGCGGCTGCCGCGCATCGAAACGTGGGAGAACCAGTATCCGGCCTATACGGTCACGATCACCGATCCGGAGTACAACGCAGTCTGCCCGAAGACCGGCCTTCCCGACTTCGGGACGATCACCGTGGCGTATGAGCCGGACAAAAAGTGCATCGAGCTCAAGTCCTTCAAGGCGTACATGACGGCATACCGGAGCCTGGGCATCTTCTACGAGAACGCGGTGAACCGCATGCTGCGCGACCTCGTGTCGGCGTGCCGGCCGGTGTGGATGCAGGTCAGGGGTGAGTTCCACGCCCGCGGCGGAATCGCCACAAAAGTCGAAGCGGCCTATCGACGCCGGGAGTCGAAGTGAGCCTGCTGGACCTCCCCCTGGGCGACGGGGCGCCCGACATCATCAACATGATCGTGGAGATCCCGGCCGGCACCGCGAACAAGTACGAATACGATCCGAAGCTCGGCCTCTTCCGTCTCGACCGCACGATGTACTCGGCGGTGCACTACCCGGGCGACTACGGCTTCGCGCCGCATACCCTGGCCGAGGACGGCGATCCGCTCGACGTGGTGGTCCTCACGTCGCATCCGGCGATCACGGGGGCGCTGCTCGAGTGCCGGCCGATCGCCGCGCTGGAGATGAGCGACGAGAAGGGCCCGGACATCAAGGTGATTGCGGTGCCCACCCGCAACCCGCGGTTCGACGAGATGAGGGACCTGGACTCCATGCCGGCGCACACACGCCGGGAGTTCGAGCACTTTTTCCGCGTCTACAAGGACCTCGAGCCGAGGAGGTCCGCGACATTCGGATGGAAGAGCCGCCCGGCAGCGCTCAAGGCCGTTCGAGAGGCGGCGACGCGGTTCGCTCCGTAGTTCAGCAGGCCTCCTTGATCATCCGTGCCACGCAGCCCCTCGAGTCGTCCAAAACGCGCAGGATCACTCTCAGGGCGCCCGGATGCGGGTCCTCCGCGGCCCTTGCCACGCGCTGGAGCACGCTGCGCGTCCCCTCGGCCAGCTTCAGCGCCGCTTCCGGCGTCGGATTCGGCCGGCGCTTCTCCGGCGGGTAGCGCTTGCGCAGATACGCGTCGATCTCCCGGACGGTCAGGTCCCTCAACTTCACCCTCCGACCGTCGTACGACACCACGTCGTTCGGGTCGATCTCCTTCAGGTCCGCCTTGGGCAGGCGCGCCAGGCGGTACAGCTTTGTCGGCCCGAGGCATGCCAGCAGCGCCAGCAGCGCCGGGTTCACTTGCGCAAACAGCGCCAGCGCCTTCAGGTTGTCGTACGTCCGCCGGCAGAGCCCCAGATCCTTCAGCCGCAGCTCCCACCCCGGCCGCCCGTTGAGGTACCTCAACCGCAGCAGGCGCTTGCCCTTGCCCACCGCTCTCGAGGTCGCCTCCTCCATCTCCTGCTCGTAGGCTTGTCGGTAGCGGCGCGCTTCGACCTCGTAGTCCCGCTTGCGCTGTTCCGGCTCGGAGAAGTACTTCTCGACCTTCTGCCACGTCCAGTCGATCGCGTCGACCGCCGCGCCCAGCGGGTAGCCCATCGGGATCCCCCAGTGCCGCCGCAGCTCCTCTGACTTCGTCATCGTTCGTCCCTCAATTCACCTGCCCTGCTGTTCGCGTCGGCCGGAAAATTCGTCGAGAAAATGAAAAATCCGGGTGCGAAAGTTCAGAAAGTGCGCCAGACTTGCGCAAGCAGAAGCCTCACGCTATAACCCGGCCCATGCGCATCTACATCTCCGTGGACATGGAGGGGGTGGCGGGCATCGTCCACGTCGACCAGACGCGGCCGGACGGGCAGGACTTCCTGCGCGGCCGACAGCTCCTGACGGACGAGGCGAATGCCGCCGCCTTGGGCGCCTTCGACGCCGGCGCGAAGGACGTGCTGATCAACGATTCTCACGGCGACATGCGCAATCTCCTCTTCGACCGCCTCGATCCACGCGTGCAGACGATCAGCGGCAGCCTCAAGCCCTATTCCATGGTCCAGGGAACGGAGCTGAAGTTCGACGTGGCGCTTTTCATCGGCTACCACGCCGGGGCCGGCGCGCGGGCGGGGATCCTCGATCACACGTACTCCGGCGCATCCGTCGCGCAGCTGCAGGTCAACGGCCGGACGCTGAACGAGACCGGCATCAACGCGCTGGTCTGCGGAGCCTACGGAACGCCGGTGGCGCTCGTGGCGGGCGACGAAACGTGCTGCCGCGAGGCTCGCGAGCTCCTCGGAGACGTCGAGGCTGTGACGACGAAGTGGGCGTACACGCGGTACAGCGCCCGGTCCCTCCATCCGGTCGAGTCGTGCCGGCTGATCCGGGAGGCGGCGAAGCGCGCTGCCGGAGCGCGCGGCCGGTTCAAACCGTTCCGCATGGACGCGCCGTTCCAGCTGAACCTGAGGTTCCTCAACTCGGGTATGGCCGACGCGGCCGAGGTGATGCCCGGCGCGAAGCGGGTCGATGGAACCACCGTTCAGTTCGAGGCACAGACCATCTTCGACGCGTTCCGGGGGATGCTGACCCTGCAGCGACTGGCGGACCAGTCCGTGCCGCAGGTACGGGCGAAGTAGATTCTCCGAACATGGGGCGCGGCCGCACGATAGTCTCTCAACGGAGGAGAACGCGATGAGATGCCTCGCCGTCGCCTCGGTTGCCGCCGTGCTTCTTGTCCCGGGTTGCCACGTTCATGACGACAGGGACGAGTTCATCAGTGCGGCGTGGCCTGCCGACTTCAATCGGGACGGCCTTGCGGAGGTGGTGATCGGCGCGCCGCTGGACGACTTCGCTGCGGTCGACGCGGGACGGGTCACCATTCACCTCGGCAGCGCCGCGTGGGATTCGGCCGGCGACATCTTCCTCACCGGCACGCAGGCGGGCGGGCAGTTCGGCTTCGCGGCAGCTCCGATCGGCGACTTCAACGGCGACGGCTACGCGGACCTCGCGGTGGGGGCGCCGCTGGAGGACGGCACCGGGGGCGTCGACAGCGGCCGTGTGCACGTCTTCTACGGCGGACCGGGCTTCCCTGCGACCGGGCCGGTGCTGAACGGAACCGAGGCGGCGGGCCAGTTCGGGTTCGCGGTGGCGCGGGCCGGAGACGTGAACCGCGACGGCTACGACGACCTGCTGGTCGGCGCCCCGCTGGAGAACGCAGGCGGCGTCGACCGCGGCCGCGCGCACCTCTTCCTCGGCGGCGCCTCGCCCGGCACGACGCCGGTCCTCGACTTCGACGGCGGCGAGGACCTGTCGTGCTTCGGGCGCACCGTCAGCACGGCGGGCGACGTCAATGCGGACGGGTACTTCGACTGGATCATCGGAGCGCCGTGCGATGATGCGGGCGTCGCGGCGTCGGATCGCGGACGCGCCTTCCTCTACCTCGGCGCGGCTTCGCCGGACAACTCCGTCGACCAGACCTTCAGCGGCGCGGAGGACGACGCGACGTTCGGGTGGTGCGTCGCGGGCGTGCTGGACTTGAACCGGGACGGCTACGCCGACCTGGCGATCGGCGCTCCGGAGGACGACGGGGACGGGATCTCGACCGACTCGGGCGCGGATCTGGGGCGGGCGTACGTCTACTACGGCTCGCCGGCGATCGACACGATTCCGGAGCACATCTTCACCGGCAGCGAGACGGGCTCGCGATTCGGCGAACTCGTGGCGCGCGTGGGAGACGTGAATGCGGGCGGGGCGCCCGATCTGCTCGTCGGTGCCCCCGGCGACGACGTCGACGGGAACGTTACGGAGAACGGCCTCAACCGGGGCCGGGCATTCGTCTACTTCGGCGGACCGACCATGGACACGGTCGCGGACGTGGTCTGGAGCGGGACGGAGGCCGGGGGCGAGTTCGGCACCAGCGCCGACTCGCCGGGGGACCACGACGGGGACGGCATTCGCGACGTGGTCGTCGGCGCGCCGCTTGACGACGCGGACGGCAATCCGGACGAGAACCTCCTTGACCGCGGGCGCGCGTTCTGGTTCCGCGGCGCGACGGTGCCCTCCACCACGCCCGCGCTGACCTACAGCAGCGTCGAAAACGGGGCCCATCTCGGCCGGGCCGTTGCATGCAACCCTGCGAGGGGGCGCGTCGTCTCATAGGCAGGAGGACCCGACCATGAAGTACCTGCCTGCGCTCTTCCTCTGCATGGCCAGCCCCGCCCTCGCACAGGACGTCGTGTGGGCCAAGGACCTCGACACCGCCTGCGATCTGGCCGCAGCGGACGGCAAGCTCGTCTTTCTGCGGCAGATTCTGTGCGCCTGCACGGAGCGCGGCTGCGCCTACGAGGAGATCGCGAAATCGCCCTGGTACCTGCGGGACGGGTCGATGCGCGCGGTGGTGGGCAAGCGATTCGTCGCCGCGGTCCAGCACGTCGCGCCCGGCAAGGCGGGCGAAGGGTTCGGCGATCCGGGCTTC
>Ga0187892_10006407_pt1 | contig 17502 bp, 22 predicted proteins | sample MA1701073metaG_FD_139345 | JGI IMG/M metagenome (GOLD analysis project Ga0187892, IMG submission 139345) | Bio-ooze microbial communities from a basaltic lava cave in the Kipuka Kanohina Cave System on the Island of Hawaii, USA - MA170107-3 metaG ... | reverse complement strand
ATGATTCGATGGCCGTCCGCGCAAAAGATGCACCAATCCGGCATCGCCTTGCTTGTGATAACGATTTAGCAGGCGATACAGTTGCCGCGCACTCAGATGCAAGCTCTCGGCGGCGAGAGCCACGGTCAATTCGTTCTGCTGGATTTGCGTCAACACTTTCAAACGGTCACGCTCTTTCTGATTCATCGTCAGTGTTCCTGTCATTCTGGGAAATTCCTCCGTTACGGGTGAATTTCCAATTAACAAAAACCTGACATTTCTATCGAGCGGAAACCTGACATTTCTATTGTGGTATTACACCTTAAGCGAATCGTCAAATCCGTTGTTGACTTTTCAGGTTTTCTTTTTTATATTTCACCATAAACTTTGATCAGCAACTCGCTGTGATCCCGACTTTCCTTAAAGTTTTTTATGGGAAAGCCGGGATCTGGCGCTTGATTTTGAACAGGAATAACCAGCTTATGATCGTTGGTCAAAATATCGTTCGCCGTGAAGGCCGGAACAAAGTCACCGGAAGCGCGCAGTATGTCGACGACCTGCATTTTCCGAACATGCTGTACGGCAAAACCATCCGCAGCGCGATTGCGCACGGCGCGATTCGGGAAATCAAATTCGATCCGGCCTTCGATTGGAGCCGTGTGACGGTCGCGGATTATCGCGATATTCCGGGCAAAAATGCCGTGGCGCTGATCGAATACGATCAACCGCTGCTGGCCGAATCGAAGATCCGCCATCAGGAAGAGCCGATTTTGCTGCTCGCCGCCGAAGACCGCGAGCTGCTCGAAGAAGCCGCAAAACATATTGAAATTTTTTACGACGAATCGCCGGCCGTTTTGACGGTTGAAGAAGCGCTGGCGGGCAAACAGCTCGTGTATGGTGAAAATAATGTCTTCAAAGATATTTTGATTTCAAAAGGCGATCTCGAACAAGGCTTTGCAGCGGCTGATTTTATTGTCGAAGAAACATATCGCACCGGCCATCAAGAGCATATTTACATCGAAACCCAGGGCGTCATCGCGATACCAGAAAGCGACGGCGGCGTCAAGCTGATCGGCTCGCTGCAATGCCCTTATTATGTTCACAAAGCGCTCAAAGCCATTTTTGATTTGCCCGATGACAAAGTTCGCGTCATGCAATCGACCACCGGCGGCGGCTTCGGCGGCAAGGAAGAATATCCGAGTACGATTGCTGGACACGCGGCCGTGCTCGCATGCAAGGCGGGGCGTCCGGTAAAAATGATTTACAACCGCGGCGAAGACATGGCCGCCACCACCAAGCGGCATCCTTCAATCGTTCATCACAAAACCGGTGTGACGAAAGACGGCCGGCTCGTCGCCGCCGAGATTGACATCGTTTTAGACGGCGGCGCGTACTGCACTTTGAGTCCGGTTGTGGTTTCACGCGCCTCGATTCACGCGCTCGGCCCGTACAATTGTCCCAACGCCCGCATTCGCGCCCGCAGCGTCGCCACCAACACGCCGCCGAACGGCGCGTTTCGCGGCTTCGGCGCACCGCAAGTCTGCTTCGCGCACGAAATGCAGATGGAGAAAATCGCCAAAACTATCGGCATCGACTCACTCGAACTGCGCCGGCGCAACATGCTGAAATTGGGCGATACAACCGTTACAGGTCAAACGTTGAAATACAGCGTTGGCTCCGAAGAAGTTTTGCAGGCCGCCGTAGATGCTTCTAACTTTATTGCCAAAAAGGAAAGCTACAAACAACAACCGACCTCGGGCCTCGGACTTCGGACATCAAACAAAAAGCGCGGCATCGGCCTCTCGTTTTTCTTCCACGGTGCGGGATTCACCGGCAGCGGTGAGATGTTGATGAAAGCTAGGGCCGGCGTCGAATTGTTGCCGAGCGGGCGCGTGCGTATTTTAACCGCTTCAACGGAAATTGGGCAAGGCACGAACACGATTTTTCCGCAAATCGTGGCGGAAGAACTTGGCCTCGATTTGGACGACATTGAACTGGAAGAGCCGAACACCGCCAAAGTTCCCGACAGCGGCCCGACTGTGGCCTCGCGGACTTGCATGGTGGTCGGCCGCGTCATTCAACAAGCGGCGCAAGATTTACGCCAGCAGGTGGAAGAATTTGTTGCCGCGCAATGCAACCAACAACCGGTCGCGCTGCGCCACAAAGAATTTTTTGCCAACGGTAAACGCCTGATGTCTTTGGCCGAAGCCGCGCAAATATATTCGCGTGAAAAAGGCGCTCTGCAAGTCTTTCGCCGCTACGAAAGCCCGCCGGGACACAACTGGGACGACAAACGCTATCTCGGCGACGCGTATCCGGTTTACGGCTGGGCCTGCGATGTCGTCGAAGTGGAAATGGACACTACGACGTATGAAGTTTTCGTCAAGAAAGTGGTGAGCGCCGCCGATGTCGGCAAAGCCATCAATCCGGTGTTGGTGAAAGGCCAAATCGAAGGCGGCACGCTGCAAGCGCTCGGCTACGGCATGATGGAAGAAGTGATCATGAAAAACGGCAAGATGGCGAATGACCGCTTGACCAACTACATGCTGCCGACCTGCATGGACGCGCCGGATATGGATGTCATTCTCATCGAGAAACCTTATCCGCACGGCCCGTTCGGCGCCAAAGGCGTCGGCGAACTGCCGATGGACGGCGCCGCGCCGGCGCTGGCCGCGGCGATTTGCCATGCACTCGATATTGAGATCACGGAGTTGCCGTTCACGCCGGAGAGGTTGCTGGAGGCGGTCCCGGCGAAGTCTGTCCCGGCGAAGTCTGTGCAAAGAAATTGATTTGTTGGAAATTTTATGCTATATTTGAATCGAAAACCGCCAAGCCTATAAATTCTTTCTGTGGAGAGAAAACAATGGACACCACGATTACTGTCTCACCTGAAATCGTTCAACATTTAGATAGCATTGCGTCTTGGGAAACCACCAATATTAATGACACTTTGCGCAGTTTGATTGTCTTCGAGTACCAACGACGATTGGCGCGTTATCGCTTGACGGATCGACAAATGACAGAAAAATATAAGATGAGCTTTGAAGCATTCGAGACAAAGAAAATGACCCAGCAACACGATTACGGTTGGGAAGTGGAATCAGATGCCATGGCGTGGGAAACGGCCGTCGACGGTATTCATACTATGGATGAACAATTGGCGAAATTAACCGGCAAAGAGAAGAACGGTGACAATTAATGAGCTTACCCTCGAAGCGGCGCAAGCAAAAGATCGCTTTTGGTTCGTTCAATCTTTTGAAGTTATTGAACGTACAGCTCGGACCATAACGTTGCATTTCGTCATCCAGCCAACGCTGTTTGTGCAAGTTTATTATAGTTTGCGGAGCGGCCGGTTTAATCTCGCATTGATTGGGGCTTCAGGTCGGCTCTATGGACGAGACTGCGAACATGGGCAGTGGCATAGGCATCCATTTGGACAGTCTCATTTTCATGAACCGACTCCAGAAGGTATGTCGCCGCAGCCGATTCATCAGTTTCTCACCGAAGTCGAAACAATTTTAATTGAAAATGATTTAATCTGAGTTTCTGTTCTTGTTGCAGTGGTTCCTTTTTCGTTACGGATTCAAAAGGTATATAATGCAAATTTCTTTTATTGTCAATCGCGAGCCGCACCAAGTCGACGCGCCGCCGATGAAACGCCTGCTCGACGTCCTGCGCGAAGATTTACACTTGACCGGCAGCAAAGAAGGCTGCGGCGCAAGTTGGGATGTCTGAATCGCGTCAACAAAGTTTGCAAGATTCACAAATTGTGTTATAGTCGAGCATAGACCAAGCGATGAATTGTATATATAAAATGTGCAGGAGATGAGAATTATGAAGCAACGCAAACTCATTGCCAGTGACAGGGAAATCTTGGGAGGAATCCCAGTTTTTACAGGCACGAGAGTGCCCGTAAAAACTCTTTTTGATTATCTTGAGCATGGTCATCCGCTTGACGAATTTCTGGATGATTTCCCAACTGTCAAACGCAAACATGCATTAGCCGTGTTGGAGTTTATAAGAATGAAACTGCTGGAACAAACGTATGAAAGTGTTGCTTGACGAGTGCTTGCCAAAACGGCTAAAGCGTGAGTTGCCGGGCCATGATGTTAAAAGGGTGCAAGAAATGGGGTGGCCGGCATCAAAAATGGCGCTTTGATGCGTTTGATACAAACTGCCAAATTCGAAGTATTTGTGACGATTGATGGAAATTTAGAGTATCAGCAAAACTTGCGCGCAATTAATTTTGCCGTCATTGTACTGAGGGCTTCGGATAACACTTTCGATGCCTTGCGTCAGCTTATGCCAAAAGTCAGCAAAGCGCTTAAAACGATAAAAGCGCGCGAGATCGTTCATATCGACACATAAACCGAAACGAGCCCAATACGGAATCTCTGGATTAATGATGAAAATTCTTGTTATTGTCAACGGCAATTCCCATCAAATCGACGCGCCGCCTATGAAACGCTTGCTTGACGCACTGCGCGAGGATTTGCGCTTGACCGGCAGCAAAGAAGGCTGTGGCGAAGGCGAGTGCGGCGCGTGTTCGGTTTTTATCAACGGCGAAGTGGTCAACTCGTGTCTCGTGCCGGTTTGCCAAGTCGAGGGCACGGAGATTTTGACGATCGAAGGGTTGGCGAGCGATAATTGCCTGATTCCGCTGCAAGAAGCAATGATTCAAATCGGTGGCACGCAATGCGGCATTTGCACGCCGGGCATTCTCATGGCCGCCAAAGCCTTGCTCGATCAGAATCCGCGCCCGACCCGTGACGAGATTCGCGCTGGCCTCGGCGGCAATTTGTGCCGCTGCACCGGCTACGTAAGAATTATTGATGCGGTTGAGAGTTGTGCCAGTAATCAGTAGTCAGTGACAAATGAATCAGTGACCAGCAACGAGAAACCAGCAACCAGCCAATGATCAGCAAACTTGAAGTTTATTCGCCCAAAACCTTGCCGGAAGCCTACCGCCATTTGCAAGAACTGAATGGCCGCGCCAAACTACTCGCCGGCGGCACCGATCTGATGGTGCAACTGCACGACCGCGTCGGCGTTGCGCCGGCTTATCTCAATATCTGGGGCTTGAACGATCTGCGCGGTATTGCAGATGCCGGTGATCATGTGCGGATCGGCGCGCTGACAACCTACACGCAACTCATCAAATCGCCGATAGTAAAACAATATTGCCCGATTCTCATTGAGGCCTCGAAAACCGTCGGGGGCGCGCAGATTCAAAATCGCGGCACGATTGGCGGCAATATTGTGAATGCTTCGCCGGCGGGCGACACGCTGCCGATTCTGGCGGCGTTTGAGGCGCAGCTTGAATTAGGCAGCCAGCGCGGCGTTCGTGTGTTTTCGTTCAACGAATTTTACACCGGCTATCGGCAAACGATTCTCGCGCCGGATGAGTTGGTTCTCGCGGTTCGCCTGCCCAAACCTGAGCCGAACGCGCGACTCTTTTTTCAAAAAGCCGGCAGCCGCCAGGCGCTGGTGATTTCCAAAGTGGTTTTGGCAGCACAGGCCGGGGTTGATGATAAGAAAGAAATTCAGTATATTAAAATAAGCGCCGGCAGTGTCGCGCCGACGGTGATACGCTTGCGGCAAGCGGAAGCGCTTTTGCAAGGCCAGCTCCTCACCAACGAGGTCATCGAGCGCGCGCGGCAAACCGCCATGCTGGAAGTCAAGCCGATCACGGATGTCCGCTCGACGGAGCAGTACCGCCGGATGATTACGGGCAATCTCTTGATGAAATTTCTGCGGTTGTTGTAAATGCTGCGTAAATTGTAAGCAAAAAGGATTTCAAACCGACTCATGGAGGACAAAATAAAACACCGAACTCTCTTTAACCGGACAGCCGATGACGAAAGCAAAATCTCCCATTCGCGTTGCGATCATCGATCTCTACGATAATCTGCCGAATGAAGGCATGCGCTGTATCAAGGAAATTGTTTCGCAGCAAGACAAAAAAGTGAATGGGCATCCCGTGACGTACGAAGTTTTCGATACGCGAGCCAAAGCCGAGATTCCCGATTTGTCGTATGACATTTATATTTCTTCCGGCGGGCCGGGCAGCCCGTTTGACGGCGAAGGCAAAGAATGGGAGAAAAAATATTTTCATTGGTGGGAATCGCTATGGCGCTACAATCAAAATCATGCCGCGAAAAAATACGTTTTTGCCATCTGCCATTCGTTTCAGATGATGTGCCGTTATTTTGATTTTGCCGAGGTGACGCGGCGAGGCTCAAAATCGTTCGGCGTCATGCCGGTGCATAAAACACCCGCCGGCGCGCAGGAATGGCTTTATGACGGTTTGCCCGATCCGTTTTATGCGGCGGACTTTCGCGACTGGCAGGTGGTGCAGCCGAATGACAACCGGCTCCAAGAGCTTGGCGCGGAAATTTTAGCGTTGGAGAAAATCCGGCCGCACGTGCCCAAAGAGCGCTCGCTCATGGCCATCCGCGTTTCTCCGGAAATCGTCGGCGTGCAGTTTCATCCGGAAGCCGATCCCGACGCCATGCGCGTTCACGCCGTCAAGCCGGAGCGCAAGCAGGATATTATTGCGCGATTCGGATCCGGCAAATATGTCGAGCTGATGCAGCGGCTCGATGATCCGGGCTTGCTCTGGCAGACCCGCAACACGGTGATGCCGCGTTTCCTCGAAGATGCGATGACAAAACTTCGGCCTAACGGCCATGCCTGAAATCGTGTTGGCGGCAAAAAAGTTTTAGAAAACATTTGTACCAAATAAATAGACGTCGATGCTTGTAAATGAACATTCTTGGCGTCTATTTTTGTTTTGATCAAAAAATCAGCCTGCCAAAATTTATGAAAACCATGCTCGGACTGCGTTGTGTCGTTTGCGGGAAAATTTACAATCCCGATATTCTCTATACCTGTCCATCGTGCGGCCTCGAAGGGATTCTCGATGTGCTTTATGATTACGAAAATTTACAAAAAACTTTCCGACCTGAAAACCTCGCCAATCGCCCGCACGACATTCGTCGTTACGAAGAATTGCTTCCCATAAACGGAACCGAACGATTGCCGGCAACTAAAGTTGGCTGGACGCCGATCTTCGACGCAAATAAACTCGCGTCGACTTTTGGCATTGCGCGGTTGTTCATCAAAGACGAAGGCCGCAATCCGACGGCCTCATTTAAAGATCGCGCCAGTGCTGTCGGCGTCGCAAAAGCGCAGGAGTTGGGTTTTGCTGATATTGCCTGCGCCTCGACCGGCAACGCCGCTTCTTCATTGGCCGGCGCGGCGGCGGCAACCGGTTTGCGCAGCACGATCTTCGTGCCGGAAAATGCGCCGGAGCCGAAAGTAATGCAGCTTTTGATTTTTGGCGCGCGCGTGGTTCGCGTCAAAAAACCGGCGACCGGCATCACCGCTTACGAAGCGGCTTACGATTTGTGCACGCAAGCCTGCGAGCGTTACGGTTGGTACAATCGCAACTGCGCCATCAACGCCTATTTGGTGGAAGGCAAAAAAACTTGCGGACTCGAGATCGCCGAGCAAATGCAAGCGAATCCACCCGATTGGGTCGTGGTGTCGGTCGGCGACGGCTGCACGATTGCCGGCGTTGGAAAAGGCTTGGTGGAAATGCAGCGCCTGGACTGGATTGCGAAACGTCCGCGGCTGCTCGGCGTGCAGGCCGAGGGCGCGGCGCCGATTGCAAAAACATTTTTTGACGGCGGCGAGCTTGTTCCTTCACGAGGCGACAGCATTGCCGAGAGCATCGCGGTCAGCAAGCCGCGCAATTGGCGGAAGGCGATTCAGGCGATTCGTGAATCGCAAGGCACGATGATCGTGGTTTCAGATGAAGAAATTTTGCACGCGCAACAACTGGCGGCTCGTGTCGGCGGCGTCTTCGGCGAACCGGCGGGTGTCGCGGGATTTGCCGGACTCAAGAAAGCTGTTATCTCCGGCGTGATTTCAAACTCTGCAAGCGTTCTGGTGGTGGTGACTGGAAGCGGGTTAAAAGATATTTCGGCGGTGCGCCAAATGATGTTGATGCCCGAGGCGATAGAAGGAGAAATGGAGAGCCTTGATCGGTTTTTAAAAGATTGATTTTGCGCTCTTGATTTTTTAGCGAAAGAAGCGTATCTTTGGGTACTGACTAAAAGAGAATTTTTGAGATAATAAATATCCAAATGGAGGCGTGCTATGCCACAGGTTAAAGTGCGTTCTGATGGACAAGTGAAAATCCCACCCAGTATCTTGTCAAAGTACCGATTGCAGGCAGGTGATGTTCTCGATGTTTGCGATGCTGGAAACGGCATTGTCTTCATCCCGAAGAACGGACAACAGAAATTGACTAAGGAATATTTTTTTGAAATCGTTGAGAAGATCTGGGCGCGTAATCGCAATATCGATTCCAAAGCTCTTGATCGAGTCATCAATCGGGCTGTCCGTAAAGTCCGGGCTGAAGAGCGGAAGACACTGAGCCGCTGATTTATGATCCGAACGGTTTTCGACACCAACCCGGTGGTAGCCGCGATCATTAATCCCAACGATGATAAATTTTTTGTGGCTGCCGTCGAAGGCGAAGCAGACTATATCGTTACAAAAGAACAAGCTTGGAAAAAGCTCAAAACTTACCGGGGGATTCGTATCGTAAGTCCAAGCAAATTTTATGAGATTCTCAAAAAGCTCAAGAAGGGTTGAGACGACTTCATCGTGCCATCCATTTTACTGAAAAACGCCACGACCGCCCATATTTTTCCACCCTCCATCGAGCCAGTTGACCTACGGATTCAATCGGGTCGAATTGTTGCCCGCAGCAAAGGATTGGCGCCCGAACCCGGCGAGCAAGTGGAAGATCTCAGCGGCCGTCTCGTGCTTCCCGGCTTGGTGAATGCGCACACGCATTTGTATTCCTCGCTCGCTCGCGGCATGTCCGGCCCGAAAGAGGCGCCGAAGAATTTTTTGGAAACTTTGCAGAAGATTTGGTGGAAACTTGATCGCGCGCTCGATGAGGAAAGCATTTACTACAGCGCGCTCATCGGCGCGATTGAAGCCGTCAAAGCCGGCACCACGACGCTCGTTGATCATCACGCTTCGCCAAATTGTATTGCGGGGTCATTGAAAATTATTCGAGAGGCGTTGGAACAGGTTGGCGTTCGCGGCGTGCTGTGCTATGAAGTCACTGACCGGAACGGCGCCGCCGGGCGAGAGGCGGGCTTGCGCGAGAATCAAAGCTTTTTAGCGCATCAGACCAATTCCCAATTTCGCGCGCTGGTGGGCGCGCATGCTTCGTTTACGCTTTCCGATCATGCTTTGCGCGCCTGCGCCGAGCTGGCGCAAGAAAATAACTGCGGCGTGCACATTCATCTCGCAGAAGACGGCTGCGATGCGGAAATTTCGCGCCGCGATTTTGGGCGGGGCGACATCGTCAACCGGCTTGCCGAGTACGGCGTGCTTTCTGAAAAAACGATTTTAGCCCACGGCATTTATTTGTCGGCTGCTGATTTAAAAACAATCCAACAACATCGCTGCTGGCTCATGCACAATGCGCGCTCGAATATGAACAACAGCGTCGGCTATGCGCCGGTGCAAAATTTTGGCGAGCGCGTTTCTCTCGGCACTGACGGCTTCCCGGCGGATATGTTTGAAGAAACCCGGCTGGCTTTTTTCAAAGGCCGCGACGCGAAGAACGGCCTGGGCCCGGCGGATTATCTCAAGTTTTTGAGCGCCGGCCATCAACTGTGCTCCGGGCTTTTCGATGCGCCGTTTGGCAAACTCGAGCCGGGCGCCGTGGCCGACCTGATTATTCTCGATTACCCCTCGCCGACGCCGTTAACCGAAGAAAATCTTGCCGGGCATGTTCTCTTCGGCATGAAGGCCGATCACGTTGCCGAGGTCATGTTCGCTGGAAAATTTATTTTGCGCAACAAAATTTTGATCGGCGTTGATATCGAAAAGATTTATCAAAAATCCCGCGAAGTGGCGGCAAAACTTTGGAAACGGTTGCTTGCCCTCTGATCGTTCAATTCCGGTAGCTTATCACGACATGAAAAAGGAGACTGCGCTCATGTGCCAAAGGATTTCTCATCATCATCCGATTTTCTGCATTCTGCCCCCGTACGTTCTCAGCAAGATTTCGCAAAATGGCACCGATGAACAGCGCGCCAAGGCATTGCAAACCATGTCAACCGATAGCACCATGCGGTCACTCCGCCTCACCCAAGCTCCGATGAGGCAGCCGGCCGTTCTCACGCGCGGCGTTCCGGGAGAAGGTCATAAACACCGGACGATTTATACGGCTCTCAACACCTCCGAATTGCCCGGCGACATCATACGCCAGGAAGGCGCGCCGCCGAGCGGTGATCCCGCCGCTGATGAGGCCTACGAGGCGCTCGGGGCGACTTATGATTTTTACTGGCAGATTTACGCCCGCAATTCAATCGACGATGAAGGCATGGCCATGAAGGCGAGCGTTCATTTCGGAAAAAAATATAACAATGCGTTTTGGGACGGCCAGGCGATGGTGTTCGGCGACGGCGATGGTGACCTCTTCAATCGGTTTACGATTTCACTCGACATCGTCGGACACGAATTGACTCACGGCGTTGTTGCCGATGAGGGCCAGCTTCAATATTTTTATCAATCCGGCGCGTTGAACGAGTCGATCTCGGACGTGTTTGGCTCGCTGGTCAGACAACATCTGCTGCAGCAAACCGCCGATCAAGCGGACTGGCTGATCGGCGCCGGCCTTTTTACGGCGAAGATCAACGGCGTGGCGTTGCGCTCGCTGAAAGCGCCGGGCACGGCGTTTGACGATCCGCTGCTCGGCAAAGATCCGCAGCCGGCGCACATGAAAAACTTCGTGCGGACGTTTGAAGACAACGGCGGCGTGCACATCAATTCGGGCATTCCCAACCACGCGTTTTATCTTGTTGCGACGAACCTCGGCGGCTATGCCTGGGAGAAGGCCGGTTTGATCTGGTACGAAGCGCTGCGCGACAAGCAATTGCGGCCCAATTCCGGCTTTCAACGTTTTGCCCGGCTGACGCTGCGCAACGCCACGCGGCTTTATGGCTCTGCCGGTGTTGAAACGAAGGCTGTGCGCGAGGCTTGGAAACAGGTTGGCGTCAATGTTTCTTATTCCTAAATGGGTGATTTTATTTTTTGAGGTGTACCATGCGTATTCATTTTAATGTAGAAGGCGGCTTGGCTTTTTTCCCTAATCTGAACAAACCGGTCACGATTGACGTCGATGAACTGCCGCCGGAGGAAGCCGGCGAGTTAGAGGAGTTGCTCGACACGGCAAAGTTTTTTGACTTGCCGAAAAGCGTTGGAGAATTCGCGCCGGGCGCCGCCGATTATCGCCGATACAAAGTCACGATTGAAAATGAAGCCGGCGACCGCCACAGCGTTCAATTTGCGGATGTCTCCGATAATCCGGAGGCGCGCAAACTTTTGGATTTTCTGTTGGCGAAAATCTCGCCGATTATGTAAATCGTAAATGATTGATCGCGCCGACATGGTGATTATCGGAGCCGGAGCCGCCGGAATGATGGCCGGCATTTGGGCAGGCCGTTCACATCCGCAGCGTTCCATCGTTATTTTAGACGGCGCGCCCAAGCTCGGCGCAAAGATTCTTATCGCCGGCGGCGGGCGCTGTAATGTCACGCATTACCAAGTCGACGCCTCGGCCTTTGCCGGTTCTTCCCGGCATGCTATTAACAAAGTGTTGCGACGCTTTGATGTTTCGCAGACGATTGCATTTTTTCGCGAGTTGGGTGTTGCGCTGAAAAGGGAGGAGACCGGCAAGCTTTTTCCGATTACCGACAGCGCCAGGACTGTGCTCAACGCGCTTTTGACTGCGGCGCAGCAGGCGAACGTTCGCATCCACCATCCTTGCCGGGTTGAGGCGGTTGCGAAAACCGGCGACGGTTTTCACGTTCGCGGCGAGTGGGGGCAGATCGAAACGCGTCATGTTGTGCTGGCGACGGGCGGAAAAAGCCTGCCGAAAACCGGTTCCGATGGACACGGTTATGAAATCGCCCGATCACTTGGCCACAGCCTCACGCCGCGCCTCTTTCCCGCTCTGGTTCCGTTGATCTTGCCGCCGGGACATTTCATTCGCGCTCTCAGCGGCCTGAGCGTTGCCGCCGAGCTTGAAGTCCGCTCGGGCCGCGGCAAGAAAATAATTTCTTTCACCAATTCAACGCTGTGCACGCATTTTGGGCTTTCCGGGCCGGCGGTTCTCGACATGAGTCGTTATTATCTTGCTGCCAAAAATGATGATCCTGATACCACGCTGGTGATCAACTGGTGGCCGGAGAAAACCACCGAGCAGCTTGACATCGAATTGCAATCGCTGCGGCGGATTTCTGTTCTTAAATATCTCCGTTCGTTTTTGCCGGAACGTTTGGCGCGTACTTTATGCCAACAAGCCGGCGTTGCACCGGGCAGCTCGGGTGATCAATTGACGCGGCTTCAACGCACAACACTGACGCGTGTTGTCACGCAAATGTCGTTGCCGATCACCGGCGACCGCGGCTATAATTTCGCGGAAGTCACCGCCGGCGGCGTGCCGTTGCATGAGCTTTATCTCGATCGCATGGAATCGCGCCGCTGTCCGGGTTTGTTTCTCTGCGGCGAAATTTGCGACGTTGATGGCCGCATCGGCGGTTTCAATTTTCAATGGGCGTGGGCGAGTGGGTATGTGGCGGGCGTGTCGGTAGGGGGAGAGTAGTTTATAAAGAACCGCTTGGAATTTGCTGCGACGTGCTTTTGAATTGTTGAATTATAGATTTCTTACTTCTGTTTATCTTGGGTGAATCCTCAAATGGCCTTTCTTGTAGACTGCAAAATTTCCAAACAATGCCCGGCCATGTTCTGAGAAAATTTTGGCGATAACAGCAACTTTCTCTTGACTGGTTGCAGCATCCAAACGGAGAAGGAGAACACCGGCATTGGCTGCTTTATGGCGATGCACACGCTCGCCGAAGCCCTTATCCATGGTTATGACCAGTCGTTGTTCTCTCGCGGCGATGGCGAGTATCTCGTCATCACTCATTCTGGGATTCAGGCCACGCACCGCAACCACGTCGTAGCCGTTGTCGGCCAGCCACTGTTCAGAAAGCTTGCCAACACCGACATCCATCAGGATTTTAATTGCCTTCTCAGGCCGCTTCGAGAGGGTAAACCTGTTCATCAGCAATGATCGAAGCCGCGTAAGCCAGGGCCGCACGAATGTCATCTGCCTCCAACTCCGGATAATCTTCCAGAAGATCGCCTTCAGGAACACCGGCAGCGAGCGCGTTGAGGATCTGCTCAACGCTAATACGCAAGCCACGGATCGTAGGCTTGCCGGCAAGAACTTTTGAATTAATCGTAATGCGATAAAGCAGATTTTTAGAATTCATGTTTGGTTTCCTCGTTGTCTAAAAATATATTGTCTTTTTTAGCTAAATGCAAGTTCAGATTTGAAGTGTGATAAGTTCGATACAGGTGATGGGATAATCCAAAAATAACACGGGCCACCTAAGGGGAGAAAAATCGGTGGCCCGTGCCTTCGACGCGGAGGTAGCTATGGCTCAACTCAGGGCGGAGCCATGAGCATGGGAGTTTTGTTTGTTCAATTGCAAATCCATTCAATATATGACAACTTTCATGCCGTCTTGCCCCCAAGAAAATCAAGCGCATTATCAAGCAGTTATCGCGTGCAGAAAAATTTTCTTTGTTTCATTTTTCTCAAGCTTGAGAAAAATCGAGAAAAAATTCCAAAATTTAAGAAAGCAAAACTTTACTTCATGCTTCGCCGGCATACAGGGCATCAATGAGATGCCGATATTTATCCGTCACGGTTTTGCGTTTTAATTTTAACGTCGGGGTCAATTCGCTGGCGGCAATCGAGAAATCAATGGGAACGATGACGACTTTTTTCACGGATTCAAACGACGCCAGTTCCTCGTTTTTGCGCTTCACCTCGTCGTCAATCAGCTTTTTAATTTCGGGATGATCGGCCAAATCCTCGAAACGTTCAAAAGCGATGCCGTTCGCCTTTGCCCACGGCTCGACATGCTCGCGATTGAGCGTCACCAGCGCCGTGACGAATTTTTGGCGGTCGCCATACGCCATCGCCTGGCTGATAAAACGCGAAGTTCGTAAAATGCGCTCGATGCGCTGCGGCGCGATATTTTTCCCGCCGGAGGTGATGATCAATTCTTTTTTCCGGTCGGTGATTTTCAAGAAGCCGTCGCTGTCGATCTCGCCGATGTCGCCGGTGTAAAGCCAGCCGTCGCGGTCAATCGTTTCAGCCGTGGCCTCGGGATTTTTGAAATAGCCTTTCATGTTGCCTTTGCTGCGATAGAGCACCTCGCCGTCCGGGGCGATTTTCATTTCGATGCCGGGGCCGACCGGGCCGACGGTGCCGAATTTATTGTTGTCGTAGCGACTGACGTTGGTGAATGAGGAGTTTTCCGTCATGCCGATGCCTTCGAGAATGAGAACCCCGCAGGCGTGGAAAAATTCGGCGATGCTCTTGTTCAGCGGCGCCGAGCCGGACACCGCCCACACCAGCCAGCCGCCAAACACCGCTTGAATTTTATGCAGCACGAGTTTGTTGGCCAGCTTGTGTTTGAATCGCAAGCCGCCGGGAATCGGTTGCTGGTTTTGCTGCAAGCGGCTGACTTCGTAGCCGATCTTCAAGGCCCAGTTGAACAACTTTTCTTTGACGCCGCCGGCATCGTGCACGCCGGAAGTGATCTTGGTATAAATTTTTTCAAAAATTCGCGGCACGCTGCAAATAAAATGCGGCCGGATTTCCTTGAGATTGTCCGCCACTTTTTCCAGGCTCTCGGCGAAGGCAATGGTAAGCCCGCGGTTCAAACAGAAATAGATGATCAGCCGCGCGAACACGTGAGCGAGCGGGAGAAAGAGCAGCGTTTCAAAATACGCTTCGAGGTAGAGGCATTGCGCCGCCGATTCCGAAACGAACAATAAATTCTCGTGGGTCAGCATCACACCCTTCGGCATGCCGGTGGTGCCGGAAGTATAAACCAGCGAGGCCAGATCGTCGCCGCGAAGCGATTTCGCGCGCGCTTCATAGTCGGCGTCCGGCACATTTTCGCCTCGGCGCAGGAAATCCGCAAAACCGAGCACGCTGCCATCCGCTGCGCTTTCGCCGTCGAAAATGATGATCTGCCGCAATTTCGGCGTCTCTTTTCGCGTTTGCTGCACTTTGTTGAGCTGATCCTGATTCTCGACAAAGATGATTTCGGCGTCGCAATGGTCGATGATGTAGGCGCAATCGGGCGCGAGATTGGTGGGGTAAATGCCGACCGTCACGCCGCCGCAATTGGCGATGCCAAAATCGCATTGCACCCATTCCAAACGCGTGGCGCTGAGAATATTGACCCGGTCGCCTTTTTTAACGCCAAGCGCGATCAAGCTCTTGGAAATCTTCTTGCACGTATCCGCTTGCTCGCGCCAGGTCACATTTTTCCACGCGCCGCCGGATTTGTAGCGATAGGCGACTTTGCCGGGATTCGTAGTGCAAACCTGTTGAAATAGCTCATAAATTGATTGGTAATTCATTCTTCCTCCTTGTTAAGCCGCGGGTAGACCCTTTATTCCGCTAATCGTTTTGGGTGGGCTATTTCGGGGGATGTTCTCCTCTTTCGTATAGTATCCGACGAAAGTTTATAAGACCTTCTCTATTTAATTGCAATGCATCCACTGTCGCACGGCCTATCGGGGTTAAACCGACGATCAACGTGAAATCCTGATCCCAACTGAAGTGGCTGTGCCAATTTTGTTTTCGTGGATTGTAGAGAGGGGAAAATTTGCCGGTTACAGCATCAAGTGCTTCAGTCTTTACATATTTGTGATTGTTACAGCCTTGACAAGCCAACGCAAGATTATCCAACGTCGATTTACCGCCGAGATGTTGTGGAAAGATATGCTCGATGGAAAATGTTTGTACTGCATACCGCATGGGGCTGCGACAATATTCGCAACAACCGTTAGCACGAGCAATGACGATCTGTTTTTGGCGATTGGAATCTCGTCTTTTACTCATAGCCGGGACCGTTAATACCGAGGTCGTCCATCAATTTAGAAAGTGAAACTTTGCGGAGCGATGCCAATTCCGCCAGATTTTTAACCCGGCGCGCTTGCAGTTTTTCAACTTCGTCCGTCATGCGCAGTAATTCCTCATACTCATCCGGCGAAAGCGTTGTCGCTCGCCGTTTCGCAATTAATTCGTTATACCGTTTCCGAAGATCGGCTGGTATTCCTTGATTGATTTTGAGTAAGAGCTCGGCTTCGGCTTTTGGCAAACTCGGGGCTCGACGTTGCGCCTGCAGCGCGATGACGTTAGCCACAAGCTTCTCCAATTCGCTTAAGTTTAACCGGCTGGCGGCTTTGAGCAATTCATCAGAAGATACCGATGTTTCAGCTTGAGCAGTGGACATACTTCTTTCTCCTGAAACCACATCATTTTGTTTTCAGTTTTGAGGAAAGTTACATGCTGGACTATAAATATAATTATGTTAAGTGTCAAGCAAAACTTTCTCAAATTTTTCCCGATTCAAAACAAAACGCGATTCTGCCAAGGTACGATAGACGTTCTGCTCATATTCCGAAGAGCCAAAATATTTTTTCATGCTTTCATCCAGCGGCAAAACCAGCGCCTCCGCCCGCCAATCATAAGTTTTTCCGGTGTTGGCCTCAATCACACAGCCAAGATAAACCGCCCACGACAATTCCGCCACTGACAATTCATTTAAATCACGCCGGAGCGCCAGCATGTGGCCTTTTAGTCGCGGGTCGCAAAAATAAAAATGCCCAAAATAGAAATACGCATTGTGAAAAAATTTCGGAAAGTTTAAAATGCCAGCCAATTGATGAGTTGTCGCCAAATGGACGAGAAGCTGCATGACGCGTTTGGCTAAGCCCAAACCGGGATGGCGTTGCCCCGGCAGGCGTGGGCGCTCGGCGCTAAAATCAGCGTGGAGATTTTGCAGCATCAACCACTCGATTTTTAACACATTTAAAGTCGCCGCGTTAGCGAAACATGAATGCGAAAACGAAGCTTCGCGCAAACGAAATTCGGCCAGCAGATTTTCTGCCGCCGGCTTTGCCGAAAAAATCTTGAGGGCTTGCAGGAATCGGTCAATCGGCTCGACGTCGATAAAAATCTCGGAAAAGCCTTTGGCTCCGAGCGCCGATAGAATATCGAATTTTTCCAGCAAGCGCCGAATCTTGTCCTCAGCGTAGCGGCCGAGCCAAAGCGCGGAACTTTTCTTGCCGGCAAGCTGATCGAGATCGGCAGTGGCGAAATGAGTGGCGTCTTTTTTCTTGGCCGCAGCGGACATCTTTTTGTTATGGTTTTTCTCATTACAGCGTTTTCTAAATGAATGAAGATGTCATTCCGAGGAGCGAAGCGACGAGGAATCTGGTATGTTAAAAGTCAAGCGTTTTTTTGACAATTTTTTCATAGGACATACATCTCCTTCTCCTGTTTTTTGCTTTTTTACAACCAGCACCAAATCAGGCTTGGGTGAAAAAATT
>Ga0187892_10006406_pt1 | contig 17502 bp, 12 predicted proteins | sample MA1701073metaG_FD_139345 | JGI IMG/M metagenome (GOLD analysis project Ga0187892, IMG submission 139345) | Bio-ooze microbial communities from a basaltic lava cave in the Kipuka Kanohina Cave System on the Island of Hawaii, USA - MA170107-3 metaG ... | reverse complement strand
GTGGCTCTTCACGTACGACTGTGTCGGCGTCAACATGAAGATGTCGACCCATTTCGGCGCGAAGCGGCGCAAGACCGTCTCCATCTCCGCCAACATGCCCTCCGGAGTGGTGCCCTCCAGCCCGAGCAGGAAATCGCAAGCAACTTCCCTGATGCCGGCGGCCTTGAGATCCGCGAACGACCGCTCGATCACCTCGATGCCCTGGCGACCGCGGTTGTGGCTGGCGTTGACGGCCGGATCGAGTGTCTCGATGCCGAAGGACAGGTTCTTGACTCCGTGCGCCGCGAGCACTTGCAGCCGCTCACGGTTCATCACCGCCGGATCGAACTCCAGCTTGCGGGATGCATTGCGGGTCCACGCCAGGTTCCGATCGAGCGCTTCCAGCAACTCGTGCAGCATTTTGGCCGGCAACACCGAAGGCGTACCGCCGCCGATGTACAACGCCTGGAACGTCAGCGGGCGCACCGCCGGGCCGATGACTTCGATCGACTGCAGGACCCGCGCGAGCCACGTCTTCAAGAGGTTGGGCGAGGACGGCTGCAGCCGATCGTAGTTACAGAAGTGACAGATCGATTTGCAGAACGGGACATGGATGTAGACGCTGTTGAGCGGCTTCATCTGACTCAGCGGCTTGCGCAACGCCGCGTCCCAGAGGTTGGCAACCTCCTGCTGAGTCCACACCTTTTCGGCGCCGTGCAAGTACGCCAGGCGTGAGGCGTCGCCGACACGCGCAACCGCCATGTAGCGGTCGTGCAGGGCTGCGCGGCGGCGCACCCAGGTGTCGTCGAAAAAAGCGGAATCCTCAATAGAGGACATGGCCAACAATCTTAACTCCTGATCGGCGAAGAGGCGAGCATCGCGCTACGTCCGCTTCATCCAGAGCACTTCCAAGTACTGCTCTGCCCGTCTTATTCCCAGCGCTTCTTCGCGCATCTTGCGCAGCACGGTCACTGCCGCCTGCGGATCGCCTTCGACACGGGTTCCCACCTTCCATTCGAAGAACGACGTGACGTGCGGCGGTAGTGCTCTGAAATCCGAAATGGTCGCCGCGAGGTCGCCCCGGTGCGCGTTCGTCAGAGCGCGGCCGACGAGGAGCCACAGAGTCATGCCCGTCATTCGCAGGGAGCAATCGAAATCGTCGATCGCACGGTCAACGTTCCCCGACTGTTCGTGCACCTCTCCGCGCCACAGATATGCTTCCGGATCGGAAGGGTTCAATCGCACGGCCTCGTCGAGCAACTCCAAGGCGCGGCCGTGGTCTCCGAGGAGGAAGTGAGCGGCGCCGCTCCAGATCAGTGCGTAAGGTACCTTCCTCTCCACTCCGGCAGCCAGATCGGCAATCGCCGCATCGTACTGTCCGAGCCACAAGCGCAACTCCCCGCGCCAGATGACCGCATCATCCTGCTCACCTGGAACGCCCTCGGTCGCCAACCGCGCGATACAGTCGTCCATGATCGCGAACGCTTCGCCCTCGCGGCCCTGACAGAGTGCGCACTCCGCGAGTGTCGCCCGTGTCTTCCACAGATTCGGTGTGGCTTGCAGCGCGATCTCGACCTCCTGTCGGGCTTCGTCGTTTGCCCGGCGATAGTTCATCAGGGTCAACGCCCGCGCGTAGCACATCCAACGATATCGCGGCGGAAGTGTCTTGAAGTCGGCCGAAACCGCGAACGCTTCGTTGTACCAACCGAGTCGCTCGAGCAAAGCGAACCGAAACAGCAGATGCCACGGACCGTCCGCCGAGCGGCCGTCGCGCTCGAGCTGCTGCAGGAGCTCGTACATCTGCAGACGGTCTCCGGCGTCGACGAAACTATCGACCGGCCGCAACAAGCGCCCGTACACTTCGGTCGTAGGGTCCAGGTCGAGCAGTTGCTCGGCGTGCTCGAAGGCGACGTCGAAGTGGCCCCGGCCGATGGCATCGCGACACTGGCGGAGAAGATTTTGCTGCGCTGATTTGAAAGTGGGCGGGCGCGCCACCTTGCTCGGCGTCGCATTGAGATCACGAGCGGACCGGTCGGCCAGGTGACGCCGCTCGAGTGTCTCGAGCTCGTCGATCATGAGCCGTCCAGCGGGTGTCAACAGCCCGTGCGCCCGCAGCATCTCCATGCCCTCGTGGTTCTTCGAGTCGATCTCGGACAATCGCCGATCGAATTCCGGAAGCGCCGCGAGCGGATGACCACCGTCGCGCATACGCCGATAGAGCTCGGCCACCGGAAGAAAGGCGTGCACGGCCAGAAGAATTCCCCACAGCGGTCGCGGGTCGGGCCGGATTGGGCTGTGATACTGCGGCTCGAAGGCGTTGATCAGGTAGTCCGCACTGTAAGAGCCGACGTTGACCTTATTGTGCTGGAACTCGTGGATGACGGCTTCCGTCATCGTCATCACGTTCGGATGCAACGTCAGATAGATCGTGCCGATCACCTCGCGATACGATGCCGACAGGTGGCGAACCGCATCGTAGCCGACAGGAATGATCTCGTGCAGCAGCAGCCCCATTTCGGCGAATTCACCCGGCAGAAAGCGCTCGATCAACGCAAACGATTCGTCGAGCATGCCAGCCCATTCCTCTTCCGAGCGGCCACCGAGATCGATATGATTGCCGTCTTTCTCGGGGTGCGCTTCGAACTCAGCAATGGGATTGTGGTCGATTGTCGCGAAGTGCGAAACCTTGCCGACGCGCCGGTATCGTTGCTCGAAGCGGAAGCCGGCTGAATTCCCGTTTCCGGCGAGCGTGCGCTGCAATCCGGCGCGATCCAACGGCACGCGTGCGAGGTCGGCGGCGCCGCGGACAGCGGCGAGGTGATCGGAAGAGAAGCGCAGACCGGTTGCCCTTGCCGGAGCCAGCAGTGTGCCACCGATCGCTACCGATGTGAGCTGCGGCGCGCCGTGCTCCCACGTCACCTCTTGTCCCGGCGGAATCAGGCCGCGCAGCGCCATTTCCAGAAGCAGATGGGGCACCATCTCGGCGACGGAGCGGTCGATGCGCGGACCGAAGGTTTGAAGGTTCTCGCGCAGCTCGATGCATTGCAACGGCGTGCTCACCGACGATGACGCGAAGCATCGGAGTACTTGTCTTCGACTGTTTCGAAGCCCGTGTCGAACAAACGATGCGCAGCGCTCGTGTGCCGCCCGCATCGCCGGCGGTAGCCTCGGGCCGATCTCGACAAAACGCCGGCAACAGCCGACGAGGTAATGCGTGTAGGCAAGGGACAGGGCTCCGGCCGGTTCGGCCGGCTCGCCCGGCAGAACGAGACCGCGGCCGGTGACGCGGTTGGATTCGATGCGTGCAGCCTCGGCGCTCATTCGTCCATCAATCCGGAGTCTTGGCCGATTGCGGGTGGCGGAGGGGCGGCAACCCCGCACCGTCCGCCGTCCGCGATACGCTTCGCCGGTCCGTCCTTCACTCGATGATAAAATGTTCCAACGTGCGGTTGGTGGTCCACAGACGGAACATCTCCATATCGCGGTCGTCGGCCGACTCCAGCTTGTGCATCAAGTAGTCGAAGATCGATTTGTGTTTCTTGCACCAGGTCGAGTCGCGCATGTGTCCATGCAGACTCCCTTGCGTCTTGTAGTTGTACTCGACCTGTTGGCCGCACCACGGCTTGTAGACGCAGCTGACGCAGTCGGGCTGGCCGTCGTTGAGCCCGGCCATCACCAGCGCTCGCGTTGCGGCGTTGGTCATCAGTTGTCGGTAGCTGTCGTAGACCGTCCCGATCTTGAACATCTCATCGCCCATCGCGGCGACAAAGCGTCCCTCGTCGGAGGAGTAGATGCTGCCGTCTGGAGCATAGCCCAGTTGACCGATACAGGCGCCGCCGGGGTTTCGCAGGTCGAGGTAGTTGGGCTCATCGTCGACCAAGATCTTGTTGAGCATGATCGCCGCGTGTCGCTCCATCACTTCGACGCCCTGACGATTGAGCTCGATGATGTAGTCGACGGCGTTGGCATAGAACTCCAAGAACTCGTCCATCGAATAGCCGAGGGTCTTGGCGCTCCTGGCAGCAAAGCCAAACGGATCGAGCTTGCGCAGAAAGATGGCGCGGCAGCCCACCTCGACGAACTGGTCGATCACGTCCCTCCAACGCGTCAGGCTGAGCCGGGTGATCGTTGGCAGCGCTTCGACCTTGTATTGGTGCGGATCGAGGCCCATGTCGATGTAGCGCTGATTGATCTTCTTCATCCAGGCGCCGACCAGGGAATGGCTGTCGCCACCCTTGAAGATGCGGATCTTGTTGTGCAGGTCGGCTGGACCGTCGAGGCTGGTGCACAGTTGCACCCTGCGGTCGAGCAGATAGTCGAGCCGCTCGTCATCCATGAGTGAAAGGTTGGTGACCAGGGCGAAAGACAGCACCTTCTGCGCGGCGACGTTCTGCTTGCGAGCGTACTCGACGATGTGTTGCAGCACTGGCCAATTGGCGGTGGGTTCACCGCCTTGGAACTCGATCGTCAGTGCCGGACTTGTGCTCTGGAATGCGAGATCGACGCCGCGCTCCGCTACCTCGATCGACATGTCGGTGTCGGTGCGTTCCATACCGACGATCGAGCTGTGGCAGTACTGACAGCCGTGATTGCAGCGGTGCGTCAGGACAAAGGCGTGCAGAGTCGGACCCGAGAACAGGTAGCGTTTCTTGCGCCGCCAGCGCTGTGCCTGCGCTTCGGCATCGATTTCGTTGGCGACGAAGTTGGCGCGCTTGAGTTTCTCGTACAACGGCTCACCCGGCTGCGGGCGACCTTCGACCATCTGAAAGAACTCGTCCTTCGTCAGCAGGAGCCAGTCACCGAAGTCGTTGGTGATCAGCACCTTGTTGCCGATCATGCGTTGGTTGAAGGGCAGGGCGAACTCCGGATTCCATTTATCGCGCGCGAGCTCGCTGAAATCGACCTGTCGGCCACGGGGCAGGATCGCACTCATCAACGGCGTCCTGCTTGCTGACTGGCGGTATTGGCCAAAGAGAAGTTGCAGAACTCGGCGACGACGTCGCCTTCGACGTCGCGGTTGATGTCGGTCACGTCGACGATGTAGTGATCGCCGTCGCGATCGACGTTGAACGTCGCGAAGCCTTCAAAGACCGCCGCCGCTTCCTCGATCGCCTGCCGCGTGTAGAGGGCGCGGTGCAACTTCACTGTTACGGTGTCAGCCCGACTCATCGACGGCGTCCTCGGTCAGGCCTCCTCTTTCTTCGGTTGCCACGGTTTGGAGATTCCGAGAGGGTCGTCCAGGAAGTCCGTGCTGTCGTCGTACTCGTCGTCACCGTCATGCAAACCGCCCGCGGCGTCACCCTCGTGCATCCCGCCGGCAGCGCCGGCGATCGCCAACGTCGTGACGCTCTCGATGATCCGCTGATTTGCTTTGATGACGCGCAGGCGCAGCGCTTGCGCCAGCAACTCGTTTTCGAACTCACCGGTCATGGCTCGCAATGTCGGCTCGTCGAGCAGTTGCTTGCCGCGGATGTGCACGACGAAACGCGTCTCGACCCGGTCGAGCAGAACGTAGGCTCGGTCGAGAAACACATACGCGGCGGCGTACAACACGTCGCGCGGATACAAGCTGCTGTCGAGAGACAATGTCAGCGTCGACGTTTTCGTGTCGAGAGTCTCGATCAACGATTGAGTCATGAGATCTCCGGAGCGCTCGAGGGTCGCGGCGGGCGATCACCAGAGCCCAGAGCCAGACAAGCTGGACTGCTGGCGGATTGCAAGCGGATCACAACCCCGTCGACGCCGATACGGCGACCGCTTCCTCGATCGGGTACTGCGGCCTGAGCTCGTCGTCGCCGTAGCGTTCGAGATAGTCGAGTCGAACGCCGAGGCAGACGCCATGCTGGTGGCGACAGCCGGTGCACTTGTCCGAGTATGTGTTGGGCGAAATCCTCGACTCCCACAAGGCGAACGAGGTGCGCGGCGTGACGACGAGAACCTTGTCGTCGCGCAGGTCGGCGACGTGATCCTCGTAACCAAGGAGCATGCAGCGCGGGATGTGCCGTGAGAGGACGGTGACCCCCACTGCCTTGCCGCGCTCGAAGGCGGCGCAGATCCCGTCGCGCATTTCGCTCACCCGCAACAGCGAAGCCGGATTGTCCTTGTTGCGATCCGACAACGACACCAGCCAGAGGTTGAACGTCTCGATACCCTGGCCGGCCCAATGCTCGACGATGTCAGCGAGATGCATCCACGTGTCGCTCTTGATGATCAGGTCAGCGATCGGCGTGTGGCCGAGTGCGATGACGTTCCGTACCCCTTCTGTCACGAGCTCGAAGGCGTCCGCCTTCCGCATGATCTTTTCGTACAGCTCCGGGGTGTGAGCCATCAACGACACATGGAAGTCGTTGACCCCCGCGTCGACCGCCTGCTCGGCATACGAGCGGTACGAGTACATCATGCCGTTCGAGGCGACCTTGATCGATCGATAGCCGCGATCGCGACACCAGCGCACCAACGGCAACAGACCGCGGCGGATCGTCGGCTCGCCGCCGCCAAAGCTCACTTTGACGGCGCCACGATCGCGCGCCTCCTTCAACTGCGCCAACACGGTCGCCGTCGACATCTTCTCCAGGCGCATCTCGTCGGTGATCGAGCAATAGTCGCATTGGACGTTGCAGGCATACCCGAACTGCACGTCGATCATGACGTCGGCGTAGTCGAACCAGGCATCGCGCAGCTTGATCGTCGCCATGACTACGCCACCGCTACGGTCGGTCGAGCCCGCTCGACACGCATGTCGGGTTTTTCCGTGGCAAACACCTGAAACCCTTCGCACACCGTCGTCCACGGGCACTCGGTACATACCTCGCGCTTCTCGCGCCGCGCTCCCAACCATTCGTACAGATTGACTTGCTCCGGGTAGCGCGGGTCGGCGGCGAAAACCATGGTGCGGCCGAGCTTTTGCAGATCGCCTGCCACATACTGTTCGTAGCCCGGGAAGGCACAGAACTGCGCGTTGATGACGTGGATCTGGATCTCCGCGGCGTAGCGGTCGATCACCTGCATGACGGCGCGGGCCGCCTCCTCGAGTGGCGGCACGACATCTTCGTAGGCACGGCCGAACGGAGTGGTGAACTGAAAATTGATCTTCGAAAATCCCTTCTCAATGGCCAGCGCAGTCAGCGGCATCAGATGATCGACATTGCACCGCACGATGGTGACGTTCATACCGGTTTCGACACTCGCCGGCCGTAGGGCCATCACCTGATCGATGCCGGCCATCGTCTGCTCGAAGCTGCCCGGTGCATCGGTGGCGGCATCGTGTATTTCCGCGTTCGGGCCGTGCACGGAGATCAGCAGATGGGTCAACCCGCTTTTCAGCAGACCGGCGGCGAGATCGTGCTCGCGCAGGAGGCGCCCGTTGGAGGTGAGGTTGATCGACCGGTAGCCGAGGTCGCGTGCGAGCTCGATCGCATCGACGAGTTGGGGATGTAGCGTCGGTTCGCCGCCGTCGATGTCGAGCTGGTCGGTTCCGGCCTGTCGATGCTCGCGCAGAATGGAGTCGATCTTGTCCCAGCCGAGCGCCGCCGATACGCGATCACCGGTGGCGCAGAAGACGCACCGGTTGGCGCACTTGTAGGTGATGTTCATGATCAGCTTACGGGCTTCGCGAGCTGCCATCTTCATGTCGAAAGCGGCGCGCGCCTTGCCGACGTAGCCGGGCGTACATCGCGGCGGATCGAAGCAGGGGCGATGTTGGAACAATGAACCGTCTTTGAGGTCGATCCCATCGGCCGGGATCAGGCCGAGAGACACACACTGATCGTGCAACGCCGTACCGCGGATCGGTGTCGCGAACTGCATCGACGGCCAGGCGCCGTAGCGATCGTAGAGCTCCCAGGCCATATCCAACGTCGCCGTGATCTGCGCCGGCGTCTCCCATGGGAAGCCGATGATGTAGTGCGTCATCAACGGCACACCCACTTCCTTGCACCAGGCGGCGACACGGAAGATGGCGTCGAGTTGCTGTCCCTTGCCGATGGGTCCGTCGAGGTCGGCTTGCTCGGCGCTTTCCGCCGAGATGCTCAGCATGCTGACGCGCCCGTGCATGAGCTCCACGTCTTCGCGGCTCAGATGGTCGGCGCGCACGCCGTTGGGGAAGTCATACGTGAAGTCGAGATCGTTGAAGGTGCGCAACAACTCGGTGAAGTCGGTGCGCACGTTCACCATTTCGTCGAGGACGATCAATTTGTTCGCGGCAAACGAGCTACGCAGCAGAAACGCCCAGTGCTGCAGGCGAGTGAGCGGAACAGCTTGATAGAGCTTGCGCCCGGTTTTTCGCCAGCCGGGGTTGCTGGTGCAAAAGATGCAACGATGCGGGCAGCCGGTGCTGGTCAGGAACGATCGGGTTCCCGGGCCGATGCCGAAGGTGTTCTGCCACATGCCATCGCCGAAGCATCGATGCAGGAAGTGGTCGAAGTGGCCGAGGTCGATGCCGTCGAGAAGGTAGAAAGGTGCCGACGGATCACCGCCGTTCTGGCCGGCGTCGCGCAAAACGCGTCGCGTGCCGCCAAGGGCGCACAACTGTTCCGGGTCGCCGAAGAATCGCTCGCCCGGGTACTTCAGGATCGCATCGAGCTCCGGATAGTCGTTCAGTACGCGATCGGCGTCGTAGTCGAGATAGTGCTGGCCGCCCATGTAGCCGTCGTAGAGCAGCAGCACCGTATTCGGAAAACGTCGGCGCAGAGCCGCGATCAGCCGGCGCGTCTCGGCGTGCGCCGATTCGATGCGCAGGAACACCGAAGCTCCCAAGGCGACGACGTCGTATGGACCTGCCGGTAGTGCGTCGATGAACGCATCGTGGTCGACGCCGAGGATGAATCCGCCTTCGCTGCGTGGCAGCCGTCCGGAGGCAGGTTGTGCAAAGGCGTCGTGTACCTCGACGGTGGCGCCGGACCGTGCCGCCAGCGCGGCACAAGCGAGAAGGCCGTGATTGGCGAAGTAGGGGTAGTCGATGAAATCCTCGTCGAGGACCAGCGGCGGGTTGACGAACAAAAAGCGTGGCATGCTCACAACGGCCGCAGCATGGCCTGTTCCCGTTTCTCCAACGAAGGTTGCTCGGTCTGCGAGCGCCGCCCGCGCCTTTTGAGCAGCCGCGACAGCAGCTCCGGCGACGGCGCTCGTCCCAAGACGCGGTGAATCACGTCGGTTGGATCGTCGAAGATCGGCGACATTTCGCGTTCGTCGTAGGTCTTTGCCATCGAGAACATGCCTGCACAGATCGGATCGAAGCGGCAGGCCTCACATGCGGTGCCCTTGCCGTGCAAGAACTCTCTCTGGTGGACGAACCCCTTGAAGTCGAGAAACCGGATACAGCGCTCCTCCTCTTTGATGATCTTGCGGGCTTCGGTCGAAGCCCAGGCGAAGCGGCGCATGTAGCACAGCGGTACGCGTTCGGCACGGAACGAGCGCCCGGTGCTGACGAGGTACTCCATGGCTCGCTCCAGCGAGACCTGAAATTCGTAGTGCCGCGGAATGCAATCGGGGTTTTCTTCGGCGCGGTTACCGTCCGGGTCCATGTTGTTCCAGACGAAATGGCGAATGAACGGAAAGTTCTCGCAAATCCACTGGACGTTTTCGTGCAGATGATCGCAGTTGTAGACGTTGATCACCGTGTTGATGTCGCAGGTGATGCCCATCTCCGGCACGTTGCTCAAGCAGCGGATCAAGACATCCCACGCGCCGCGGTACTGCGTGATGAAGTCGTGGACTTCACGTCGATAGCTGTGCAGCGAGACGTGGATGTGCGTCAGACCGGCGTCGACGCAGCGCTTGAAGAAGGCCTTGTCCGCCAGCATCTGACCGTTGGTGATCATGCGGCTGAAGAGCTTGCGCTCGCGGGCGTACGACAGCGCCGGGAAGAGCAGCTCGGAGATGCTGGGTTCGCCACCTGTCAGGATGACGCCGTCGTACCCCATCTCGACGAGGCGATCGATGTTGGAGCGCATCGCTTCTTCTGTGAGATGGACCCCGGTCGGCGGGTTACTGCAGAACTGGCACTTCTGGTAGCAGTTGCGGGTGAGTTGCAGGTAGCCGAGATTGGCCATGGTTACAGCGTCTCGCAGCGTTTCTCAGGCCGGCGGTGTCGCCTGCAGTTGTTGGCGTCGCCGCTCGCGCAACTCGCGCGCCTTTTGTGCCAGCTCGATCAACGGTTCGACCGGAGCAGCCTGCGGCGGGGCGAAACCAGGCAGGCTCGGTGCAACCGGCTCCATCGGTCGACCGTCGCGTAGACGTGACGGAGGTTGCGGCCGCAAGCGCAGCATTTGTTCCGCCGCTTGCTCGCTCCAGGGTCCCTCGCGCAACGGCTCGAGCTGCGCGAAACCTTGATCGCGGATGAAATTGATGTGTGCCCCGTCGCACCGATCGTTCAACCGGCAGTGACGGCATCGCAGCGATTTACCCCAGTAGCCCTCGATGACGTGCGTGCGTGCGAGCTCACGAATAGCGACGCGCCCGGTTTCGGCATCGAACATCGTCTTGCGCAGCACCTTGATCGCCTCCGCCAGCTGGACATTTGGCGCAAGACACGCGGGCAAGCCGCTGACGCGAATCGGCAGGTCGAGCTGTGCGAAGAATTCCTTCGGGCTGCGCACGTCATTTTCGACGGCGTCCTTCAAGAACTCATGACTCGGTTGGTGGACGCGCAGCTGCGGCATGTACGCCTCGATGAGCGCGCGATGCGCGAGGAGCCACTCGGCTGTACGGCGATTGAGCTCAATTTCGATCTCAACGCCGGCGGGAAGCGGTGCGCCCGTGAGCAGTATGTCGAGATGTGCGCTGTCGCGTACCCGTAAGAATAGTGGGTTGCCGACGATGGCGCGATCGACGAAGCGCGATACGCGCTGCATCGAGACGAAGATACCGACGTCAGAGTTTACCGGCAGGGTTTCGAGGTCGACCAGGTCGTCGACTTCGACACCGAGGTAGCGACAGCCGAAAGGCAGATCATTCAAGGTCAATGCGGCATGCGCAGACCACTCGTCCGGGTTGGCCTTGCCGATCCACCAGACTTCCCAAGTCGCCTTGTTTTGTCTCTCGATGACGCGGTCGGCGCTGTTGCAGAAGGGTTCGATGAAACAGTGCTCGCAGCGTTCCTTCTGCCGGCACTCGAGTGGTACGCCCTCGTCGAGATAGCGGCGAACCTGAAAGCGGCGGCCGTTGACCTCGTCGAGCATCTTGTGCGGATCCTGAATGAGGTCTTCCAGCCCTTCGAGGAATTCGACGGGGAAGCGATTGGTCCAGATGACCACACTTGGATGACGGTTCAGCCGAAACACTTTCTGCAGGCGCGGTAGGTACTCGACCGGATCGTAGAAAAGGTCATCGCGATTCTGGAACGCCAGTCCTTGCGGAATCACATGCAATAGATCGAACTCGCGCACGCCGACCGAGAGACAGAGCTCGACGATCTGGTCGATGTAAGGAACGTTTTGTTTGTTGATGCAGACGTCGACGTTGACGATGACGCGATCGTCGCGCAGGGCGCGCATCATACCTTTCATCAGTTTTCGGAAGGCGCCAGGCGTCGCGGTCAATCGATCATGTAGCTCGGGCGTGTGGCCGTGCAGGCTGTAGGTGATCTCACCCAGCCCTGCCGCGACGGCCCGCAGGTACAAGTCGCGCTTGTACAGCATCGTTCCGTTGGTGACCGTCTGGACGCGGTTGTAACCGAGGGCCTTGGCGTAGGCGATGAAGTCGACGAACTGAGGATGGAGAGACCCTTCGCCGCCTGAGAGGATGATCTTGTCGGCGCGTAGCTCATCGCGGCCGCGTTTGATCTCGCGGCGCACGTCTTCGTCGGGAATGTACACGTTGCGAGGTGTGTCGGTATCCAGACAGAAGACACACCGGCTGTTGCACGCCGTTACCAGGCGTACCCAGTGCTTGCGGACGTTGGCGACGCGTTCGCGCGCCAGCATCCGTTCTCTTAGAGACTCGCCGTCCATTGTGTTGACCTCTCGGTGCGATGCCACCCCACCGCCGTTCCCGGGCATCCCGAGGACGTACAAGAACTTCGTACCTCGAAACATGCGTCAAAGGAACCGATCGGGTCGGACCCGCATGGCTGATAGGGCAGACTTCTGCCCCAGTGAATTGACTGCTGCGCTTCGGGACGTGGGGAGGAGGTTGCGGCGTCGGCGTCACTCGCGGCGCCGAGTCCTTCCTCATCGCACAGGCACTGCGGCAGCAAGGCCAGCAACGCCGATCGCGCCGCGCCGGGCGGCAACGAGCGCGCACACTGCAGCAGAGCGTCCAACGATGCTCCCTGTGCCGACAAACGGAAGCGCGGCTCACCCGGCAGCAGGCCTTGGCTCCAAGCGGCGGCGAAGGCAGGAATCAGGCTGGCGTCATGCACGATGGCGTAGCCGCCGACGGGAATTGTGGTGTTGCTGCGCAAGCGCTCGACGCCGCGTTCCATCGCCGCAAAGGCGCCGGGGATGCCGCTGTGCGCGTCGTGTGTGGCTGCATCCGGTCCGTAGAGCGCAAAGTCGAGACGTTGAAGATCTTTGAGCCGACGCAGGTCGAGGTCAGACCAGTCTGCAACGCTGCCTGCTTCGCCGGCCACGTCGACACGCCGAAACAAGCGCAAGGCATCGTAGATCAGTGGCGCCGATTTCGGATGTGCGAGCAAGTCCGCGCCGACCAAACGCAAGAGCGATGGACGATATCGGGCGACCTGCACCAGACGAGCGCGGATGCCTCGTGTCGCTTCATGGGGCCCCTGCGTGTCGATCTCTTTGTCCGGGGAATCGCCGCACGAGGAGCAAGTGACTCGGCGCGGTCCGCGCCAGGTGAACGACATCGACAAAGGGGAACGATCGGCTTGTTGGTCGCTCACGGTTTCGTGCACCCTCGCTTCGGGCAATCCAGGCGTGGCGAACTCTTCCCAACCGAAACGCGAGACATAATCGCGCGGAGCTCCGGCGCAGCGCGGCAAGCCGGGACAGGTCGAGCATCCTTGCCAGCTTTCAACTCGTGTTCTCACCGTACCATCGGGCAACACCCAGCCTTCACGTTCTGGCGTTGCGAACAACGGACGCAAACGCGGAGCGACACAGACCGGCAGATCGCGGAGGATCAACCGCACGCCGCGCTGAAGTGCGACGGTAGCGGCTTGCTCCAGTGCTTGTTCCAACAGAAACAGGCGTGGCGACAGTGATACGAAGCCGGCAGGGTCCACATCCATAGCCGTCAATCGTCGGACGCAAATTCGGCGCACACCGATGCGCGCCAACACTTCGACGGTTTCTGCCAGTTGAAGCATGGTCGGCCGAGTGAGGACGATCTCCACTTCGACTGGCAGCATCGCCTCGAGGCAGGTGCGGATTGCGCGGTGCGCCGCCTTGAGCGTCCCGGGTTGTCCCACCAACCAATCGTGTGCGTCTTGGCGGGCGCTGTGAAACGAGACGCTCAGCCGCTGCACTCCGACTGATCGAAGCCGTTGAACCTGCGCTGTGTCGATGCCGTGGCCGAGCGTGCAGATTCCCAAATCCTGCGGTCGCAAGCGGCCGAGGCCGATCAACAACTCCGCCAAATCGCCTCGTTGCAGAAGGTCGCCGCCGCCGAGCAAGAATGATCCAGGCTGCTCGCTGGCGCGGCGTGCGGCTACGAGGATTTCTTCCGAGCTGAAGGTGTCTTGAATGACAGACAAATTGCGTCGCCACGGCAGCGCCATCCTGGGCGGCACCAGAGATAATCTCAGATCGGCGGAAGGCGCGCGCCGCGCCTCATCTGGACGCGACGTCTTCATTGTTCCCCGGTTGCCAGCGATTGGCGGACTTTGGTAGTGATCCTGCGCGCCATTACACGGTGATTATCGAGCTATTGGGTCAGCATTGTAAACAACCGCAGGCCGCCTCAGCGTCTGCCGCCAGGACGACTTCCGGTCAGGTCGTTCCGGGTGAAAGTGAGACCTCAACCCGCAGCTCAAGACTTTGGAGAGCAGGTACCACATCATTCAGGGCAATGCCACCGACTTTTGCGGGCCGCTCCGGCCTTTGTCACGCCATCTGGACGTTCGTGAGAGGGTCCGGCGTCAGCAATCGAGGTCGTCGACCCCTTGGATCGAAGCGGCGCGGTGAACAAAAATGCACGCCAATTGGCCCTCCGTTCACTTTGTCCTTGATTGGTGTCATTGCGGTATGCTACGCGGAGTGCGCGATTACTGATTACAAGGAGGGGTTTCAGTAAATCGTGTGGTGGTCAGCCACCTGGGTGAACAGTTGCCACTCGATTTTCTGAAGCGCTCAAGATGGAGTTGGGGGTCATTCTCGCCGTCTCCCCATGATGCTGAAATGGCGTGCATCTCAAACCGCGAAGCGGAGGACGGCGAGTGGCAGCGTGTGATGATACTGATTCAGGCAGCCCGGTGAAGGAGCCAAGATGAGCCAGAAGAAGGACAAAGAGCTACCCTCATTGCGGAAATCCCCACTGGATTTTCTCAGTCGAGACGAGGCCCAGTTGGCTGTGAAGCCACAGGTGGCGCTCGATGTGGCGGAAGCGGCGGAATCGCTGCGGACCGATCCCAACAGTGAGAAGATGTTGCAGCTGGCCCAGCACATGTCGCACGCGTCGCATGGCAGCCACGGATCACATGGTAGCCACGGCAGTCACGGATCGCATGGTAGTCACGGATCTCACGGCAGTCATGGATCGCATGGCAGTCACGGATCGCACGGCAGCCACGGCTCGCATGGTAGCCACGGCTCGCACGGCAGCCACGGATCGCATGGGTCGTGGTGAGAGCTGCTCGAATGGGGGAACTTCGCCGGTGTCACCTAGAACGGCAGCGCGAGAGGGCGTGTTCATGACGGTACTTCAGCCAGATCGGGGAAGATCGACCGCGGGCAGCGGGGCGAAGGGCGCTCGTTCAGACGCGATGCGTAATGCCTGCCGATGGCGACAGGGAGTGTCTCAGCTTGCCGTTGTCTTGGCCATCGTCGGCCTCGCGGCTAGCGCTTCGGCACTCAGCATCAGCGGTGGGCCCTTCTATGCGGGCAGCGGCGGCGTGAACGGCGTCTGCAACGCTTCCGGCAACGCCTGCTTGACTGCTGGCGCCACGGTGACGTGCACGGGACTCACCCCTAGCCTTTATCAGAATCTGTATTTTGGAATCAGAAACGACCTCTTCGTAAACGGGGTCAAGGAGGTCGGCACCGCCGGGCCTGTTGCCGGAACCGATCAGTTCAAGACCGGTGTCAGCTCGATCACGTATACCGGTACCACCACGGTTTACCATGACGGTGCGACGCCGGCCGTCAATACCAGACTCGTGCTCACTCCGGGTGTGGTGACGGGTGGAACGTTGACGGCCGTCGCCACCGGTGGCACGCCGGCGGATAACAGCAACGGCGACATTGATCTCTTATATCGTCTGTCGTCGGGCGTGTCCGACTTCACCTTGAACGTCAAGGTGCAGGGAGTGCTCTCTCCTGGAACGCCGAGCGCCGGCTCGTGTCCGACGGTGTTCGATCCAGCAAGGACCCGCAACGGAACGGATCAAGACGTCAGCCACGTAGACCTTGGCTTCTACTTTGAAACGCTGTGGACGCCGACGCCCACCAGCACGCCGACGAGAACGCCGACGGTTACGGCGACACCGACGCGTACGCCCACCAATACGCCGACGTTGACCGAGACACTGACGCCGACGCGGACACCGACTCTGTCGCGTACGCCGACACTGACCAGGACGGAAACCCCGACGAGGACGCCGACGTCGACGCCGACCGATACGCCGACCGAGACGCCGACCGAGACGCCGACCGATACGCCGACGGAAACCCCGACGGAAACCCCGACCGACACGCCGACGGATACGCCGACCGAGACACCGACGGATACGCCGACAGAAACTCCGACGGAGACGCCGACCGAGACGCCGACCGAGACGCCGACGGAAACGCCGACGAATACGCCGACGAATACGCCGACGATTACGGATACACCGACAGTAACGCCGACACCGTCGCGGACGGCGACGCCGACGGCGACAACACCGCCGCTCGATAACTTCGTCTGTGACCGGAGCACGGTGTCGCGCAACACGGCGAAGTTCACACCGAGTCCCGCAGTGCCGATCCTAGATCGCTTCGGGCCACTCACGATCGACATCAAGAAGCCGGCCGCAGTCTGTAACCCGGCGGACGTCAATTCAGGTCAGGCCGGTGCGGAGAATCACCCTGAGCACGGTCTGAGCTACCAGGCCAAAGTGACGAAGGACACGCCGAAGTTCCTCAAGGTAGTGAACCAGGAGGTCTACAATTCGCTGTTCGGCACGACGTTTGTTGACGTCAAGCGACCGTTCCGTCTGTTTGTGCCGAGCGCCTTGAACCTTTCGAGCTCGCCTTCGCCGCTGGTGTCGCCGAATAGCGATCACTTCCTGTGCTACAAGATTGGCAAATCGCGTGGCGCCCCGACGTTCATCCCGCAGGCGGGTGTCACCATCGTCGATGAGTTCGAAGGACTGGCATCGCACCTGACCGTGACCGTCGTGAAGCCGGCATTGCTCTGTGTGCCGGTCAACATCAACGGTGCGCAGCCCGGGGCGCAGCTGAATCAGGAATTGCAACTCTGTTACAAGTTCAAGCGGCCCACGGGCAACAAGCTTGTGCCGGTCAATGGAGTCTACGTGAACAACGAGTACGGGCCGCTGCGTCTGGACGTGAAGAAGAGCGAGCACCTGTGTGTGCGCTCGATGATCGTGCCGTAACGAGACGGCTCAACCATAGGAGGAACGATTATGTTGTCGCGACGTGATTTGGTTGGAAAACTGGCGGTTGGTGCTGCCGGTGTGGTGGCGTTGGCGGCATCGGGGATGCAGGCCAAGGCGGCGGTGAACACTCGCGCTACCGATGGGCGATCACGACGGAACGATGAGCCGATTGGCGAGGTTCCCGAGGTTGCCGAAATGGTGCCACCAGAAGCGGCCAAGGAAGTCGAGCCGCCACAAGTGGTCGTCGCGCCACCGCCGTGGGAGCTGTTGAAGCCGCTGACGCTGGGCGCGACCGTCGCATACGGTTGGCGGATCACCGATTTGACCGGGCCCGCTGGCGGAGCGTGCGTCCTGACTCTGGGCAACGAACGGGGCCGCGTGCAGCGAGTGCACATTTGTCGTAATGACGGGCAGCCGCAAGGGTTCGTCTATACCCGCAAGCTCGATCTCGTCGTGATGAATGGCGGCAAGGGCGACCTGGGTACAGAAGAGAATCTGGCTCAGGCGGTGGCTGCGGTGGCGCATGTGGTCGCGGCCAACGAAGGACGCGTGGACCACGAGGTCATCGACGCATTGCTGCCGCACGCGGAGAGGCTGCGCCAGTACTCAGCCGCCAACGAGTGGACACTGCGTTGAGATTTCAGTTCGCAGGATCCATCCGAAGTCGTAGTATCGCCGCGCCCGCAGGTCGATAGGAGGGACAATGAGCGAGAAGAAGGGTAACGAGCTACCGTCGTTGCGTAAATCTCCGCTGGATTTTCTCAGTCGAGACGAGGCGCAATTGGCGGTGAAGCCTCAGGTGGCCC
>Ga0187892_10006405_pt1 | contig 17502 bp, 11 predicted proteins | sample MA1701073metaG_FD_139345 | JGI IMG/M metagenome (GOLD analysis project Ga0187892, IMG submission 139345) | Bio-ooze microbial communities from a basaltic lava cave in the Kipuka Kanohina Cave System on the Island of Hawaii, USA - MA170107-3 metaG ... | reverse complement strand
TGATGGAAGACGCCGCCGACGGCGCGGCCACTCACGGCGCGGCCATCGGCCTCGCGCAAAACACCGAAGCGAACATTCGCGCGCCCCTCGAAGCATTGGTCGGCACACCCGGCACCCCCGGCTTCAAGGCGCTGTGGAATAGCGCCAAGGCGGAGAAGATCGCCAAGACTGGCTTGCTGCGCACGGCCCAAAGCAATGGCCGGGCGTTGCTGATGACCTGCATCGGCACGCTCAAGGCCGCATTCGGCCAGAAGTGGAACAGCCAGTGGAACGCCGTCGGGTTCACCGACAATTCATTGTCCGTTCCCGCCAACCCGATGGTCAAGCTTCAGCAGTTGCGGTCCTTCTACACCGCCAACCCGGCCCGCGAAGTCGCCAACGTCAACGGCATCGCCTGCACGGCCGCCAACTGCGAGACGGTCGCGCAAGCGATCAGCGACGCCTCCGATGCCAGCAACCAGAGCAACACCGACGCCGGCACGGCGCAAGCCAACCTGGAAGCCGGCATCGAGGCAGGCCGACGCCGTATGACCGGCCTGCGCGAGGAACTCGGTCAACTCATCGAAGACGACGACGACCGCTGGTACGCGTTCGGGTTCGACAAACCGAGCGACCCGACCACGCCCGAAGTGCCGGAGAACCTCACCGTCACGCCCGGCCCTGCCGGCAGCGGCTCGATCTATTGTAACTGCGACGACGCCCGCCGGGCCGACAAGTACCGGTTCGTCGTGGCCGACAACGCCGGCACCAAGCTGGCCGAGAAACTGGCCGAAGAATCCGAAGCCATGTTCACCGGCCTGACCGCCGGTGCGACGGTCAAGGTCACCGTCACCGGCTTCAAGACGGGCGGCCCGGAAAGCCAGCCCAGCGCGGCGGTGCAGGCGGTCGTGCCGTAAGGGAGAAAATCGAAAGGCGCTCCCAACTCCGGAGCGCCTTTCGATTTTCAGAAAAAACAGCCTTACTTCTGTGCGCCGGCTTCTTGTAACAGTTTGATCATTTCGGCGTTGCCCAGCCGCAGCGCTGCTGTGAGTGCCGTGCCGCCTGCGTCGTCCTTGGCGTCAAGGGCAGCTTTGTTTTCCAGGAGGAGTTTCGCCATCTCGATATCGCCCCCAAGCGAGGCCAGAATCAGTGGGGTTTGGCCGTATCGATTCTTCGCATTCACATCGGCGCCGGCCGACAATAGGAGCCTTGCTGTCTCCAGTTTCCGCCTGATCACCGCGTGGAGAAGCGCAGAAACCTGAAACTGGTCTTGCGGATTGACTTCGGCTCCTTTGGCGATGAGCATCATCGTGATTTCCGTGTTCCCATTCTTGGCCGCGTACATCAAGGCCGTGCCACCGTTCTCTTTCTCGCGCTGGTTTACGTCGGCCCCTTGTTCCAACAATTCCTTGACGGACGCGGTATCACCGAGTGCGGCGGCGGTCAGAAGGTTCAACTGGTATTTAGCGCCGGCCTGCAAGAGCAGATTGACGATCTCTTCCCGCTTGAATTTTGAGGCAATCGTCAACGCGGTGTCACCATCGCCATTCTTGGCCTCGAGGTCGGCGCCCTTTGCGATCAGAGCTTGGACAAGCTCGGGCTTGCGATCGCGTGCGGCCACCATCAGCGGCGTCCATGTTTCCCAGACTTTGATATTCACGTCCGCGCCGTGGTCGAGGAGGATGGCCACGGTATTCGTCCGATTGTGCCACGTGGCCGCGATCAATGGCGCGTAACCTTCTTTGTCTTTCCCGTTGATATCCGCACCCTTTTCCAGAAGGCCCTTCACTAGTTCAGCGTTGCCTTCGCGGGCGGCTGAGACTAGGGGGTCAGTGAGAGAGGGGTCGATGCCGGGTGGCTTGTGTTTCGTTCTCAGGGAGATCATTCTGCCCGCGATAAAGCCCACGAGGCATAGAAGACATAAAGCGAGAATCAGAATTTTCCAGCGCCTGCCCATCCAGAGTTAATGCCGCGACCCTCAAGCAAGAGCGCAGAAGGCGCGCGATGCGAACATTACCTACTTGGTTATGTCTTCAATGCTGACCGAATCCAGGGCTACGGCGGTGCCTGACACGTCAGTGCCATCGTGCCGGAACCAAACCGTGATAGAACTGACTCCCTTTGGCAGGGTGATGTCGCCAATGGATTGGCCTGGGCCGGTTGCATCCGAAGCGCGGACGATCCAAGCAGCATCTGTTGTCGTGCTGGCATCGCATCTGGCAATTTGCCCAGCCGTTGGTCCGAGGCTCTTGTCGGGTAGTTCGGCCACCCCTGCCATTTGAGCGGAAGTCAAGTCTTGTCCCGTGGGCGGGTTGTAGGCAGCATGGAAAGAGAGCGACCAGCTTCCTTCCTTCTTCGCTTCCAGTGTATTTAGCCGGGCGCGGACGCGATAGGTATGTCCCGGGGCTAATCCCAAGAAACGCCGGGAGACTCCGCCGCAGAAGGTACGACTACCCTGGATCACTTGATAGAATCCTCTGCCGTTGAATTTCCTCCCATCCAGGCCAGGGCCCATTTCTGGCAGATTGCCTTGCTCAAATGACATCGCGCCAGCGGGCGTGTTGTGCGTCCAAATCCGAAACCCGGGAGCAATACCGCGCGTGAACGGAACGTTCATAAGAGACTCCTGTTGGACATGGCTTCTCAGCCGCACCCCCGCACCGTTCGAGGGCGTGCCGGCTTTGCATCCCATAACCAAATACACGACATCATCCGAACGAGGGACGAGAGGTCCGCCGACTTTCCAGTCATGCACATAACGAGTTGTATTTCCGGGCAGGGAGACCAAAGGGATACCGCCAACGAGCACCGAGATCGAATCATACCCAGTGGGCGAATTGACCCATTCAAGAGCCACTCGCTGTGAATCATACGACGCACTTACGCAAGTGGGGGGCAAGGGAATGCTAAACCCGCTCTCAGTTCCTCCCAATATCCATGTCGGACAGAATTCCGGCCTCCCTCCTGGTAAAACAATGGTATTGCCGGTTATCTCCCGTACGGGTTCTTTTCCATAGTACTTTGCACATGCGGGGTGGTTGGCCAGTTCAGAAGCCAATCTGCCGAGCACTGAGGCCGCTGGTTCGCCCGGTTTGTTTGTCACGGCAACATACGGGTAGTTCGCTCCCGGAGCGAGCATTAGCGTCAAGACGCCGCCCGAGGACTCGCCGTTCAAAGAAAGTGAACTGGAAGCTCGAACGGCTTGTCCAAATGCAGCGCCAGCACAACATGACGCGATCATCCAACCCATCAATCCATAACTTAAGTTCCTATTCATGGCTCTTGCTCCTGTTGGTTTCTTGATAGAAGCCTTCATTTAGCTAATCCGCTGGAGTACACGGACGGTCTGTCGTAACACCAAGGACGGTGCAATAGCAGGATTGATCTACATCCTCTACGCCACATTCCCAGGTTTCGTACTTCCCACAGGCAAGGCCGGGGGGATCGCTGTCTCCATTCTCCACCCAGAACTGTGCTCTCATGATTACGTGTCCGCATTCGCATAACCAGTACCAAGCATTCCATTCGCTCGGGTTGTAAGGGCAATACCCAATGATGTCATCGTTGTAGGTGTACTTTACACCGGCAGTCGGGGCTCCAGAGCACTCTAGCTGTAACTCGTTGCCACATGAGTCCTCAAAAACTGAATCAGGTCCCCACGAATCATCAAGATCGCAGCCGGGGTAGGCCCCTACGGGGATTGCTGTAGCGTTGATAATATGATTTGTACAAATACAATCACGATCGAGCGTGAGACTTGCCGTATCAAAGCAATTCGTGTTGTCGTTCGAAGTGGCCTTGATGGTGTAATTCGTGACCACGTCGCCGATCGTGACTGTCCCGCCCGAAATGGTTGCTCCTCCTGTAAGCCCCGAGGGGGTGATGGACCAGGTCACACCACCTGGGTTGTAACTATTCGTCAGGCTGAAGGCAACGCTGCGGTTCGGATCCTGGCAGCCATTTATCAGGGCATTGGTAGAAGCCGGCGAAATGTCCACGTTAACAACCGTATAGCTGCCGGATGCAGAACTATTTGTCGTAAATGTCATGGGAGTTGCGTTCGTCGAGCACGTCCAGGTGCTCGTCACAGTGAAGGTGGCGCTCTTGCCTCCAGTCGTACTCGTGTCGAGATTGGCGCTGGTGCCGCTCGCGCCTGTGACATCGCCTGACCATGCATTGCTGCTGGTCGGCCCGAGCCAGTTGCCATCGCAGCCACAAGGATCCGACGGTGGGTCCGCGCCACCCCCGCCCGACAAGCCCACGCTCGACCCAACGCAAAAAACTCCGTTCGATGGCGTGATGGTGGCCGCGGCGTGCGAGTTGTTCGCAGTGAAAATCGCTAACGCAATCCCGATCAGCACAAGCAATGCAATGTCTCTTCTCATGTGCGGCCTCCGTTCTGATCAGTCGGTTTTCGTTCTTCGATTCTTGAGCCACGCGACTCCTACACCCCCCTTTAATGGAATTGCAATCACAATTTTCCGGCCTTCGACCCGATGGGAGATCGGGGAGGCTGTTGGGTCGAGCGGGTCCACTACTTCCGTCAATTGCAGCCAAGATGGAAGGCTCGCCTCAACCTCAACACTCGCAGGGGCGCTGCTTCGGAATTGTGGTTTCTGACCCAGTTCGTTGGGCTGGCGGCTCGTCTCGTACGCCAGAGAACGTGCAATCAATAAAACGCCTTCGTCGCCCGACCACAGCGTGTAGAGACGTGTTCCCGTTACATCGTCGCTAATGGTCTGGATGGACATCGAGAACGCGTGCGAAAGAATCGGCTCCAATATCTTGATCTCAGAATTCAGTTTCTTGATCTCCGCCAATAGAGGCGGGCTTTCTTGGAACCCTTCGTACTCCCCTTCGAATTTGCCGTACGCGAAATAGTTGACCCCTTTCGTGCCGTTGCCCAGCGCAGCGTAAGTGAGTAACCGAAGCTCTTGCGGTTCGATGATCCTCCCGAACTTTCGCTTGTGGAACAGACAGACTTCCGGTGCCCAATGCCACGGGCGCGGGCGTGCCGCGAGCCAGGCCCAGCGAAAGAAGTTTTCCTCTTTCTCGATGAACTTTGGGGCCGTGTCTCTGCCGGAATACTGAAGACGATAGGGGTTGACCTGAAGCACATCCGTGCATTGCCCATAGATGGGAAACGAGATTTGAGGCCGTGCCATGACACATAGGAATACGGACGCGAGACGTGCGTCGCCAGCCTCGTATGCCTTGCGGCGATTTTCCAGGACAGACGGCGCGTTGTAGCCGGGCCGCTGTGGCTGGTCATAGCAGGCAACGTCTTCACCGAGTTGCCAGGCGGGTGGATGAAGACCCAATCCGAGCTCGGTGCGCAACTTTTCATCCTTTTGGTCCACGCCGTAGGCATCCAGAGAAATCCCCTTACTGGCGCGAAGAAGACATTGAGCTACTTTGCCCCCGGCGAACTCCATCCGACAATGAATTGGCTGCCCGATTGCGACTGGCGCGCCCAAATCCGCTGCGATCATGCCCGGCCGATTCTCAACCGGTGTCTCCATCACGCGAACGGATCGCCGGTGATCTTTGCCATTGAATCGTACCGTCCGCGGCACCAAGTGGGGGCGCGCAGCGGATTTGGATGGCTGCGCCGGGAGATAAGCGATGAAAGCCCTTCGCATGTCCCAGTCAAAATTCACTCCCACGATCTCGCAGGGCGGCTTCACGAAAGTAGGCGCTCTCAGCGCCAGCCGTTCCCCATGTTTGGCTTCCAGTTCCAAGGTCTGTGGAGCCGATGGATTCCGATCGAAGCAAATTTGGAGCAGAACCGTTTCCCCGGCGTTTGCTACCGCAGTGGGATACAATTGCCACCAGACAATCTTGTCATTCGGAAACGACTTGAGCTCTTCGCCATCGAGGAACACCCGCGAAAATTCCACAGGCTGCTCACGGTGGTTCGTGAGGAAGACCTCGAGGACGGGAAAATGCCCGCTCATTTTGCCGAGCGGCAACTCTTGTCCGTTGTAGGAAACCGGCGGGAAATTGATCGGCACGTAGGAAGGGGTGGAATCAATCGCGGGTCTGTACTGTATCTCAGCGGTGATCCCGGCAGCGCCTCTCGTCGGGTAGCGGTCTTCTGTGACGCAACCGGTCACGAGCAGCAGGCAACAAAAAGAGAGCCAGGTTCCGATGCGGGTGCTCATGAACTCCCAAATGTTGACCGCGACAGTACCGAGACGGCTCAAACGAAGTCAAAACATTTCCTTGCGAAATATGCCGCAACAAATGCACCCCGGGGTCAGTTTTGTGGAGCTTCGTGTTCTTCGTGGCCCTCAACAAGGATGAACCGGTGAACGTTGTGCTGGTCGAGTATCCAACGGCTGCCAGACCGCTTCTGACGCCGAACATTGGCGACAGCACGCCACCCATTCCGAGCCGTACAAGGGTAATCTGTCGTCGGGATGAAATCCCGGTCCTGTCCATTCCAGTTTCGGCGACCGGCTGCTTGACCGGCCGATTCCGTCCAGTCCCTACTCCCCTTGCCTTAAGTACACACTCCCCTTTGCGCAAGCTCTAAAGCCGCACAAGCGAAAAGATTCCCGTTTGTCCGATTTGACACAAACAGCGACAAATTTTTCCCGATTCGCTAAAGCCAACCCCAGCCGGCATGACATAGTGGCTTCCGTGAATCGATTACTGCCCAAGCCAAAACAGAAACGACCGTCCGCCGCGCCTCGATCGCGTCGGTTGAACAATGAGACCATCCCCGCGCCTCTCGCGGCCGGTAACGGCTCGCGCCGCGCCGTTCCCGCCTGGGCGAGAATGCCCGAGATCAACACCTGGCGCGCATTCGAGGAAAACATCTCCGAAGCAGCGATCATGGAGTTCGTCGAGCAATGGGAAGCGAATGGCTATCGCTTCGGGTGTCTCACCATCGACGAAGGCTGGACGCGACGCGACGCAGCGTTTGGCGACTGGGTTCCGGACACCACGCGTTTCCCGGACCTGCGCGGACTGGTGGACTGGTTGCATCACAAAGGCATCCGAGTCCGGCTCTGGGTTGCGCCGATGTTGGCCAACGAAGGTTCGCGGCTGGCGTCGTCGCCGCTGAACAAACATTTCCTCATCGCCCGCAACGGGAAACAAGTACGCCAAACCGGCCGCAACGCCCTGGTTCTCGACGCGCGCGTACCCGCCGTGCAGGAGTACATCCGCGCGACGATGGAACGTCTCACCCGCGACTACGACGTGGACGGGTACAAAGTGGATTTCAGTCTCACGAAGGAAACGAATCGTCCGAGCGGCTACCCGAACGACAATTTCGACGACGAGGAACGCATCCAGATTCATCGCGCGTTCTTCGCCACCTTGCGGGCAGGGTGCGATGTGGTGAAAACAGGGGTCCGGCTGGAAACCTATCCCCTCGAGCATTGTGCCGAGTACATCGACGATGTGTTGTTCTGCGACCTGATCGGCCCGGGCCGCACGCAACAAAGCCACGAAACCATCAACACCCGACTGCTCGACTGGGAACGCGCGCATGGCTGGGTTGCCTGGCCCGAGATGGTGTGGGGCCTGGGCAGCGACCAGCCGACGGGGAATCCCGATTGGCAGCGCACCTATCTGGAATGGCTCGCGACCGACATCAACTTCGAGCGCAAGATCGAGCTGTCGTTTCCGCCGTTCGATTACGCAAACAACAACCAGATCCGAACCCTGACCAACCTCTACGCCTCGGGCGGCTCGCTGTACAAGGTCGCCCACGCCGGCCACATCACGTTCGATCTTCCGTCGCTCCTCGGGAAAGGCATTGAATTGTCGCCGGCAAATCGTTTCCTGGTTGCTCCGAGCAGCGAGTGCGAAGTTCACTTCGTCGTTCCGCCGTGCTGCGGCATTCCCTCGCAATGGGAAGCGATCAATCTGTTGCGTCCAGAACGCGTCCGCTGCCTCATTCGCGACGAGGAATGGGACGACGGGAAGCGCTGGCATTGCCTGCGGTTCGCGGCTCGCGCGGGGGACGTGTACGAAATCCGGCGCCGGACCAACTGATTATCGCGAGCCTGCTTTTTCGTCAGGCGTGCCGAAGGGACGGCCGGATACGTCGCGAGATTCTGCGTCGTCAGAAGCTCTTACCGGTGTGCTGCTGGATTATGCTCATGATGTATTTCCGAATGGAGCGTTGAAGCAACACTCCCTTATTTGGTCAAAATGATCACTGTCCCTTCGCCGGGCGCGAGCGCGATGTCGAATGCCTGCCCGCGCCCTTCGGACCGCAACGGCACGGGGAAACCACCTTCGATGCCGCGATCCACAGCGCTGCGGAATTTCCCTGCGAGATGGACAATGCCGGCGGCGTCTTGTTGAGGATGGGGATAGGGATTGATCAACACAACGTAAAGCTGACGGCCTTTCTCGCGCAACACCATTTCCAGTTCCGCGCCTTCGACCCAGGCACGGCGCGGCGCGGCTTGGTCGAGCAGCCGGTAGAGATGCGTCGTGGCCGGGCCGCGGAAGCCGAGGTCCTTGGTGCGCGCGACCAGCAGCGCCTGGCCCTTGCCGTACGGCGCGAGCACGGTTTGGCCGTATTTGCGCTCGCCGAGGTCTTTCACATTCGGCCGCAGGTTGTTCGTGTTCATCATCCAGGTGAGATCGCCGCCGTTGCCTTCCTCGTACCAAATCTGGTGGTCCACGACGCCGAAGATTTCTTTCATCAACGCGCCGTCGAGTTCACCGTAGGGCGTGAACCCGCCCGCGATGCCGGAGATGATGAGCGTGCCGCCGCGCTTTACCCACGGCAGGATTTTTTCCGTCAGTCCCGGCGGGAAATGCGTCGCCAGCGGCAGGATCAACACCCGGTATTTCGCGAGATCGTCTTTGCCGGTAAGGACGTATTCCTCCGGCACGTAAGCATAATGATACTGAAGATTGTAAAGGTTCTCGTGAATGTTCTGCATCGTGCCCTCCACGGCCTGCCAGATCGGTTGACAGATCATCGAGGCCGACGGCTTGAGCACGGCGATTTGCGGCTCGACGATGGGCGCGTTGAGCCAGATGTCCTCCATCGAACGCAACCGGCGCGCGGTGGTCTCGATCACGCCGCCGCTACGCCGCAGAATGTTATAGGCACTCTCGAATACCAGAAAGTTGTTATAGGCGCCCCCTCCGTAGGTATCCACCGGGCCGTAGAGCGTCAGCGCGCTGCGCCCCCAGGCGATGGGCCGCCAGAGATTGCGGCTGCCGACGGCGCGGACGACTTCCTCGGGCGGGTCGCTGTTGTTTTCGCCCTCGTTCCAGATGTACTCGGCGATGCAGCCGGTCTTGCCGGTCAATCGCCGGACGGAGTACATGAACATCTCCTCTTGCGACGAGCCGTTCTCGCTCCCAAAAATATCGCCCGCGGTTTCGGCCCACAGGAACGAGTCGCGACCGGTCGAGAGATAGCCGTCGAACAACCCAAAGCTCGGGGAGAGAGCGACCGGATGAGTCGGGTCAGCAGCCTTGAGAACCTTGTAACAATACGCCAGCCACTCGGCGTAGCTGTCTTTGACCCAGCGATTGTACTCGTAGTACAGCGGCGGACAACGACCGATGAACAGTTGCCGGATCAACTGGCTGCGCGCCGGTTCGGGGCCGGTGTTGACGTCGGGTGGGAACTGAATTTCATCGAAGCTCTTGTAGTTGATCTTCCACGCCTTGTTCAACGCTTCAATGCTACCGAGTTTCCTTTGCAGGTAGCGACGAAAGTCGAGCAACCCCGCCGGCGTGGCGACATCAATCGGCCACTGACCCCACGAAGCATCGGCATCAATGTTCGCCGTGTGCGGTTCCCAAGTCGTGACGTGCCACAACACGTGCGGGTTGCCCTTGTAACGCGCGCCTGCCTCGGCCAGATACTCGCCCATCATTCCGCGCACGGCCGGATGGTAGAAGTCCAATCGCGAGATGTGGCCGTTGAGCGGTTTGCCCACCCACGAGAGCCCGACGATGGGCAGATTGGTGTCCTTGCGCGGACCGTCCAACCATTTCGCCCACAGCGATTCCGGACTGGCCATCTCGCGGTGAACCGCGCACGGAACGATCACCGTGGATTTTTGCCCGTTGGCTGCGGATTTTTCGAGTTGAGTCCTGTACGGCTCGGCGTTCCAATGGTTGGCAAAATAGCTGTCTGCGAAGGCATCGTATCCGCCGACCTCGTGATCGAATCCGAGAACGTCGATCGCCGGGTTACTCCGCGATGAATGCCAGAGTCCGCCGCCGGCGTTGCCGAAGAGGACGCCGGTGGGCGTGCCGTCCGCTTTGATCGTGGCAGGAGGTCTTCTCGCGAAATCGGGCGTCGGCTCGAAGCGCGGCGCTTTCTTCTGCAACGCCGCGAGTGAAGCATGAGTCTGGGCGGCCAATTGCGTCGCCGCCTCGTTGGCTGCACGGTAGTCGGCGACGAGCTTTGTGCGTTCCGTCGTTCGCCGAGCCGCATCGGCCATGAGTTTTTCCGCTTCGGAACGCAACGTCAGTCGAGCCTTGCGCGCGGGCGGTTCGCTCCCGCCGCCCGACCATGGGCCGAAGTGCGCCTGATACAGTATGGTGAACTGGTCTTCGAGTTCCTGAAGTCGTCGCTCGAGTTGGTCAATCTCCCCGGCAAACTGAGACGGCGGCTTATCGCCAAGGTAATAGTAGGCCCGCTGCAACGCCTGCGCGGTGGCGATGGCTTCGTTGAGCGCGACTACGGCCTCGGCTTGAACTTTGCGAACGCTAAGGAGCTCCTGTTTCTCCTGTTCGCTTGCGGGTTCGGCGAGAACGGAGACGGCGACAAAAACGGGAGAGATTGTTCGCAGTACCGACTTTAGTCGGCTGCCGTGCGCGCAATACAGATTCCGCCTGAAGGCAGTACTACCAACGCGTTCTTCCGCAAAGCTGCTCATTTCTTTGGTCATGGCTCTCCGATTCACTTCGCTTTGAGTTTCGATTTGCTAACGACGAACACCGGCGTGCGCGTCACTTCGGTTGCGGTGCGTGGACGGGGCGAGAACGGCGCAAGCTGGAAGCTTGCTCTGCGTCGATGACAAACTCTGGTGATACGCTCCCTGGCATTCACTCGCTCACGACCCAGTCGAATCGGCGGAACTCGAAAAAGGTGTCGGTGATTTTATAAAGCTCGATGTGCCCGTCGAGGCACCAGACGTTGCCCTGGGTGTTGTTCTTGTGGCCGCACACGTACCAGCCGAACCCTTCCATCCCCATGCCGATGTCCATGATCGAGACCGGCATCCCGTTGTCGGCGAGCACCGGCACGCGCGCGGCGTTGCGGGCGCGGGTCACGTTGGGCGGTCCGGTCGAGGGAACGACCCAGCCCGAGGCCCCCGTGTAGTAGCCGAGGTACTTGTTGACGAGATAGCTCATGGTGGTGGGAAACGGCAGCGCGCCGCACGTGGCGGTCATGGACTTCGGGTCCGGATCCGAGGGACAGCTCCATTCCTTGTCGAGCTTGGGATTGGAGTACAGCCCGAGCCGATACCACCAGGTCTTGGCGCAGCCGTTACCGGGTTTTCCATGTACCAGGGAAGCGCGCCGAGAACGTCGCTCCCGGCGTAGTTGGCGCTGTCCTCGACGTACAAGTGAATCCGCAGGCCCACTTGGCGCAGGTTGTTGACGCAGGACGCCGATTTGCCGGCTTCCTTTGCGGATTTCAGCGCCGGCAACAGCAGCGAAGCGAGGATCGCGATGATGGCGATGACCACCAGAAGCTCGACGAGCGTGAACGCCCTTGCCGAAGTGCTCCTCATCGCGTTATTCCAGAGGCTTGCCGGCGATCTTGATCGGCAACGCGGGCAGCGGTTCGCCCCTCACGCGTTTCCAGAGCAACTCCACCAGTTGGCGCGCGAACTCCCGCGTCGGAAATTCATACCGCACCACCGGCAGTCCGTAATGCATCTCCACCCCTTCGCTGCGCTGGGAAATCACCAGCAGCCTCCCCGGCACTTCGATCCCCGCCTGCATCAACGCCATCGCCACCCCGCGCATCACGATCTCGTCGTTCACCACCAGCGCGTCCGGTCCGCTGCCGGTGGTCTTCCAGTCCCGAACCAATTTCAACGTCCGCTCGAAGGCTTCCCGCTCCTCCTGTCCTCGCTGACCAATCAACTCGATCCCTTCGATGTGCGGAGAGGTTAGTCCCGACTCGCGCGCGGCGTCCAAGAATCCGTCCAGGTCGTCCGCGGCCTTCGAGGAATGCCAACGCGCGCGCAGGAACGCCAAGCGCGATCTCCCTCGCTGCGCGGCGTAACGGGCTGAATCTCGTCCGAACGCATACCAATCGAACTCGACATCGCCTCGCTCCACGCTGCACAGCGCAAGCGGGAGATTGCCCGCAGCTACAAGCTGCGGATACCACGACGGCGCGGGTGAGACGACTATCAGCCCCTTGAAACCGTAGTTCCTCCCGTCACGCAGGAAATGTTCGCGCGCGTGAACCGATTGCGCTTCCGTGCGCGCCTCGCCGACTGAAAGGCCATCGTAGGCGCGGAGCGTCCAATGATGTTTGCCCACTACATCGTGCAGCGCTCGGTGAAGCCCGTGGTAAAAATCCGCGCTCGTGTCCGACAAGCTTGGCCCGAACAACACTCCGATAGTCGCCTTCTCGGTTGTGCCCCGAACGAACGTGCCGCGTCGTGGCGCGCGGGAAATCAGACCGGCAGTGGTTAATCGCGACAGTGCCCTCTGCACGTCGCGCGAACTGACACCAAGCATCCGGCCCAACTCGGCATTGGTCGGAAGGCGCTCGCCGGGTTCGAGTTCGCCGGACTGGATTTGCTGGCGGATGTGCTTCTCGATCTGGACATCTGGCGGATCGATTCGCTGAATCTTAAGCGAAATCGGCATATAGTTTCGATTGGGTTCGTTTGGAGTGTTATGGAATCGTTTGCTCCTTGTCAAGCCTGCACCGGCCCCCCCTTGCTGAGCAGGATTGGAAGCCGATCGCCCGCGTGTCGCGGTCAGCTTGTGCGAGTTGTGGACTTCAGACGCTCCAGCGCGTCCTTGGCCGCGTCGGCGCCGATGGCGATGGTGTGCTCGATGTCCTCGGGCGTGTGCGCCAGCGACAGGAACCACACGTGGCGGGTCACATAGACGCCACGCCGTTGCATGGCCGCGCACCATTCCCACACGACCTTGCCCTTGAACTCGGCCGGTATGGGGTTGACGGGATCGTCCTCGGTCGTCTCCATCGGCGCGGGCATCGGAGGAAAACCGCCGATGCGGAAAGGGTAGCGCGTTTCCCGGAAGACCTCGTTCAAACCGTCCATCAGCCGGCGCCCGAGCCGATGGAAATGCGTGATGCCGTCCCGCTCGCGCATGACCCGCAACACCGTTTGCGCTGCGGCGATGGACAATGCGTCGGCGTGAAAGGTGGCCGCCATGTAGGTGTCGGCGCGCGCTTCCATCACGCGGCGTTTGCCGACGACCACCGAGCCGGGGTAGCCGTTACACAACGCCTTGCCGAACACCGCCAGGTCGGCATCGATCCGGAACGGCACTTGCGCGCCGCCGAGATCGAAGCGGAAGCCGGTCTTGACCTCATCGAGGATGAACACCGCGCCATGCTCGTCGCACAAGCGCCGCACGCCGGGGAAAAATTCCGGCGTCGGCCCGTCCTTTTGCACCGCCTCGATGATTACGCCGGCGATCTGGCCGGGATGTTGACGGAAAAGTTGCTCCAGCGCGTTCAGGTCGTTGTAGGGCGTGGTTAACACCAGGTCGTGATGAAAACGTGGCACGCCCGGGATGTCCGGCCAACACCAGTCGAACCAGCCGTGATAGCCGCAACGGATGATTTTCTCGCGTCCCGTGTGCGCCCGGGCGCAGCGCACCGCGCCCGCCGTCGCCGAAGTGCCGCCGACGAAATACGCCACCATCTCGGCGCACGGGATCAGGCGGCACAATTCCTCGGCGAGCGCGATGGCGGACGGATGTTCGATGCTGAAGATCGCGCCCTCCTCCATCTGTTCGCGGACGGCCGCATTCACATCGGCGTCAGCGTGCCCGATCACAATCGGACCGTAGCCCAGCAGGTAATCGAGGTACTCGTTGCCGTCGGCGTCCCAGAACCGCGCGCCTTTGGCTCGGACCGCAAACGACGGACCGCCCCGGTACATCAGCGCGACGGGCCGCTTGTGCGCTTGGCCGCCGCCGACGATGACGTTGCAGGAGCGCCCCCACAACGCGCGCGATTGGCGGTTGCGTTCCATGTTGCCGAGATCGCGCAACAAACCCAGCGCGCCCTCGCAGATCCGTTCGCCGACCGACGGATCGAACGTGTGCAAGCCGACATAGCGCGGGCTGCGAACGGCTTCGTAGAATCCCTGCTCGAACGCCGCGCGTGACGGGAAATAGCCGAGGCAGCCATTGGCCAGTGTGACGGTCAGCGCGTGCGGGTTCGTAGGACCGCCTTCAGGCGGAATCCGCGCCTCGCCGCCGGAAGGCGGTACTACGAACTCTTGCCCGATTCGTTGACCGAATTCGCAGAACAATTCGCCGGGCACGCCGACCAGCGCGACGTCGCCGACGCGGAATCCTTGCAACGTCACAGTCGCGCTCGTCTTCTGTTTGCCCGACTCGTATGCAGCCAGCGCTTCGCGCGCCCAGTCGCGGTTCGTTTTCGCCCCGGCAATGGATTTTCGGCTGCCGTAGTCGTCACCTGCCGGTAGCTTCGCCAGCGCTCGCTCGCTTTCCTCGATCAGCCGCAACAGTTCGTCCTTGGCCGGCAACGGCTGGAGCGGTATCTCGACATCGCGCAACGCAAAGGCCAGCGCCACTGAATTGGTTTTGATCTCAGGCAGAATCTCCAACGCCTTGCCGGCGATCGTTCGGCCCGTCTCGGCGGCCTTCGTTTCGTCGGGCGTGTGCCACAGAAAGTTGCTCGGGTTCAAATCGCCGCCCGCGCCTTGCAGGAACAGCACCGGCACCTCCCGCCCCAGCGCTTTGCGGACATGCCGTTCAATGTAATGTGGAAAGTCGGGCGTGAACTCCCCGGCATTGTGCAGGTTGACGGGGTGACAGGCGTAGTTCAGCGAGATGGCGAGCGGCTCCCCGTCCTCGCCATCCACGCGCACGACGGCGAGCCGGTCGTCCACCGGTCCGTCCGCGCCGAACCGGCGGTTGACCGCCACGCCCGGGCAATCGGTCATTGCCGCGCCGATACGAGCCGGGCGCAACGTCTTCAATGCCTGGCCGGCTGCGTCCACCAGAAGCTCGTGGAGCTTGCGCCGGTACGCCAGGTCGGGTTTGCCCCAGTTGCGATACGTGGCCGTGGCCGGTCCGCCGTGCGTGTGCGTGCACGCCAACATGATGGCATCGAACGGCACGCCGGTTGTGCGAGAAATCTCGCGTCGAATCGCCGATGCGTAGTCCCAATCGAACCCGATCAGGTCGCAGGCAAAAAGCAGCAACCGCTCGCCGTCCTGTTCGAGCGCCAGCGCCCGGCCGAACAACGGGTGCAACACGCCGCGCGATGGTCCGAATGGCGCACCGCACAGTTCCACGCCGACGGGTGGCGTGATCTCAACGACGAAAATGCCAGCGTTCATGTTCGTCCGTCCGCATCCCGCGCGGTTTCGGAAGCGACCGGCTCTTCCCCAGCCGCGGCGACCGCGCCCAACTGTAACCCGACCAGTCGTCCGCTCGTCAACGCCCATGCGATGTGCAGTCCGTGGCCGAACAACACCATGCCGCCGAGCCCGTTCTGACCCACCGCGTACAAGCCGGCGATGGGGGCGTCGTTTTCACCGAGCACCTGTAACCGTTCGTTGACTGCCGTGCCGCCCTCGGTGGTCGTGAAGTACGCCTTGGCCGGGCCGAGCAGCAACCAACGATTGCCGCGGAGCGATCGCCCTTCGACGGTTGCTTGCAGACGTTCGGCCGGAATGCCGCGCGCCCGCGCCACTTCGGACGGCGTCGAGCCGAGCGCGGTCACATCGGGACGCAGCCGCAGGTAATCCGCCACGTAGGCGTACGCGATCTCCGGCGCGGTCGAGATGTAATGCGGCCACGCGCTGTAGCGGGCGATCAGTCGTTCATCGAGCAGGATGTACCCGACCTTACCAGGCTGGCACGCCAGCGCGACCTCGCGAGCGGGCGTCGCGGCCTCGTCGCAAAAACGTTCGCCGCGCGCGTTGACCAGGATCGCGCCGTCGGCAAACAGGGCGTTCTCGGGACGTTGCCATATCACCAGCACTCGTTTGATCAAGCCGTGGAACAGTGGGCGCGGTACGAATGGGAAGACCGCTGCTGATAGCCGGACCGGCAGGCGATCCAGCACGGAACGACGCGGCGGCGCGACGAATCGAATCTGCGGGCCGTTGGCGAGGTCCATGTTTACCAGCCGCGCGCCGACCGATTCCGCCAGGCGATGGCCGTCGCCCGTGGCGGCCGGGTTGACCCCTTCGATGGCCTCGAATTGCCGCCCTTTGTGCGCGGCGATCAACTCGGGCGAGTTGGCGTAATCGCCCGCCGCCAACACGATGCCGCGGCACGCGCGAAATGTCTTCCGCTCGTCAACGACCTCCGCCACTACGCCCATCACTCGACCGCTTTCGACCACGAGTTCGCGCACGTTGGCGTTGCAGATGATTTGGCCGCCGAGACGAAGCAACCGGGCCTGGAGCGTGGCGATGTAGGCCTTCGCGCCGGGCACGACGTTGTGCATGCGGGGGACGCGGTTCGGCGGTTCGGGAACAGGGCCGTGGAACGTGAGCCCCAGGCCGCGCAACCATTCCAGTGTCTCCGCCGTGTGCTGCAGGAAAAATTGACGCAGCGCGTCGTTGTTGCACTCTTCGATGGCGGGTGGCGCGAACTTCGCGACATCCTCCCCGTGCAACAGCGGGTCGTCCTCGATGTGCGCGCTTCGCTGATAGGAAGTCCCGCAAGCCGTGAACGAACCGACCGCGATGCCAGTCGTCCCGCCGAGCGCCGGTTCCTTCTCGAGTAAGAGAACGCTCGCGCCATGCTCGGCTGCGCTCACGGCCGCCGCCAATCCGCTTCCACCGCCACCGACCACGATGACATCATACGAGTTTCTCATGCCGACGAGTGAATTCCTTGCCGCGGTGGGAAGCGAGCCTAATCCAGCGGCCAGGCGCTGATGTCGTATTTATCCCACTTGTAGGACCACATGTACGGAAAGGGCGGCAAGTAGAATCGCACGCTGCCGTCCACGAACAGCATGTTCGAGCCACCGCGATGGGCTGTCCAGCAATCGGGATCGAACCCGGCGCCGCTGGGCCAGTTGTTGCGCGACGCGGCCGGGAAAATTCCCGGTGGCACCGGCGTGTCGAGCGCGTGCGACTCGCGGAGCAGCGTGATCTTGTGCGGGCGGGGGATTTCCTTAAGGTGAAACGGATTGTCCCACGGCGGCGCGGCATTGGAGTCGAGGATCCAGTCGTTGTTGTAGTAGCTTATCTCCTGGTTCGGCGTGCGGTCGCTCGGGCAGACGAGAACCTGTTTGTTGTAGCTGAAGTATCGCCCCAGCAGCGTGAAATGATCGTTGCCGGCGGGGTTCCACGGCGGGAACCAACC
>Ga0187892_10006404_pt1 | contig 17502 bp, 12 predicted proteins | sample MA1701073metaG_FD_139345 | JGI IMG/M metagenome (GOLD analysis project Ga0187892, IMG submission 139345) | Bio-ooze microbial communities from a basaltic lava cave in the Kipuka Kanohina Cave System on the Island of Hawaii, USA - MA170107-3 metaG ... | reverse complement strand
GCGCGAATGTAAATCTTCTTCCGATTATAATGTATGGCCGCAACAAGCCTAGCCTTATTTCCGCCAATGTTGAAAACGGTAAGTTTGCCGACCTTATCTGCCGTCGGGAAAATCTCTCGTATCTCCTCGATCGAAGCAAAATTCCGCTGCTTCATTTGACGGTACCAATTCGCAAGAGCGTTGTTCGTCTCGGGATGTTTCGCCGCAAATTCATTCAATCGCTTTCTGGTTATGACGTGCATACCTAAAAGCTCTCGATATATTTCCTTGTCACCTCTTTCAACTCCGCATACGACGGAATGACATACAAGACTGGCTGCATGTCGCTGTAGTCGTATGGTGTATTTATAACGCGTTCGAGGTCGAACGGACGACGCTCAACGTTGTCGCTAAACGCATGTTCTAATTCGCCGAATGACGAGAGCAGTCCGGCTCCGTAGGCTTTTGTTTCGCCCTCGTGTTCGACGAGACCGAATTCGATCGTGAACCAATACAATCGGCCAAGCTCCTCGATCTGCGCGTCGGTTGCGCGTCGCGCGCCGTGGCCGACGAACTGTGAGTAGTCGGCAAAATTCGGATTCGTGAACATCGGCTGGTGCCCGATGATCTCGTGCACGATGTCGGGCTCGGGCGTGTAGTCGGGCCGCGACGAGTGGCGAATGTATTGCGTCGAGAGCATCACGCGATAAGACAGCCACGACAAAAACGCACGCGTATCGACGAGTCCCTCGATCGGTGCGAGGCGAAAGCCGGTCGTCTCGGTCAGCCGCCGGCTCATCGCCGAGAGCTGCGGTATTCGCGTCGTTGTAATGCCGAGATCCTTTTTTGCACGCAGATAAAACGGCGACGCGTATTTTTGATGTAATTCCTCTAAACGCCCTGCGACGTGACGCCAGATGTCTTGTTCCTCGTCGGTGTATTCGACATCGGTGATCTCGCCCGTCTCGCGAAACTTCTTCGCCAAGCTCGCGATGTGGTCGCGCCGCTTGCGATATTCGTCGTCGCTCGCACCGGGATGATCGAGTTGCAGTTCCTCGATATCCTCGAACGGCATGTCGCGAAATTCGGGCAGGTCATCGTCCGCAATCTTGTAGTTGCTGACGGAAAAGGCAGAGTCGTCTGTTCTCGAGGCGGTCTCGGTTTGCATAGCGCTCGCTCGGCATAGTTCAATGCGGATCGTAAAAGCCGGGTTAACTTATTCTAATCCAAATCGACACGAGCTAGAAATGAGGATCATTTTCTGAGCTACTTCAACCTTTCCAAAACGCCTTTCCGCTTGATGATGTTCTTATAATCCCACTGGATAGTCTGCGCTTTTTTGAGCCAGCGTTTCAGATCTTTTAAGTTGATCTGATCGGCGGACGTGTAGGTGATCGACGCGTCTTTGAACTTGCCGGTGCCTGGGCGTAGCTGCTCCTCGTCAAAACTCGCACCGCTCCAAAACATCAGGCGAATGCCGGCTTTCAATTTGTTGTAACCGACTATCGGATTGCCGTCCAAAAACCAAACCGGATGGCGATGCCAGATCTTATTCTCCGCCTTCAACAAACGAGCGCCGATCTCCGTCGCGAGCTCGTTGCAGATCTTTCGATCGTTCGCTGTCTGTGCGTTGTTATAAGCCTTTGTATCTTTATTCATTTGGTTTCGTTCCACGCAATTTGGCTTCTTAGCCTAATGATCGAGCGTTCGAGACCGAGCGTTTCAAATACAGAAAGCATCGACGGACCGACGGCGACGCCAGTGAGCAGCGTTCGCGCGCCGTTCATAATAACGCCGAGTTTTGTGCCTTTTTCTTCAGTAAATTCTTTAACGACGGTTTCGATGTTTTCTTCGGTGAATGCTTTGTCAGAACCGCCTTTGTTAGCGGGCGGCGAGTTCGTTTCTCCAAATTCTTGTTCAAACCGCGCGGCAAGTTCGGGTAGCCAGATTTTGAGATCGGGGAATTTAGTTAAGTTCTTTTCTATAGCCGCCGCGTCGAAATCATAATCTTCGCTAAAGTATGCCCGGCCTTGGTTCGAGAAATCTTTCAAAGTAAAAAAACGATGACGAATAAGATCAACGGTTTTTTCGAACCATTCGCGATTGGATACCGCCCTTACTAACGTGCGGGCTTCTGCATCTTCGTACTCATCACGCCAGAGTTTGTTCATCTTTAGCTCGGTTTTGACAAATGGTAATAGCTCGGCGAGCGGCATCGTGCGGATGTATTCGGCATTCATCCAGATGGCTTTGTCGTCGGTCCAGCGTTTCGCATCGCCTTCGTGAAAATTAAAGACGGCGTTTGAGCGGTGAATGCCGTCGAGCGAGAATTTCGCGATGAGTTCGTCGAGCGAATAGATCTCCTGCTCTTCGCCGGCCGACCAGCCAAGCAACGCAAGAAAATTACGAAATGCAGCCGCCACAAATCCCGCGTCGCGATATGTCGTCATCGAGACGACCTCACCGTGTTTGCGCTTCGACAACTTGCCTTTATTCGGAGCCATGATAAGCGGAAGATGCGCAAACTTTGGAGGTGCGACGCCGAGCGCTTCGTAGATAAGAATTTGTTTGTGCGTGTTCGTAAGGTGATCTTGCCCGCGAATCACGTCGGTGATCTGCATCTCGATGTCATCGCAAACGACCGCGAGATTGTAAAGCGGATGTCCGTCGCTGCGGAGTAAAACTAGATCTTCGGTTTCAGCGTAGTCGCGCTCTTGCGTGCCGTAAACCTGATCTTCGAACGAGGTTTTTCCGGACGGAGAAGCCCGGTCGCTATCGCTCCCGGTTCTGACATCGGGCACCTTCAGCCGTATCGCAAACGGTTCGCCCGCAGATGCGCGGCTTTCACTTTCTTCTTTTGAAAGTTCGCGATACGGATTGTCGCGCATGTTTTTGTCGCCGCCCTGTGCGCGAGCGCGTGTCCGAATCGCGTCTTTCACGTTGGCGTCGCTCGGCTCAACTTTTGGCGTAAAGTCGCGGTAAGCTTTGCCTTCTTCGAGCAATTTCAAAGCAGCCGCTCGGTGTTTGTCGGCATTATTTGACTGAAAAACGATCTCCTCGTCGGGAGCAAACCCGAGCCATGCGAGACCGTCGAGTATCGAACGAGTCGATTCGTCGGTCGAGCGCGCGAGATCGGTGTCTTCGATGCGAAGCAAAAACTTGCCGCCGGTGTGACGAGCGTAAAGATAATTAAATAAAGCAGTGCGGGCCGAGCCGATGTGAAGATAGCCGGTCGGCGACGGCGCAAATCTGACGCGTGTTGTCATAAACGACAATTTTCACGCAAAGACGCAAAGAACGCAAAACTCACTCTTTCCCGCTCAATTTCCACCCAAGAAATGCCATCGGGATGTATGCGAACACGACGTCGACGACGCGATACCACATTGGTGCAGGGATAATTATGTTTGCAGCTATGCCGCCAGCTAGAAACAGACACGCGAGAATGATCGCTATCGTTTTGCGCGAGCTAGCCGCGATGAACATCGCAACCAACACACCTACGAGCGGGCCGATCGCGTGTGCAAGGAACGGCACGATGAAATCGATTGGCCGCAGTAATTGAATTGTCGAAGCGACGCCTTCCATGCTGTTTTGGTCAAACCCAGCGGGCGGCGGCATGATCGCGTGTCCGGCTGCAATAACGGCCATGTTGGCTACGCTTCCAATCACCAACCCGATAATAACCGCCAAAATATTTCTCACAATATTCATATCAGTTCTCCTTTCAAGTATTTGCCCGAGTCCGTGCTCCTAAATAGATCGCCGCTAATTTTGTCGCAAACGAAACTACCATAAGTGGTAAAAAGTTTAAAAATTGTTCCGACGCAGCCGCTAATATTATGGCCGTATCGAGTGCAACATAAATGCACCACGCCGCAATTCCCACCCTCAAGGCCCTTTGCCCAAGAAACCGTCGTAACACCAAACCAGCGACAAAAAACACCGGCATGCCGCCAATGATGCTCGCATACGGACCGAATCGATTCGCAGCTTCCTGATAGTAGCCATCTTCGTGTCCGGGCACTATCACATGCCCATAAAGCACCATGAACAAAAAGAATAGGAACACATTCGCGACACCGGCTAGAATTGCCGTCGGCAACGCGACCCATAGTTTCGAACTTTGCATATTTTCGTTATTTGTTTGTTTCATTGGTCAAAAAAGTAAAGCCGCCGAGCGATTTGCACAGCGGCTCTAAAATTCGATGGCGGAGACGACAGGATTCGAACCTGTGAAGGGCTTTTGACCCTTAACGATTTAGCAAACCGCCGCTTTCAGCCGCTCAGCCACGTCTCCGCACGGGTGCGTTTGAAGCAGGTTTCAATTCTAGCCGACGAGCAAACTTTGTCAAGTTTTAGGGCATCCTAGAATGGCATTGACAGTTGTCCTATGGCCTTGACAGGCGAGGTTTTAGCGAACAAAATACGAAGGTAACTCGCGCTTTTGGGTTTAATGGGGTTTTCGAACCAAATAAAACGTTTCCTCACAATTTCATCATTTCTGCTGACGGTATTTTCAGCGGCGGTTTTTGCCGCGCCAGCGTCCGGTAAAACGGTTGTCGTCCACGCAAATGGCGGTGTCGGTGTGATCAAGGGCGTCGTTCGTGACGAAGCCGGTAACGCCATCGCCGATGCGACGGTCGCGATATTTCGCGGCGGCACGTCGAAGCTGCTGAAACAAGTTTCGTCGGCTCGCGACGGCAGCTTTTTGGCGAAGATCATTCCGGGCACATACACCGTGCTCGCGGTCGCCCAAGGGTTTAATCCCGTAACTCTGCTCGGCGTCGAAGTCGCAAAATCCGCCGAGCTGACATACGGCTTCAAACTCGAACGCGCCGGCAGCGGCAACACCTTGCCCGAAAAACGTGCCGACAAAAACAGTTCGAAGTGGCGAATCCGCGCCGCTCAGTCGCAGCGTTCGATCTATCAGAATCAGGAAGGTGAAACGCCGGTTGCCGAAAGCGACGCGGCAGAGCAGGACGCCGAAACATCGACAGGCATCAAATCTCAAACCGTTACGGAAACATATTTCGCGGGAACGTCGCGGGGCAACATTACAGGTTTTAATGTAGCCACTTTCGTTCCGCTTCGTCGCGATGCCGAGATCGTGTTTGCCGTGCAGACGGGTATCGGCGCAAACGCACCGCTTAGATTTGAAACGAGCGCGAAATATCGTCCGTCTTTGAATCATCAAATTCGACTGACGACTTCGGCTGGCAAGCTCGGTTATTTCGCGAGCAACGGCGACGAAAAGACCCTCGGCCAGATCTCGCTACAGGCGACCGACGAATGGAAGTTTCGCGACGGCGTCATTCTCGTGTTCGGCGTCGATTATTCACGATTTGTCGGTGCCGGTGACGACACTTACATCGCACCGCGTTTCGGATTGCAGTTTGACCTCGATCATAAGACGCGTGTTCGAGCGGCGTTTACGAGCCAGACTGAAGAAAAATCTTGGGCGAACGCCATCGATCTCGAAGGCGAAAGCATCGCGTTCGCCGAGCCGGTTGCGATCGAGGACCTCGTCATCGTTGACGAAAAGCCGCAGTTGAATAAGAGCCGTCGTCTCGAGTTCGGCGTCGAGCGAGTCTTGAGCAGCAATTCGAGCATCGACGCAAGCGCGTTCTTTGACACGACGTTTTCACGCGGCATGAGTTTTAACAGCATCTCGTTTGACGATCTCGGCGAAGGTTTTAGCGATCTGCTTGCAAATCAACAAGGCTCGGCACGCGGTGCACGCATAGTTTATTCGCGGCGAATCAGCGGCATCTTTTCGGCGTCAGCCGGCTACGCCGTCGGCAACGGACAAAAGCTTTCGCCGGTCGCTCTTACCGATCCCGCGAAAATTTTTGACAGCAGCTTTTTCCAAACCTTCTTTGGCCAGATGGCCGCCGATCTAAAAACCGGAACGAGCGTTCGCACGATCTTTCGACTGTCGCCTGAGGCGACGATCTTTGCGATCGATCCTTTCAAAGGCCGTCTCGCGATCTACGATCCGGGTCTGAGCGTTTATGTGACGCAACATTTGCCGACGCTCGGTTTGCCGATTCGTGCACAGGCGATCGTCGATGCGCGAAACCTGTTCGATATCGCAACGAGCGTCACGGGCGAAGAGGGAACGTTAATTTTCAACGGCCAGCGCAGAATGCTGCGCGGCGGAATACAAGTTAGATTTTGATCGGACCGCGTCGGCGCGATACGGATTTCATAGGAAATTTGAAGTTTATTTCTTATGGCTGTGTGCGCGAGATGCGGTTAAGTTTTGTCCAAAATTTCGGATTTACGGCAAAAAGCTGGATTCTGTATGAACGCAGACCAAACGCAAGTGCCGTGAGCGTCATATTTTGTAAGGAAAAATCGCCGTCGCCACTTAGTCGCGACAGTTGAAAAACTGGAACGCCTTTTGCGTCTCGCATCGCATGGCATAGTGTGCCCTTTGATTCGATGAAGGAAAAGACCCTGACAAGCCGAAGTCTGATCTGGTTGATCGGATGCGTGCTGTTCGTCGCAGCCGGTGCTTTGAATTTGTCGCAACGCGCTTTTCAAAGTTTGCCGCCAACCGACGGCGTGCGTTGGGTTCAGCATGCGGACGGCGTCTATGCCGAAAAGGTCAAGCCCGGTTTTGCCGGTGCACGAGCCGGAATTTCGACGGGCGACAAACTGATCGGCATCGGTCTCGACGAAGATAAGACCGAGGAGATCACCAGCCCGGCCGATGTTCAGATCTATCTCGAAACCGCCGGCGTCGCGGGCAGCCTCACCTACTACTATCAAAAACCGTCCTACTCGTTTGCAGACAATTTTTATTTCGCCGATCTCAAAAATATTGACTCGGTTCCGCGTTGGCCGCCATCGACGATCTTTCTCGCCATCGTCGGTGCGATCTGGCTGATCGTCGGTGCGTTCGTTCTCTTCAAGCAAGGCAGCCGCTCGCCATTTGTTCTGCATTTCGCGCTTGTGAGTTTAGCGGCGTTTGTTTTTCACTCTTATCGAGCGATCGGCATCGGCAAAGATTTTGATCTGGCGGTCGATCTGCTCGACAACATCGCCCTCGCGTTTTTTGTTCCGCTGTTTTTGCATTTTTGCATTCGCTATCCCGTGCGAAGCAATGTGTTCGGCGACGAGCGTTGGAAAACATACATTCTTTATGCACCGGCGGCGGCGTTCTCGCTCGTTCTCACTTTCGTTTCGCTTGTGCCGCAGTTATTGCCCGATGCTGGTTTGACGGCGACGATCGCGAACCTTAGCGATCGCATCGATCTGTTCGGTCTTCTCTACGGTTTTAATTATTATCAATTCGTCGTCGGTATTTCGGCAGGAGCTTCGATTCTCGTTTGGCGATTTTTTAAGAGCGGTCAGACGGTCGTTCGTCAGCGGCTGAAGTGGACGATGGTCGGCACCGTCGCCGCCGTTGTGCCGGTTGTTCTGATGCAGCTTGTCGAAAAGCTCGCGATCGCAATTCCCGACGACTATTTTGCAACCGCCGTCACGACGCTGCCGCTTGCGCTCATCCCGATCACCTTCGGCCACTCGGTCGTTCGCTATCGCTTGATGGACGTGGATGTCGTCGTCCGCCGCGCGTTTGTTTACGCGTTGACGACGTTGATGATCGCGATGATGATCGGCGCGGTCGCGCTCGGTCTTGTGTTTCTCGCGGTCGGCAACAATCTTTCGACGACCGAGATCACGCTGCGTGCGATCATCGCAATTGTTGCGATGGGTGCGATCGTTCTGCTGAGCGAGCCGCTGAAAAAGTTTTTGCAGGAGCGTGCCGACCGATATTTTTATGGCGAGCGTTACGATCAGCGTCAGGGTCTGCTCGATTTTGGCCGCACGCTTTCGGCGACGACGGCGCTTGATCCGCTGCTTGACGGTCTTGCCGAAAAACTGACGCAAGTGCTCAATGTGCAGAAGGTCGCGATCATTATCGAGGACGAAACCTCACAAACGCACTATCGTCTCGCAAAGTCGGTGGCCTTAAGTCACGAGTATGCGATTCCCGCGGATTTCAGAACGATGATTCGCCGCAAGAGTGCCGAGCGCGGCATCGTTCGCGCCGACGAGCTCGATCTCAGCGACGTCGATATTACAAATTCGGGCGAGAATGGAAACGGCAATGGCAGATCAGTCGTCCGTCAGGAGCTGCACTATTTCGTTCCGTGCGTTGCCGGCGGCAAGATGGTTGCCGTGATCGGTCTGGGTCGTGCCAGCGACGGCTCGCTGCTTTCGAGCGAAGATCTCGAAATTTTGCAAACCGTCTCCGGCTACATCGCCGTCGCGATCGAAAACAGCCGTCTCTACGGCCAGCAAAAGCAACACACCGAGGAGCTGGCTCTGCTCAAAGAATTTAACGAATCGATCGTCGAGTCGGTCAATGTCGGTCTGCTCGCGGTCGATGACTCGGGCTGCATCACGCGTTGCAATTCGACGTTTGAGCAGATGTTCGCCTTCAGCCGTGACGAAGCGGTCGGCAAGCTCGTCGAAGAAATTTTCGACGAGAGCATGTCCTTAAACCTTGAAAACATTCTCGGCAAATCGCGTTGGCACCTGACCGAGATTCGCAACGCTTACAAGCTGCACACTTACGACAAGCATGGCAACTCGCTGATATTGAATGTCGCCGTCGCACCGCTGCGTTCGGTTTCGAATCAGCAAACCGGTGCGATCATCGTGCTCGAAAACGTTTCGTCGCGCGTCAAGCTCGAACAGACTTTGCAGCAAAGCGAAAAGCTTTCGAGCATCGGTCTGCTCGCCGCCGGTGTCGCTCACGAGGTCAACACGCCGCTCACGGGCGTGTCGAGTTACACACAGATGCTGCTCGGCATGATTCCCGAAACCGACCCGAAACACGCGCTTCTGCAAAAGATGCAGCGTCAGACCGACCGAGCAACGAACATCGTCGGCAACCTGCTCAACTTTTCGCGCACCGGCAGCGCCGAAGATTTTGTGCCGACCGACATCAACAAACTTCTAAACGACACGCTCCAATTGCTCGAACCGCAAATTCGTAAAAGCAATGTCGAGATCGTAAAAGATTACGCCGCCGACCTGCCGCCGATCTCGGCAAGCAGCGGCAAGCTGCAGCAGGTATTTACAAATCTAATTCTCAACGCGCGTGACGCGATGATCAGCGGCGGAACGATCACGCTGCGAACGAGCGGTTTTGACGACAACGCAGTCGTCGTCGAAGTCAGCGATACGGGCGAAGGAATTCCGACCGAGAATTTAAGCAAGGTTTTCGATCCGTTTTTTACAACAAAAGGCGTCGGCAACGGCACCGGTCTCGGCCTCGCCGTGACATACGGCATCATTCAGGAGCACGCCGGAACGATCGAAGCACAAAGCAGCGAGGGCCAAGGCACGACGTTCCGGATGATGTTCCCGCTCAGCTCAAACTCCGCTCAAAAACTCGCCATCAATCAAGCCTGATTTATCTCGATCGGCGTAGCATCTTTCACGATTCGCGCCGCGTAGATCGCGGCCAAAAATGCAATCAGCATAATTCCCGCCGCCGCCCAATACGTGCGAAAGATCGTGAACGTGTCGATCGTATTGAGCGAATTGTTGAGCAGCACGCCGCCGATGGTCGGGCCGATCGCTCTCGCCAGACTTGCTCCCGATTGCATAACGCCGAGTGCGCGGCCTTGTTCGTGATCGGCGGCATTCTTTGACGCAAGGCTCGATAGCGCCGGTATTGCAAATGCGTTCCCAGCCGACAGGAAAAGCGAAACGAGAAGCAATCCGGCCAAGCCGCCAAACATGGGCGACGAAAACGGAGCGGCAAACAAGCTCAGAGCCAAAACAAGGCAGCCAAAGATCGCGAGCCGCGATTCGCCGAATTTCTTTACGACCTTTCCAAACACCGCACCCTGCATCACGATCGAAACCGCACCGACAAACGCAAACAGGTAACCATTCTGCTCGGTGTCATAATCAAAAACGTGAGCCGTAAACAGCACGTAGATGTAGGTCATGATCGAGAATGCCGTGATGAGCAGAAAATAGACGATGGTGATAATGCGCAGACGCGGTTCGCGTAGCATCTCGAAAATTTCGGCGAGCCTGCCTTTGCGCGCAGCTTCCGAATTCAAGACTTGCCGTTTTAGAGATTCCGGCAAGATAAAGTAAACGGCAATTGCATTCGCGAGCGATAGCACCGCGGCAAAATAAAACGGCAGATGCACGCCGTACTTACTCAACACACCGGCAAGCGCCGGTCCGAGAATAAAACCCGCACCGAACGCCGCACCGAACAGTCCCATGCCGCGAGCGCGATTTTCCTTTGTCGTAACGTCAGCGATGTAGGCTTGCGCCGTTCCGATGCTGCCGCCTGTGATGCCGCTGATAATTCGTCCGACAAAAACGAGCAGAAGCGTATTTGCCGCACCGACGATAAAATAACCAATCGCCGAGCCGAGAAGCGCAAAAAATAAGATCGGACGACGACCGTATTTATCCGACAGTTGGCCGAGAATCGGCGAAAAGAGAAACTGCATGTATGAATAGATCGCTACCAGCAGCCCGATCTCGAACGGCGTCGCGAGAAACGGCTCGGTCTGCGAATAGAACGGCAAGATCGGTATCACCATCCCGAAACCGATCAGGTCGATAAAAACCGTGATAAAGATAAGCATCAGCGGCGGCGTGAAAAATTTATCGTCCGCGTTCGTCGCCGTTTTTTGTTCCGTGTCTTTCTCGCTCATCCACCTGCACACCAAAAAAGCGTTTGTAGTAAACTAACAGGAAAATTACCTTAGCATCCAGCGAGGAGATTAGAAAATATGTCGATAAAGATCGCCGCAAAAGCATTAATACTTGTAACTATCGCCAGCCTCTTTTTTTTGTATCAGGAAACGCCCGCTCAAAAAAAACCGAAGCCAAAACCTGCTTCGGTAAAACCGGTCCCGCCGGAGATCGCCTACACCGTGTCGATGTCAAAGCCTGCAACGCACCTGCTCGAAGTCGAGATGAGCGTCAAATGGACGCAAATGCCAAACACACTCGAACTCAAACTGCCGGTGTGGACGCCGGGCAGTTATCTGATCCGCGAATACGCGCGACATGTGCAGGATTTTGAAGTCAAGGATGCGGGCGGCTCGATGCTGAGCTGGTCGAAAATAAATAAAAACACATGGGGCGTCGAGACAAAAGGAGCAAAAGAGATCGTTGCGTCGTATCGAGTTTATGCAAACGAGCTGACGGTGCGCACAAACGAGCTGAACGACGAGCACGCGTTTTGGAATAACGCTGCATTGCTGATGTTTGTGAAGGAGCAGTTGAAAGTCGCGACAACCGTAAAAGTAAATCCTGCAAAAAACTGGCGCGTCGCAACCGGTTTGCCCGCAGTCGATGGCGCGACGAACACTTTTCGAGCGGCCGACTATGACGTGCTTTACGACTCGCCTTTCGAGGTGAGCGATTTTAAAGAGATAAAGTTCGACGTTGAGGGCAAGCCGCATCGCTACGTCGTCACCGGCGAGGGCAACTACGACCTGAATAGGCTCGCCGCAGACACGGCAAAGATCGTCGCGGAAACATACAAAATTTTTGGCGAGATGCCGTATGACGATTACACATTCATCGTCAACACGCGCGGGGGCGGCGGTCTCGAACACATGAACTCGACCGCTCTGCAGACAAACCGCTTTGCGTTCAAGCCCGACTCGCGTTACAAAAATTTTCTTGCACTCGTCGCTCACGAATATTTTCACGCGTTCAATGTTAAGCGTCTGAAGCCCGACGTTCTGGGGCCGTTCGATTACGAAAACGAAAATTACACGCGGCTGTTGTGGGTTGCCGAGGGCACGACCGCCTACTATGAAGCCGTGCTGATGCGACGCGCAGGTTTGATCACGGACAAAGAATTTTTGAGCGGCAAGGCGAGTCTGATCCAGCAACTACAGTCGCGGCCCGGACGTTTCGAAACGAGTCTCGAGCAAGCGAGCTTTGACGCGTGGATAAAATATTATCGTCAGGACGAAAACTCGATCAACAATCAGATCTCGTATTACGACAAAGGCGAGATCGTCAACATGATGCTCGACATGGCGATCCGTGTCGCGAGTGGCGGAGCAAAGTCGCTCGACGACGTGCTGCGCTATCTCTATGACGAATCGTATAAAAAGAATAAAAATTTTACGTCCGTTGATTTTCAAAAAGCATGCGAGTTTGTAGCGGGAAAAAGTCTCGACGATTTTTTTGCCAGATATGTTCGCGGTCGCGACGAGATCGATTACAACTCGATCGTCGGCGACTTTGGCATCGAGCTAAAAGCGAGCGAGGCAAATGCACGACGTGCCTACATCGGCGCCGACATGGTCGAGGAAAACAATCGTCTCAACATTCGCACCGTTCCGTCGGACACACCCGCGTTTTCTCAAGGGCTGAATTCCGGCGACCAGATCGTCGCGGTTGACGGCTATCGTGCGAGTCAAACTTTTTTGCAGAGCTACATCGGCGAACGAAAACCCGGCGACAAGATAAAGCTCACTATTTTTCGATTTGATAAACTGAGCGAGATCGAATTTACGCTCGGCAGCAACATCCGAAAAGATTACAGCTTCGCTCCGCTGCCCGAACCGACCGAGTTGCAGCAAAAGCTCTATCGCGAATACCTGAATGCAGACCTTTAATTTGAATTTGAAATTGCGCTTCGCACTTGTCGCGATCGCGACTCTTTTGGTTTTCGGTTGTGGCGACTCGCTCGTAAAAAACGACGCGCCGCCGCCGACGATGGGCGACACGCCGGCCGTGCGTCTGAATTTTCGTTACGAAGCCGACGTTCCGCAACCCAATCTCGAAGCGTCCAAAACCGCTGCGGATGAGCGCAATACGGCCGTCCAATCCGACTTCGACACGAACAGACCGCAGGACGAGATACTCGATTTGACGATCACCTCGCCCGACAAAAAGTCGGTCGTCGCCGTCTATCATCGCTCGGCGGACACGCTCGACGAGTTTCGGCTCGATATGTATTCGGCGGACGGCAAGCTGCTGCGCAAAATGACTTCGGACACGATGGCCGTGCATTTTCCCGAGGCGATTCGTTGGTCGCCCGACTCGACGACGGTGGCATTTGCTGCGATACTGCGCGTTTTTCAAACGCCCGCGACGACCCCGATTCCGAGCACCGAAAGCGCGACGCCGAAAGCGGACGCGGACGCAAACGTCGTCGATGCGACAAACACCGAACCGCCGACTTCGACACCGACCGCCGCACCGACGCTCGCACCGCCAACCGGTATTCTCGCGTTTCGCACCGAGCAGATTTACATCGCGGGTGCCGACGGCGGCAATGTAAAATCGATCACGCAGGACGATGGCTTGAAATATTTTTATTACGCATGGTCACCGGACAGCACGATGCTCGTCGCACTAGCCGCGACGGCGATCGAGTGGAAAGCGTTTGTCAGCAACGCGGATGTAAAGGGCGAGCAGATGGTGCCGTGGGGCCGCCCGCGCATTATCGACAAAAAAGGACGCCAGCGCCGCCTCGACGACACGCCGACCGAAGTTTTTCCTGCGTGGTCGCCTGACTCGTCGAAGGTCGCCGTCGCATACGGGCGTCTGATCTCGGCTTTCGGTCAACGCGCCGTTGTGAATAATCGAATTCACATTTACGACGCGCTCGGCACGAACCCGACGCAGGCTGCAATTCCGCTGCGCAATCAATTGTTGATCTCATCGCAAACTTATCAGCAGCAACAGCAATCCGCACAGGACGGCAATGTCGCCGGCGACGCGAACACTCAAGCCGCGCCGCCGCCGGGACAGCCGCTATCGTCTCTGCCGCGAGAGGAAGACATGGTTTCCTACAACCCGATCGTCGCGATTCTCTGGACGGCTGACGAACTGATCTATTTTGAAACGGCGTATGTGCGCCGGATGAAAAACGAGGCCGATAGCTCGCGCAGCTTTTCGCGATGGCACCGCATCGTGCTGAGTGCGCAGGCCGCAACGACAGCTAAATAATTTTTATGAAATACGAATCGATCGCCGATATTTATTCGGCAAACGCGAAGATCAGAGAAAACCTCGACGCGACATTGGCCAAAGTAACACCCGACCGGGCCGTCGTCATTCCCGATGGCGACAAATGGTCGATTCAGCACATCGTCGAGCATCTGTCGATGGTCGAGGGCGGCATCGCGATGATCTGCTCGCGAATGATCGAGGCGGCGAAAGCCGACGGCAAAACTTCCGACGGTAGCTTTATTTTGTCCGACAAGTTTCGCGAAAGTTTATCAAAACACGCAACCTCTCGCGTCGAAGCACCCGAACGCGTGCAGCCGACCGGCGACGTCGCAATCGAAGCGTCTGTCGAAAAGCTCGCCCGTTCGACCATCGCGCTTCACGCCCTTCGCGCCGATCTCGAGACGACAGACGTCACCGGACAAACATTTACACATCCATTCTTCGGCCCCCTGACCGCCACCGAATGGCTCGTCATCGCCGGCCTCCACGAACGCCGCCACACCGCCCAAATCGAAGGTCTGCTCGCGAAGAGCAAGCAATAAAAGAGGCCGCCTTTTCAGACGACCTCCGTTTGTTATCGCCGACCGTCGGGTTTTTTGCTCGGTGGCGGATCGTCGCGTTTAGGAGGCGGTGGCGGATCGTCGCGCTTTGGCGGCGGCGGCGGTGGTGGATCGTATCGCTTCGGCGGCGGATCGTTGCGAACGGGCGGCGGATTGTAGGTCGGCTGCTTGACCGGCGGAGGATCGTCGCGCTTTGGCGGCGGGTTGTAGGTCGGCTGCTTGACCGGCGGAGGATCGTCGCGCTTTGGCGGCGGCGAGTAGGTTGGCTCTTTGACCGGCGGTGGCGGATTTTCGCTTCGGATCGGCGGCGTTCGAACGACTGCTCCTGTGTCGCGAGTACCCGATTTCACCGGCTGGTCGCTCGTATTGTTGATTATTCCACCGCCGGTTTCAGTCGGAGTTTCGGTTTTTGGCGGACGACCGCCGAACACCTTTGTGTTGCGCAGATCGTTGTCGAGCGGTGCGGCGGTGGTGCGAACGGTTGCGCCGACCTTTATCGGCGACACTTTGACGGTCGCGATGATCGGCGGGGTTTCCGCAACGATGTCGGGTGTCATTTTCGTTTTGATCGTCGTGCCGACCGGCAGCTGCGGTACATCGCTCTTGTCGGATTTGATCGACAGGACGGTGTTTGCAATGGCGAGCGGCGGTTTGACGCCACCGGCTTTTGTCGTGCCGAAATTCTGCAAGTTGGTCGAAACGACGGAAAGTGGCGGAATCAAACTTCCTTTGACCGTCGATCTGATCGGCTCATACGGTGGTGAGCCGACAGGAACCGGCGTCGGCGTGCGGATCGGACCGCCGCTGCCGCCCCAATTATTATTGTTGTTGTGGTGCGGCCGGTAATATCGCCATCTGCAATCGCGGTTTGAGTAATAATATCCGGCCGGATACCAATACACGTCAGAGCGAAATATATTTATCACGACCAGCGCCGGATACCACCAGCTTCGTCGCGGCCGGTAATGTCCGTAAGGCGACCAATACCAATAACCGGCGTCGTAAAACCAACGCCCGTGATGATACGTCGCCCAGCCCCACGGCTCGTCATTGACCCAGATCCAACCGTAAGGCTGCATCCATCGCCAGTGTCCGTAACGATACGGCGACCAATCGGCGTAGCTCGACAACGAACTGCGCGAAGGCCGCCACACGTAACCGTAATTTCGCAAGTAAACCCAATCGCCGTGCGCGTTTAGATCGTCCGCGCCATAAATGTCGTTGTCATAATAGCGGTCGTAATACGCATCGCGGATGCGTTGTGCTAAACGATCGTCACGGTCGAGCGTCCACGTGTCAAAATCATCCTGAAAGCGGATCGCGTCGCCGGTTTCCCACTCGCCGACGTTCGCTCCGTCGATAAAAATGCGCGTGCTGCGACCGTTCTTTAGCGTAAAGCCCGAGCTGTCCGAATAGACACGCGCCTCGCCGCCATTTAGCGCCGCAACACGAATCTCGCTGCTGCGACCTTCGCCGGCATCGATGCGATAGCTGCCCGATTTTTGGATCGCGATCGTCGTTTTTGGCGCGTCGATCTCGAAAAAGAATTTGTCCTTGTCGAATTTTGTCAGCCGCGCGTTCATCGTGCCGAGCGAGAGGCTCAACGCAATTCCCTCATCGCGCAGGGTCGCGAATTTCAAGTACGAATTTTCATCGAGCCGAACATGCCGGTAATTGTCGAACTGTATCTCGAGCCGCGTGTCGCTATCAGTCACAAGCTCGTCACCCTCGACGAGCGGCAAGTTAAGCGTGACCCTTTCCCAGTCGCTCGCGCCCAAACGGCGAATCTTTGCCTCGCCTTTGAGATAGCTGATTCGCGCAACGCGATTCGTGACCTCGGGCTGTTCGTCATCGGTGAGCGTCACGTCGCCCGACTCGGGCAGGTTCAGCGTCTGCGCCGCCGTCGCGCCAAACGTAAAAATGCTGCCGCTCAAGATCAGCAGCGTCGATAAAACAAGCAAAGAAAGTGTTCTGAGCTTCGCTCGCATAGGTGGATCCTCCAATTTTTTTACTCTCGGGGAAAGTATTCGTCAGGCTGAAAAGCAAATACTATTCCTTTGGACAGGTTTTCTCAATCGACTGTAAATCAGGCGTTTGAAGAGGTTAAGCCTAGCCGATTTTGCCCAAATCGTGCGCTCCGGTTGCCGTCACGGCACGAAATAGTGCAGCCATTCTGCCAGATTTTTGATAAATTGATGACGTGAGGTTTTGCAATTTTATGAAGAAGGTAATTTTTACTACGCTATTCATCTCTCTGTTTTCGTTTCCAACATTTTCTCAAAAAGCCGCCGTGGGCAAACCGGCCGACCCGACGCAAGGCGTTCGCGATGCGTTCGATCGCCTTGTCGATGGAATAAAGCAGGTAGATGTCGACAAAGTGATGAACTCATACGAAAAGAGCCCGCGACTTTTGATCTTTAACAACAACGGCACGGCGACGATCGGTTGGGACACGATCAAGACCAACGTCGAATCGACATTTGCCCGAGTCAAAAACGTTTCGCTTGACATCACCGGTCTTCGTGTCGAGATGCTCGGCAAGACAAACGCCTACGTAAGTTGTAAATGGAAACAAACTCAAGAGTTCGACGGCAAGCTCGAAGATTCGTCCGGGCGACTGACGCTCGTTTACAAACTCGTGGGCCGTGATTGGAAGATCACGCACCGCCACACTTCACCCGACCGACCCGATGCCACGCGTCCTGTCTTCCCGTCCGAACGTCAACCTTAGACATCAATCGTTCGGCTCAGCGATGAAATCCATATCCGTCACGGTGTCTTGCAGGCTGAAGATGCGCGTTGGGTTGGCGAAATTATATTTTTTCGCAGCGATCTCCAAAACATATGCGTGACCGACCTCGATGCCGTCGAAGGCGTAGTAGCCGAAGGTCGATGTGATCGCCGTTCGCCGCGCGCCGTCGGGTGCGGTCAGTGTCAGACGCGCGTTGCGCAATCCGTTGCCGTTTGCGGTCGTGACGCGACCGGT